>Ga0256830_1000236_pt1 | contig 48442 bp, 45 predicted proteins | sample 128326metaG_FD_190537 | JGI IMG/M metagenome (GOLD analysis project Ga0256830, IMG submission 190537) | Hydrothermal vent microbial communities from Lau Basin, Pacific Ocean - 128-326 | ecosystem: Environmental > Aquatic > Marine > Hydrothermal vents | place: Pacific Ocean: Lau Basin | collected...
GGTCGGTCTCGGCGGGGAATTCTGGTCGACCCTCACGAGCGCGTCGACCCTCGTCCCCCTCCGCAACTCGCTCCTCATCGCCGGTTCCACGGCGGCGGCCGCCGGCCTCCTCGGCTCGCTCCTCGCCTGGCTCGTGGTGCGCACCGACCTCCCCGGCCGCCGCCTGTGGAAGGCGATCCTTCCCCTTCCCCTGGTGATCCCCTCGTTCGTGGGCGCCACCGCGCTCCTCGCCGCCTTCGGCCGCGGGGGGCTGGTCCCGTTCATCCCCCGGGTGGAAGGGTTCTGGGGCGCCTTCGCCGTGTTGACCCTGCTCACCTACCCCTACGTCTACCTCCCCGTCGCGGCCCGACTCTCCACCACCTCGGCCTCCCTCGAAGAGGCGGCCCGTCTCCTGGGCAAAGGGTCCGTCACCACCATCGTCCGGGTGGTCGTCCCCCAGATCCGCGAGACGGTGCTGGCCGGGACGATGCTCGTCTTCCTCTACGGCTTGAGCGACTTCGGGGCCGTCTCGCTCATGCGCTACGACACCATCACCCGGGCGATCTTTTCGGCTCGCCTCTTCGACCGCGCCGCCTCCCTCACCCTCGGCCTGGTCCTCGCGGTCCTGGCGTTGGCGGTGGCCGCCTTCGAGCGTCTCGGAGCCCCCGCCCGGACCGCCCCGTTCGCCACCCTGCCGCTCCGCTACCCGCTGGGGCGGTGGAGCGTCCCCGCGACCCTCTTCGTCGCGACGGTCGTCGGTGTCGGCCTCGTCGCCCCGCTGGCGGTCTTCGTGTTCTGGGTGGTGCGAGGTTCGGCCACCGTCGGGGTCGGCTTCTCGGGGTTGGGCGACAGCCTGGCCTTCCTCGTCGAACCGACCCTCAACTCGGCCGGCGCCGCCCTCGCCGCCGGGGTGATGGCCGCCGTGGTGACCCTCCCCGTCGCCTACGCCGCCGTCCGGCTCCGGGGCTGGGTCCCGGCGGTGACGTCCACCGTCGTCAACTCGGTCTTCGCCCTCCCCGGACTCGTCGTCGCCCTGGCCGTGGTGTTCTGGGCGATCCGCGCACCCGGCACCCTCGGAGGCCTGTACCAGACCTTCCCTCTCCTCGTCTTCGCCTACGTCCTCCACTTCGGCGCCCAGTCGATGCAGTCGAGCCGGGCGGCCATCGCCGCCGTCCCCCGCCGATACGACGACGTCGGCCGCACCCTGGGGGTCGGCCGTTGGCGCCGTTTCCTCACCGTCGAGGTCCCTCTGATGAGGCCGGGGCTCGTCGCCGGATCGGGATTGGTGTTGCTCTCGACCTTGAAGGAACTCCCCGCCACGCTCCTCTTGGCACCCATCGGTTTCGAGACGCTCGCCACGAAGATCTGGGGCGCCGCCGAAGACGGGTTCTTCGCCGAGGTGGGGATCACCTCCCTCGTGTTGGTGGCCCTGTCGGCGATCCTCACCTGGCTGCTCGTGCTGCGCCAGGCCTCGGTGACCTCCCCCCCTCCCCCGAACTGACAGCCAGATCCGGCAAATATCGCCGGATCTGGCTGTCAAAACGGGAGGGGGGATGGTGGCGGTCGGCTGGGTCGGGTCAGCCGAAGGGGGATTCGTCGGTGGTCTGTTCGAAGACCCGCCGGGCCTTGCCCACCTCCTGGCGGGGCAGGGTGCCCGGGTCCCGCAGATCGACCTGCACCCGGATCCGCACCCGTTCCGCCAACGCCCGGGCCACCCGGTCCCGAATCTCCTCCCTCCGGGCGACGAGGCTCGGGTCGGCCAGTTCGGCGACGACCCGGAGCTCCGGCAGGGTCGTACGCCGGTCCACGATGATGCCGTACTGCCCGCCGATGGCTTCGTCTTCGAGCAGCGCCGTCTCCACCTCCCGGGGGTAGACGTTGATGCCCCGGATGATGAGCATGTCGTCGACCCGGCCCATCAGCCGGGCGATCCGTCGGAAGGTGCGTCCGTCTCGGCCTGGCTCGTCGACGAACCGAGTGAGGTCCCGGGTCCGGTAGCGGAGCACCGGTTGCGCCTCTTTGGTGAGGGTGGTGAGGACCAGTTCGCCGACTTCGCCGTCGGGGACCGCCTCCCCCGTCTCCGGGTCGACGATCTCGGGATAGAAGTGGTCGTCGAAGACGTAGAGGGCGCCTTTCGCCTCGGGCGCTTCCATCGCCACGCCGGGCCCGATCACCTCGGACAGCCCGTAGATGTCGAGGGCCTGGAACCCCCCGCCCCACACCTCTTCGATCCTCTGTCGCATCCCCTCCGACCAGGGTTCGGCGCCGAGCACGCCGTAGCGCACCGAGAGACGGTCCCTCAGGCCGCCGTCGAGGGCCCGCTCGCCCAAGAGGAGGGCGAAGGACGGCGTGCAGGCGAGCCCGTCGGCGCCGAGGTCCGCCATGAGGCCGAGCTGGAATCCGGGGTTCCCTCCGGAGGCGGGCACGGCGGTGGCTCCGAGGCGTTCGGCGCCGTAGTGGAGGCCGAGGCCGCCGGTGAAGAGACCGTATCCGTAGGCGACGTGGACGACGTCGGAGGATCGCCCCCCGGCGATGGCGAGGGCGCGGGCGCAGACCTCGGCGAAGACCGCCACGTCCCCGGCGGTGTAGCCGACGACCGTCGGCTTCCCCGAGGTGCCCGACGATGCGTGGACCCGGACCAGCCGGTCCCGGGGTACGGTGAGCATCCCGTAGGGATAGGTGTCCCGGAACTCCTCCTTTTCGGTGAAGGGGAGCCGGCAGATGTCGTCGATGCTCCTGATGGCGTCGACGTCGACTCCCGCCATCTTCTCCCGCCAGTAGGGAACGTCGCAGGCGGCGAGCCGCTCCACCAACCGGCGGAGGCGTCGGCCCTGCAGGGCCGCCTTCTCGGCCGGCTCCATCGTCTCGATCTCGGGCTGGAACATCGACGGCATGGACACACTCCCTCCTGGTGGCGGCGTCGAAGATACCCCGTCTCGGCGAATCCGTTCGGGTCCGAGACCAGACGTCCGAATCTCCCGCTACTTCGAAGTTGCATGTATGCGCATCTTTGAACGAATCCATCGGCCCTGACGCCGTGGCCGATCGGCCTCTGGTGTCCGTCTCCGCCGCTGCGGACACTGACGTCGACGCGATCCCTCAAAGGAGGATCCTGGTGGTCGAGATCTCGAGACGCACGTTCATCAAGGCGACCGCCGCCACCGGCACCACCCTGGCAGCATCGAAGGTCCTGTTCGAGACGGTGGACTCCGTCGCCCAGGCCGAAGCCTTGACCCTCGCCCCGACCGAAGACCGGGTCTTCACCACCTGCTGGATCGGCAAACAGGACTGTGGGATGTCGGCCCGGCGGATCGACGGCCGGGTCGTCAAGTTCGAAGGAGTCGACGATCACCCCCGCAATCGGGGGACCCTGTGCCCCAAGGGCCAGGCGCAGATCGCCTCCATCTACGACCCCCACCGGGTGAAGACACCTCTGGTCCGCACCAACGCCAAAGGAGTTCCCGGCGAGTGGCGCCGTGCCTCCTGGGACGAAGCCCTCGAATTGGTCGCGGCCAAGTACCGGGAGGTGGCGGCCGACGACCCGAAGCTGGTTCTGTGGCAGAAGGGTCGCTCCAAGGCGAAGAGCTTCTACGACAAGGCCTTCGTCAAGGCCATCGGCGCGACGAAGCTGGGTCATGGGGCGTACTGTTCGGACACCGGGTACCGGGCGATCGAATACACCGTCGGACTCCACGGCGTCCTCCACCCCGACCTCCTCAACGCGAAGTACGTCCTCTCCTGGGGGTGGAACATCACCAACGCCGGGGGGAACAAGTTCTGCTGGCTCACCTGGCCCCAGCAGATGGTCCAGGCGCGAGAGCAGAACGGTCTCAAGATCGTTCAGATCGACCCGAGGCTCCGACCTGCAGGCCCCTTCGCCGACGAGTGGGTGCCGATCCGCCCGGCCGGCGACCTGGCTTTCGCCCTCGCCCTCTGCCACGAGCTCATCCGCCAGGGGTTCTTGGACCGTCCCTACCTCACCACCTACACCAACGCCCCCTATCTGGTCGGTGAGGACGGACTCTTCCTTCGGGAGACCGTGGGAGAAGGGGACGAAGCCGAAGAGGTTCCCCTCGTCTGGGACGAGGCGACCCGCCGAGCCGTGCCGGTCACCGAGGCGACCAGCCCCGCCCTCGAAGGCGAATACACCGTGGGCGGCCAGACGGCGAAGACCGCCTTCCAGTTGTTCACCGAGCATGTGGCCGACGCCACCCCCGAATGGGCAGCCGACAAATGCGACGTGGCCCCCGACACGATCCGTCGGATCGCCACCGAGTACGGCACCAACGCCCGGATCGGAGCCACCACGGTGGTGGACGGCGTCGAGGTGCCCTACCGCCCGGTGGGGATCATGGCATACCACATGGCCCAACAGGAGCTCGGGTTCCCGGCGCTGCGGGCCATGGCGATCATCCCGATGCTGGTGGGCGCCTGGGGAGCCGTCGGCGGACAACTCGCCGACTTCACCTGGAAGATCCACAAGAACTACGCCAAGTTCGAAGACCTGAAGGTGGAAGAGCCCCCCTACGACTTCGTCCTCAACAAGTCGAAGTTCTTCCCCATCAACACCGGCTTCCCCGGGATCGTCGCCCGGGTGATGCAGGATCCCGCCAAGTACGGGGTGGAGAAGCTGCCCCGGATGGTGATCCTGCACATGGTCAACCCGGTCACCTCCTTCGCTTCCCAGGCCGATTTCCTCGCCTCCTACGAGAAGTTCGAGTTCGTGGCGGTGATCAGCCCCTGGATGTCGGAGACCGCCGACCTCTTCGCCGACGTCGTCCTCCCTTCCGCCACCATCGAGAAGTACGAGGGGCCGTTGTCGGCCGGAGACGGCTACATCGACGCCAAGGCGTTGAGGATGCCGCCCATGGATCCCCTCTTCGAGTCCCGTGGGGAGATCGACATCTACCTCGACCTCACCGAGAAGATGGGGAAGCTCACCGGCGAAGGCGGCTACATCGAACACCTCAACAAGGAGTTGAAGTTGGCCGGGACCGAGTTCGAGCTCCCCGACGGGTCCCGGCCCGACGTCCGTGACATCTTCGACCGCTGGGCGAAGATGGAGGGGCTGTCGGGGATCGACTTCTTCGAACAGAACGGGGTGTGGGTGAAGGGTCCCATCTCCCCCACCAAGAGATACGGCTACGTCACCGACCCGCCCTTCGGCGGGGCCGTCCACCGGCTCTACGGTGAGAGCCTGCTGAAAGCCCAGCGGCTGCAGAAGGAGATGGGCGCCGACGAGGTCTACTGGCGGGACTACACCCCTTTCCCGACCTGGCGTACCCCGACGATGGAGGCCTCCCCACCCGAATACGACCTGTACCTGATCAGCTACAAGCTGGTGGAGCACAAACAGTCCCGCACCTCCATGGTCCCGCTGCTGACCGAGCTGAGCGGACACCAGCGGGTGGAGATGAACCCGGCGACGGCCCGCCGCCTCGGGTTGAAGGAGGGGGACGAGGTGACGGTGGAGTCCCACCACGCCCTCACCGGTGAGACCCGCCGGGTGAAGACCGTGGTCCGGCTCACCGAAGGGATCCGTCCCGACGTGGTGGGGATGCCCCACCATTTCGGCATGTGGACCCACCCGGCGAACAAGGACGCCGGCCCCACCCCCAACACCCTCTACTTCACCGACGAAGGGTATGTGGGCATGACCGCCGATGCGGTGTTCCACGTCAAAGTTCGAGTGATGAAAGGGGGTGATGCGGCGTGACCCACTACGCCATGGCGATCGACCTCGACCGGTGCCAGGGCTGTCGGGCCTGTGTCGAAGCGTGCAAGATCGAGAACAACACCCCGAGCGCGGTGTTCTGGATGTACGTGTTCCGGCTCGAAGAGGGCACCTATCCGGACACGTCGATCTCGTTCCTCCCTCGGCCCTGCCAGCACTGCCACAACCCGCCCTGCGTGAAGGTCTGCCCGACCGGTGCGAGGTTCCATCGGGACGACGGCATCGTCCTCACCGACTTCGACCGGTGCATCGGCTGCCGGTACTGCGAGGTGGCCTGCCCCTACGGCGTCAACTTCTTCAACTGGAGGAAACCCGAGCAGGCCTTCGCCGACTACCAGCTCGCCATGGACGACCCCGACTTGGCGGCGGTCACCGGAGGGCTCATCCCCCCGTACCGCAACCCGGACCTGGACGAGCTCCAGGGTGACGAGCAGCGTCGCACCGCGGGGAGCGCCCACTACAAGGGCGTGGTCGAGAAATGCACCTTCTGTGTGCAGCGTGTCGAGAAGGGTCTCGACCCCGCCTGCGTCGTCACCTGCCCGGTCGAGGCCCTGGTGTTCGGCGACCTCGAGGACCCGAACAGCCCCGTCTCGACCTACCTGCGGGGCCGGGACCAGTTCAAGCTGTTGGAGGAGCTGGGAACGGACCCGAGCGTGATCTACGTGGGCGGCACCCCGCCGACCCCGGACGCCCGGGAGATCGAGAGGCCGATGACAGGAGTAGGCAATGCCAACGCGTGACATGAGACAGCCCCTCCCCATGGGAGTCGGGAGCCTGACCCGGGGCTGGGCCGCGGTCCTGGCTCTCGGAGTCGTCGGGACGGTGGTGGGAATCGTCGGCTACGCCGTCGAGCGAACCCAAGGCATGGTCGCCACCGGGATGCGTGACCTGGGCACGATGCAGGGTGCTACCTGGGGCATCTACATCGCCCTGGTCGTCTACTTCGTCGGTGTCAGCTTCGCCGGCATCACCGTCGCCGCCCTCATCCGGCTGTTCCGGCTCGACAAGCTCCGCGGTGTCGCCCGCATGGCCGAGGTGCTCACCGTCGTGGCGTTGATCCTCGGCGCCCTGGCGATCATCGTCGACCTGGGACAGCCCGTCCGAGGTGTCATCAACCTGTTCCGCTACGCTCGACCCCAGTCGCCGTTCTTCGGGACGTTCAGCCTGGTGATCTCCGGGTACCTGTTCGCCAGCCTCGTCTACCTGTACCTGACCGCCCGCCGTGACGCCGCCGTCCTCGCCCGGCGACCCTCCCGCCTCCAGGGCTTCTTCCGGCTGTGGGCGGCCGGCTACGAGGACACCCCCGAACAGCGGGCCCGGGACCGGCGGGTCACCTTCTGGCTGGCCCTGGCGATCCTGCCGTTGCTGGTGATCGCCCACTCGTCGCTCGGTTTCGTGTTCGGGCTCCAGGTGGGCCGGCCTGGCTGGTTCGGGACCCTGCAAGCCCCCGCCTTCGTCGTCCTGGCCGGGGTCTCCGGGGTGGGCCACATCATCGTCCTCGCCGCCATCGTCCGAAAGGCCCTGGGGCTGGGAAAGAGGATCGGCAGGGACGCGTTCGGATGGCTCGGTCTGTTCCTTCTGGGCCTGCTCGCCACCTACCTCTACTTCGTCGTCGTCGAGGTCCTCACCATCATCTACCAGCCCGGTGTGATCGAGCAGCGACTCTCCGAGGCGCTCCTGTCGGGGACCTACGCCTGGCTGTTCTGGGGTTCGGTGGCGACGCTGGTCGTCCCCTTCCTGATCCTCGCCTGGATGGCCCTCACCCGGACCTGGAGGGTGGGGTGGCTGGTGACCAGCGGGATCCTCGTCAACCTGGGGGCGATCGGCAAGCGGTACCTGATCGTCGTCCCCTCCCAGACCCACGGCCAGCTCCTCCCCTACGGGATCGGGTCCTACACACCGAGTCTGGTGGAGCTCGCCGTCACCGTCGGCCTGTTCTCCCTGGGGGCGGTGTTGATCACCTTGTTCATGAAGGTGTTCCCCATCGTCGACCTCGAAACCGAGGCGTCGACGGAACTCGAGGAGGTGTCGGCATGACCAAACGTGGGGTCGTGACGATCGGCATGATCCTGGTCGGAGCGGTGCTCATGGTGTGGAGCTATTTCGTGGGGGCGGCGCCGTGGTGTGCCACCGGTGTCGAATGCTCCAACCCACGTGTCGAATGGGCGCCGGCCCTGTTCGTACTCGGCGTCGTGGTGGCGTTCTCGTCGGCTCTCTACTACTCGATCGCCAAAGACAAGTGAGCCTCGAAGGGACCGCCCGCCTCCGCCAAGGGGTCTACCGGCTCCTCGCCCTCGGATTCTCCTATCCCAGCCCCAGGCTGGTGGAGACGGCGGCGGGGGCGCCGGCCGCCCTCGACGCCTACGGCCTCTTCGACTTTTCCTTCTCCCTCGACGTGGTGGAGGCCTCCGCGGAGGTAGCACGGTCCTCCCTCGAAGAGCTGGAGGTGGCCTACATCGCCCTGTTCGAAGCTGGGCTCGGCGGCACCGCCTGCTCCCTCTTCGAGTCCGACCACCTCGCCGACCCCCGGCTCGGTCAGGTCGCCGAGGTCCGCTCCGCGGTCCGTCGTACCCTGCTCCGGTTCGGCCTCACCCTGGAGGGGACGCTCCCCGACATGGTGGATCACCTCTCCACCGAACTGGACGCGATGGCGCTCCTGTGTTCCCGGGAGGTGACGGACTGGGCGACGTCGGGGCGGCCGGGGCGAAGCCTCTCCCACCAGCGGGAGCTCTTCGAAGACCACCTGGGGCGATGGGCGCCGTCGCTGGCCCGGCAGGTGCGGGGCGCGGCCCGTCATCCCGCCTACACGGCGTTGGCGGCCGCCTTGGCGGCCTTCGTCGAACATGAACGGCAATGGTTGCCTCGACTCGTCGAGACGGCGGAGGCTCTACGGTGACGACACTCCTCATCTGCGCCGACGGCTGGGAGGGGCCGCCTCCCGACCTCGACGGGGTGGACCCGGTCCTCGTCGACGAGCTCTGCGTCGGCTCCCGATCCGTCGAGGCGGCCATCCCCGAGGCCACCGACGAGTTGGCGGTGGCCGTGCATCGCCGACGGGTGAACATGGGGGCGTTGCAGGCGGGGATGCGGCGGGCAGGATTCGACCCCTTCGCGGTGGCGGTGGTGGATTTGGACGCCGTCGGGACACCGTCGGAGCTCCCGGTGGCGGTCGCGGCCGGCCTGGCGCGGGCCCGGGCGTTTCGCGGCGCGGCCCCCGAGCAGATCAAGCTGCTCCCATCCGACCGGAGGACCCGACGCGGTTTCCTCTCCCTCGGGGCCCCCACCTACACGGGAGCCCCTCGCATCGTCCCCGAGGTGTGCGCGGCCGACCGTGGGTGCGACCTCTGCGTCACCGAATGCCCCGCCGGGGCGTTGTCCTGGTCGGACGGCCGGGTCGTCTACGACCCCACCTCGTGTGTGGTCTGCGGGATCTGTCTCACCACCTGCCCGGTCGGCGCCGTCGACCATCCGACGGCTTCGCCGGCGGCGATCTCCCGGGAGATCGCCACGGCGGTCACCGCCTCCGAGACGACGACCGCGATCCGGTTCCGCTGCCGGGAGGCGGTGGTACCGGCCGAGCCCGGCTGGTACCAGGTGGAGGTCCCCTGCACCCAGATGTTGACCGTGGGATGGTTCCTGGCCGCCCGGGCTCTCGGCGCCGCCGACGTCGACGCGGTCCCCTGTTCCCGAGGGGGCTGCACCCTCGGCGGCGACGAACGTCTCGCCGGGACCCTGGCGGATCTGGACACGGTCGTCACCGCCGTCGGATCCCCGGTGGCCGACGTCGAGGCAGACGACGGTTTCGCGGCGGCGGCCACGACGAGGCTGATCGAACGGTTCGCCGACCCCGCAGCGCCCGTGTGGGTGGAGCTGTCGGTCTCCGACGTCGGTTCGGTGACGATCGACCCCGACGCCTGCACCGCCTGCGAGGCCTGCGCGACGGTCTGTCCCACCTCGGCGCTTCTCTCCACCTCCGACGACGGCGTCCGCATCACCTTCGATCCCCGGATGTGTGTCGCATGCGGACTCTGCGTCCGGGTCTGCCCGGAAGTCGACGAAGGTGCCATCGCCCTCCGCCGAGGATTCGACCTCGCCGACCGGCGGCGGGGACGGCGGACCCTCCGTCACGATCCGACACCCCGCTGCGAGCTGTGCGGCGCACCCGTGGCCCCGGCGTCGATGCTGGCCCGGATCTCCGAGCTGCTCGGCCCGGAAGGGTCGGCGACGATGGCCCTGGTCGGGCGGCGCTGCATCGACTGTCGAGGCCGCTGAGCACTCGCCGTGACGTCCGCCGGGTCCGGGACGTCCCGGCACGGTACAGTCGGCGTTCCGGAGACAGCGAGGTGACTTCGCCCGTGCCGCCCCAAACCGTTGGTTCGTCATGACGATCACCTTCCGAGGCGCCGTCCTCCGCGAGAGGGGACTTCCCCGTCCCTACGTCGAGTCCCGCCCCTTCGAGGTCGTCGAGCTGGAACTCCCGGCGCCGGGACCCGGGGAGGTGCTGGTGAAGGTCCGGGCGGCCGGCCTGTGCCGCTCCGACCTGTCGGTGGTGACCGGCGCCCGGGTGTGGCCACTGCCGATGGTGGTGGGTCACGAAGCCGCCGGAACGGTCGAGGCGGTGGGAGCCGGGGTGGATCGGGTCGGCCCCGGAGACGACGTCGTCCTCGTCTACCTGCCCCAGTGCGGGACATGCCGTCGCTGCGAAAGCGGTGAACCGTGGCTCTGCAAGGTGGGCATGGCCGCCAACCTGAGAGGTGAGCTGCTCACCGGCGGCACCCGGCTCCTCCACCGGGGGGAGCCGATCCACCACCACATGGGGGTGGCCGCCTTCGCCGAATACGCCCTGGTGGCGGAACAGTCGACGGTGCCGGTCCCGTCCGGGCTCTCGGCCCGGGACGTGGCGGTGTTCGGCTGCGCCGTGCTCTGCGGGGCGGGCACGGTCCTCAACACCGCCCGGGTCCGTCCCGGAGAGTCGGTGGCGGTGGTGGGGCTCGGTGCCGTCGGCCTGGCGGCCGTGATGGGGGCCCGCGTCGCCGGGGCGGACCGGATCGCCGCCTTCGACCTCCTCGAGACGAAGCTGGAGGCGGCTTCGGCCGTGGGGGCGACCGAGGTGGCCGTCGCCGACGACGCCGCCGTCGAGGACCTGATCCGCCGAACCGACGGCGGCGTCGACCACGCCGTCGAGGCGTCCGGCACTCTGGAGGGATTCGAGCTGGCGTCGAAGCTGGTGCGTCCCGGCGGCACCGTCACCACCTTGGGCCTGCCCGGCCCCGGGGTGTCTCATGCCCTGGCGCTCGCTCCGCTCGTTGCCTCGGGGCTCACGATCCGGGGGAGCTATCTCGGGTCCTGCGACGTCCGCCGGGACCTGCCCCGGTTCGTCGAGCTGTACCGGGAAGGAAGGTTCCCCGCCGACCGGCTCGCCACCCACCATCTGGGCCTCGACGACCTCAATGCCGCCCTCGACCGCCTCGCCGACGGCGCCGCCCTCCGTCAGGTCGTCGAGTTCTGATCCTCGGGGTTCACACCCGGTAGCGGTCGAGGAGGTCCCGGTAGGCGGCGGCGTTGGCCGCAGGGTCGACGTCGACCGCGGCCGGTACCGTCTCCTCTCGGGGTAGACGGTCGGCGTCGAGGAGGATCTGGCCAGTGGCGATCCGGCCCTCAGCCGCCAGACCGGTGGTGACGGCGAAGGCGGCCGCCCGGTCGGAGGGGTCGTACCCCTGCCGGGTGTCGACGTCTTCGACCAGATGCTCCCAGGATGCGTAGGTGTCGTTGTAGGTGACGCAGGGGGACAGCACCTCGACGAAGGCGAACCCGCGGCCTTCCCGGGCGTAGCGGACGGCGTCGGTCATGAGCCGCCGAAGCTGGTCGGGATGACGGCTGAACCCGCGGGCGAGGAACCCGGAGGCGGGGATGGAGAGCCCCAGGTCGATGGCGTCGAACCCCCCGATCCCCGACAGGCCGTGCCGGGTCGGCGAATCCTGGCCTTTGGTGAGCCCGTACACGCCGTTGTTCATCACGACGTAGACGAAGGGCAGGTCCCGCCGGAAGGCGTGGACCAGATGCCCCATGCCGATGGCGTAGCCGTCGCCGTCGCCGCCTGCAGCCACCACGGTGAGGCGGGGATTGGCGAGGTGGACTCCGGCGGCGGTTGGCAACACCCGTCCGTGGAGGGCGTGGTACCCGTAGGTGCCGAGGTTGTTCTGGACGGTGCCGCTGCAGCCGATCCCGGCCAGCACGACGATCTCGTGGGGTGGGATGTCGAGGGCGGCGAAGGCGTGGGCCATCGCCCCTTGGACGCCGAAGTGGCCGCAGCCGGCACACCAGATGGGACGGGCCGGGGTGTAGGTGACGGTCATCGTCCCACCTCCTCTTCCAAGATCCTCCCCGCCAGCTCCCCGGGCCGGAAGGGGATGCCGTCGTAGCGGAGGACCGGCACCAGCCGGTCTCGGGGAACACCGACGGAGGCCAACAGGTGGGTGAGCTGTGCTTCGGCGTTGTGTTCCACCACGTACACCCGCTCTCGACGCTCGACGAATCCGACGGTCTCGTCGAGGACCGGCCACAGGGTTCGGGGCTGGAGCCCGGCGACGGGGACGCCGGCGGCGGCGAGGAGCTCGGCGGCCTCGGTCATGACTCCGAGCTGCATGCCGATCCCGAGGATCCCCACCGGGGCGTCGTCGGTTCCGAACCGCCGACCGCCTGGGAGACGGGGCCGGACCGTGTCGAGTTTCCGCATCCGTTTGTCCATCATCGCCACCCGGTTGGCCGGTTCGGTGGAGACCTGGCCCCATTCGTTCCGTTCGTTGCCGGTGACGAGGTTCATGCCGCCGGGGGTTCCGGGGACCGCCCACGGGGAGATCCCGTCGTCGGTGATGGCGTACCGGCGGTACTCCCCCTGGGCGGCGAGGTCGGCTGCGGACACGACCTTGCCTCCTTCGATCTCGACGCCGTCGACATCGAAGGGGGGGACGGTCACCGAATCCTGGGAGACGGCCTGGTCCAACAGGAGGAACACGGGCCCTTGGAAGAGGTGGGCGAGGTTGGTCGCCTCGACGGCCAGTTCGAAACAGTCGGTGGGGTCGCCGGGCGCGAGGACGATCCGGGGGAAGTCGCCGTTGCCACCGTGGACGACCATCCCGATGTCGCTCTGCTCGGGTTTGGTGGGCATCCCGGTGGAGGGCCCGGACCGCTGGCAGTCGACCACGACCACCGGGATCTCGGCGGAGCCGAGCTGGCTGATACCTTCCTGCATGAGGGCGAGACCGGGACCGGACGTTGCGGTCATGGCCCGCACCCCGGCCAGGGCGGCGCCGATCGCCAGGTTGATGGCGGCCAGCTCGTCTTCGGCCTGCAGGGCGACCCCTCCGAAGCGGGGGAGCTGGCGTTCCAGCCACGAGAGGATCTCCGAGGCCGGGGTGATCGGATACCCGGCGTAGAAGCGGCCCCCCGCCACCAGGAACCCGAAGGCGAGCGCCTCGTTCCCGGAGATGAGGATGCGGTCGTCGGCCTGGGCCGAGTCGAGCCTCCAGGGGCTGGCCCCCTCCCCGAGGCCTTGGCTGTCGGCGTAGGCGAACCCTTCCCGGAGGGCTTCGAGGTTGGCGGCGGCGACTTCGGGACGGAGATGGGAGAAACGCCGGGCGAGGACCTCTTCGGCTTCGGCGTCGCCGACGCCGAGCATCCGGGCGGCGACCCCGAAGGCGAGGCTGTTCTTGAACAGGTCCCGCCGCAGGTCGCGTACGGCCATCCGGGCGAAGGGGATCTCGAAGACCCGCGCTCCGGCGGGCAGATGGGTCCGCTCGGCGGGACCGTCGGAGGCGTCGAAGATGACGACGCCGTCGTCGGAGAGGCGGGGCCCGCCTTTTTCGACCGCTTCGGCGTCGAAGGCGACGAGGAGGTCGATGCGGTCTCCGAGACTGCCCCGGGGAACGAGCGATCCCCGCATGAGGGCGGCGGCGTGGCCCCCTTTGATCCGGGAGGCGACGTCCCGGGCCACGTAGAGGTGGAACCCCCGCCGGCCCAGGAGGATCCCCAACAGGTTGGCGACGGTGAGGGAGCCGTCTCCGCCTTGGCCGGCGACCATGACGTCGAGGTCGGTGAGGACACGTTTCGTACCGGTGGCGGTCATCGGGACTCTCCGTCGTCGGTGGGGGCGCCGGGACCTTTCGTGTAGAAGGTCTTCGGGTCGAGCCATCCGAGCGCCTGGCGTTCTTGGAGGGTGGGCATCTGGGCGGGGAGGGGGCGGTTCTTCTTCTTGGCGGCGGACAGTTTGCGAAGCAGCTCTTCGCCCCGGGGTTCGTCGGTGAGGGGCCGGGTCTCGATCCAGCCGTCGTCGATCGCCGCCTGGAAGGCCCGATGTCCGGCTTCGGTGCGGACGAGGGTGAGGGTCCAGTCGTCGAGGCCGATCCCACCGGCGGCGATGTCGGCGTTCTCGGCTCCGTAGTCGAGGCAGTACAGGCAGGCCGGGCGGGCGAACTCCCGGTATTTCTTGAGGGATGCCGTCACCACTTCGCCGTCGTCGAGCCGGACGACCACCTTGCCTTTGATGTTGATGTTGACGATCCGGGAGGGTGGGACGTCGATCATCTCCCCGAGTTTGGCGATGCTCTCGTGGGTGAAGGCTTCCGAGCAGAACAAGCCGACGACGAGGGAGATGTTGTCCCGGTACCAGTCGGCGACTTCGAGACGGATCGACGAGTTCTGCTGGAGGCGCACCCCGTCTACCTGGCAGGGCACGCCCACCACCGCCAGGGGGCGGACGTCGTTCCGCATCGCTTCGAGGAGGGCGAGGGTGTTGGGCGAGTAGGTGTAGCGAGACCCGGCGCAGGCCAGCACGTCTTCTCGGGTCCGTGCCAGGCGATGGGTTCCGATCTGGTTGTTGTCGGGGAGGACGTCGCCGAGGACCGCGCCGCCGAGGGTTCCCGTCTCCAAACCGTGGATGATGAGGGCCGAGACCATCCCGCCGTCCTGGCCGCGGTCGAGGATCTTCGGGTCGGTGGCCCGGGCGTAGACCCCGTAGCTGTATCGCCCGAAGCCTTCGTCGGTGGCGGGTGGGCGGAACTCGACGAGCCGAGGGAGGTCTTTGTCGACGGGTCGCAGCACCGGGCAGACTTCGGCGCAGAGGACGCAGTAGACGCACGCTTCGCGCCGGGCGTCGACGGGGTGTTCGTCTTCGTATTCGAAGACGTCGACGGGACAGATCGTCACACAGGATGCACACCCGATGCATTTGCCCGTCTCGACGATTTCGGACATGAGGAAGTCGACGGCCCGGAACCCCCCTTTGTTGAGTTCGGTCCGCCACGCGTACGCCCACTCGTGGGGATCCGACGCCTCTTCGAGCAGACGGTGGTACCGACGGCGGACGCGCTCCACCTCGGGGTCGCGGGGCACATCGACCGACGTCATGGACGGTGTCCTGGTTGGGTTCGGCTGTCGATCATGGCGGGCAACGTACCGTATTCTCCCTTCGTGGCGTAATGCGGCGTCGATCCGGGACGTGCGCATCGACGTCTCGGAGGGCGGCCGTCGCGGCGAGCCGCCGGCGGGCCGTCGCTCGACCACCCCCTCCCACTTGGTTGATACTTGATCATATCGGCCTGGTTGGGGTCTCCGGAAACCCTCCGGGGTTTGGCGGCCGGAACGCCCACCGCCAACATCGGAGCCGTGTCCGAACCCGCCGCCCCCGACGCTCCAGCGCTGCGAGTCCGCGCCAAGAGGTTGCAGTACGCCACCATCGGCTGGAACGTCGGCGAAGCGGTGCTCACCCTCGCCCTCGGTTCCGCCGCCGGCTCCCTGGCGCTGATCGGTTTCGGTACGGTGTCGATCGTCGAGGTGTTCGCCTCCCTGGTCGTGGTGTGGCACCTGTTCGACGACACCGGACGACGAGACCGCACCCCTACCGCCCTCCGGCTCATCTCCGCAGCCTACGGTGCCCTGGCGTTCGGGCTGGTGGTCGCCGCCGTCGGGGACCTGACCGGCGGGCGACGCGCCGGCGAATCCCCCTGGGGGATCGCCTATCTGGCGGTCACCGCGGTGGTGATGTTCACCCTGGCGGCGTGGAAACACGCCACCGCCCGGGGCCTCCGCTCCGAGCCCCTCCGGCGGGAAACCACCATCACCTTCCTCGACGGGATCCTCTCGGTCTCCACCCTCTCCGGGCTCGCCCTCAACGCCTACCTGGGACTGTGGTGGGGCGACCCGGCCGCCGGCATCCTCGTGGCGCTCGCCGCCGCCAACGAAGCCCGGGAGACCTGGGTCGAGGCAGCCGAGGTGAGCTGAAGGACGCCGGAGCCCGTAGAGGCGGACGGCACCGTTGACCGGTCCCGGCGATCCCGCCGTTTCCGTCACGGGCCGACGATACGTTCGTCGCACGCGACGAAAGGAACCGACGTGGACGTCCAGGCCTGGATGGACCAATGCGACGCCGCCGTGACGGCGGCGATCCGCCGCTTCGGCTGGCACATCTCCTATGTGGGCGGGGCGTGCTCGTGTCCCAGATGCTCGAACGTCGACGACGGCCCCACCTTCGCCTACACGGTAGGGATGTTCGGACTCGGCCATCCGGAGCTGCTGATCTTCTCGGTGACCCCCGAGACCGCGCTGGCGGTCATCAACCAGCTCGGCGACCGTATCGTGAGGGGCGAGACGCTGCTGCCCGGATTCGAGACCATCGTGGATGGTTTCGAACCCCGGATCGTTCCCGAGGTGGTCCCCAACGCCGGCGAGATCGTGTTCGACGCCAACCTCTTCTACGACCGTCCCCCCGGGTTCTCCGTACCCCTGCTCCAACTCACCTATGCCGACGCCGCCGACCGCTTCCCGTGGGAAGCCGAATACGCCGGTCCCCACCAGCCCCGTCCGGGGACCTTCTCTGCCTGACCTGACCCTTCGGCACCGGCATGCCGACCGGCGACGAGGTCAGGACCACCAGGCACCGACGAGAAGAGTGGCCGCTCCGATCACCACCGACACCCAGATCCAGAACCCGACCGAATGCCCATCGATCTCGACGTCTCGGAGACGAAGGCGGCCGGGCCCGTCGAAGGCCGTCTCGGTCGCCGCCCCCTCCGAGCCTCCGTGATGGTCTTCCCCCACCAGGGTCGGATAGCCGACGGCGAGCGTGCGGTCTCTGAGGAGGCGACCTCCAAAGGAGTTGGCGAGGACGGCTGTCACCGAGGCGATCATGGCCACCATCGCCCACACCGGGCTGACCAGCCCGGTCGTCGCCGCCGCCACCCCCAACCCGTTGAAGCCGAAGGCGATCGTCAGGTTTTGTTTGGTCTTCCGATAGGAGGCCTCCCCGATCTCGAGGGCGTCGACGACCGCCCCCAACCGATCCCCGAGGACGACGACGTCGGCCGATTCGATGGCGATGTCGGTTCCGGCGCCCATGGCGACACCGATGTCGGCTTGGGCGAGGGCGGGCGCGTCGTTGATGCCGTCGCCGACCATCATCACCCGGCGCCCCTTCCGTTGCAGCTCCCGGATCCGGGCTGCCTTCTCTCCGGGGAGGACTTCGGCCACCACTTCGGCGATCCCCACCTCGGCGGCGATGGCTTCGGCGGTGCGTCGGTTGTCGCCGGTGATCATCACGACGGCGAGGCCCCGGTCTGTCAGCCTGTCGACGGTCGCGGAGGCGTCGGGGCGGACGGTGTCGGCGATGCCGATGAGGCCGAGGAGTCGCCCCCGCCGGGCGACGCCCACCACCGTCTGTCCGGCGGCTTCCAGACGCCGACGCTCCGCATCCAAGGGCCCGACGTCCACACCCTCGGAACGGAGCCAGGCGGGTTTTCCCACCAGCACCAGGTCGCCACGGATCCGGCCCTGGACGCCCCGTCCCGGCCGGGCGACGAAATCCTCCACGTCTTCGATCGGGACGCCGGCGGCTTCGGCGGTGTCCTCCACCGCCCGGGCGAGGGGGTGTTCGCTGTTGGCCTCGACGGCGGCGGCCACCCCCACCAGCTCCGCCTCCGAGATCCCTGCCGCCGGGAGGATCGTCCGCACCGCCGGCTCCCCGCGGGTGACGGTGCCCGTCTTGTCGAACACGACGACGGCGATGTCCTTCGCGACCTGAAAGGCCTCCCCCGAACGCATCAGGATCCCCCGCCGGGCGGCCTCGCCTCCACCACGGATGGTGGCGAGGGGTGTCGACATCCCCAGGGCACAGGGGTACCCCATGACGAGGGCGGCGAGGGCGGCGAGGAGGGCCCGGTTCCAGTCGGGTCCGTCGCCGAAGACGGCGGGGAGGAAGCCCCACAGGACCAGTCCGAGGCCGGCGGCGACGAGGACGCCGGGAACGAAGTAGCGGAGCACCAGGTCGGCGACCTGGAGGATCCCGGGACGGAGACTGCGGGCTTCGTCGATGGAGCGGGCCACCTGGGCGAGGAACGAGTCGTCGCCGACCCGAGTGACCTCGACCACCAGCGTCCCCGTCTCGTTGACCGACCCGCCGATGACCTCGGCGCCGGCGACCTTCTCGGTGGGGATCGACTCCCCGGTGACGATGGCTTCGTTCACCGTCGACGCCCCTTCGACGACGACGCCGTCCACGGGGATCGACTCCCCGGGCCGGATCCGCACCCGGTCGCCGACGGCGACTTCGTCGACCGGGACCTCCACCTCCTTCCCGTCCCGAACGACCCGGGCGGTGTCGGGTCGGAGGGCCATCAGACGCCTCACCGCCTGAGAGGAGCGGGTACGGACCACGAGAGAGGCGTAGTGGGAGAGGACGTGGTAGGTGGTGACGAGGGTGGAGGCGGCGAAGAAGTCGCCGACGGGGAACCCGTCGAGGACGAAGAGACCGAGGAGCCCCCCGACGATCCCGGCGAAGGCGGCGAACTCCAACAGCACATGCTGGTTGAGGATGCCTCTCCGCAGCGACGCCCAGGCCATCTTCTTGATGAACCACCCGGTGACGAACATGGTGTCGAGCGCCAGGGCCAGCAGCAGCCAAGGCATGAGGGGGATGTCGACGAGGCCGAGCCACGGGCCGACGAACATGAGGACCAGGCTGGTGGCGGCGAAGCCGGCGGCGACGAGCAGTCGGCCCCGTTCCCGGCGAAGCTCGGCTGCCTCTTCGTCGAAGGTGCGGACCTTGTCGGGGTCCCGGTAGACGTAGCCGAGCTGTTCGAGGGTGCGCCGCAGCGTCTCGGGCGTCACCTTGGTGGGGTCGTATTTCACCAACCCCTCTTCGTGGGCCAGCGACACCCCCACCTCGTACACGCCGTCGATCTGCGAAAAGGCCTTATCGATGGTGGACGTGCAGAACGAACAGGACATGCCGCCGATCTTCATCCGGAAGACGGCCGGCTCCTGGCGATCGGATGTCCGCTCGGTCGTCGCCGCCATGGTCACTCGGGTTCGAATCCGGATGCTCGGATCCGTTCTCGCAGGTCGTCTTCGGTGACCCGATCAGGGTCGTATCGGACCTCCACGGTGGCGGTGTCGTAGTCGCCCCGCACGCGGATCACTCCTTCCAGCCTCTCGAGCGCCTTCGCCAGGTTGTCGGAACAGCCCGAGCAGTGGAAGCCGCGGACACGAAAGGTGGTGGTGGTCGCCGTCGCCATCGGGTCCTCCTCGTCGGACCCGAAGGTACACCTTCGAGCCGCTCGAAGGTCAAGTCCCGATGTCGGGTTCCCGACTCAGTCGCATTCGAAGGTGTCGATTCCCTTCGCCGACTCTTCGAGGGCGGAGATCTCCGACTGGAGGGATTGGACGAACCTCACCATCGCCTCGACGTCGGCCTTCGGTGCCGACGGGCGACGGGACTCCGTCCGCACCGCGTTCGTTTGCCGTTGGCGGACCTGGTCGGTGGGCCGCATCTCACCGCCTTCGCACCGGTAGAGACGCTCGCACGCCAACGTCACGTCGACGATGTCGATCTCGGCGGAGACCACCGACCGGGTGGCGAGGACGCTCTCGGTGGCGTCGAGGGGTGCCGACAGCTCCGCGATCCGACTCTCTGACAGACCCGCGAACACGTCGGGGGGGATGGTGCCGCCGTAACCGGTCTGCAGACCCGACCAGAGGGCACCATCACGGGACATCCCGATCCGCACCCCGGCGGGGGCGGTGAAGGTCTCCGCCGTCTCGCGCCGCCATTCCTCGTCTCCGGGCTCGCAGCCACCCCTGTCCCCTTCCTCGGGCGGCGCGCCTCCCTCCGGTCCCCGTTCGTCGGGTTCACCGAGGGCGGGAGGGGGCGGCGCGGCCATCTTGAGGCGTCGCCGGCATTCGACGAGGGCCTCGTATGCCCGAAGGACCGCCTCCACCGCCCGGTCGTGGGCCGCGTCGGCCTCCTCGAAGGCGCGGGTGACGTCGGCGAGCCGGGCTTCCACGTCGGGGAGCCGGCGTCTCGCTTCGTCTGCGGCGGCCTGGCGGGTGTCGTATGCCTCCAGGTCGGCCCGGTATTCGGCTTCTGCCTCCTCGGTGAGGGGGTAGGGCTTGGGCGGTCTCGGAACGTCCGCCGCCCGGATGGCGGCCCGGAGCTCCGACCTCTCCCGGCCGATCTCGCTGAGCGTCGCCGCCGCCCGGCGTTGAGCCTCGAGGGCGATCTGGGGTGCGTCGTAGGCCTGGTCGAAGGCCAGCATCTCCGGGCGGCAGTTCCTGGTCCGGGATCGGAGCCGCCGCCCGCCCTCGGCGACGGCGACGACCGCGGCCCCGGCGAGGGCGATGGGTCCCCAGGGGATGCCGCCGCCGCTCTCCACCGGCTCGGGGATGTCCTCGATGGCGGATTCGTCCCGGAGCGGCGGCGGCGACCCGCCCGCCTCACCGTCGTCGCCGTCGTCGACGGGTGCGGGTGCTCCGCTGATCTCCACCGTTCCTTCCCCTTGGCAGGCCTCCTGGGCCGGTCCTCCCGGCCCGACCGTGCTGGTCACCGTGAAGGTTTCTCCGTCGATGGTGACGGTGTCGGTTCCCCCGAAGTCGTTGGGGAACTCCACGCCGATACCGCCTCCGGGGTTCGCGAAGGACCGCCCGTAGCGGGACAGGGTCTGGAACCAGAGTTCAGCGTCCTCGTCGAGGGGTCCGGAGTAGATGACCCTTTCGGCGGGGCTGCAGTCCTTGGACACCCCGACGAAGGAGGCGTCGCCGGGCCTGAACAGCAAGGTGGCCGCCCCCGGCCGGGCAGCGCCGACCCGCTGTCCGCCCACCAGGTCGATCCGGACCGGAAACCGCTCGTAGGGGTTGGGTAGGAGGAGCGGGATCTCATCCGACCAAGGCGAGACGACGACCGCGGGATCGTCGGCCCCGTCGGCGAAGGTCGCTCCCGACATGTCGCCGACCTGACGCATCGGGGTGAAGAAGACGACCAGGTTGCCTTTGACGAGGGCGGTGGTCTTGTTCGGCGACAGAGGCCGGATGCCGCTGTCCTTCATCCGGTACAGGCCGACGGTCGGCGTCCCCTCGCAGGAGAGCTGCATGATCCTCGATCCCGCACCGGCCAAGGGGGCATGGCCCGGTCCGAACCGGTCGACGAGGTCGCCGGACCCGAAGGGTGTCTCCGGGTCCCCGAGGAAGACGTCGCTCCAGACGCGGCCCACCACCCTGGGGGCCGCACAGGTCGGGTCGAAGGGTTCGGCCAGCTCCACCCCCCACACCACCGTCGGTCCTTCGGTGACGTCGATCCCGTCTTCGACCGCTCCGAACTCGCCGAAGGCCGACCATCCGTCGAGACCGATGCGAGCGGGGTCGAGCGTACCGCCGATCTCCGACATCGGGTCGAGGGGAGGAAGCAACGACCGGGGTCCGAGGGTGCCCCGGAAGAACTCTTCGAGGGAGGCCAGGTCACCGGTCGAAGAGAACCCCCGCGGCACCAGCTCCACGTCGGCGGTGGGGAAGGTGGGTTTCTCCCCCAGGTTGACCACCATCTGGAACTGACGGAGGATCGGCCCCTCCCCCGCCTGGACCACCGGCGTCTCCTCCGCGTCCGCGAAGGTCCGCACCACGTCGCCGAGGGGGTCGAGGCTCGTGGTCTCCTGGGCGATCGCCACGCCGGCGAACAGTCCGACCAGAGCGCCGGTGACGATCGCGAACAGACGGAAACCCATCGAAAAGCACTCTTCCGAGCTCACCCTATCAAGGGACACCGCCCGACGACGGCGATTCGGGTGAACGATTCCGCAAGCCGTGCCGCCACCCCCGGACGTCGTGCCCGATGCGGTGTCGGACGATCCGCCCCGACGGAGGGAACCTCCGACGCGGGAACCGCCGGCCGATCCACCGACGTCGAAGGGGCATGAGAACCTTCATCGCCCTCATGACCCTGATCGCCCTCGTCGCCGCCGCCTGCGGGTCGGCGCCCGCCGTCTCGGTCGACGGGACGTGGCAGCTCGAGTCCGGGACGTTCGGCGGAGCCCCGATCCCGCTCCTCCCCACCCACCCCGTCACGATGACCGTCGACGGTCCCGAGATCTCCGGTGTCGCCGCCTGCAACGAGTACCGGGGCCGGATCGACGTCTCGGGTGACGCCTTCGTCGTCGAAGAGTGGACCGCCACCGCCATGGGGTGCCTTCCCCCGGAGGTGATGGATGCCGAGACGGCGTTCCTCTCCGCCCTCGACGACGTCACCACGGTGGAGGTGACCGGCGACGGTCGTCTCGTCCTCCGCGGACCCGACTCCGAGCTGGTGTTCCGGAGCCGACAAGGGTGAAGGCCGCAGCACCCACATCCCCCGTTCTCCGGCCGTCGGCGTAGCCTCACATCATCGGACGCCGCCTCTACCCCGTGGCACTCTTCGCGCTGGCCCTCCTCGTGGGGGCGTGCCTCCGAGCGCCCGCGGATGCTCCCGCCACGTCGACCCCACCGGCGTCGACACCGCCTCCGCCTCCGACGTCGACGACCGTCCGGGACCCCACTCCGGCGCCGACGGTGACCCGACCTCCGAACCCGGACCCAGCCACCTTCCCCTATGTGGTCGTGTCGTGGGAACGGGGCGCCCGACTGTTCGTCCTGGACGTTCCCCCGTGTGACAGCCGCTCCTGTCCGACCCCGGCGATCATCGCCGAGGTGGAGACCTCCCCCGGTCCCCACAACGTGGTGGCCGCCGGCCAGGTCGTGTGGGTCACCCATCCCCGAGAGGGACGCCTGTCCCGCTACGACGTCTCCACCGGGGAGCTGGTGTCGGAGGTGGTGGGGTCCGAACCCCACGACGTGGCCCTGGCCCCGGACGGCTCGGTGGCGTACGTCAGCGATGAGGCGGGACGCCGCCTCGTCGTGGTGGACCCGAACACCCTCACCGTCGTCGACGAGGTGCCCCTGCCGGCTCGCCCCCACAACGTCGAAGTCGTCGGCGACGAGGTGTGGGTCAGCCTCGACCGACGTGACGAACTGGCGGTCGTGTCCGGCGACGAGCTGGAACTGGTTCCCACCGGTGGGGCTCCCCACGATCTCGTCGTGGGAGGTGACGGCCGTCTGTGGATCTCCCAGTGGGGTTCGGGTGGCCTCTTGGTCGTCGACCCCGCCACGTGGACCGTCGAAGGCTCGGCGTCGGGTCTGGGGAACCCTCAACACTTCGCCGTGACGCCCACAGGCGCCCTCTGGGTCTCCGACAACGACGGGCCGACGGTGGCCGTGTTCGACACCGGCGCCGTCGAACAGGTAGAAGTCGGCGTCCCCCAACACCACCTGGGATGGGTGGCGGGACGGCTGATCGCCGCCGGGGTCGACTCGATCGTCGTGGTCGGCTCCGACTCGACGGCCACGTCGATCCCCGTGGGACGGGGACTCCACGGCGTGGCGACCGGCACCACCCCCGCCCTCGCCACCACCGACGGACCCTGACCGTCCGACACAACTCGGTGCGCCGTCTCGCCGGATCGCAGGTGCGGCGAACAGCGCACACGATGTGCGTCCTCGTCACAGGCGGGAAGGGCGATCGGGGACGGCTCCCGGGTTCCGGGACCCGGACCGTCCCGACGTCTCCTCGCGTAGCATCGGTGATGGTCGAACCGGGAAGGCACCATGACCCGACGAGGGCGGCGAGCCGAACCGACGTTCCGACGGGTGCCCGGCGACGCGCCGAGCGGTCGCCGACGTACCCCGGTGTACGCCTTCGCCATGTCGTCGGCGCGTGACCCTCCGACCTGTCTCCCGAACCCTTCGGAACTCCCGACATCTCCACCCCTGACAGGAGACATCATGGTTCACGCACCGACGAAGACCGCCGCCGACCACGTCCTGGTCGACCGCTACACCGACCTGGTCGGCCCGAGCAACGAGATGCTCGGACCGGTTCGTGACGGAGGCCGGATCGAATACCTGACCGTCCCCGGCTGCTGGGGACCGATGATCACCCCCCATCTCCGGAGCGGCCACGAAGTCACCCTCCCGGTGGCGGTGGAGGGCGCCCGGGTCGGTGACGCCGTCGCCCTCCACATCGAGAAGATCGAACAGCTCTCCCGTGCCACCACGTCGGGAACCCACGAAGGATGGGAAGGGAGGTTCATCTCCGACCCCTTCGTGGCGAGGATCTGCCCTACCTGCAAGGACGAGGGTCGCCATTTCCTCTACCCGGACACCTACCTCGACGGTGTCGGCGAAGGGGCGGTCCGTTGCTCGGCCTGCCATTCGGAGGTCATCCCCTTCCACATGGTCGAGGGCTACACGATGGTGTTCGACGACGCGAAGGAGATCGGGGTGACCGTGTCGGCCGAGCGTGCACGGGAGATGGCAGAACGCGCCGAAGAGTGGGTGGTGCTGCAAGAGCACTCCACCCAGCATCCCATCGTGGCCCTCGGAAAGGCCGATCTGGTCGGGACGATGACCCGCTGCCGGATCTCGGTCGGCAACCTCGGTTCGATCCCGGCGATCGACCTGCCGTCGTCCCACAACTGTGGGGACTTCGGGGCGTTCCTGATCGGTGCCGAGCACGAGTTCGCCGTCACCGAGGAACAGTTGGAGTCCCGTACCGACGTCCACATGGACATCGACTCGGTGCGGGAGGGGGCGATCCTGATCGTTCCCGTGAAGGTCGACGGTGCCGGCATCTACGCCGGGGATGTCCACGCCATGATCGGCGACGGCGAGGTGGCCGTGCACACCACCGACATCTCCGCCCGGGTCGTCGTCCGGGTCGAAGTCATCGAGGGACTGACGATCGACGGGCCGATCCTGCTGCCACCCGTAGACGACCTGCCGTTCCTCGCCCGGCCGTTCACCGCCGACGAAGTCGAGCGGGCCCGCCGGCTCGCCGAGGCGAACCGGACGGTCCTCGAAGGGCCGGTGCTTCCGCTCCAGGTCCTCGGCTCGGGGCCGTTCATCAACGCCGCCGTCGACAACGGGGTCGAACGGGCAGCTCGTCTGCTCGACATGTCCGTCGACCAGGTGAAGAACCGTGCCACGATTTCGGGGGCGGTGGAGATCGGCCGTCTGCCCGGTTTCGTCCAGATCAACCTCCTCGCCCCCCGGGAACGCCTCGAACGGATCGGCATCGCCGCCCTGGTGGAGGCCATGTACGGCGAGCCGGCCGGGTGGTGAGGTGCGGATCCAGGTGAGAGTCCGAGGAGGTCCCGACGAGCCGACCATCGTCGAGCTGGAGGACGGCGCCACCGTCGGCGCCGTCCTCGCCCATCTCGGGCTCCCCGCCGCCACTTCGGTGTGCACCGTCAACGGTGCGGTGGCGAGCCGGACACAACGGCTCCGCGACGGCGACCGGGTCGAAGTCCACCCGCCGCTGGCCGGCGGATAGACCCCACAGGTCGCGGCCGGCCGGGGACGGGCGCCCGTTCAGCGTGGATCGACGAGGACTCCCGGGTTGAGGATCCCGCCGGGATCGAGCACCGCCTTGGCGGCGGCGATGCTCGACCGCACCAGCTCGGGCACCTGACGGTCGTACCAGGGACGGTGGTCCCGGCCGACGGCGTGATGGTGGGTGATGGTGCCGCCTGCGGAAAGCACGGCTTCGGAGACGGCCGCCTTGATCTCGTCCCACATCGCCACCTCCGACCCCCGGCGCCCCATCCCGAACACGCTGAAGTAGGGGGCCGGTCCGTCCGGGTACAGGTGGGTGAACCGGCAGGTGACCCACCCCATCCCACAGACCTCCTGCAACGCCCGAGCTGCGGCGTCGGTGACCTGGGCGTGGAGCTCGTCGAACGCCTGCCAGGTGCAGGCGGTCTCGAAGGTCTCCACGATCACACCCAGTCGGATCATGGCGTCCCGCAGGTAGGGCGCCCGGAGGAAGGAGCTTCGCCAACGGTCGACGGCGTCGCCCCGTTCTCCACCGGTCGGAGCGGCTTCCGGCACGACCCCGCCGTGGTCACGACAGAGCTCGAGGGCGCGATCCATGGCGGCGTCCACCGGGTGGTCGGCGGATTCGAACCCCAGCACCAGCAAACTGGAACCGTCGCGGACCCCGGCGAAGGTGGCGGCTTCGACGGCGTCGATGAGACGGCAGTTGGCGGGCTGCAGACCCGACTGGGCCAGCGCCCGGCAGGCGGCGACGCCGTCTTCCCAGCGGGCGAAATGCACACCGGCGGCAGTCTTGAAGGCCGGTCGGGCCTGGAGGCGGATCCAAGCCTCGGTGATGATTCCCAAGGCGCCTTCCGACCCGAGGAACAGCCGGTCGGGGGATGGGCCTGCTCCCGAGCCGGGGACCCGGAGCGTCCGCAACTCCCCGGCGGGGGTGACCACGGTGACGCCTTCGACCAGGGCGTCGACGTGGGTGAGGGCCGTGGCATAGTGACCGCCGGACCGGGTGGCGATCCACCCTCCCAGGGTGGAGAACTCGAAGGACTGGGGGAAGTGCCGGAACGTGAGGCCCGACGGCCGGAGCCGGCCTTCGAGGGCCGGACCCATGATCCCCCCTTCCACCAGGGCAGCCCGACTGGTGGTGTCGATCTCGACGACCCGATCGAGCCGGGTGAGATCGAGGGAGACCCACGCACCGAACCCGCCTTCTCCCCGGTATTCGACGCCGCCCACCACCGACGACCCGCCGCCGTACGCAACGACGGCGACCCGTGCGCGGTCGCACCATTCGAGGACCCGGGCGACGTCGACGGTGGAGGTGGGGTACATGACGGCGTCGGGAGCCCCGCCGAGGTCGCCTGCGAAGGCACGGGCCACATCTCGGAACGCCCGACCGTAGGTGTGTCGTGCCCGTTCGTGCACCGACACGTCGGCGATCGGTCGCAACGGGTCGGGTGGGACGATCCGGGGTGCAGGGAGCATCGAGCTCCGCAAGACCGGCTCCGGCCGCAGGTCCGGTTCGACACCGAACCGGCGGTTGAGGGACGTCGCCAGCTCGGCGATCTCGTCTTCGGTGAGGGCCTGGTCCTCCCAGCCCCACCCCCACCAGGACCTCCGACGGCGGGACGGGGGTGTGGCAGCCACGGACAGAGGATACGCCGCCGGCAGGTGACGCGGTACCGTGTCGCACCGTGACCGAACTCCGCAGTCGCCGTCCCCCTCCCCCGTTCCGACGAGTCGAGGTCCTCCGCACCAAGCGTCTCACACCCCGGATGATGCGGGTGACCTTCGGCGGGGAGGAGCTGGAGGGTTTCCCGGTCCCCGAACCCGCCGCCAGCGTCCGGTTGCTGCTCCCCACCGCCGACGGTCTGGTGCTCCCCGAATGGACCGGCAACCTCTTCGTGCTGCCCGACGGTTCACCGGCGACGATCCGCACGTTCACACCCCGACGCTTCGACCCCGACCGCCTCGAGCTGGACCTCGACGTCGTTCTCCACGGGTCGGGCGCGGCGTCCACCTGGGTGGCGGCCGCCCGCCAGGGTGACGAGGCGGCGATCTCGGGTCCCGGACGGGGCTACACGGTCGATCCCGACGCGGAGAGGTTCTGGCTGCTCGGCGACGAGACGGCGATCCCCGCCATCTCCCAGCTCCTCGACCACCTCCCCGACGTCCCCGTCCGTGTCGACGTCGAGGTCGTCGAGGCGGATGCCCGTATCGACCTGGGGCGGGAAGCCGACGAGCGTTGGCACGTCCTCGCCGGGGGTTCGGCTCCCGGATCCACCTTGGTCGAGGCGGTGCAGAGCACCGACCCGGAGCCGGGGACGCGGATCTGGGCGGCCGGTGAGGCCGCGGCGATGCAGCGGATCCGGCGTCGCCTGTTCACCGAACTGGGGGTTCCCCGCAGCCACGCCACCGTCCGGGGGTATTGGAAGGCGGGCCGGAGGGGCTGAGCTCCGGTCGGCTGTGGTCGTGGCTCCGCTACGATGCCCGCCGGCGTGCGACCACGGTTGACGACCCTCGCCCTCGTCGGTTTCGGGACCTTGATCGGTCACGGCCTGGCCTACGCGCTGTCGGGGTCCCCGGTGGCCGGCGACCCGATGCACGGCTACCTGCGAGTCGTGGCCGCGGCCGTCGTCCCCTTGGTGTTCGTCGTCATGATCGTGCTGATACGGCGTGACGGCGCAGGGATGCCGGGACTCGTCGAACTCGTCGGCTACCAGACCGTCCTCTACGTACTCCAAGAGTCCCTCGAACGCGGCGCCATGGGCGTCCCACCGAACGCTCTGGCCGGAGATCCGGTCCTCTGGTGGGGGCTCGGCGCCCAACTCGCCGCGGCGACGATCGCCCGGGGTTCGGTCCGGCTCTCCCTCCGGCTCGTCCGTGCGTGGAGGCGGCTCGTCTCCCGCCGGGAGATCCTGGGGGTCGTCTCCGCCGTCGCCGTCTGGGTCTCCGACCCGTGGCCCGATCCGCCGTCGCCGCACCGTATCCGGCCTCGGGCGCCCCCCGTCGCCGCCGTCTGATCTGAGAACGAAGAGATCGACGAGCGACGAGGGGGTCGATATGCCCCGGCGAATCCACCGCCACGTCCTCGCCGTCGCCCTGCTCGCCGCGAGCTGTGCCGCTCCTTCCCCGACCGGCCGGCTCCAGGGCGTCGTGGTCGAGGACCCCACACCGAAACCGAGCTTCGTGCTCACCGACACGTCCGGTGAGCCCTACGACTTCGCCGCCGAGACGGAAGGCAAACTCGCCCTTCTGTTCTTCGGCTACACGAACTGTCCGGACATCTGCCCGGTCCAGCTGTCCCAGATCGCCGAGGTGCTCCGCCAGATGCCCGACGTCGCCGCCCGCACCGAGGTGGTGTTCGTCGGGGTCGACTGGCGGCGAGACACACCGGAGGTGATCCGGACGTACCTGGATCGCTTCGACAGCCGCTTCGTCGGGCTGACGGGCACCGCCGAAGAGCTGGAGCGGGCACAGGTCGCCGCCGGGGTACCTCCGGCGGTCGTCGACGCCGACGAAGGTGTCGCCCATGCCGGATGGGTGATCGCCTACGCCCCGGATGGCCTGAACCACGTCATCTACCCCTTCGGGACCCGGCAGTCGACCCTCATGAACGACCTGCCGGTCCTGGTGACGATGACCGGGGAGGACCGCCGATGATCCGGGGCGTCGCCGCCGTCGGGGTCGTCTTGGCGGTTGTCGCCTGCGCCCCAGATCGATCGCCCGAAATCGTCTCGGCTCGCCTGTCCTACGGCGGCGGAGACCAGGCTGCGCTCTACTTCGTGGCGCAGGGCTCCGACGACCGGCTGCTCGAGGTGATCGTCGGTGACGTCGCCGGGGAGTTCCACCGCACCGAGGCCGACGCCGACGGCCGGACGACGATGCAGCCTCTGACGGATCCACCCCGCCTGGCTGCTCGATCGCCCCTGGTGTTCGAACCGGGAGGCCTGCACGTCATGGTGGTCGGCCTCGACCCGGCGGCGTTCTCGCCTGGCGAGGTCGTCGAAGTCACCTTCGTGTGGGAACGGGGCGGCCGCCAACGGCTACGGGTTCCCGTCGTCGACCCTTCCGCCGCTCTGGGAGGTCCCGATGGGTGAAGTCACCTTCGCTGCGGTCTCCTGGTGGTGCACCGCCACCGGCCAGCCGTGGACTTGGCGGTGGATCCCCTATCCGGGTGTGTGGATCGCGGTGGCGGTCCCCACCGTCGCCTACCTCCGGTCCACCGCCCGCCTCTCCGTCACTCGCCGCCACCGCGCCGCGTTCCTGGCGGGCATGGCCGTGTTCTGGGTCGCCTCCGACTGGCCGCTGGGCACCCTCGGTGCCGGGTATCTGGCGTCGGCCCACATGGCGCAGTTCCTCCTCTACACCCTCGGCGCCGCCCCCCTGTTGCTCCTCGGCGTCCCCGGAGCCTTCGCCGAACGGATCCTCGGCCGCATGCGGCTCACCGAAGGGGTGAGGCGTCTGGGCCGTTCCCCGATCCTGTGCGGCGTCGTCTACAACCTGCTGCTACTCGCCACCCATTCGCCTCCCGTCGTCGAAGCGCTGCGGCGGAGCCAGTTCGGGTCCTTCGCCATGGACCTGTCGTGGCTGGTCTCCGGGCTGGTGCTGTGGCTTCCGATCCTGTCGCCGCTTCCGGGGGGACGACCCCGGTCGGTCGGCGTGAGGATGGCCTACCTCTTCTCCGCCACCGCCCTCGTCGCGGTGATCCCGGCGAGCCTCCTCACCTTCGCCGCCAACCCCGTCTACGAGATCTACGAGCTCGCCCCTCGGGTCTGGTCCCTCTCGGCGAGGGACGACCAGCAGCTCGCCGGGATCGTCATGAAGCTCGGCACCATCCCCGTCGTGTGGGGAACGTTGGCGACGATGTGGTTCCGCTGGGCCCGTCGGGAAGGAGCCGACGGAGGTTGACCGGGGAGATGCGACGGGTGTTTCGGCGGAGCCGACGACCGCCCGTGTGATACATTCGCCGCGTGACCGACGGGGCCGAGACGTACGACCCGATCCTGGAAGGTCGGGGTGCGTCCGACTACGAACGCTACCTGCGCACCGACGAGCTCCTCGCCCTCCAGAAGGAGCCCGCGGAGATGGCCCATCGTGACGAGCTCCTGTTCCAGGTGGTGCACCAGTCGTCCGAACTCTGGTTGAAGCTGGCCGGGTTCGAGCTGGAGGAGGCGACGGCGGCGACGACGGAGGGGCGCATCACCGACGCGGTGCGGTGCCTTCGCCGGGCGAACCTGGCCGTCGCCTACGTCACCGACCAGTTGGAGATGCTCGACCTGATGTCCCCGTGGGAATACCACCAGGTCCGGCTCGCCCTCGGCCACGGGAGCGGGTTCGACTCTCCGGGCTGGAACCACATGCGGGAGGTCATGGCCTCCCTCGGCCGAGCCTTCGAGACGGCGGTCGCCGACCGGGGCTTGGATCTGGTGGACCTGTACCGGCGGGGACGCGTCCACGACGACCTGTACCAGCTCGCCGAGCAGCTCAGCGAGCTCGACGGACGGGTGGCGGTGTGGCGGTACCGGCATCTGGTCACGGTGCACCGCGCCATCGGCGGCGGAGCGGTCGGCACCCAGGGGACGCCGGTGGAGCAACTGGAACGGCTCATCCATCATCGTGCGTTCCCTCGCCTCTGGCAGGTGCGAGACGAGCTGACCCGCCTCGCCGACGAGGGCGGTGTCGACGACGCCGGATAGCCGGGTTCTCAGCGTTCGGGGGTCTGCTGCATCTGGTCGGCCGCCCGGCCGGTCGCCGCGAAGGGACGGACCTCGATGGGAGCTCCGATGGCGTCGACCACTTTGGCGGCCCACCCCAACGCCTCGGACCGGTCGGCGGCTTCGATGATGTAGAAGCCGGCCATGTGGACGTCACCCGGAGCGACGGGCCCGTCGGTCGTGATGACGTCACGGCCTTCGCGACGGACCACCGTAGAGGCGTCGGGGCCGTGGAGGCGGCCGCCGAAGACGAATGCCCCGGCTGCGTCCATCTCCGCTTCGAGGGCGATGATCCGCGCCATGAGCGCCTCCATCTCCTCGGGTGTCGGTGGCGGACGGTCGTCGGGTCCGGTGTGCACCGACAGCAGATAGTGGCTCATGTGTGTGTTCCTCTCCTCGGACGGGCCGATCCGTGTTCACCCTACCGGCGATCCGAGACTGGAGACGGGACGGCGCGGGAACCGACCGCGGCGGCGGTGGCCCGGTTCGATCTGGTCGGGACGACGTTCACGGCGGCAGCCGAGGGCCAGACCCCGGTCCTCGAGGAAGACTTGCCAGGCAGGAACTTTCGATTATTCTGCAAATATGGAAACAACGCAGGCGGTCCGGATGCTCGACTCCCTCGCCCACGAGACCCGGCTCGACGTGTTCCGCCTCCTGGTGAAGGCCGGAGACGCCGGGTTGGCAGCCGGCGAGATCGCCGAACACCTCGGGGTGTCACCTCCCACCCTCTCGTTCCACCTCAAAGAACTGAAGAACGCCGGGATCCTCCAGGTGCGCCGAGACGGACGGCGGCTCGTATATCGCGCCGACTACGAGGCCATGGGGAGACTGCTGGCCTTCCTCACCGACGAATGCTGCGTCGGGGTCAGCATCACCGGCGCCTGCGCCCCCACCCCACAAGGAGCATCAGCGTGAACGAACCGATCAAAGACGTCGTGGCAACCAAGTACGCAGAGATCGCCAAGGCGGTGCTGGAGGGGAGAGGCGGCAGCTGCTGCGGATCCGACGACTCGACATGCGCCGCCGACGACCCGATCACCCGAGACCTCTACGACGAAGGGGAGACCGCCGCCGTCCCCGACGACGCCGTCAACGCCTCCCTGGGGTGCGGCAATCCCACCGCCCTGGCCACCCTGGAACCCGGAGAGACGGTGCTGGATCTCGGCTCGGGAGGCGGCATCGACGTGCTGCTGTCCGCCCGGAGGGTCGGCCCCACCGGCTTCGTGTACGGCCTCGACATGACCCCCGAGATGTTGGAGCTGGCCCGCAAGAACCAGGCCGAAGCCGGAGTCACCAACGTCGAGTTCCTCGAAGGGACCATCGAGGACATCCCCCTCCCCGACTCGAGCGTCGACGTGATCATCTCCAACTGTGTCATCAACCTCTCCGCCGACAAGGCCCGGGTCTTCGCCGAGGCGTACCGGGTGCTGAAACCGGGGGGACGCTTCGCCGTGTCGGACATCGTGGTCCGCGGGGAGATCCCGACCGAGATCCGCCGCAGCGTCGAACTGTGGATCGGCTGTGTCGCCGGAGCCCTCGACGAAGAGGACTTCCGGTCGGGCCTGGAGACGGTGGGGTTCGTCGACGTCGACATCGAGCCGACCCGCGTGTACACGTTCGAGGAGGCCGAGGAGTACCTCGTCGCCGCCGGCCTCGACCTCGAAGTGGCGAGAGCCGCCGAAGGGCGGATCATGTCGGCGTTCGTCCGAGCCACCAAACCCCGGCCGCCGGTCCGATGATCGCCCGGATCTGGCGAGGCGAGGTACCGGCCGACCGTGCCGACGAATACCTCGAGCTGATGCGGACCGTGGCCCTGGCCGACTACCGCTCGACACCCGGCAACCGAGGCGCCTACGCCCTGCGCCGCATCCGGGGGGACCGCGCCGAGTTCCTCATGGTGACCTTCTGGGAGTCCGTCGAATCGGTGAAGGCCTTCGCCGGCGACGACCCCACCGCCGCCAAGTACTACGACTTCGACGCCGACTTCCTCCTCGAAATGGTCCCCTCGGTCGACCACTTCGAGTTGTACGACGGCTGAGGCCCGCCCGCCGCCTGCCACACGAGACGGCCGATCGCCCGATGCCGGCGACCGCCGCTTCCCCGACGCCGCCCCGAATCCCTGCCGTCCCCGAGGAAAGCGGCCATCATGGCCCCATGAGAACCCTGTTCGTCGTGCTGGTCGGAGTGGTCGGCGGGCTCGCCGCCGCCCTCCAATCCCGCTTCCTCGGCATCATGGAACAGAGAGCGGGCACGCTGGCCTCCACCTTCGTCACCTACGGCGGTGGAGGCCTGGCCATCGGCCTGGTCGCCCTCGCCGTGGGAGGCGCCAGGATCTCCGAGCTGCGGACGGTCCCCTGGTGGGCGTTCACCGCCGGGATCATGGGCCTCGTCGTCGTCGCCTCCCTCGGGATCAGCGTCGACCGGCTGGGGCTGGGAGCGGGCCTCACCCTGTTCACCGGCTCCACCCTGGTCCTCGCCGCCGTCGTCGACCACGTCGGCTGGCTGGGGGAACCCTACCGGCTCGACCTCGCCCGCCTCGCCGGCATCGCCATGGTGGTCGCCGGGACCTGGCTGGTGGTGGCAGGTCGGTGACCGGCCGACCGACCCGCCCGCTCCCCCACTGCGAGACGGACGGTCACTCGGGGGTGACGTAGGCGGCGGTGATGCCTCCGTCGACGACGAACTCGGTGCCGGTGACGTAGGAGGATTCGTCAGACGCCAAGAACAGGGCCGCCTTCGCCATCTCTTCGGCCTCGCCGAACCGTCCGACCGGGATGTGGACGAGGCGGCGTCGTCGCTTCTCCTCGGTGTCGAGGAACTTCATCAGCAGCTCGGTGCGCAACGGACCCGGGCACAGGGCGTTGACCCGGATGTTCTCCCGTGCGTGGACCACCGCCAGTTCCCGAGTCAACGCCAACACCGCACCCTTCGACGCCGTGTAGGCGATCTGGGCGGTCGCCGCCCCCATCAGCGCCACAAACGAGGCGGTGTTGATGATCGACCCACCACCGGCCCGGCGCAGAGCCGGGATCCCGTACTTGCATCCCAAGAAGACGCCTTTGGCGTTGACGTCCATGGTGCGGTCCCAGGTCTCCGGCGACGTGGAGATGGCGTCACCGTCCGACGAGTCCATGATCCCGGCGTTGTTGAACAGCACGTCGAGCTTGCCGAACTCACTCTCCGCACGAGCCACCATGTTCTTGGTGTCGTCGGGATCGGCCACATCGGCCCGTTGGGCGACGGCGACGCCTCCGGCCAGGCCGATCAGCTCCACCGTCTCCAGGGCCGCCGTCTCGTTGATGTCGACGGCCACCACGGCCGCCCCCTCCGCCGCGAACAGCTCCGCCGACCTCCGGCCGATTCCCGAACCCGCCCCGGTGATGAGGGCGACCTTGCCTTCGAGACGTCCGCTCATATGCGTTCAAAGTACCTGATCCGCTCCCAGTCGGTCACCGCGGCGTCGAAGGCCTGCTGTTCCGACCGGAAGAAATGGGTGTAGTGCTGCTGCATCTCCGACCCGAAGACGTCCCGGACGAAATCGGAGGCGGCGAACAGCTCGACGGCATCCCGGAGGTGCCTGGGTACGTGGGGGACGGACTCGGCTCGGTACACGTCGCCGTCGAACATCTCGGGGGGCTCGGTCTGGTCGGCGATGCCGTCGAGTCCGGCGGCGACCACCCCCGCATAGGCCAGGTAGGGGTTCACGTCGGCCCCGGGGATCCGACATTCGATCCTGAGGCTGTCGTCGTGGCCGACCACCCGAAAGCCCGCCGTCCGGTTGTCGTAGCTCCAGGCGATCCGGGTCGGGGCCCAGGATCCGTCCTGATACCGCTTGTAGGAGTTGACGGTCGGCGCCATCAGCACCATCAGCTCCGGCACCCGGGCCATCCACCCTCCGAGGAACCATCGGAACAGGTCGCTGCACCGGATCGGACCCATCGGAACGTCCCCGGGGAAGACGTTGCGCTCCCCGTCCCACAGGCTGACGTGGAGATGACAGGACGATCCCGCCTCCGACATGGAGGGTTTCGCCATGAACGTCACCGAGACCCCTTCCTGGTCGGCGATCTCCTTCATGGCGTGTTTCATCACCGTGTGGCGGTCCGCCATGTCCAACACGTCGGCGTAGGCGACGTTCATCTCGTGCTGGCCCCGACCCCACTCCCCCTTCGAGTTCTCCACCGGGATACCCGACGCCGCCAGATGACGCCGCACCCGACCGTGATAGAACTCCTCTCGGGTCCCTTGGAGCAGGTGGTAGTCCTCGATGTACCAGCCTGCCGGGGTCGGATACCGGTACCCGCCCTCGGCCACCTCCCGGTACGAGTCGGTGTACAGGAAGTACTCGAGCTCCGAGGCGGCCTTCACGTGGTATCCGGCCCGGGCGGCCCGTTCGAGCTGTCGCTTCAGGATGGTGCGGGGCGCCACCGCCACCGGCTCCCCGGTGCGGGTGTCGTAGAGATCGCACAGGACCATCGCCGTCCGATCCAGCCAGCTCGCCACCCGGAGGGTGGTGGGGTCGGGCACCATGTGGAAGTCGCCGTACCCTTTCTCCCAGTTGGCGTACCGGTATCCGGGGACCGGCTCCATCTCCATGTCGACGGTGAGCAGGTAGTCGCAGCCGTGGGTGCCGTGTCCGAACCCGACGTCGAGGAAGTGGGTTGCGTCGAAACGTTTGCCGTGGAGCCGGCCGTAATGGTCGGTGAAGGCGACCACCACCGTGTCGATCGCCCCCTCGCCGACCCGAGCTTCGAGGTCGTCGACGTCGAGCATCCCTCGTCGAACCTCCATCCGTCCTCCCTCCTCGTCGCGCATCTCCCGGCTCCGCCTACTTGTCCTGGGCGGTCACGAAGCCACTCATGAAGGGCTTCTGCATGACGACGAACACGAGCGCCGGCGGGATGGAGGCGATGATGGCCGCCAGCATCAGGGGACCGAAGGTGAGGGCCCCTCCGAAGTTGAGCAGCGTCTGCATCGCCACCTGGACCACCTGTGCAGAGTCGTCACGGATGATGAGGCTGGGCCACAGGAACATGTTCCACGTGTAGACGAACTGGATGACGAAGAGGGCCCCGATGATGTTCCAGGAGAGGGGGATCAGGACTCGGGTGAGGAACGTGAAGGGGGTGGCGCCGTCGATCTGGGATGCCTCGAGCAGCTCGACGGGCATGTTGGCGAAATGCTGGCGGAACAGGAACGCACCGGTGGCCGAAGCGATGAACGGGACGGTGATGGACGCCATCGTGTCCTGCCATCCGAACCCCGACACCAGACGGAACATGGCGAGGATCATCACCTCGGTGGGCATCATCAGGGTGACGAGCACGAAGAAGAACACGAACCATTTCGCCCTGAACCGGAAGTAGACGAACGCGAGGCCCGCCAGCAGCGACAGCACGGTCTTGCCGACGGTCACCCAGAACGACTGCTGCAGCGAGTTCCACATCGCCCGGCTGAACTCCCGCTTCACCCACACGTCGTCGAAGTTGGAGGCCAGCGCCGATCCCGGAGTGAACCTGAAGGAGAAGATCTCGGCGTTGGTCTGGGTGGCGATGAGGACGGCGTAGAGCAGAGGGAAGGCGATGACCAGGACCGACGTGATCAAGGCCAGATGGAACGGCCACTGCCTCCCCCGCACGAAACCTTTCTTCTGGACGCCGACCTGCAGCCCCGCCATCAGCCCGCTCCTCCGTAGGTGACCCGTTCGCCGCTGGTGCGGAACTGCCACAGGGTGACTCCGATGACGGCGACGAACAGCAGCACCGACTGGGCCGCACCCCGCCCCAGGTCGCCGTTGTTGACGCCCACCCGGATGATCTCGTAGATGGCCACCGACGTCTTGCCCGCCGGAGCCCCTTTGGTCATGAAGTCGATGGTGGCGTAGATCTCGAAGAAGGCGTAGGTCAGGTTGGTGACGAGGAGGAAGAAGGTGATCGGCGACAGCGCCGGCAGCACGATCTTGGTGAACCGCTGCCACGCCGAGGCTCCGTCGATGACGGCGGCCTCCACCTGGGAGGTGGGGACGTTCTGGAGGCCGGCGAGGTAGAACAAGATGTTGTATCCGAGGATCTTCCAGCCGCTGGCGAGGATGATCGCCGCCTGGGCGAGGACGGCGTTCTCCCGATAGTTGGGGACGTCGATCCCGAACCAGGCCTCGGCCAGGTACTGGAAGATCCCGGCGGTGGGATCGAAGATCATGAAGAAGAGGATCCCGGCGACGGTCGGGGAGATGGCATAGGGCCAGATGAGGAGGGTTCGGTACACGCCGCCGCCGCGGATGTTGCGGAAGGCCAGGTAGGCGATGGCGAGGCCCCCGACCATGCCGGTGGCGACCGTCCCGACGGTGATGATGAGGGTGGTGACGTAGACGGGACGGTAGGCGACCTGACCGTCGCCGCCCGGCGAGAAGACCGCGTACAGGGCGACGAAGATGCCGAGGACGGCGAGGGTGGAGGCCACCTCGGCGAGGCGGTGGCTCACCGTCTCCGGGGAGGTGGCCCGCCGCCACCACGACGTGGCGTAGACCGCCGCCACCGCCACGAGGGGATAGGCCACCACCCGCACCGGATCGGCGACGAGCAGCTCGGAGAAGTTGCCGAGACACACGTCGATGGAGTTGGGGGCCCCCAGCCGGGCGAGCTTGGTGGCGAGCGTGAAGGTCTGGACCGCAGGGGTGTAGAGGAAGACGACGAGGATGAGGAGGGTGGGGCTGAGCAGCAGCCACGGAACCCACGCCTTCGTTCGGAACCCTCCCGAGCGGATCTCTCCGGTCATCGATGCCGTCTCCGACACGACGCCGTCGGCCCGGTCGTAGACCATCCTGACGACGATGAGGGCGAGCCAAGACGCCGTCAGCATCAGGCCGAAGAAGAGGACGTGGTCGACCTGGCTCGCCTCTGGAGCGAACCCGCAGGACCCCATCACCCCGGGAACGACGGCGGCGGCGGCGACCGAGACGGCCGCCCCCACGGCGATCCGTCGGGGCTTGCGATGACGCGGCGTCTTGGCGAGAAAGGCGGCGCCGAAGGCGGCGGCGGCCACCAGGGCCGATGTCAACACGTCGTTCTGCGGTGGTTCGGGTCGGGCACTTCGATGGGCGGGTGGGGCGGCGGGTCACCGCCGCCCCACTCCGCTGTCGGGTTCAGCCTCCGAAGAGGGCCTCGTATTCGGCGAGGGACTTGTTGGCTTCCACGTTCGCCTGGGCCATCCGTTCGGCGACGTCGAGATCGTTGACGAGGATGTCCTCGATGGCGATCGTGATGATGTCGCGGATGGCGACGAAGTTGCCGAGGAGGGCACCGAGGGACGCCGGCGTGTTCTTCGCGGCGGCGAGCTGATCCGATGCCACCTTGCTGTTGGGGCTCTCGTCGTACCAGCCCTCCGCCTGAAGGAGCGCTTCGGCATCCTTGGTGATCGGGATGTAGCCGGTGATCCGGTGCCATTCGGCGGCGTTCTCGGGGTTGGAGAAGAAGTTCATGAAGGCGAGGGCGCCGTCTTCGGCCTTCTTGTCCATCCCGTTGAGGAGCCACAGGGTGGCGCCGCCGATCAGGTTGCCGACGTACTCCTTCTCCCCGTTGTAGGGCATGAAGCTGGCTTTCACCTCGAAGCCGGCCTCCTTCCCGCTGTTGGTGAGGAAGGTCGTGTCGGAGCTCGAGTAGATGAGCATGGCGACCTCCTGGGCGAGGAAGGCGTTGGCGGTGCCGTCCCAGTCCCGCTGGACGCCGGTGTAGGTGTAGTAGCCCTTGTCGGCAAGGCCCTTCCACCAGCTCACGTAGTCGAGCATCCCGTCGGAGGTCAGGTACACCTCGGTGGCCCGACCGCTGCGACCGTTGTCGTTGTTGGCCAGGAGCTCGCCCTGCTGGCCGAGGCTCTGCTCGACGAACCAGGAATGATTCGGCCAGGTGATACAACCTGCCGGAGCGTTCGGCATCGCCATCACCTTCTCGCAGGCGGCCTCCACCTCGGCCCAGGTGCTGGGGATGTCCATGACCCCGGCCGCCTCCAACATGTCGGTGTTGGAGAACATGATCGCCGACGACGTGTTCCAGGGCATCGAGTAGAAGGACCCGTCGATGGTGTAGTAGTTGCGGGCGGCATCCACGACGGAGTCGAGGACCACCGGTTCGTCGAGGATCTTGTCCCGCCCGGCGATGGCCTCGGTCACCGACTTGAAGATCGGTTGGCCGTCGGCGCCGACGGCGTCGAGGGCCTGGCGGGTGGCCGCTTCGAAGAAGTGGATGATCCCGGGCGGCTCGCCGCTGTCGACGGCGAGGACGGCCGCGTCGAACACGTCGTTGTACGAGGCGAAGGACGTCACCTCGATGTTGTATTCGGGGTACTTGGCGTTGAACTGGGCGGCCTTCTCTTTGGTGAAGCCGAGACGAGCTTCGTCGGAGAAGGCGACCCAGAAGCCGATGGTGGTGACGTCTCCGGCGTCGGCGGGGGCTTCGGCCTCAGCCGGTGCTTCCGGCTCGGCGGTGGTCCCTCCCCCGCACGCCGCCACCACCAGGCCGAGCACGGCGAACAGGCTGAACAGCCTCGATCTGAATCTCATCGGAATAGTCCTTCCTGTATCGGTCGTCCGGTGGGGACGGCCGTGGTGTCTCTCCCCGCATTGGATGCCGGGCGCCCGGTACCCTACGCGACGGTCGTCACCCGCGCCACCGGTCCCCGCCACACCGGCGCTCACCGCCCGGAATCACCCCTGGTTTCCCCGGGCGCCTCACCCGCCGGGGACCACCGACGCCGGGCGGGTCTCCCCCATCCGCAGGAACACCACCGCGCCGGACACGGCGGTGAGCAGAGACACCGTCCAGATGGCGACTCGGGGGTCGAAGAGGTCGGCGACCAGCCCGGTGAGGAGCGCCCCGGCCGCGAACCCGGTGTCACGCCACAGGCGGTAGACGCCCACCGCCGAAGCCCTCCAGCGGGGATGGGCGACATCCCCGACGGCGGCGAGCAGCGTCGGGTAGGCGAGGGCGGTGCCCGCCCCCAGGAGCACCATCGCCGCCACCCAGGCCCCGAAGGTGCCGGCGATGGCGATCATGGCGATGGCGACGGCCTGGATCCACATCCCGGCGACGATGAGGGGTTTGCGTCCGACCCGGTCGGACCACGCTCCGGTGACGAGCTGGCCGAGCCCCCACACCGCCGGGTAGAGGGCGGCGAGGATCCCGATCCGGCCTACCGACAGCCCCGCCGCGGCGAAGACGAGGGGAAGCAGACCCCAGGCCATGCCGTCGTTGAGGTTGTTGACGAGGCCCGCCTGGCTCGCCGCCGACAGGGAGGGGTCCCGAAGGCTCGCTTCGACGAAGACCTCCCGAGTGCCGAGGTCGTCACGGGGACCTTCCGACCGACCATGGTTGGCGGCTTCGTAGTGGGCATGGCCGCGGGTCTCCCGGACGGTGAGGACCGACAGCCCGAGACCGACGGCGACGTAGGCGATGCCGAGGTAGAAGGGCTCTGGCCGGAGTCCGTACCGGGCGGCGATGAACCCGGTGAGGAGGGCGGTCACCGACACGGCGAGGTATCCGGCGGCTTCGTTGAGACCCATGGCGAGGCCCCGCTGACGGGGCCCGGCGAGGTCGATCTTCATGATCACCGTCGTCGACCATGTGAGCCCCTGGTTGACGCCGAGCAGCACGTTGGCGAACACCACCCAGCCCCAGGAGGGCGCCCAGATCAACAGGAGCGGTACGGGCACGGCGACGAGCCATCCGGCGACGAGGACGGGTTTTCGACCGAACCGATCCGACAGGGTGCCGGCGAAGAAGTTGGTGGCTGCTTTCACGAGCCCGAAGGCGACGATGAAGGTCAACGCCACCGTGATCCCCGACAGCCCGAACTCGTCGCGGGCGAGGAGGGGGAGGACGGTGCGTTCCTGGCCCAGGACACCGCCGACGAGGGCGTTGACTCCGACGAGGAGCCCAAACTGGGCGAGGTTGGGCCGGAGGCCGAGCCGGAGTTGGGATCCCGCCGTCATCTCGCCATCCGACCCAGGGCCTGGGCGATCTCGGCCGGTCCGGCGGTCGTCACCGCGACGTCGGTGGCGCCGTGACGGACGAGCAGGCTGGCTGCGGTCATGGCCTGCCGCCCGTGCCCACAGTGGACTCGTGGTCCGCCGCGGACCGGCCGGTCGACGGGTCACCGTCGCTGAGCAGGTAGGCGACGTGCTCCGGGGTGTGTCCGGGGATGGCGATGACCTCGAAGGCTGACCCGCCGAGGTCGATCCGGTCTCCGTCTTCGAGGGGGCGGTGCTCGAACCGGGGCGCACTCTCCGCCGGGGCCAGGTGGGCGGCTCCTTGGGCGGCGAGTTCGCGACTGCCGGAGACGAAGTCGGTGTGGAGATGGGTCTCGGCCACGAACCGGTGTCGAAGCCCCCGTTGCTCCATGACCTCGAGGTAGGGACGTGGGTCGCGTTCGGGGTCGACGATCAGGGCACCACCGTCGTCGAGGTCCACGACGTAGCTGCCGGTGCCCAGTCCAACGGCCACGATCGGGATGATCTCCACCGCCTGCCTCCTTGTTCAAACGATTATTTGAGAAGCAACCGTACCGGAGACCTCCTCGATGGTCAAACGATTCTTTGAACGAGGGGTAAGGTGGGGTCCATGGTTTCCCATGCGACCATCGGACGCCGACCGGCCAAGAACGCCCTCTTCGACGGATTCGCCGCGGTGGCGGCCGCCCTCGCCAACGGCCGGCGGGCGGAGATCGTCGAGCTGCTCTCCCAGGGCGAACGGAGTGTCGAGAGCGTCGCCGCCGCCATCGACCAGAGCGTCGCCAACACCTCCCACCATCTCCGGACCCTGGCCCGGGTCGGCCTCGTCGCCACCCGGCGGGAAGGCACCCGGATCTTCTACCGTCTCGCCGACGACCGTGTCTACGACCTGTGGGTGGCCCTCCGAGATGTCGCCGCCCGCCACCTCGCCGACCTCGAAACCCGAGCCCAGGCCTATCTGGGGGACCGCCACGAGATCGAGACGGTGAGCCGAGACGAGCTGATGCGCCGACTCGACCGCGGCGACACGATCCTCATCGACGTCCGGCCCCTCGTCGAATACGAGGCGGGCCACATCCCCGGGGCGATCCCCGTCCCCCCCGACCGTCTCGACGAGCTGCTCCCCACCCTCCCCGGCGACCGGGAGGTGGTCGCCTACTGCCGCGGCCCCTACTGCGTCTACGCCGACCTCGCCGTGCGTCGACTCACCGCCGACGGGCGCCCGGCCCGCCGCCTCGAAGACGGCCTCCCCGAGTGGAGACGTGCCGGTGGGCCCGTCGAGACCGGCCCTCCCCTGGCGGGAGCACCGGCCTGACCGCCGCCGCAGCGGACCGCCATCTCCGACGCCGAGGGCCTCACCCGATCTTCGTCCACGTCCCGCACCGCTCGGAGAAGAACCCCACGTCGTCGGCGGCGATGGCGACGGTCTGGATGGCAGTCGAGAACCCGTTGGCGATGATGTCGTCGAGGCTCCAGGAGAACCCCGACCGGCGCTCCCAATAGCATCCTCCACTGGAGTCCGAGTTCCGCCACAGCCCCGGCGCGACCTCGTCGCCGACGAACCAGGTGCCGTCCCCGAAGGGTGCCGTCGGCGGCCCCGTCCGGTAGGCGATGTCGTTCGTCCACGTCCCGCACCCGTCCGACTCGAATCCGGCGTCGGACGGATCGATCGTCACCACGAGGGACACCGTGGAGAACTCGTTCTCGATGATGTCCCCGATGGTGCCGCCGAATCCCGACAGCCGAGCCGCGTAGCAGCCGGAGGAAGCCCCGGTCCGGTACGTACCCGCCGGGATGTCGACGCCCACCCGCCACGTGCCGTCGCCGAAGGTCGTCGGTTGAAAGGAGAATCCCGTGCATGGGACACCCGTGAGCCGGGCGATCTCGGCGGCGGTCACCGACGGGACCGTGTTGCGGGTAACGAGGAGGATGGGGCCGCCTTCCAGCCCGGCGATGGCACCGCCGGCGAGGGCGTCGGGGAAGTTCTCCCCGGTGGCGAGATAGATCACCGGAACGCCCGGGGAGAAGGTGGCCTTCGAGATCGCGACCGCCGTCGAGTACCGGTCGGGGCCGGCGAGCCGGGTGACGGTGCCGGGGAGCTGGGCGGCCACCGCGTCGGAGACGACGGCGCTCCCACCCAACACGACGGTGGACGACGGGCCGAGGCGCGCCAGCTCCTGAGCGGTCGGTGCGGGGATCGTGTCCCGACCCACCAGGAGGATGGGGGAACCCGACGCCGCCGCGGCGGGCGCACCGGCGAGGGCGTCGGGGAAGTTCTCCCCGGTGGCCACATACACCGTCTCGGCCGTCGGGAACCGCGCCGCCGAGATCGCCGCGGCGGTGGCGTACCGGTTCGACCCGGCCAGCCGCGTCACCGAACCGAAGCCGCCCAGCTCGGCGGCCACCCCGGGGGACACCACCCCTTCGCCACCGAGGACGTAGATCTGGGACGGTGAGAGGCGGGCCAGCTCCGCCTTGGTCTCCGAAGGGACGCCCGAGCCGCGGGTGAGGAGGATCGGGGCCGCGTCGGCTGCGGCCGCGCTGCCGGCGGCGACCGCGTCGGGGAAGTTCTCCCCGGTGGCCACATACACCGTCCCGGCCGTCGGGAACCGCGCCGCCGAGATCGCCGCGGCGGTGGCGTACCGGTTCGACCCCCAGGCCCGAACCACTGCTCCGTCGGTGCAGGTGGCGACGTGGTCGACGACCGCCGCCGACACGACCCCCGTTCCGCCCAACACCACGATGTCGGTGCCGGAGGCGGCCCGGGCCTGAACCCCGGCGGGTGACACCGCCAACGACACCGCCGACACGACAGCCCACACCACCGACGAGATCGACCGCATCCTCACCATCCACCTCCCGTGAATCATCTCCCACTCTTGTCCCCGAACCTATCGGAGGGCTGTGACAAGAATCGGCTCCACGTCGCCGACACCGTCCCGGACACATCCATCGCATCCGGCGCATCTCCGGCCGACACCCCCACGGGTTCGGGCGACCTGCCCGACGGGGCGGTACCATCGCCGGGGATCTCACCGAGGGAGGACCGACGGTGGCATCGATCGAGGACTCGGGGCTGCCCCTCGTCTTCGAAGTGGCGAACCCGATCGACGAGCTTCCGGGAGGGGCTCCGCCCGGGACCGACCACACGTCGATCCGTACGACGGTGCGGGCCCTCACCGGGATGCAGAAGGAGGCGGTCGTCGCCCTCGGTCCCGACGGCGTGGCCTGGCGTCTCGTCTCCGACGAAGGCCCCTATCTGAACGGCACCGACCTCGCCCCCTTCCCCCTCGCCTTCTTCGCCGCCGGGATGCAGTTCTGTTTCATGTCGGAGGTCCTCCGTGCCGCCGGGCGCCACGACGTCACCTTCGAGTCGGTGGTGCTCGACGTCGACAACCGGTATTCGATGGAAGGGTCGTTCCTCCGAGGCGACGCCCGGGGTGGAGCCTTCCCCCCGGAGCTGACCCTGTCGGTCGTCTCCGACGCTGCGGCCGACCGGGTGGCCCAGGTGGTCGCCGAGGCGGCGGCCCGCTGTCCCGCCCAGTCACTGGTACGGGAAGTCCTCACCAACACGTTCTCGTACACGGTGGACGGCGATCCGGTGGAGGTCGACGGTCTGCCTCGACCCGTCGGGCCGGTGGCCACCTACCGGGAGGAACTGTTCGACGGTCTGCGCCCCGTCTCCGAACCCTCCCCACCCGTCATCGAGAAACTGAAGGCAGCCGAGGTGGTGGAAGGGGTGGAGGGTGGTGCGGGCAGCAGCCTCGCAGCCGAACAGAAGCGAACCCTCCACGTCCGCAGCCGTGGCGAATGGACCGGCGCCCTGCGGATGCGATGCGACGTCCATCTCCTGAAACCGATCGGTAGCAGCTTCCGGTTCCGCTCCGACGAAACGCCCGACCGGGGCGGCACCGGGGAGGCGCCTCCTCCCCTCGCGTACCTGACCGCCGGTGTCGGGTTCTGCTTCATGACCCAGCTCGGACGCTACGCCCACATCGTCAAGCGTCCCCTCGGCTCGTACGCCATCGTGCAGGACAACACCTTCGACGTCGCCGAGGCGGCGCCGAAGCCCGGACCGACCGAGACCCACGTATTCGTGGAAGCCGGGCCGGCGGGGGTGGCTCCCGACCTGGTCACGGTCGGCGAGCGGACATGCTTTCTCCATGCGGCGATGCGGACGAAGGTCCCCGGCGTGATCGAGACTCGCCTCAACGGGGAGGCCCTCCCCCTCGCCTGAGGGCGTGCTCGGGTCCGTTCCTGGCCCGACCCCCCTCAGCCGTCGGAGAGGATGCCGTCGAGGATCCGGTCGACTTCGGCCAGGTAGAAGGCTTCGGGATCCCGATACAGCCAGGCGAGGTGGCCGAGGAGTTCGAGGGTGACGAGTCCGTGGAAGTGCCCCCACGATCCGAGCAGGAGGGCGACCGCCTCGGGTGGGAATCCCGGTGCCAGCTCCTCCGCCAGCTCCACCTCGGAGGTTTCGGGTTCGCGGAGCCGAGCCGGGGGTGTCAGCACGCCTGCTCGCCACGCCTCCACCGCCACCGTGAAGAAGGCACGACCCATCCGCAGGACAGGCTCCACCGTCTCTCCCCCTTCCGGTGCGGCGTAGCCGGGGACGGGTGTGCCGAAGACGAGGAAGAACCGGTGCGGCTGACTCACCGCCCAGCGCCGGTAGGCGATCATCGCGGCCCGCAGCCTCTGACGGTGGGTGCCGGGCTGGGCGGCGGCTTCGGCGACGGCATCGGCGAGGTCGCCGTAGGCGTCGGCGATGAGGTCGGTGAGGAGGTCGTGGAGTCCCCGGTAGTAGCGGTACAGCCCGGCGGGACTCATCCCGATGGCTCGGGCGACCCCTCGGATGGACAGGGAGGCGGCACCTCCGGAGGCGATCTGGTCGAGGGCGGCCTCTTTGATCTCTGCGATCGTGGCGGCGCGGATCCGTTGGCGGCGGGTGGCGGACATGGCCGAAGTCTGACGGCGCCTCCCTCGAAGAGCAAACAGGTCTTGACAGTGTGAACAATGTTCACTTATAGTGCGAACACTGTTCACATACCGGTGGAGGGGCCATGACCGTCGAAGAGACCCACGTCGTCCTGGGGGCGGCCGGAGCGGCGGGGACCGCCATCACCGAAGCGCTGCGGGAGGCCGGGATCCGGGTACGTGGCGTCGGCCGCAGACAACCCGCCACCCTTCCCCGAGACGTCGAATGGGTCACCGCCGACGTAGGTCGCCGCCGAGAAGTCCGCCAGGCGCTCGCAGGAGCCGACGTCGTCTACCTGGCGGCACAACCCCCCTACCACCGCTGGCACCGGGAGTTCCCGCCCATGCTGGAGGTCGTCATCGACGCCGCCGCCGAGGTCGAGGCGAAACTGGTGATGGTCGACAACCTGTACGCCTACGGCCCGGGATCCACACCGATGAGAGAGACCACTCCGGAGAGGGCCACCGACCGCAAAGGACGGGTCCGGCGCGCTATGGCCGAGATGCTGCGCCGGGCACACCGCGAAGGACGGGTGCGGACGACCATCGGACGGGCCGCCGACTACTTCGGTCCCCGGGCCGACAACTCGGCCCTCACCGTCCTCGCCGTCGCACCGGCCGCCCAGGGAAAGACCGCCCGGTGGCTCGGAGACCTCGACGTGGCGCATTCGGTCGCCTACCTGCCCGACATCGCCCGCGCCTACGTCCTCCTCGGGACCTCCCCCGCGGCGGACGGCCACACCTGGATCCTGCCCCACACCGGAGCGGTCACCGGACGGCAGTTCCTCGCCGCCGTCGCCGACGCGGCGCAGGGGACCGTCGAACCCGCCGTCCTCACACCCACCATGCTGCGGCTGGCGGCGCCCTTCCACCGACCCTCCCGCCAAGCCCTGCCCCTCCTCTACCAGTGGACGCAGCCCTTCGTCGTGGACGACTCCCAGTTCCGGAACACCTTCGGTCCCTTCGTGAACACGCCCTTGGAAGAGGCCGTCGCCGCGTCGGTGGAGTCCTACCGGGGCTCCGTCACCGACACCTCAACGCCCCTTCGGTGAACGGCCTCGATCGCCGACACACCTCGGTCCCGGCGGGATGGCGCCGCGCCGGACGCGCGCCACCTGCGGCACGTCGGGCATCGCCGCGGTCGGGCCTGCGGGGAGACCAGGCCGGGCCGGAGACGCCGAAACCCCCGAAACGCGCCGAAACTCTGTCGCATACGCGACATTCCGAGGCCTCATCGGCTCCATAGCGCCGCCCCGTCACGAGGATTGCCGTATGAGACCTCACCGCACCCACCTCGGCTCCTCCCTGGCGGTCCTGGCCCTGGTGTTGGCTGCCTGCGGCGGCACAGCCGTCGACGAACGTGCCGACACCACCGCCGTCCCCCCGGCCTCCCCACCGCAGACGGAAACGACCGCCGCCTCCGCCAGCGGCGACGCCGGTCTGCCAAGCGGACCTTCCGCCCTGGTCAACCGTTTCGACCCTTCCTTCCCCGACCCCCTCATCGACCCTGCCGACATCATCGCCGGTGGTCCGCCCCCCGACGGGATCCCGCCGGTGGACGATCCGCAGTTCGTCTCCGTCGCCGAAGCCGACGAATGGCTCAACGACCCCGAGCCGATCCTCGTGGTCGACGTCGACGGAGACGTCCGGGGCTACCCCCTCCAGATCCTCATCTGGCATGAGATCGTCAACGACACCGTCGGCGGGATCCCCCTCGCCGTCACCTACTGTCCCCTCTGCAACTCGGCGATCACCTTCGAGCGGGTCGTCCGGGGCGTCGAAACCACCTTCGGAACGTCGGGGAGCCTGTACTTCGCCAACCTGGTGATGTACGACCGGGCGACCGAATCCCTCTGGAACCAGCTCGACGGGCGGGCGGTGGTGGGCATGCTCACCGGCGAGGTGCTCGAACAGGTGCCGTCGTTCACGGTCTCCTGGAAGGTGTTCAAAGAGACCCTGCCGGAGGCGAAGGTCCTCGACCGCAACCGCACCGGAGCCGCCCGACCGTACGGAACCAACCCCTACACGGGCCTCGACGACCCCGACGGAAGGCCGTTCCTGTTCCGCGGAGACGTCGACGTGCGGGCCAAGGCGATGCAGCGGGTCGTCGCCATGGAGAACGGGGATGCGGCGAAGGCGTGGGCCCTCGACGCCGTCGACGCCGAAGGTCCTGCCGCGGCCACCAACGACACCTTCGACGGTCGGCCTCTGGTCATCTTCTGGCAGCGGGGCGAAGCCAGCGCCCTCGACCGCGGCTCCATCGCCCAGGGCAGGGACGTCGGGACCGTCGCCGTCTTCTTCTCCACCTTCGACGGGAGAACGCTGACCTTCGAAGCCGGGGACGACGGGTTCGTC
>Ga0256830_1000237_pt1 | contig 48312 bp, 58 predicted proteins | sample 128326metaG_FD_190537 | JGI IMG/M metagenome (GOLD analysis project Ga0256830, IMG submission 190537) | Hydrothermal vent microbial communities from Lau Basin, Pacific Ocean - 128-326 | ecosystem: Environmental > Aquatic > Marine > Hydrothermal vents | place: Pacific Ocean: Lau Basin | collected...
CTACGACCCGGCCGGAGTTTCAACCCTCGCCCGGGCCGAAGCCCGGGCGCGACTCCCCCAATCCTGGGGTTTTTCGTCCCGGGACGCAAGCCTACCCCGAAACGGTTCACACTCTGTGGTTGTCAAGGTGCCTATTACGCGCTTTCGGCGCGATTCCTGAGCGAACCTCCCACCAAACGGCCACCACATCCGGTTCGCACCATCACACGATCAGAGGCCTGTGGATGTCGAAGTCGAGGTCCCGTCCCAACCTCCACAGATATCGGTCCCTGGGTTCCCGGAGCCGGTAGATCCGCACCGAATCCTCCGATGGGACAATCACGTCGTTGATGCTCGCCACCAACTCTTCGAAGCCTGCCCGGTCCAAGACGCATTCGAACACCGACTTGAGAACGCGCTGTCCGAATCCTTCGCAGATCTTCGCGACCTGGCGAAGGCGCCGCTCACCCTCCGGCGTCTCCGTGTTGATGTCGTAGCTGACCAGAAACTCCATCACATCACCGGTAGAGGAACGGCAGATAATGGTCGACATCGCCTCGGAGATGCCGAGCCAGCACCCGCGCCTGAATGTGAGGGATCAGACCGAAGGGCACCTTCGTGTCCAACAGACGATGCCTCACCTCGACCTCCTTGCGTTGCTGATAGGCGGTGATCACCGTCCGGCGACCCGTATCGGTGAGATACACCATCCCACCGGGGAGCACCTCAAAGTCGTCGTCGTCGAGCTGGCGTCGGTTGACGAGAGTCAGCACCAGCCGGTCGGCGACGAACCGAAGCTCCTCCATCAGATCCAAGGCGAGGCTCGGCCGCCCTGGACGCAAACCGTGGAGGAACCCGACTTGGGGGTCCAAACCCACCCCTTCCAACGCACTCTCACATTCGATCCGAATGAGCGAATACACGAAGGACAGGAGAGAGTTGATCGGGTCACGCGGGGGACGTCGGGTTCGCACCCCTTCGAACCAGTGCCGCCGGTCCCTCACGACGAGGAGTGGGAACAACTCGAAGTACCGCCGGGCGACTTCGCCTTCGATGCCCCTCACCTCGTCGAGGGTGACGACGTCGGGCAATCGCTCCAGAGCGTCGGCCAGGACCGCGGCACCTCCACGAAGCTCCCCTTCAACGGCGTCGCTGTCGGTGTCGCGAGCACCGCGCAACAGGACCTGCCGCGAGTTCTGGATCTTCGCAGCCACCATCTGACGGGCGATGCTCAACGTCCGATTCGGATCCGTCGAGGCAACGTGCTGTTCGCGTCGGAGCAACACGTTGCCCCTGATGCGGCCCTCCATCCTCCCTACGAAACGCCCACGGGAGTCGAGCCAGACGAGGGTCCGTCCGTCCTCGGCGCAGCGTTCGATCAGAGCCGAAGAGACGTGGACGCCGCCGAAGACGACGATCCCCGACAGGTTCCGAAGCGGGAAACGACCTACCAGACCCCCATCCGACATGACTTTCACGGCGTCACCTTCCGCCCGCAGGCTCAGCCCACGTGTGGTCACGTACAGGACGTTCGCCAGCTCACGCATCTGCCGACACCTCGACGGCAGGCCGGTAGAGGAAGGCGTTCAGAGAAGCCAGCCGCCTCCTCTCCGCCACCACCCCCGGCATGCAGGTCGAATAGAGGGAACACGGCGGACATCGTCGGTCGTTGGGGGCGTCGGGCACGAACGCTCGCTCCAGCAGCTCCCTCACCGCCTCGATCTCCCGTACCGTTCGCCGTCGAAGGTCATCGTCGAAGTCGACGGTGAACCGCCGTCGCGAACCTCCGCAGTAGACGTCTCCGCGAGGGACCGGAGTCCGGTACATCTCCTCCAGGCAGAGCGCCTGAGCGCAGAGTTGCACCTGGGCGGGCAAGGCGGGCCTTCGGCCCGCCTTGTACTCCACCGGGAAGGGCCCTTCGGGCCGCAACTCAACGACGTCCGCCTTGCCGTGGATACCCCACCGTTCTGAGGCCAAAGGCAAGGACCGCACCACCCGTACACCCCCTTCCACCGTCTCCAGTCCCGACTCGACCCGCTCGTGGAGCCGTGCTCCCCGAAGGGTGTACACGTTTTCGTCGAAGGTTTGTTCGACGTGGATCAACGCGCACTGCCGCGGGCAGTAGACGTGATGTTCGAGGGCGGAGATCGGAACAGAGGTCACGCCAGGCGGTTCAACGTCACTCCGGGCGGCAGCGCCGTGTCGTCGACCTCGATCGTGTAGTCGCTGACCGACCGAGGTGCGGCCACGCCGTCGCGTCTCGACACCGAGACCCGCTCCAACAGGGTGTGGGCCGGGGCGTCACCGAGGCTGTTCGAATGGGAGAAGACGAACAGCCCACGGCATGCCGTGTAGCCGCGGGACGAGGACCGGTCGAGATCCCACATCCGGACCAGGGCATCCCAGAACAGGGCGAGGTCGTCGGAGTCGACGCCGGTCTGTTTCGCGAAGTGGGCCGAATAGAACCCATGGGCGCGGAACAGTCCGTAGGGAACGATCGCCTTGCGCCCCATCTCGCTCTGCTTGCCCGACGCCTCCCCCGTCTCCGAGACCACGACCTCCATGTCCTCCGGCCTCGTGACAGCCACTCGGGTGATGGAGAGGTCGAGGGGCACGATCGGGTCTACCGACCGGGCGAAGGTGAGCTGAACCGGACCACGGACCTGGCCACAGTTCACGTTGGTGGTCATCACAGCCCCGAACATCCGGATGTCGTAGAAGTTCGCGCACATCCAGTCACGAGCCCGCATGACGTCATCGGCGGCCTGCTTGGTCCGGGTAGATTCGATCCCGAGATCGTCGTAGGCCCGCTGGTGCTTGCTGTTGAGCGCTTCACCGGACTGGACGTAGATCTTGAACCTCCCTTCGTCCCCCCGGACAGCGTCCACCCAGTCACGCACCTTGCGCTTGATGGCGACGTCGGTGACCAGCCCCTGCATCGTCTCGGGATCGATCCGAGGCAGGTTGCCGGCGTCGGGATCACCGTTCGGGTTCCCGTCGGTGACGTCGAACAGCAGCACGAAGTCGTGCCGAACGTTCGGGTCGAGATGTCGAGCGGTGGTCGTCGTGGTCATGGTCATCATTCCTTTCGTTCGTCCTTCGGGGTCCAGCGGGCATGCCGCTGGTGGTAGTAGCCGAGGGCGAAGAGCCCCTGTTCACGAAGGGTGAGGGTCGACGGGAACCTGTCGATCTCTGCGCTGATCGCCTCCAAGTCCCGCTGGATCCCCCGGTAGGCACCCGGCTTGTCCCGTTCGAGCTTGGCGAGGTGGTGTACGACACCCCTCATCAAAGCGCCGAACACCGACGCCGGCGTCGTGGACGCGGCGCCGTAGAACCGTTCGGTCACCGCCCGAACGCCCACCGCCTGCTCCTGGGCCCGTTCGAGGACCGCGAGGAGCCTTCCGCAGTGGTAGGCAGTCTCGGGTGTGGTCTGGTCGAGTTCGACCATGTCGTCCTCCTTCCATCCGTATCTCGTGGCCAACACGGCCTTGATCAGAGCGGCCCGAGGCCCGGTCACCCTCCGCTCCGCCGAGTTCCGGCGGGTCGCCTCCGCCAGGAGACTCTCAGGGAGCGGAAACCCCAGGAGCGCCGACCGCACCATCGCCGTCAACGTGTTCGGCGGGACGTCGCGCAGGTCGCGCACGGTGGAGCCGGCCAAGGCCCACAGGCCGTGGACCTTGAAGGCGCCCTCCCAGTCGCGAAGGCGCTGTCGTGAGAACCAGGAGGTGAGGTGCCGCTGGACGTCGGGGATCGCAGCGTCGATCCAGTCCCGCACCACCGCCCTCCCGCCGCTTCCGCTCAGACCCACCGCGTAGAACCGATCCGCGGACACCTCGGCGGCCTCTCGGCTCTTCCACGGCGACCGGAACAGCGCTTCGACGTCCTTCGGTTCGGGCCGCTGCAGCAGGGTGGCCACGTCGAAAGGCTCCTCGGAGCGGGTCCAAAACACGTAGGCGCAGTTTCCGAAACGGATCCGTGTGGCTTCGTCGGCGAGGAGTCGGTTCACACCCTTCGTGAACCCTTGGGCGCACGGGTCGCAGACCGGTGACGTGAGGGAGGCCTCCAGCCCGTAGGACTCGAAGGCGTCCTCGTTCGCGGAGATGATCGACGTGCCCGAACTCTGCCCGCCTGGGACCCCCTTCACCTTCAGAGGCAACCGGCGAGCCGCCCGTCTCCGTTCGCCGCAGACGAGGCACTGCATGACGGGAGCGTCGGGGTCGGAAGCCGCCTCCGCCCAAAAGTCCCTCACCTCGGGCAGGTCCACGACCTCCCGGCCGTCGACGGCGAATCCGATCGTCGCCCCTTCGTCGAAACCCTCCGACAGATCCAGGAGGTTCCTCGGACCTGCCTCGAGGAACCGCAGCACCGCCTCCACCTCGGGCCGCCCCGTCGCTTCGGCGGCGCGGCGCACCAGCTCGACGTAGGCCTCATGGGCCTGGCGGGCCCGCTCCGGCTTCGTCTCGCCGCCACCCGGCCCGAAGGTGTAGTCGCCCTTGTCGGCGAACAGGATCGGTTTGATGCCAGAAGCCCGCTGGATCGACGGCAGCAGCCGTTCCACACCCCGCCGAAGTCTCGGCTCGGTCGGGTCGGCGAGGTCCCGGGGAGTGCCTGCCAGGGGACGTCCCGACCCGTCGAGTTCGACCAGGTACCGAAGCGGCCGCCGAGTGAAATAGGGGGGTGTGGGGTCGTGGCGGCTCTCGTACTCCACCAGGCGGGTGAGGATCACGTCGACACCTCCTCCCAGGAGGGCACGGCGAGAACCCCGTCGACGACGGAAGCCTCGAAGAACCGAGGCTGGCCGCGGCCGTCGTCGTCGTAGACGAGGTCGTAGAGCATCAGACCCAGATCTTCCGTCCAGGAAACAGGCCGGTCGGATTCGTCGGGTTCGGCGAAGGAGGCCGAGAACTCGCGGCATCCCAGGTAGGGCTGGTTGAAGCACCGCCCCTGGCGAACCCGGCGCCGAAACTGGTCTCGGTACTTCGCCGGCTCGGCGTCGGCATGGCCGCGCAGCTCCACATCCGCAGAGATCACATAGGCGACATCACGCAGTGCCAGCGTGTGACGTTGGGTCCTCCGTTCAGAGGCGACGAAGCCACCGACGCCGTCCTTCGCCCAGCCACGTGCCGTGCGGACACTGGCCTTGTCCTTCACCTCGTTGCGGAGGATCGACAGCCATCGAACCGGTCGAAGGACCCTGATCTCCCGCACCCGCCAGCGGAACTCGGGCTTCCAGAAGATCGCTTCCAGGATCCCCCTCGCCGCCGACGGGGTGGGAAGCGGGTAACTCACCCGCTCCACCTTCATCTCCGGTCGGGTGAAACAGGCGAAATCGCCCCAGACCTTCACCTCCACGGGCGGATATCTGCTCATCGCATCTCCTCCTTTCTCACAGCACCAGGTCGGTGGGAACGAACCCCTCGATCACGAGGCCACGCACCGGGTCGTAGGGTCCGTCCCAGCGACCGAGGCCTTCGGTCACCGGTGTCGCCAAACCTCTCCGTACGGCATCGTCGAACTCGAACCGGCGGAGGGAGACCAGATACGGTTGAAGCCACCTGAGGGTGTCACGACCACCCGAACCGGTCGCCAGACGGCCGAGCACGAGGTCGAGCTGATCCTGGGTGATCCCGTAGGGGACGGCGACGTCCACGGTGTCGTCGGGGATCATGCGGAAACGGCGGGCGACCTGGGGAAAGTCGAAGTGCCGCCTCGCATCCTGGATCGCCCGGGCGTCGGGTCCCACACCTTCCAGCCAACGCCGGAAGTATTCGTCGATCGTCGCCGGGTCGTCGAGGTCGAGCCCGTCCGCCGCCAGCGCCTCGGTGATCTGGGCGCCCTGCGTATAGGGGCCGCGAGCCATCCCGCCGTCGGCTGGGCGGAACACCACGACCTCCCCGACATCGAGACGCCCCTCCCGGTTGCAGCGTCCCGCCGCCTGGATCACCGAGTCGAGGGGGCCGACCGCTCTGAACACCACCGGAAAGTCCAAGTCGACGCCGGCCTCCACGACCTGGGTGGACACGACACGACAGGGAAGACCGGCGGCGAGGCGGCTACGGATCCTCTCCAAGGCGTCGCGACGGTGGTGGCCACACAGCAGGGTCGACAGGTGGAAGACGCCGTCGGCGTCGACGACGTCGACGACCTGTTCCAACAGCTCCAGCGCCTGGGCTCTGGTGTTGACGACGACGAGGCAACGTTCGTGCCCGGCGACCCACGACGCCACCTCGTCCCAAGAGACGGCCGAGTCGAGCTGCCAGCGGTACCGCACCCGGGAGAACGCCCGGAAGTCGTCGGCGACGCCGGGGACGATCTCGCGGGCCTCCACGTTGGCGAAAGCCGGGATCACGTCGAATGCAGGCTGGGTGGCCGTCGACAGCACCACCGTCGTGGAATAGTCGCGGGACAGCCGCACCAGCATGTCGAGGGTCGGCTCCAGAAGGACCGGCGGCAGCGCCTGAGCCTCGTCCAGGATGATCACCGACCGGGCGAGACGGTGCGCCTTGCGGAGCCGACCCCGCTTGTTCGAGAACAGGCTCTCGAAGAGCTGGACGGTGGTCGTGACGATGATGGGGGCGTCCCAGTTCTCGGCGGCGAGCCGATGCCACAGGCCGGCGGAATCCTGCTCTTCTCCATCGGCGAAGGACTCGACGGAGCCGCTGTGGTGCTCCAACACGACGGTGTCGTCACCGAACACCTGGCGGTAGACGCCAGCGGTCTGTTCGGTGATGGTGATGTAGGGAACGGCCACCACCACCCGGCGCAACCCGTGGAGCCGGGCGTGACGCAGCGCGAACGCCATCGCCGAGAGGGTCTTCCCCCCGCCGGTCGGAACGGTGAGTCGGAAGATCCCCGGCGGATGTTCGGCAGCCTTCAGACAGTCACCGAAGATCCGTTCCCGACGTTCGTCTAAAACGCTGTCGGAACGGTCACCCAGCAGCGCCCGACGTCCCTCGAGGAACCGTTCCAACAGGTCTCCGGCTGAAAGGCCATGCTTCCGAATGGCTGCCAGCTCCGGCCGGTAGTGGGCCTCGGTGTCGAGGGAATCGGCATCGACCAGCGCCGAGAACAGGAGCCGGATCAGGAGTTCGGCGTCGAGGGGATCGGTCGGAGAAGCCCGGTTCACCGAACCGGGGTCGAGCGGAATCCCTTCCTGTGCGGCACGGGACCACGCCTCGGCGACGCGGGGGGACTCGGCGTGCTGTTGGAGCCAGGCGAGGAAATCTTGGCGTGATCGGAGACCTCCGTGATGGGCGTGGACCAGCCAGCCGACGATCGGCAGTCCACGCTCGACGGCGAGACGAGCGCCCGCCGCCTTGTGGTCGACGCTGCCGGGGCGGGTCCCCGGCGCCTCCTCGCACCGCCGGAGATACCTCTGGAAGTCGTCGGAGAACTTTCCGAGGTCGTGCCAGAGACCGGCCAGGAAGCCTTCGTCGGCCGCCCCAAGCGGGTCGGCGAACTCCCTCGCCAGCTCCGCCACCGCCACCAGGTGGTCGACCAGGAGGTTCCTCCGCCCCGCATCGTTGGCGGTGTGAGCCACCGCCGCCTCGGGCCAGGGTTGGCGCAACGTCGTCCTCTCGTCACCCACGGGGACATTGTGGCCGCTGGCTGTGACAGATTCCGTCCCCGGGGGGCCGAACGTCACTCCGTCAGGGATCCGAGGAACCGGTCCCGGTTCACCACCGCCCGGGTGACCGTCCCCCGGGCCACCACGTCGCCCCCCTCCGAGACCTCCACGGCGAACCGGAGCCGACGACCCCGAACCGTCACCAGACGGGCCTCGGCCACCACGGTACGACCCACCGGGGTGGCGGCCAGATGGTCGAGCTCTACCCGGGTCCCCACCGTCGTCTCCCCGTCGTCGAGGGCCGGGGCGACGGCCGCCACCGTCGCCTCCTCCACCAGCGCCACCACCCGGGGCGTCGCCAGCACCGGCACGTCACCCGAACCCCAGGCCAGCGCCGTGTCGGCATCCGACACGGTCAGCTCCACCCGGGCATCCAAACCGGCGACGACACGCATGAACGAAACCTCCGCACCCCACTGTATCGACGACGGCCGGTACCCTGAACCCGCGATGCCCTTCGACCATCCCCAACTGGAACCCGTCCCCGACATCGCCGACGCCCTCCGACGGGAATGGCGCCGCCTCGCCGCCCCCGGCACCTGGTGGACCGGCCCCGAACGGGTCGCCATCGCCGCCGAAGCCCGGAAGGCACGCCGAGCCACCGACGACCCGCCACCCGTCGCCCTCCCCCTCCCCGCCCGGGAAGCAGCCCGGGTCATCGCCGGCGAATCCCACGCCACCAGCCGGACCTGGGTCGGGTCGCTGATGGACGCCGGCCTCGACCACGAACGCTACGTCGAACTGGTCGGCGTCGTCGCCCGGCTCGCCGCCGTCGACCGGCTCACCACCGCCCTCGGCCTCGGACACGAACCCCTCCCCGACCCCGAAGACGGAGAACCGTCACGGACCCCGGCCGAAGGGACCCGCATCGGTCGGGCCTGGGTGCCGATGCCCCCGGGACGGTCCATCGTCGTCGCCCTCGACCACGTCCCCGCCGAAACCGAAGCGATGACCGACCTGCACGGCGCCCTCTACCTCACCCTCGACCAGATGGGCGACCCGCTGATCCGCCGGGAGCTGGGCCGACCCCAGATGGAGCTGATCGCCTCCCGGGTGTCGCTCCTCAACCAGTGCTTCTACTGAACCCTCGCCCACGTGGGCATGCTCCGGGCGAGCATGGAGGCACACGGATGGGAGCTCCACCTGGCCGGGATCGGCGACCCGGCCGTCGACAGCGGCGTCCCCGGCGGCACCACCCTCCTCGCCTTCGTCGACGTCACCGTCGGCGGCGCCGGGCCGGTCGACCCGATCCGCCGGGCCGTCGCCGACGCCTTCGGGCCCGCCGGGCTCGTCCGGGCGGCGGCGGTGGCCGCCAACTTCGAGATGATGAACAGGATCGCCGACGGGACCGGGATGCCGGTGCCGAACAGCACGGTGCGGGCCTCCGCCGACGTCATCGACGCCCTCGAACTCGGACACCTCGCCGTCCGCCACGGCGTCGCCGTCGGCGACGGACCCGTCGACCACCCTCGAGGAACCAGATGACCCTGGACCCGACAGAGGCAGAGCGAATCGTCTCCCGCTGCGAACAGGCCCTCGCCTCCTCCGACCCCGTCGACCTGGCCGCCCTCGGGTTCTGGCGGGTGGTGGCGACCGCCAAACGGGACCCCGCCCTCCGTGACCGGCTCGCCGAACGCCTCGCCGACGTCGACCGGCGCGCCTTCCGACGCTGGGCGATGCTGACCGTCCCCGTCGGGGTGGGCACCGCCGTCATGACCGCCGGTGCCGTCGTCGGGCTCGCAGCGGTCGCCGCCGCCTACACGACCGACCCGCCCTGGAACGGGATCCTGCTCCTGGCCGGCACCGGGATCCTGGAGGCGACCACCCACGGACTCGCCCACCTCGCCGTCGGGAAGGCCTTCGGGATACGGTTCACCCACTGGTTCGTCGCGACCGCCACCCGCCCCCAACCGGGCGTGAAAGTGGACTACGCCACCTACCTCGAGGTTCCGGGGAGGCGGAGGGCGTGGATGCACGCCGCCGGGGCCCTCACCACCAAGGTGATCCCCTTCCTCACCGCCGCAGCCGGGGTGGCGGCCGGCGTGCCCGGCTGGGTCGTCGCCGCCCTCGTCGTCCTCGGTGTCGTCCAGATCGTCACCGACGCCGTCTGGTCCACCAAGACGTCCGACTGGAAGAAGTTCAGGAGGGAACGCCGCTACCCCTGAGCGGCCCGTTCCGCTTCGGCTTCGGCGCCGAGGTCCCCGCCGGGCCGTTCCGTCGTCCACCGGGGATACATCTCCTCGAAACACCGCCTGATCTCGTCGAGGGGCAGGTCGTCGAAGCTGCCACGGTCCCGGATGTACTCCATGTGCTGTCGGCCGGCCGCGTCGAAGGGGTGGAACAGGGCGTCGGAGGTCCCGTCGAACTCGAGGGGACGCACACCGAAACGTTCACACAGTTCGATGTTGAATGCCGGGGTCGCCTTCACCCAGCGGCCGTCCAGCCAGAACTCGCTGAAGGCGTGCCAGGCGAACACGTCGTTGCCGCCCATCACCTCCAGGAGACGAGCCGACGCCAGATGGTTCCGGACGTCGGCGAAACCGAGCCGGGCGGGGACGCCGACCGCCCGGGCCGACGCCGACAGCAGCACCGCCTTGGGGATGCAGAACCCCCGCCCCAACTCCAGCACCGCCGAGGCACGCATCGCCTCCGGGGAGAGGTCGACCTCGTAGGGGGTGTAGCGGATCCGGTCACGGACCTCGTAGAAGAGGGCGACGGCCCGCTCCCGGGGGGTGACCAGACCGCCGGCGGTCTCCTCGGCGAAGGCGCGCACCGCCGGATGGTCGAAGTCGAGGTGGTACGTCGGGCGGAGATAACGTTCGTCCATGGACGCCCAGGCTACTCCCTCCGACCTGCCACGATCCCCGACAGCACGAACTCCATGAGGGCGTCCACCAGCCCGTCGGCGTCGAGGGGGCCGCCGGGGCGGTACCAGCGATCGAGGGCGTTGAGGATCGACAGGACGAAGATGGCGGTCAGCTTGGGGTCGAGGTCGGCCCGGAACGACCCTTCTTCGACACCTTCGGCCAGCACCCGCCGGAACGCCTGCTCGTAACGGTCCCGGGCGGCCAACACCCGCTCCCGGTGTCCCCCGTCGAGGGCCCGGGCCTCGTTCAGGAACGTGCGGACCTCGTCCATGTGGTCCAACACCACCCCCACATGGCCGGTGACGAGGGCCCGCAGCCGGTCGACCGCCGACCCCGGGGTCGCCAGGGCCTTTTGGGCCGCCTCCTGGAACTTCGCCGCACCCCGGTCCACCACTTCGACGAGGAGGTCCTCCTTGGAGCTGATGTGGGCATACAGCGACGACCCCAACAGGCCGAGCTCCCGGCCCAGGTCCCGCATCGACGTGCCGTGGTACCCCTTCTGGGCGAACAGGCGACCCGCCGCCTCGACGACGTCACGCCGGGTGTGGCGGGACGTCATCGCTGGTCGTAGTCGACGACGACACGGTCGGTGCGGGGACGGGCCTGGCAGGTGAGGATGTACCCGCCGGCCAGGTCGTCGGCGACGAGGGCGTAGTTCTTCGCCATCTCCACCTCCCCTTCGACCAGCCGGGCCTTGCAGGACGCGCACATCCCGCCCTTGCAGGAATAGGGCAGTTCGGGCCGGACGGCGAGGGCGGCGTCGAGGATGGAGGCCTCGGGGTGCATGGTCAGCTCGGTCTGGCGTCCGTCGAGGGTGAGCAGGAGGGTCACGCCCCCCTCCCCGGTCTCCGGTGCCGGCGGCGGCGCCGCAGGCGGGCCGGCGAAGAACAGCTCGGTGTGGATCGCCGCCTCCGGGGTGCCGAGACCTTCGAGGACCTCGCGGGCGTCGGCGACCATCCCGTAGGGTCCGCACAGGTACCAGGCGTCGACGGTTCGGGGGTCGACCACCTTGTCGAAGAGCTCTTCGAGTTTGGCGGCGTCGAGGCGACCGGAGAACAACGGCACGGTGGTCGCCTCCCGGCTGAGGACGTGGACGAGCTGGAACCGGTCCGGGTACCGGTCCTTCAGGCCTTCGAGCTCCTCCAGGAACATGATGCTGCGGGCCGTCCGGTTGCCGAACAGCAGCACCCAGGTGCTGCGGGGCTCGGACTCGAGGGTGGTGGAGATGAGCGACAGGATCGGGGTGATGCCGGACCCGGCGGCGACGGCCCCATACCGGGCTTCACGTTCGGGGTCGGGGACGATGGTGAACTCACCGACCGGTGGCATCACGTCCACCACGTCGCCTGCCCGCAGCTTCGTCGTCGCCCACGTCGAGAACACCCCGCCTTCGAGACGTTTGATGCCGACCCGCAGCTTCCCCGAGTTGGCGTTGGCGCAGATCGAATAGCTGCGTCTCACGTCCTCGCCGTCGATGAACGCCCGGAGGGTGACGTGCTGGCCGGGCAGGTACCGGAAGGTGTCGGCGAGGTCGGCGGGTACGTCGAAGGTGACGCTGACCGCCTCGTCGGTCTCGGGGACGACTTCGACGACGCGGAGGCGATGGAACACCAGCTCGGACATCACAGCTCCTTGAAACGATGGAACGGCTCCCCGCAGCCGTCGCACACCATGAGGGCCTTGCAGGCGGTGGAGCCGAACTCGGCGACGGTGCGGGTCCGGTCGGTGGCGCATCGGGGGCACAGCACCGGACGGTCGACGTCGGCGAGACGCCGGGGCGGGGCGATCCCGGCGGCGGCGAGTTTGCGGAGGCCCTCGTCGGTGATGTCGTCGGTCGACCAGGCGGGCGCGTACACGGTGCGGACCTCGACCTCCCCGAACCCGGCGGCGGCCAGTGCGTCACGTACCTGACGGCGGATCAGGTCCATCGCCGGGCATCCCGAATAGGTGGGGGTGAGGTCCACCACGACCCGTCCGTCCGCCACGGTGACGTCCCGGAGGATCCCCAGCTCTTCGATCGTGACCGACGGGATCTCCGGGTCGACGACCTGGGTGAGGACCTGGCGGGCCCGGCGGGCGTCCAGCATGGTGTCGCTCACCATGACATCCCCGGATAGGTTCGCTGCATCCACTGCATCTCGGCGAGGAGACGACCCAGATGTTCGCTGTGGAACCCGACCCGGCCGCCGGTCCGCTGGAACGGGTCGTCGGGGATCTGCAGGGTCGCCTCGGCGAGGACGTCGGCGACCCGCCTCTCCCATCCGGGACGGAGGGTGGCGGGGTCGACGCCGACCCCGGTCTCCACGACGGCGGCGTCCACGTCGTCGGCTTCGAACAGTTCGCCGGTGAACATCCACAGGGCGTCGATCCCGGCCTGCATCCGCCGGTGGCTCTCCTCGGTGCCGTCCCCGAGGCGGATCACCCAGGTGGAGGAATGCCGGAAGTGGTACCGGGCCTCCTTGATGGCCTTGGCGGCGATCCCGGCGATGGTCTCGTCGGCGGAGGCCGAGAGGGCCTCCCACAGTTCGAGCTGGTAGGCGTCGAAGAAGAGCTGACGGGCCATCGTGTGGGCGAAGTCGGTGTTGGGCCGCTCCACCAACAACACGTTGAGGAACTCCCGTTCGGTGCGGAACATCGCCAGGTCGTCTTCGCTGCGGCCTTTCCCTTCCACCTCACCGGCGTAGGTGTACAGGGCCCGGGCCACCCCGAGGAAGTCGAGGGCGAGGTTGGCGAGGGCGATGTCCTCTTCCAGCTCCGGCGCCCACGACACCCATTCGGCGAGCCGCTGGGCGAGGACCAGGTTGTCGTCGGCGTGGCGCAGCAGGTAGAGGAACCGGGGTTCCCCGGCGACGACCGGGACGCTCCCCTGGGGCACTCCGCTGGTGATCGGCGTCGTCACATCTGCCCCACTTCGTCGGGGATCTCGTAGTAGGTGGCGGCCCGGTAGGGCTTCTCGATCGCCTCGAAGAAGGCGTCGGCTTCGTCCGGGTCGGAGGCGACGATCGCCGACGACGGCACCACCCACACGCTGACGCCCTCCACCCGCCGGGTGTAGACGTCCCGGGCGTGCTGCAGGGCCGTCTCGGCGTCGGGAGCGTGCAGGCTCCCGGCGTGGACGTGGCTCATCCCTCGACGTTGCCGGACGAACACCTCCCACATCGGCCACCCGCGGGTTTCGGACCGGCCGAACTCCGGTTCGGGTTCGCCGTCGACGTGCGGCACCGAATACGCCATGTCAGCCTCCCGTCCGGCTCGCAGCCCGGCGAGCCTGCTGTTTCTCGGCGTAGGCGGCGGCGGCGTCACGGACCCATTCGCCGTCCTCCCACGCCCGGATCTTGTGTTCGAGCCGGTCACGGTTCATCGGCCCGTACCCGTTCACCACCCGCCAGAACTCGTCCCAGTCGATCTCCCCGAAGTCGTAGTGGCCCCGTTCCGGGTTCCACCGGAGGTCGGGGTCGGGGAGGGTGAGGCCGAGGTATTCGGCCTGGGGGACGGTCATGTCGACGAAGTGTTGACGGAGGTCGTCGTTGGAGATCCGTTTGATCTTCCACTCCATCGACTGGCTGGTGTGGGTGGATTCGGAGTCGTGGGGGCCGAACATCATCAGGGCCGGCCACCACCACCGGTTCACGGCGTCTTGGGCCATCGCCTTCTGCTCGGGGGTGCCGTTGCAGAGCCGGAGCATGATCTCGTAGCCCTGGCGCTGATGGAACGACTCCTCCTTGCAGATCCGGACCATCGCCCGGGCGTAGGGGCCGTAGGACGTGCGGGTGAGCATCACCTGGTTGGTGATGGCTGCGCCGTCGACCAGCCAGCCGATCGCTCCGATGTCGGCCCAGGTGAGGGTCGGGTAGTTGAAGATCGACGAGTACTTCTGGCGGCCCGTGTGCAGCAGCTCGACGAGCTCGTCGCGGGTGACCCCGAGGGTCTCGGCCGCCGAGTAGAGGTAGAGGCCGTGTCCGGCTTCGTCCTGGACCTTGGCGATGAGGATGGCTTTTCGTTCCAGGGTGGGGGCCCGGGTGATCCAGTTCCCTTCGGGCTGCATCCCGATCACTTCGGAATGGGCGTGCTGGGCGATCTGGCGGATGAGGGTCTTTCGGTATCCCTCCGGCATCCAGTCGGACGGCTCGACCTTCTCGTCGGCGTCGATGATGGCCTGGAAGCGTTCCGCCGGACTCGTCCGTTCGGAGATGGTGGTCATCGGGGCTCCTGGTTGGCGTCGCCCCCGAAACTCTACACAACAAACGTTCGTTTGGGAAGCTGGGTCTCAGCAGGCGGGGATCGCCAGCTCGAAGATGCTGCGTCCCCCCTCGTAGCGGTAGACGAGATCGCCGTCCATCAGACGTGCCAGCTTCTTCGACACCGCCAACCCCAACCCGATCGACCGGGTCGGCCCGGAGGAGTCGTGGCCCCGCTGGTACGGCTCGAAGATGAGCTCCTCCCGCCCCGCCGGGACACCGTCCCCGTCGTCCACCACCTGCACATGCACCATCCGGCCTCCGTTGGCGATCCTCACCTCCACCGACGACCCCCCGTAGCGGTAGGCGTTCGTCAACAGGTTGCGGACCACCTGCCGGAAACGGCCCGGGTCGGCGAGGGCATGCGCCGGGTCACCGTCCACCTTCACCACGGCGCCCCGCTCCCGCCGCTCGTGTTCGCAGTCGAAGATCGCCCGCTCGACCTCCTGGCGTACGTCGATCGGGCGGGGATCCACCACCAGACGGCCGATGTCGGCGCGGGCAGCCACCAAGAGGTCCTCGACGATGTGGCTCACGCTCCCGGCCTGTTCGGCGACGACACCGAGGAGGTCGACCAGCTCCTGGGCGGAATACCGGTCGACGTTCGCCTGCAACTCGGAGGCGAACCCGACCACCGCCGTCAACGGCGTGCGGATCTCGTGGGACACCGAAGCGATGAACTCGTCCTTGGCCCGCACCAGATCCTCGAGATGTTCCTGCAGCCGCCGCTGCGCCGTCACATCCGACACCTGCAACACCAAGAAGGCGTCCCGTCCGGCCTCGGCGGGAACCGACGACAGCGAGATCCTGCCCCAGAACTCCGAACCGTCGGCGGCGCGCAGCTTGCGTTCGATCTCGGTGGAACGCCCCGACGTGGCGGGGATCACCGACCCGTCCCCCGGGTCGTCGGCCGCCCGCAAGACCTGGTCGACCTCCAGCCGCGAGAACGACTTGGCGGACCGGCGGAACAGCTCACAGAACGCCCGGTTCACCCGGAGGAACCGGCCGTCGGACGCCACCAACGCCATCCCGACGGGAGCCGACTCGAAGGAGATCGCGAACAGCCGTTGTGCCCTGGCCGCCGACTGCTCCGCCCTGATCCGGTCGGTCACGTCCTCGATCGCGCCTTCGTAGTAGGCGAGGCTGCCGTCCGGGTTGCGGACCTCGCGGTTCGTCTCCCGCACCCAGATGGGACGACCGTCCCGGCGCACGAGCTGGAAGAGGAGGTCGGTGTTCTCCTCCCGGCTCTGATCCATGATCCGGTCCCGAACTTCCGGATCGACGTAGAGGTCCCGAGCGTTCACCGCCAAGAGGTCGCTCACCGTCTCGTAGCCGAGCATGTCGGCGAGTTTGCGGTTGGCGGCGAGGATCCGACCTTCCCGGGTCGAGCGGTACAGCCCGACGGGGACGCTGTCGAACAGCTCGACGTAGCGGACGATCGAGTCGAACACCACCCGCTTCAACACACTGACCAGCACGAACACGGCGACGATCCCGGCGCCCTGGATGAGGACGATCCGGCCGAGGTCCTGTCCCGGATGCACGCCGACGATCATCCGCACGACCAGCAGTCCCCACGCCGCCAACACGACGGCGAAATAGCAGTAGGCGGCGGCACGACCGAGGACGAGACCTCCGAGGAGCGCGGCGATCACCAGCGGCACGACGAGGGCGATCGCCACTTCGGGCTCGAAGCGCAACGCGGGCAGGGCGATGATCGCCACCCACGTGGCGAACACCGGCAGGAAACGGGGCCGGCGGCGACGGCTCTCCCACCAGGAGAAGGCAACGATCGGGAACGCCAACACCCAGTCGGCCGTCAACGGGAGACGGCCCGTGTCGACGGCGGCGACTGCGCCGGCCAGCAGCGTCCCCACGAGGATCGCCGCCGCCCCGAAACCGAGCACCCGGCGACCGAAACGGGTCTGGAGCACCTGCGGGTCGACACCCGTCCCGGCATCCTCGAATGCCCAGCGGGCACGCGTACGGATGAACCCCCATGTCTCGAATCCCACGGGGTCTCATCGGCAACGAGAAAGGGGAGGTTGAACCCCTTTTTCTCTCAGCCGGTGGAGGCAGGCTCCCGTTCGGCGGGGCGCAGGTAGGCGCCGGTGACGGTGCTCACATGCCCGTCATCCCAGCGGACTTCGACGAACTCCCCCTTCACCTCGATCACCGTGCCGGTGCGGGGGTGCTGGCCCACCTTCTTGGTCGGCTGTACGACTCGCTGTCCCTTTCGCAGCATCCTCTCGCTCCTCCAGGGTCGGTCTCCCTCCATGATACGCGACCCCGCCGCCGACGAGCCCGGGACCTTGGTCCTTCGCCAGATTCGCCTCCGATATTCGCCGCCTGCGGCGAAAGAACCTGCCATGATGCGGGAGAAACGTCGAGTGTTGGAGGAGAGAGCCGATGGACTTCAACGTGATCTGGCCGCGGATCCAGCGGGCGGTGAAACTCGAAGACGGGGTGTACGAGGAGATCGGCAATGACGACTCGGCCACCATCCAGGCGATGGTGGTCGTCGCCATCGCCGCCCTGATCTCCGGGCTGGGGACTCTGATCGGTCCGGGACGCTTCGGGATCGGCGGTTGGATCTTCGGGGCCATTCTCTCGGCGACGCTGGGCTTGGCGATCGGAACCGGGATCTTGTTCATCGTCTCCCGCCTGTTCAAAGCCCAGGGCGGCTTCATCGAGCTGTTCCGAGCGCTCGGATATGCCTACGCGCCGTCGGCGTTGGGCATCATCCCGATCATCGGTGGTCTGGTCGGCGGCATCTGGTCGATCATCTGTGCCATCAAAGCGGTCAAAGAGACTCAATCGGTCTCCCAGGGCGCGGCGGTGGCGATCGTGCTCATCCCGGTGGCGATCGTGTTGGCCATCGTAATGATCTTCGCCTTCGTCATCGGTATGGCCCTCATGGGTATCGCCGCCAACTCCTGACCCCCGCCCGACGACGTTCCTCGGCCCCGGGAGATCCCGGGGCCGAGACGCGTGTGGGGACCGACGGCGAAGGGGGCGATCCGGGAGGTCCCTCAGGCGAAGGGCGGGATCGTCCGGACCTTGCCGTCGTAGGTGATCTCGAAGGCCGAAGATCCGTTCTGGGAGCGCAGGGACATCCCCCGAACTGCCGACTCGATGACCACGTCGTCGGGTTCCACGCCGCAGTCGACGAAGTCGTACCAGCCGGGCTCGAATCCTTGGCTGCCTTCGAACTCCCGGATCACCACGGCGGTCCGGTCACCGAAGCTGTTCCGCAGATACCGGGTGCGGGCCGACCCTCCCCGGTGAGCCACCGCCAGGACACTGCGGGGGCCTCCGGCGGTGACGATGTCGGAGAACTCGAGGCCGTCACCCTGGGCGTGTTGGATGATCTGCGCACCCATCGTGTCGGAGGCGAGCCCGTTCTGCCACAGCACCAGACGCCGGTACTTGTACCGGTTGATGTAGGCGCCGTGTTCGATCCCCGCCTGACCGTTGCGGTAGAACACCGAATCCGACACGATGTGTCCCGGCTCCGGGGTGTTCTGCCACGTGAAGACACCGTCGACGCGGTTGTTGTGGGAGATGTTGTCGGTGAACTCCCAGATCCCTTCGAGCAGGTCCCCGTCTTCGTCACGGGCACCCCCAGTGAACTCCGGCCAGGCGAACCCGGCGGCGGTCTTCGTACCTTGGACGGCCACCGCGACACATCCGGTCACCGTGAGCCGGTCACCGTGCCCGAGGAGGAACCCGGCCAGCCGGAACCCCCGGAAGTCGGGGTCTTCCCGGACGAGGGCGGCGACACACGACTCCCACACCAGGTCGTCGGTGCGGTCCTTCACGTCCCACCAGAAGGCGTCCTCGAACACGTCGTAGGCGATGCAGTCCCGGAAGGTGATCCCGTGGGACGAATGGGGGACGAAGGCGTGGTTGCCGGCTTCGGCGACCACCACCCCTTCGACCAGCGACCCGCGGCTGCCGTCGCCGCACCGGTGGAAATGCAGCCCGTACCGTCCCAGCACCCCTTCGGTGAACCCTCCTTCGGGACGGCGGGCCCCCATGTTGCGGATCTCCACGTAGCGGACCGTCTGCGGGGAGGAGGAGCGGATCAGGACGTGGGCCCGTCCCGCAGGGGTCCCTTCGATCTTGACGTTGCGGGTCAGGTTGAGGATCTCGGGGGCGAGGACCCGGTCCTCCGAGGTCGTCGCCTCCGGGACCACCGCCCCGATGGCGCCTTCGACCCCCGGCGAGATCGCCGCCGTCCCCCCCAGCACCACGATCTCCGACGGATCCAACGCCGCCAACGCATCCCGCGTCGCCCCCGGCAACGTCCCCCGATCCGTCAACAACAACGGCGCACCCAACGCCCCCGCCACCGCCGCCCCCGCCAACGCATCCGGGAAATCCAACCCCGTCGCCACATACACCCGCCGCACCCCGGACCCAAACCCGTCACGCGCCACCAACGCCGCCGTCTCATACCGGTTCCGCCCCGCCAAACGGGGGAGGCGGCCGGGCATCCGCACCACGGCGGAGGGGACCGACTGGCCGCGGGTGTATCTGCGGAAACCGTCGACCCCGAAGTCTCCGACGGCGAAGGGGGCGATCCGGACGTCGTCGGTGTCGTTCCAGGACGGGTCCCATCCGGTGCGGGTCCAGGCCCGTTTCGGGGTTCCCTGCAGGTCGAGGCGCCCGGCACCCATCACCCAGAGCCCGACGTCGGTGTCCAGCACTTCGAGGCCGCCGCCGACGAAGGAGGATTCGTCGACGCCGGTGAACCGGAGCCGGTGGATCACCGTCGGGGAGGCGGGACGCATCCTGAGCACCCCGTAGACGACGACGTTGGCGCCCACGGTGACGGTGGTGCTGGTGGTCGGGTCGAACTCCCAGACCTCACCCGCCGGGACGGTGAAGCCGTTGGGGTAGGAGACGTCGCCTCGGAGGACGGTGGTCGCCGAGGCGAAGGCACCGAGCGCCCCGAAGGGCTGACCGGCCACGGCGACGCCGGCCGCGGCCACGGACTTCATGAAGTCACGGCGAGTGATGGATGACATGGCGAACCCCCAGGGTGGGAACGGTCGGGTGGAAGTGAGCGAGCGGGCGGATCAACTGACCGGGTGCATAGTGACTATGCAAGATCATGCTAAACGGACTAGTCCCCAGCGCAACCCTTGTTGCCGCTTCGGGGAGACCTCCGATCCTCGTCGGTCCCGTCACCCTGCCAAAGGGCAGGTCACCGACACGTCAGCAGGAGATCAAGAATTCCCTAAGACCGGGGGAGGCGCCTTCGGAACGCCAGCGGATTCGACGGTTCGCCTCCACCGACTCGGCGAACCCACGGGATCCGTCGGGGAACCGTACGGAGACGTCCACCTCCTCGACCTCCCCCAGGCCGAAACGGGCCACCGGCATCCGCCCCGCCGAATACCCCACCGTCGCGGTGATCTCCGTCGACCCCAGCAGGGTCCCGTCGGGAGCCCGGACCTCGACGACCGCGCCGATCCCCCGACCCGGACCCGACACCGACACCTCCAGCCAGTTGCCGCCGCCCCCACCTGCCAACAGCCGGGACGGGACAGACGGGTCGAACTCGGCGAGCAGAACGTCGAGCACCCCATCTCCGTCGGCGTCGACGGTGGGAGCCGCCACCCAGTACTGGGCTGCGCCGAGACCCTCCGGCTCCTCGAACCGGGGGACGCCGTCGACCACCCCCAACCCCCAGAAGACGGCCGGTCCGTCGCCCGCCGACGCCGAGGTGAGGATGTCGGGAGTCCCGTCGTTGTCGAGATCCGCCACCTCGACGTGGGGGGCCTTCGTCGGCAGGCCGACCAGACCGGCCCGCTCCGTCACATCCTCGAACCGTCCCGAACCCCGGTTCAGATAGAGACGGACCGGGACCCGACGTCCCTCGTCGACGGTCGAGTTGAAATGATGGCCGACGACCAGGTCGGGGAGGCCGTCGCCGTTCACGTCACCGGCACTCACCCCACCCACCAGGTCCTCCGGCCCGAACCGTTCCCAGGCGAACACCGACGAATCCACCGGACGGAACGTTCCGTCCCCCACACCGAGGAACAGCCGGCTGTCCCCGGCGACGAAGAGGTCGGGGATACCGTCCCCGGAGAGGTCGACGGTGGTGAGACCCAGACCGAAGACTTGCCCGATCCCCGACCGGGTGGTCACGTCCTCGAAGGACCAGTCCCCCAGGTTCCGCAACAGCCGGGTACCGGTGTCCCCGTAACGGTCTTCGGCGACGGCCAGGTCGAGGAGCCCGTCGCCGTCGAAGTCGAACGCTCCCACCGTCCGGGCCTGGAACCCCGGCAGCGGCACCGCCGCCGCGAACCGGAGGCCTGCGTCCTGGTTCTCGAAGAGGACGAGTCCGCCGGGCATCTGGTTGGCCAGCCCGGCGTTGCGGGACAGAACCAGGTCGGCGTCGCCGTCGGCGTCGAGGTCGGCGAACAGCGCCCCGGAAGTGCGACCCGGATCCACCGGAAGGTCGACGCTCGTGAACCCGTCGGCGCCACCGAGGAGGAGACGGTCGGGTGCCGGACCTGCGGCCCCCCGCACCCGGTACCGCTCCGGATCACGGTCGGCGAAGGTGCCGACCACCAGGTCGGGACGGAGGTCGTCGTCGACGTCACCCCAGGCGGCCGCATGCACGAACATCCCGGTGAGGGGCTCCACCACCCCCCACGCGTCGGTGACGTCCACCCAGACCCGGGGGCCGGCCCCCGGCGGCTTCGGGCAGGCCGGTGGGTTCACCGACGGTGGAGGCGGGGACACGGTGACGGTCGGAGCAGAACCGGGAGCCGCCGTCGTCGTCGGCTCGCCGCCGACGGTACCGCAGGCGGACACCACCAGAGCCGACACCACGACCACCGCCGCCGCCTTCATCGGTCCAAGTCGACGACGACGAGGGCCACCACCCCGAAGCCCGAGTCGTCATCCAGGGTCGAGGCATTGACACCGACGAACAGGCGGGAGCCGTCGGCCACGATCGAATAGGTGCCGCCCAGGCGGAGACCCATCTCCCGTTCGAGGAGGGGGCCGAGCTCCACCACCGTCTCCAACCTGCCCGTGGCGACGTCCAAGGCCATGAGCGGTGCCCCCACCGTCCAGGCCGAACCGTGGGCGCGGGGTATCGAATACACGGTCGCCCCGTCGTCGCTGCGGGCGAGGGACGTCGTGTACCCGAGAGCGGGGGCGAGCGCCACGATCGAACCGTCGGGGTCACGCCGGAAGAACACGTCGGGATCGACGGTGACGCCGACCACCGAACCGTCCGGGCCGGGCGGTGTCGCCATCCGCAACACCGCACCGGGGAGACCCCCCTCCCGGACGACGGCACCGTCCGGCCCCACCGCAGCCAGCTCCCCGTCCCCGACGGCCACCCGGGGGATCCCGTCGGGGCCGACCAGCACCGAACGGAACGTCTGATGTCCGGGGATCGTGACCGTCGACCGCTCCCCCGTCGCCAGGTCGACGGTCACCAACACACCGGTGTCGGACACCGGCTCGACCGCCTCGACGAACAGGGTCCGTCCGTCCAGCCCCAACGCCATCGACGGCACACCCCGGCCGGAGGCGACCACCCCGAGGTTCTCCACGGTGCGGGCGTCCGGGTCGATCCGGAGCAGCAGGTCGCCGTCGTAGCCGTCGCCGAACACCAGACCCCGTCGGGTCCCCCAATACGTCGCCGTGTAGACGTCCCCGCAGGGGGTGAGGAGCATCGGGGCGTGGATCTTCCCGTACCCCCAGGCTCCGGGGGTGTGGTCGACGACGCTCATCACGTCGAAGACGAGGGAGAGACGTCCCGAGCCGGGGTCGAACTCGTAGACGAAGGAGTTGCCGTCGGCGCCTCGTTCGTCCCCGAGGGCCGACAGGAACCTCCCGTCCCCGAGCGCCACCCCTTTGCCCCACTGCGACCAGAGACGGAACGGGGCGTCGGGCAGCGGATACCGCACCGCCGAGACCCGCGGACCCGTCTCTTGGAGCACCTGCAGCTCCGCCGACGGGCCGTCCTGCCACGCCGCCCCCGCGACCGGGGCGACGCCTCGGCGGCACTCCACCGGACCAGAGACCGCAGGCGTGGTCGCGGTCGTGGGAGCCGTCGACGTGGTCGGGTCGTCCAACGCCGACGGAGCGGAGGTGACGGATACGGACGAGGTCGGCGCCGACCCGTCCGGCGGGGGTGCCGACGTCGACGGGACACAGGCAGCCAACACGAACGCTCCGACCGCCAGCTTCCCGCACCACCCCATACCCCGAGACCCTACCCGGCGTCGTCGGGTATGGAGCCTCCCGCCGGCCGGACACCGAGACAGGACCGCCGGAGGGCCGGTGGCGACCGGTCCGAGGTCGACGGCTACCGGGAGACGGCTTCGGCGAGGACGTCGACGATCGTGTCGACCTGCTGGTCGCCGATGACCAGCGGCGGGCAGATCGCCAGGGAGTCGCCGAGGGGCCGGACGATGACGCCTCGTTCGATCATCCGCTGGCGCACGGCGAAGGCGTCGGCCCCTTCGGGCATCCCCACCGCCCACACCGCCCCCACCCCACGGACGTCGGAGACGAGCCCGTCGGCGTAGAGGCTCTGCAACCCGTCGGAGAGCCGTTGGCCGACGTGGGTCGCCCGCTCCAACAGGCCTTCCGATTCGTGGAGGTCGAGGTTGGCGAGACCGGCGGCGCAGCCGAGGGGATGACCCGAATAGGTGTAGCCGTGTCGGAACACGAACTCGGGCTCGGCCTCCAGCGCCGCCCGAGAGCGGGCCCCGACGATCACGCCGCTCAACGGCACGTACCCCGACGTGACGGCTTTGGCGAAGGTGACGAGGTCCGGCTCGACCCCGTAGTACTCGCTGGCGAACCACCGGCCGAGACGCCCGAACCCGGTGATCACCTCATCCATGATGAGGAGGGCGTCGTGCCGGTCGCAGAGGCGCCGCAGACCCTCCAGATACCCCTCGGGTGGCGGGAACACCCCTCCCGCACCCTGTACGGGTTCGGTGAGCACCGCCGCCACCTCGCCGGCACGCTCGGAGAACACCCGGGCGACCTCCTCGAGGTTGTTGGCGGGGACGTTGACGACCTCCCCGACGAGCGGGCCCCATCCTTCCCGGTTCGGAGCGATCCCCTGGGCCGACGTCCCCCCGTAGTTGGTTCCGTGATACCCGTGTTCCCGGCTGATGATCACCTGCCGTTCGGGATGTCCTTCGAGCCGATGCACGAGCCGGGCCAGTTTCATCGCGGTGTCCACCGCCTCCGAGCCCGAGTTGGCGAAGAACACCCGGGTGTCGGACATCGGGGCGATCCCGACGATCCGCTCGGCGAGACGGTCGGCGGGTTCGTTGGTGAACGGGTCGAAGGTGTGATAGGCGGCGAGCTGGGTGGCCTGGTCGGCGATGGCGTCGATCATCTCCCGGCGGCCGTGACCGACGTTGACGTACCAGAGGCTGGCCAGACCGTCGATGTACCGGTTGCCCCGGTCGTCCCAGACGACGGCTCCGTCCCCACCGACGATCCTGATGAACTCGGTCCGTGACGGCGGCGTGAACGGATGCAGAAAGGCGGGGACGTCCATGGGTGTGCCTCCTCCTCGGTGTCGAGAGCCAACGGTAGCGCCCGTCACTCGGGCCCCGTCCGCCACCACACCGTGACCATCCGCCGTTCCCGGTCGCCCAGGTAGAGACGACCCCGCTCCACCTCGACCTCTCCCTCCAGGAGCCGGCGCAGCTCGCTTCGCCGTTGCCGAGGCAGCACGAGGCGCCGACCCAGGACCGCGACCAGTTCGTCCCACGACTCGTACCACAGCCCACCGGGACGACTCCACCGTTCGGCCGCCGGGTCGACACCCACCGCCTCCCGGATCACCGCCACCAGGTCCTCCCAGGTGGGTCCGTCGGGACGGTCGAGACCGTGGAGGGCCCGATACCAGGGCGCCAGGTTCGCCCACGGGTGACGTTCGGTGAGTTCGACGACGACGGCCCGGCGGGCATGGTCGTGCATCGCCTGCAGGAAGGGGACGATGTCGGCGACGTCGTAGACGACGTTGGCGGACATGACGACGTCGGCCGGTCCCACCCGGTCGGCCACGTCGGGCCAGGCACCTTCGACGACCTCCACCGGGATCCCCCGGGCGGCCGCTTCGTCCCGGAGGGCGGCGGCCATCCCGGGGTCCTTCTCGACGGCGACGAGGGGCCGACCTTCGGCCGCCAACGGCAGGGACGCCCTTCCGGTGCCGGCCCCGATGTCGAGGATCGACCCGTCCGGTCCGGCGAGCTCACGGACGATCCGGGTGGTCTCCGGCTCCGGGGCGGCTTCGGCCGCTTCGGATCGTCTCCGCCACAGCTCCACCGGCCAGCCGTAGGGGGACTCGTCGACGGCGGCGAGCAGCTCGTCGGGGATCGCCCACGCCGCCAGCTCCGCCGCCCAACGCTTCGCGGCGGTCACCGAAGCCCCGCGAACAGGTCGTCCTCGGCGGGCGGCGCCTCCACCCGGCTGAACACCCGGACGAAGGCTTCCCGCCCCAACAGCCCGGGACGGACGTCGTCGGGCACGGCGAGGAGGAACCAGTCGTCGGGGATCTGGCTGCGGTGGGCCCGCAGGGCCTTCTCTTTGGCGTCGACGAACTCGGAGACGTCCATCCAGCAGGTGATGTCCCGGTCGGGGGTGCCGGCGTGGCGGAGCCGTTCGTACTCTTCGTCGTCGATGGCTCCCGCCCGCCGTCGCAGGTCGGCGAAGGCGCGGACCCGGCTTCGGGGCCAGGCCGTCCAGTAGAGCTTGGCGGGTTCCCACAGCTCCTCGCCGTCCTCCAACGGGAACCGTCCCAGGTCGGAGGCCCCCACCCAGGCGGCCAGCCCGACCCGGTGGACGTTGATGTGGTCGGGGTGGCCGTACCCGCCGAAGGGGTCGTAGATCACCATCACTTCGGGGCGGTGACGTCGGATGATGCGGATCAGCCGTCCCGTCGCCTCCATGAAGTCCGCCCGCCAGAAGGCGTCGGGATGGTCGTTCGCCTCCGAGCCCATCATCCCCGAGTCCCGGTATCCGAGGAAATCGTGGTCGACGGGTCCGAGGATCGACAGGGCTTCGGCGAGTTCCTCCGCCCGCACTTCGGCGAGGCGGGGCCGGAGCGCCTCGGGATCGTCGTAGTTGTGGATCTCCCCCTCGGCGCCGTCGGTGGCGGTGACGACGACGACGTGCTCCCCGGCGCGGGAGTAGCGGGCGAGGATCCCGCCGGTGGCGATGACCTCGTCGTCCGGGTGGGCGTGGAAGGCGAGCAGTCCGGGCACGGTATCGGGAGGGTAGCGGCCGGCACCCACAACACCGCCCGGACCGGACGCTGCCGGTCCGAACCGTCGGACACCCGACGGTGACGGCGGCGGTGGCATCCGGGGCCGGCGTGTGAGGCCGCACGCGGCACCGGATCCGCGTCGCCGCCCCGCTACGCTCTCGGCTCGTGCCCACCCACACCTTCACCCACACCACGGTGACGTCCGTCCCCGTCGACACCGCCTGGTTCGCCCTGCAGGACCCGGCCACCTGGGGAGCCATCGGCGGGGTGGACGAGGTGTACGGCGCCCGCCACGCCGACGACGGCACCTTGACCGGGTACCGGTTCCGGGCTTCAGCAGGCGGCAGGACCTACGAGGGGGTCGCCCGGACCACCCTCGCCGAACCGCACCGTGTGATGGTGGTGGAAGTGGACACCCCCGAACTGGACGGCACCATCACCGTCACCCTCGAAGCCGCCAACCCCCACACCGAGATCGGCGTCGAACTGACCGTGTCGTCGAAGGGGATGCTCGCCACCCTGTTCTTCCCGGTGGTGGCGGGCGCGATCGGCTCGGGGTTCCCCCGCTCGGTGGACGACTTCGCCGCCCGCCTCGAGGCCTGACCGGTCAGGACCCTTCGAGCTCCTCCTCGGCCTGTTCGAGCTCCTGCAACTCGGCGGCGATCCGAGCGGCGACGTCGCGGCCACCTTCGGAGATCTGCGCCCGGTCGGTGAGGAGGGTCACCTGGTTGTCGAGGATCTGCAGGAAGCCCCCGTGGACGCCGATCAGGGTCCGGTCCCCGTCCGATTCGATGATGACCGCACCCGTCGCCAGCGCCGCCATCGTCGGCTCGTGGTCGGCGAGGATCCCGATCTCGCCTTCGACGGTGCGGGCCACGACGAAGGTGGCCTCCCCCGACCACACCGTCGCCTCGGGCGACACCACGTCCACCTGGAAGCTCTTCGCCATCAGCCGGTCTTCTCCAACTCCCGTGCCTTGGCGTGCACCTCTTCGAGGTTGCCGACCATGTAGAACGCCTGCTCGGGCAGGTGGTCGACCTCACCGTCGATGATCGCCTTGAAGTCCCGCACCGACTCCTCCATCGGCACCCACTTGCCGGGGATGCCGGTGAACTGTTCGGCGACGAAGAACGGCTGGGACAGGAACCGCTCGATCCGCCGGGCCCGGGCAACCACCAGCTTGTCCTCCTCGGAGAGTTCGTCGATCCCGAGGATGGCGATGATGTCCTGAAGGTCCTTGTACCGCTGCAGGATCTGCTGGACCTGACGGGCCACGTCGTAGTGCTCCTGACCCACGTACTGGGGGTCGAGGATGCGGCTCGTCGAGTCGAGAGGGTCGATCGCCGGGTAGATCCCCAGCTCCACGAGGCGCCGGGTGAGCACCGTGGTGGCGTCCAGATGGGCGAACGTGGTGTGGGGGGCCGGGTCGGTGATGTCGTCGGCGGGCACGTAGATGGCCTGCAGCGAGGTGATCGACTTCCCCTTCAGGGACGTGATCCGCTCCTGGAGGAACCCCATCTCGTCGGCCAGGGTCGGCTGGTAGCCGACCGCCGACGGCATCCGACCCAGCAGGGTCGAGACCTCCGAACCGGCCTGGGTGAACCGGAAGATGTTGTCGATGAACAGCAGCACGTCCTGGCGCATCTCGTCACGGAAATACTCCGCCATCGAGAGCGCCGCCAGAGCCACCCGGAGACGCACGCCGGGGGGTTCGTCCATCTGGCCGAACACCAGGGCGGCCTTCTCGATGACCCCCGACTCGGTCATCTCGAGGAACAGGTCGTTGCCTTCCCGGGTGCGTTCGCCCACACCGGCGAAGACCGACACGCCGCCGTGCTGGGTGGCGACCCGGTTGATCATCTCCTGGATGATCACCGTCTTGCCGGTGCCGGCACCGCCGAACATCCCGATCTTGCCGCCCTTCACGTACGGTTCGAGCAGATCGATGACCTTGATGCCGGTCTCGAAGATCTCCTTCTGAGGCTCCACCTCGTCGAACGGCGGGGGCGTACGGTGGATCGGCCACCGCTCCTCGGTCTGGACGGTCCCGGCGGGCACGTCGAGGGTGTCACCCCAGACGTTGAAGATGTGGCCGAGGGTTTCGGGTCCCACCGGGACGGTGATCGGTGCTCCCGTGTTGCGGACCTCGGTGCCTCGTACCAGGCCGTCGGTGGCCCGCATGGCGATCGCCCGAACCCGGCCTTCGCCGAGATGCTGCGCCGTCTCGCAGATCACCGTCTGGCGTTCACCGTCCACCTCGAAGTCGATCTCGAGGGCGTGGAGGATCTCAGGCAGCTCGCCTTTCGCGAACTCCACGTCCACGACCGGGCCGGTGACCTTCACCACCCGTCCGATGCTCTTCGTCTCAGCCATGTTCTCCCTCGCGGTGTCGTGTCATGGTCTCGATCGTCATTCTCCCCGCGCCTCTGCCAGCGCCTCGGCCCCGCCGACGATCTCGGAGATCTCGGTGGTGATCTCGGCCTGACGGGCCTGGTTGGCGATACGGGTGAGGATCTTCACGAGCTCGTTGGCGTTGTCGGTGGCTGCCTTCATCGCCCGCTGACGGGAGGCGTGCTCGGACGCCGAGCTCTCCAACAGCATGCCGAAGATGGCCGCCTCGACGTAGCGGGGCAGGATCCGGTCGAGGATCTCACCGGGCGACGGCTCGTACGTGTAGGCAACGGCTCCGGCCTGTTCCTCCCCTTCGGTGGTGGGGGGCTCCACCGGCAGCAGGCGGTACAGGGTCGCCTGCTGGTTGAGGGCCGACACGTATCGGGTGTAGTAGGCCTCGACGGCATCGACCTCACCGGTGGCGAACGCCTCCAACAGGGTGTTGGCGACGGCGCGGGCGTCGCCGTAGGAGGGGGCGTCGGTGACACCGAGGAACGCCCGCTCCACGTGGTAGCCACGGAACCGGAAATAGGTCTGGCCTTTCTTGCCGACCAGGAACAGCTTCAGTTCACGGTCTTCGTTGGCGTGCTCGATCATCGCCGCCTCCGCCATCCGGATGACGTTGGCGTTGTAGGCGCCGGCGAGCCCCCGGTCGGAGGAGATCACCAGCATCCCCACGGTCCGGACCTCCCGGCGCTCCAGCAGCGGATGCGCCACACCCCCGGAAGCGCGGGCGACGTTGCGGATCACCTCGGTGAGCTTCTCCGCGTAGGGGATGGACTGTTTGACCCGCTGCTGGGCCTTGACGATCCGCGACGCGGCGATCAACTCCATCGCCCTGGTGATCTTCTTGGTGGAGTTGACGCTGCTGATCCGGCGTCGGATCTGTCGGAGCTCGGCCGATGCCATGGAGGGTCAGTCTCCCGCCGTGAAGGTCTCGACGAACTCCCGGATCGCCGCGTCGAAGGCGTCGGTGTCGGGCAGTTCACCGGTCTCGGTGATGTGGTCCAGCAGATGCCCGTAGCGGGCCCGCATGTAGTCGGCGAGCTCGGCTTCGAACCGTCGGATCTCGTCGACCGGGATCGTGTCCATGAAGCCGTTGGTGACCGCGTAGATGGACAGCACCTGCTCCTCCACCGGGACGGGCCGGTACTGGGGCTGTTTGAGGACCTCCACCACCCGGGCGCCGCGTTCGAGCTGCGCCTGGGAGGCAGCGTCGAGTTCGGACCCGAACTGGGCGAAGGCTTCGAGCTCCCGGTACTGGGCCAGGTTGATCCGGAGGGGACCTGCCACCTTCTTCATGGCCTTGATCTGGGCGGCGCCACCCACCCGGGACACCGAGATCCCGGCGTTGATCGCGGGGCGGACACCGGAGTAGAACAGGTCGGTCTCCAGGAAGATCTGCCCGTCGGTGATGGAGATCACGTTCGTCGGGATGTAGGCGGAGACGTCCCCGGCCTTCGTCTCGACGATGGGCAGACCCGTCAGCGATCCCGCCCCCAACTCGTCGGAGAGTTTCGCGCACCGTTCGAGGAGCCGGCTGTGGAGGTAGAAGACGTCGCCCGGATAGGCCTCACGGCCGGGGGGACGTCGCAGCAGCAGGGAGATCTCCCGGTAGGCGACCGCCTGTTTGGACAGGTCGTCGAAGATGACGAGGGCGTGCTCGCCGTTGTACATCCAGTGCTGGCCGATGGCCGATCCGGCGTAGGGGGCGTACATCTGGAGGGCAGCCGGGGAGGCTGCGCTGGCGTTCACCACCACCGTGTACTCCATCGCCCCGTGCTCTTCGAGGGCGTCGACCACCTCGGCGACGGTGGAGGCCTTCTGCCCGATGGCCACGTAGACGCATTTCACGCCCTGGCCCTTCTGGTTGATGATGGCGTCCACCACGATGGCGGTCTTTCCCGTCTGACGGTCGCCGATGATCAGCTCCCGCTGACCCCGCCCGATCGGGGTCATGGCGTCGATCGCCTTGATGCCGGTCTGGAGAGGTTCGTGGACCGGTTTGCGCTGGACCACGCTGGGTGCCTGCACCTCCAGTCGACGGCGGACCGACGTGTTGATCGGCCCTTTCCCGTCGAGGGGGTTGCCGAGGGGGTCGATCACTCGCCCCAGCAGCTCGTCGCCGACGCCGATCTCGAGCACCCGTCCGGTCTGGCGGACCGGGTCGCCCTCTTCGACGTGGTTGTACTCGCCCATGAGGACGACCCCGATCGAGTCCTCGTCGAGGTTGAGGGCGACACCCAGCAGGCCGCCGGGGAACTCCAACAGCTCGGACGCCATGGCGTTCGGGAGGCCTTTCACCCGGGCGACGCCGTCGGCGAGGGATTCGACGTACCCGACCGTCTCCTTCTCCACCTCGGGCTGCCAGCCTTCGAGGTTCTTGCGGAGGGCCTCGGCGATGTCGTGTGCGGTGATGGTCAGCTCTGCCATGGTTCTCCTCAGCGGCTCTGCAGGATCTCTCGGAGGCTCTCGAGGCGACGACGCACGGAGCCATCGATCACGGTGTCGCCCACCCGGGCGACCACTCCCCCGACCACGCTCGGGTCGACCACGACCCTCACCTCCACCTGCTTGCCGGTGGCCCGTCCCAGCGCCTCGGAGAGACGGGCGACGGTCTCGTCGTCGAGGGGCACCGCCGTGCGGACCTCGGCCACTTCCCGGTCCCGGCTGGCGGCGGCCCGAGCGGCGAGGGCGTCGGCGATGGCGGGGAGGTCACGTCCACGACCCGCCCGCACGATGAACTCGACGAGCGCCACCGTGACGTCCGAAGCCCGTCCTCCCAGCAGGTCGTCGAGGATGGACTGTTTGCGGTCCGCCGGGATTCGGGGGTCGGTGAGCGCCTCACGCAGCTCGGGCTGGGACTCGACGGCCTTGCCGAGCGCGAAGAACTCACGCTCGACCCGGTCGAGCACCCCTTCGGCCGAGGCGACGTCGAAGACGGCGGCGGCGTATCCCTCGATGCGGTTGGTCACTTACATCTGCTCCAGTTCGGCGAGGTAGCGCTGGACGAGGCCGAGTTGGGTCTCCCGGTCGAGGACCTCGCCCACGACCCGTTCGGCCAGGTCGATGGAGAGGTTGGCGACCTCTTCGCGAGCTTCGGCGAGGACACGAGCTCGCTCTGCTTCGGCTTCCTCGCGGGCCTTGGCGACGATCTGGCTCGCCTCGGCGTTGGCCTTGGCGAGGATGTCCTCTTTGAGCTTCTCGGCGGTCGCCCGGGCTTCTTCGATGATCTCCGCACCCTTCGCCCGGGCCTCCTCCATCTGCCTCTTGTAGTCCTCCAGCAGGCTCTCGGCCTCCGCTTTCGCCTTCTCGGCGTCCTCGAGCTGGCCGGCGATCGCCTGCTGGCGGTTCTCCAGGGACCGTTCGATGGCGGGCCAGGCCCACAACCGAATGAAGAAGAAGACGATGGCGAAGGCGATGATGCCCGCGATCAGCTCGTTGGTGGCAGGGAGCAGCAGGTCCAGACCGCTCCCTTCCTTGTCCTCGGCTGCCAGGATCAGGGCTTGCGCGAAGATCATCGTCACCCCAGGAAGAACAGCACGAACCCGATCAGGGCCAGTGCCTCGGTGAAGGCGATGCCGAGGAACATGGTGGTCCGCACCATGCCCGCCGCCTCGGGTTGACGGGCCATCGCCTGCACGGCGTTCCCGGCGACGATGCCGATGCCGATGCCGGGGCCGATGGCGGCGAGGCCGTAACCGATGACGTTGAGGGACCCGGTGATGCCGCCTCCCGCCTCCTGGGCCAGGATCTGGCCGGCGGCCGACACCATGGCGAGTACTGCGTCCATCCTCTCTTCCTTTCTCCGTCGTCTCTGTCTACGGAATGTTCGATACTCGGGGTCAGTGTTCGGGGTGCAGCGACGTCTGGATGTAGACCGCCGACAGCAACGTGAAGATGTAGGCCTGGAGCACCGTCACGAGGAGCTCGAACACCCAGATGGCGAGACCCAGGCCGAACCAGGCGAAGCCGAAGAGTCCTTTGGCGCCGACTTCGGGGATGGCGGCGATGAAGGCCACCCCGCTGACCAGCAGCAGCACCAGCATCACGTGGCCGGCGACCAGGTTGGCGAAGAGCCGGACCGCCAGGGAGAAGGGCCGGACCAACAGCACGGAGACCAACTCGATGACCCCGACGAGGGGTTTCAGGGCAGTGGGCACCCCCGGCGGCCAGAGCAGGTGGCCGAAGTAGCCGAGTCCCTGCTTGCGGACCCCGGCCACGACGAAGACCACCCACGTCAGCAGGGCGAGGAAGCCGGGGAGGGCGATCCTCGACGTGATCGGGAAGTTGACGAGCGGGGTGATCTCGAACAGGTTCCCGACGAGGAGGAAGAGGAACAGCGCCAGCAGATACGGGGCGTACTTGATCCCTTCGGGACCGATGATCCCCACTGCCACCTCGTCACGGATGAACGCCACCAGGGCGTCGACGGCGGTCTGGAACTTGGAGGGGACGAGCCGGGGCCGCCGGTACGCGAAGTAGAGCACCGCCATGACGATGAAGGCGGCCAGGAAGATCAGCAGCACGGTACGGTTGATCTGGCCGATCCGGACCGGCAGCTCGAACAGCTCGTTGACGTTGGCGGGAGCGCAGATGGTCACTTCCGCGACGTTGCACTCCGGAACCGCCAGGATCACTGGATCCACTCCAACTCCTTTTCTCTCCCTCGTGCGACGGCCAGGGCCTCCCAGGCCAGCAGCACCATATACGCCACGACCGCTGTGATTCCAAACGCGGGCCGGTCGATGGCGACCAGGCTCACGATGACGAGCATGGTGGCCACGAGCAAGGCCAGACGTAGGAAGAACCCGAACAGGGCGGCGGCATGATACATGGCGAGCGAGATCTTCGCCGCCACCGTCAAGATCCCGCCGGCCAGGAGGAAGTTGACGACGACGACCGCCAGCCCGATCGTCGCGCCGATCGCCCCGTCCCATCCGCGTAGCAGCCCGAACAGAGCCACGAGGACGGGTCCGACGTAGACGGCCCTGCGCACCGTGTGGCGGGCGAGCACGACCTCGACGGGAGGCCCGGGGAGGGGTCCTTCAGCGGTCATCACGTTCGTCCGTCATCACCCGCGATTCGTGCCACAGGCGCATGAAACCCGAATAGGAGCCGACGACGATGCCGACGATCACCAGCCACGGGGTGGTGTCGAGCCAGCGGTCGCCCAGGTATCCGAGGAGGAAACCCGAGAGGATCGAGCCCAGGAACGACCCTCCCCGCATCCATCCGTCGTCGACGGCGGCGGTGACCTGTCGGTGGGTGCTGTCTTGCTGCATCGGTGCCCAGGGGGAGGTCGGAGGTTCACATCGCACGCATGTGAAAGTACGCACAAAGCCTAGGGTCGAAGGACCGTATTCCCAAAACCGGCGCCAGGCTAGCGTCCCCGAGGCCCGGGGCCGAACCGTCGATGCGCACCCCGAGACGGAAGGGAGCACCCCGAAGGGGATCGCCCCGGTTGGTACGCTCTTCGGTCATGAAGATCGGCCCTCCAGCACGCCACGTCCGAGTCGAAGAGGTCGACGGCGACCTGGTGCTCTTCGACACCGAACACCATCAGGTCTTCGAGCTCAACCCCACCGCCAGTGACGTCTGGAGGCTCGCCACCGGGGAGTTCGACGAAGGCGAGATCGTGGAGCTCCTGGCCCGAGCCTACGGCGTCGCACCCGAAGCCATCGCCGCCGACGTGGGTCACGTGCTCACCGAGTTCCGGGAACGGGGTCTCTTCGAGGCACCGGCGCCGTGACCCGTCGGACCGTCGAACGCACCTACGAGATCGTCGGGGTACCCATCCGTGTCACCGCCGACGACGACGCCGTCGAACCCCTCCTCGACCGGGTCTGCGGTGATCTGGACCCGAGCTCGGACGATCCGGTGGTGACGATCTCGATCCGATCCGAGGGGGAGGGTTATCGGGTGTGGGTGGACGATACGGTTCGCAGCGATCTGCTCGCCTTCGACCAGTCGTTCATGAAGGCCATGTCCCTCCTCCACGAACAGACGATGGAGCATTGCGCCCTCTGGGCGGTTCACGCCGGGGTGGTCAGCCGAGGAGGGTCGGTGCTGGCGATGCCCGGCAAGTCGGGGACGGGCAAGTCGACGCTGGTGGCCGCCTGCGTCGCCGCCGGATGGGGATACGTGAGCGACGAGGCTTTGGCCTTCGACGACGACACGATGGAAGTGGTCGCCTACCCGAAACCGATCTGGATCGACCGACGGGCCACCCGGCTCGTCGGCGTGCCCCAGGAGTCCCTCGCCGTCACCCCCTCGCGGTACAAGTATCCGGTCACCCCCGCCGATCTCGGCGGTGTCGTGGCGAGAGGGCCGCTACGCCTCCGGGCGGTGGTGGTGCCCGAGCGAACACCCGACACCGCAGGCCCGGAGCTCGTGCCGATGCGACGCGCCGAGCTGGTCACGGTGTTGCTCCGCCACACCTTCAAACGGACGCGGGAACCCGAGACGAAGTTCGAACGCGCCGTGGCGGTGGCCCGCCGGATCGACGGGTACCGGCTGAGCTTCTCGACGACGAAGGACGCCGTCGAGATCCTCGACGGCGTCCTCTCCTAGGTCTCGACGGTCGTTCAGAGGGTGGGCAGCCCACCGCCGCCGCCACCACCACCGCCGGCGCCACCGTCGTCATCGGCGGTCGAGGCGGTGCTCGCGGTCGAGGCGGTGCTCGCGGTCGAGGCGGTGCTCGCGGTCGAGGCGGTGCTCGTGGTCGAGGCGGTGCTCGTCGTCGACCCCGTGCTCGTGGTCGACGCGGTGCTCGTCGTCGAGGCGGTCGTGGAGGTGGTTCCACCCTCCGAAGCCTGGGCGGGCGCCATGCTCAGGGCCTGGACCAGAGGCGTCGTCCACAGGGTCGCCGCACCGAGCAGCATGCCCCGCTTCAGCAACGACCGTCGGGTCAGTTCGGATTCCGACACGGATACTCCCTCCACTGCTGACCCATCCAGTGTAGGTCACGCAGAGTGGTCATTCAACCACTCTCTGCGCGTTCGGTTGGGGTCAGACGTGGCCGGAGAACCCGGGCGGGTACGGCGGGAACGCCGCCGCCAACTCGGCGACCCGGCCGGCGACCTCGGCCAGCACCGCCTCGTCCCGTCGCCCCCGCAACGCCCGAGCGATGAGGCCGGCCACCTCCTCCGCCTCGGCCTCCCGAAACCCTTGAGTGGTCACGGCCGGGGTGCCGATCCGCAGGCCGGTCGCTCGATAGGGTGGGCGGGGATCGAAGGGAATCGTGTTGAAGTTCAGGGTGATCCCCACCGTGTCCAGCATCCGGGCGGCCTCCCGACCGGTGAGGTCATCGTCGACCGAACGAAGATCGATCAGGAACATGTGGTTGTCGGTGCCTCCCGACACCACCCGGATGCCGTCGGCCTGCAGCCGCTCCGCCATCACCCTGGCGTTGGCGACCACCTGATGGGCGTATTCGCGAAACGACGGCTGCGACGCCTCCAGGAAACACACCGCTTTCGCCGCGATCTGGTTCTCGATCGGTCCCCCTTGGGCGTTGGGGAACACCGCCTTGTCGAGCTGCGCCGCGAGAGAGGACTTGGCGAGGATCATCCCACCCCGTGGCCCCCGCAGCGCCTTGTGGGTCGTGGCCGTGACCACGTCGGCGTGGGGAACCGGGTTCGGGTAGGCGTCTCCGGCGACGAGACCGATGAAATGGGCGGCGTCGACCATGAAGACGGCCTCCACCTCGTCGGCGATCTCCCGAAACGCCTCGTAGTCGATGATCCGCGAGTAGGCCGAATATCCGGCCAGGAGGATCTTCGGCCGGTGTTCGTGGGCGAGCTTTCGGACCTGGTCCATGTCGATGAGCTCGGTCTCGGGGTCGACCCCGTAGGCGACGAAGTGGTAGTAGAGGCCAGAGAAATTGACCGGTGACCCGTGGGTGAGGTGCCCACCCTGGTCGAGACGCATGCCCAGCACCGTGTCTCCCGGCTCGATCAGCGAGAAGTACACGGCCATGTTGGCCTGGGCCCCCGAATGGGGTTGGAGGTTGGCGTGGTCGGCCCCGAAGAGGCGTTTCGCCCGTTCGATCGCCAGGCTCTCCATCTCGTCGACCACCTGGCATCCCTCGTAGTACCGCTTGCCGGGAAGACCTTCGGCGTACTTGTTCGTGAACACCGACCCGGAGGCCTGCATGACCGCCACCGAGGCGAAATTCTCCGAGGCGATGAGGTGGATGTGGCGGTTCTGGCGTTCCAGGTCGCGACGGATCAGCGTCGCCACCTCGGGGTCGATGGTTTCGATGGGTCGAGGATCGATCATGGGCGCTCCGTTGCGGCTCGGAGACGAAGCGTAACGCGTCGCCGGCCGCCCCCCGGTGCGCCCCCGGCGCCGGAGCGGGTCAGTAGATGGCCTCGCCCGAATCCTTGTCGAAGTAGTGGAGCTTCGCCGTGTCGACCACCAGGGTCACCTTCGTGAACGACGCCGGGGCGTAGTCGGGGTTGACCCGGGCGGTGAAGGTGGTCGTGGTCCCCAGACTGGCGGCGTCGCTGCCCTGATCCTCCAACAGCTCCTGGATGTCGGGGGTGATCACCGGCGGTGCCGGCTGCTCGAAATGGACGAAGGCCTCGGAGCCGAGCTGTTCGACCAGATCGACGTCCACCTCCATCGTCCGCCCCTCCGTCGGCCCCGCCCAGGCCGGCAGGATCTCGAAGGCTTCGGGACGGATCCCGATCACCAGCTCCTTCCCGACGTGGTCGGCGAGACCGGGTCGCTGCTCGAGACCGCGACGGTCCACCACCAACCGATGTCCGGCGAACGACGCGTACACCTCGTCCCCTTCGCCCTCCAGGCGGCCGTACACGAAGTTCATCGACGGAGATCCGATGAACCCGGCGACGAACAGGTTGACGGGATGGTCGTAGAGGGTGCGGGGCACGTCGGCCTGTTGGAGGCGGCCCTTGCGGAGGACCGCCACCCGGTCCCCCATCGTCATCGCCTCCACCTGGTCGTGGGTCACGTACAGGGTGGTCGTCTTCAACCGGGCGTGCAGCAGGCCCAGCTCCGCCCGCATCTGGACCCGCAGCTTGGCGTCCAGGTTGGAGAGGGGTTCGTCCATCAGGAACGCAGCGGGTTCGCGGACGATCGCCCGACCCATCGCCACCCGTTGCCGCTGGCCACCCGACAGCGCCTTGGGCTTTCGGTCCAACAGCTCCGAGATCTCGAGGATCTTGGCGGCCTCCTCCACCCGCCGCCTGATCTCGTCCTTCGGCATCTTCCGCAGCTTCAGGCCGAAGGCCATGTTGTCGAACACGGTCATGTGCGGGTAGAGGGCGTAGTTCTGGAACACCATGGCGATGTCCCGGTCCTTCGGCGAGACGTCGTTGACGACACGGTCGCCGATCTTGAGGGTCCCCTCGGTGATCTCCTCGAGGCCTGCCACCATCCGCAACAGCGTCGACTTTCCGCAGCCCGACGGACCCACCAGGACGACGAACTCCCCGTCCCCCACCTCGAGGTTGATGTCCTCGACCGCTCGGGTCCCCCCCGGGTACACCTTTCCCACGTGCTCGAACGTGATGGACGCCACGGCTGAACCTCCCTTGGTCGACCGCCAGGCGACGCGAGGAACTTACCATGAGGTCCACCACCCAGGGCTGTCGAACCGGGAGGAATCTCACGTGAACAGGACCGCCGTCATCACCGGAGGCACCGGCGCCCTCGGTACCGCGCTCTGTGCCCGGCTCCTCGACCGGGGATACCGGCTGGCCGTGACCTACCTGGTCCCCGATGAGGCAGCCCGGTTCGAGGAGCGATTCGAGGTCGACGACGACCGGCTGACGCTCCGCCGCTGCGACGCCACCGACCCCGAAGCCGTCGAAGCGACGTTCGCCGAGATCGCCGAAGAATGGGGGACCATCGGTGGTCTGGCCGCCCTGGTCGGAGGCTGGGCCGGCGGTCGGGACGTGGAGGAGACCGACGACGTCCGGTTCGAGCGGATGATCGACCTCAACCTCCGGTCGGCGTTCTACGCCACCCGGGCGGCGATCCCGCACCTGAAACGAGCCGACTGGGGACGGATCGTCCTCGTGGGCAGCCGGGCGGCCTTCGACGCCCCCGCCGGGCAGGCGGCGTTCAACATGGCGAAGGCCGGCGTGGTGGCGTTGGGTCGGACCATCGCCCACGAGCTCGACACCACCGAAGTGACGGCGACGGTCCTGCTCCCCTCGGTGATCGACACGCCGGCCACCCGGGCCGCATTGCCCTTCGCCGACTACGTGGACTGGCCGACACCCGACGAGATCGCCGCCGTCGCCGAGTTCCTCCTCTCCGAAGACGCCGGAGTGATGAACGGCGCGGTCGTTCCGGTCTACGGAAAGACCTGACCCGCTCGTCGAGTTCCCCCTTCGTCGCCGGAAAGAGCCGGAACGGGGGCCTCCCCGAGACGGGCGGGCGCCGCACTCGACACCGGGGAACCGGGAGGATCGTCGGTGGGGACGCCGTCGGCGCCGGGGGCCCGGATCGTCGCCGTCCCCGACGTTCGCTACGTGGAGTCTCCCCCGATACGCGAACTCTCCCCCCGGGGATCCCCGGGGGGAGAGCCGACTCGGTAGCCCCGACCGGATTCGAACCGGCGTTACCGGCTTGAGAGGCCGGCGTCCTAGGCCGCTAGACGACGGGGCCACGCAGAGGCCCGGCCAGTGAAGGCCGGACCTCGCTCGGGGGGAAGGACTCGAACCCTCAATAACAGGGCCAGAACCTGTCGTGTTGCCAATTACACCACCCCCGAATGCGGACGCGACCACGATCGCGTCGATTGGAAGCGACGGTGATTCTACCCGATCGGGCCCTCGGTGTGTCCAACGTTCCCCCGGCGCCCGCCATGCCCGACGGAGGATCCGAGGCCGAACGCCCCTGGACGAAACCCGACCCCGACCGACAATGGTGGCGAACGACGAGAGGAGACGCGAGATGTGGGATCTGGTGAGCGGGTACGTGACCCACGGGGACCCGGATTCCCCCTCGGCGCCGGGCCTGCGCGGTGCCCACGAGCTCACCCTCGAGGAACGCTATCACCGTCTCCTCCTGGTGGTGGAGGCGATGTGGTCGATCCTGAAGGAGCACGGCCACACCGACGAAGAGCTGCGGGATCGGATCAGGGCCCTCGACTCCGCCGACGGCGTGATCGACGGTCGTCGTAGCTTCCCGCCGCGCAAGTGCCGCAGCTGCGGTTCGCTGGTGGAAGGCGGACGGGTCCGCTGCCAGATCTGCGGAACCCGCACCGTCATCACCAACCCCTTCGAGATGCTGTGAACGGGATCGGCGCCCGGGACGACGGCACCTCGGCGGGCACTAGCCTTGGCGCCATGGCGTCCAAGGTCGGGGTCACACGAAGGTGGATGGCGCTGGCCGCGGTGGGGCTCCTGGTCGGCGCCTGCGGCGCCTCGGAGGTCACCCTGCGGCGGATCGTCGCCAACCAGGAACGGATGTCGGGGAGGCGGGTCGTCGTCTCCGGCAGGGTCGTGGCCTTCGAAGACCCCGACGGGACGATGGACTACATCCTCGAGGACTACCAACAGAACCGGGTCCTCCTCCTCCCCGACGACATCGCCGCCGACTACGTGGGACGCCAGATCGAGGTGACCGGGCTGTACGAGTTCGACCCTGGCCAGGGACGGGTCCTCTGGGTGGAGGAGATCCGACCGAAGGAGCCGCCCGGCGGCTGAGGACCCTCAGGGAGCGACCGGTACCGCCGTCGCCGACACGGCGACCCCCAAACCGTCCCCTTCGACCACGAGCTGCAACAACCCGTACGACAGCCACCCCTGCAGCCGGACGGTGACCCGATCGGGCAGGACCGTCACCTGCGGAGGTGTCGTCAGCTCCGCATCCCCGGCGTGGAGTTCGACCGCGGCCAGGGCTCGGGCTGTCGCCTCCGCGGCGTCGAGACGGACGACGCCCTCGGTGCGCCAGGCTTCGACGTCGATCCCCGAGGCCGCCGCCACCGCCGCCGCGTCGGCGATCGCCGCCAGCTCCCTCCGCTGGCCGATCGCCCGCCACAGGTCGAAGGCGACCGCCCCCAGCATGATGAGCGAGACACTGAGGCCCAGCATCCACAGGGTGACCGAACCCCGCTCCTTCACGGGAGGCTCCGGTACAGGTCGACCACCTCGGTGTGGCGATGTTCGATCTCGACTCCTCCCACCCCACCGAACGGTGTCGCGACCAACGGGACGCGCACGCCGACGATGACGTCGACCGTCCCCCCGCGAGCCGGCCGGCCGCATCCCCGCCCCGCCGCCTCGGCCAGCCCGACCGGGTCGCCGCAGAGCCCGACGATCACGTCGTCGGGGTCGATGCCGTACCCGACGGCCAGCGCCGCCACCACCCCGAGCGCGGCCTCGCCGTCGCCACCGGACAGCACCACCGCCCTGGCCGCCTCCGCCGAAGCGAGCCTGACGAAGGTCCGCCGCTCCAGCCACGGACCGAAGGACATGACGAGGAGGACGGCAGGTACGAGCAGCAGACCCACCCCGAGGGCCAGCTCCATCGTCGCCGACCCTCGCATCCCCCTCACGGCGACTCCCGTGGCGCCGCCGCCTCCACCCGCAACGTCAGGTCGGGGACGGCCGGGAGCCACCCACGAACCACCGCCTCCGCCCGGGCCCGCACCGAAGACCCTTCGACCCGACAGCCCAGATCGGCACCGGCCACGAGGGGGCCTGAGAGGAGGTCGTCGACGAACCGTCGCATCTCCTCCTCGCAGGCGGCGACGCCGCCGACCAGGTAGGCGGCGCCCCGACGGGCCCCCTCGTCGACGGCGGCCCGGAGGACACCCCGTGCGTACTGCATCACCACCAGGTTGGCGAGCACGGTGAAGAACACGAGGGCCAGGCCGGCGGCGAGGACGTACTCGGTCGTGGCGAAACCGGCCTGACCGTCGTCGCCGCTCACCCGCCCAACAGGGAGGCTCGAATCCAGGCGACGATGTCGACGCCCAGAGCTTGGAGCCCGGCCCAGATGACCAACAACGCGGCGATCGCCAGGGCGGCGTTGCCGAGCATCTCCGCGGTGTTCAGCCCGCGTTCGTCCTCGTGGATCGCGGCGACCAGTGCCGCCCACCGTTGTCTCATCGGCTCTCCTTTCTCATCGCCAGTCGAGCACCAGATAGGGGAGCGGAGCCCCCACGAACAACAACATGACCGGAGCGAGGATCGCGATGGTCGGGACCAGCATCGCCGCCCGACGCCGCACCGCTCCCCGCCGCAGCGCCTCCCGTCGGGCCTCCCGACCGTCCTCGGCCAAAGACATCAGGCCGCCCGCCAGGTCTGCGCCCCGCTCCTCGCCGGCGGCCAACAGCAGATAGGTGCGGGCGCAGAACGGCTCGGGTGTCGTCTCGGCGATCCGACGGAACGCGTCGGCAGCGGGAACACCCGCCCGGTGCATCCGCAGCGCCTCGCCGAGCTCACCCACCACCTCTCCCCGACCCCGCTCGACCAGACATTGCACGGCATGGACGGGGCTGCCTCCTGCTCGGATCCGAAGGGCGAGCACCTGGTCGACCGTGTAGATCTCGATCCGCATCCGGCGGCGTCGCTCGTCGATCGCCCGGGCGAGAGCCCCCCGGTGACGACCTGCCCCGGTGACGGCGCCGAGCACCCCCATCGCCAAGGTCTGGAGAGCCGACATCCCGGTGAGCGACGCCAGGGCGACCCCGACGGCGACCCCTGCCGCCAAGGCGCCCGTCCCCCGCATCCGGTAGCGGGCGAGCCGTTCGGCGTCGGTGGCGTCCGGGTACCAGCCGGCCTGGCGGAGACGGACCGCCAACGCCTCGCCCCCTCGGCGATCCAGCCACGTCCCGACCCCGGTTACCAACCGGCGGAACGACCCGGTCCGGGGCGGATCCAGGTGCTCGACGTCCGGGGAACGACCGAGGGCGACACGGGCGGCGAGGGTGTACGGGCGGACCCTCCCGGCGAGGGACGGAGCCGGATCCGCCAGCAGCCAGACCAGGCCGGACACCGCGACCCCGCTGGCGACGACGGCGACGACGATCACGAGTCCGCCCCCCGTCCGGCCAGCACCCGAGGCTCGTCGGGCTCGCGGCCGAGTCGGGACACGATGACGATGCCCAACAGGCTCATGAGACCGCCGACGGCGATGACGAGACCACCGAGCTGGGTGCCGTAGAAGTCGCGGAACGCCCCCTGGCGGGCGGTGAGGGCGACGAGCACGATCCAGGGGAGGACGAACACCGCTCGAGCGTTGATCTTCTGCTCCAGGGACTGGGTGGCGATCTCCTCGGAGGCCCACACGTCCCGGGTCGTCGCCGCGGCGAGATCCCGCAGGATCTCGGGGACCAAGGACCCGCCCCGACGGTGGGCGATGATCAGCACCTCGATCACCCGGTCGGAGGTCGGGTCGGCCAGCTCCTCCCGGATCGCCTCCAAGGCGGCCGGTACCCCCACCGTGCGGGCCAGCAGCGGGAACCGGCCGAACGCTCGCCGCAGGGGCTCGGGCCCGGTGCGTGCCATCGTCTCGATCGCCCGCTGCAGCGACATCCCCGCAGCGATCGAAGCGACCAGATCCCGGAGGCCGTCGGGCCAGGCCCGCTGCACCTCGAGGAGGCGACGCTCCCGGGCCCGCCCCAGGTAGGCGCGGGGGACGAGGGAGGCGGCGACCGCCGGGACGAGGGCCACGGTCCAGACTCCGGCGACGGCCGTGAAGGTGGCGAACGCTCCCACGAACACGCCCAACGTGAGCAGACGGAACCGGACGGGGGTGAGCGTCGACCCGGCCTGGACCAGCCAGTCGGCAAGACGGCTCCCACGCCGAACCCTCGGTGCGAAACCGCCGAGGAGCAACGCCACCGCCAGCCCGACGGCGGTCCCGGACGCGAGGGCGGCGACCAGTCTCATGGCATCGTCACCGACCCTTCGAGGATCTCCGACAGTTCGACACCGTTGGGAAGCGCCCGGGTGAGCCGTGCCGCCAGGTCCTCCGGCGGCAACGCGCCGGTCCACTCGAGGGTGGAACCCACGGCGGAACGGGAGAACAGAGGCTGGGTGGAGAAGTCCCCGTGGAGCGACGGGACGAGGGCCAGGATCTCCATCACCTCGCGACGAACCGCCCGGGTGCCGCCGTCGGTCGTCTCGAACCGATCCAGGTGGACGACGAGGTCGATCGACGTGGCGAACACCCGGCGGACGATTCCTTCGGGGACGTTCTCACCGGCCATCAAGGCGGCGTTGACGAGCGCCTCCAGGGCGTCCCGGGCCGAGTTGGCGTGCACCGTGCAGGCGAACCCGCATCCGGCGTTCACGGCCCGGGTCAACTCGAACGCCTCGGCTCCTCGGACCTCACCCACCACGATCCGGTCGGGACGCATCGCCAGCACCGTCTTGACGAGATCCCGAAGGGTGATCTCCCCCGACCCGTCCACCGCCGGTGGTCGGGCTTCGTAGAACGACCCGTGCACGAGGGGGACGCTCAGCTCCCTCACCTCCTCACAGCACCGGACACAGTGGGTGGAGGGGACGGCGGCGAGCAGCGCCGACAGCAACGACGTCTTCCCCGCACCCGGAGGGCCCGACACGAGGATCGAGCCCCGGGTCTTCATCACCACCGACAGGAAGGCGGCGGCCGGCGGGGTCAACGATCCCAACTCGACGAGGGACGCCAAGGTCTCACGACGCAGCGCATACCGACGCAAGGTGACCGAGAGGCGGTCGGCGATCGGAGGGATGACGGCGGTCAGTCTCGCCGTCCCGTCCAGGACCCGCGCCTGGACCATCGGATTCGAGGCGTCCAGGCGCCGGTCGGTGCCGGCGAGGAGGCGGTCGACGACGTGCCGGTTCTCCTCCTCGGTGGTCGGCTCGTCGATGGCTCGGAGCCTCCCGCCGGCCTCCAGGTAGGTCACCCTGGAGCCTTCGACGAACACCTCTTCGACGTCGGTGCGGCCCAGGAGCTCGGTGAGGGGACCGAAGTCGGCGAGGGAGCGGATGACCCGGTCCTCCATCCGATCCGGGTCGGCGAGGCGCCGTCCCTGCCCCCGCAGTGCCCGTCGCTGGTACTCGTCGATCGCCTGGCCGACGAGGCTGCGAGCCCCGTCACGGTCTTCGGCGGGATCGACCTGATGTTCCTCGACGAGCTCCAGCGCCCGGCGGCGGATCACCTCGTAGGCAGCCAACGTCCCGCTCATGTGGGACCCGTCCACGATGGAGCCGCCCGGTCGAGGCGGGCGGCGAGCCGGGCCAGCGCCTTCGTGAATCGTCCCCGCGTCACGAGGTCGCCACGCCAGGCGGCCTCGTTCACGGCCGGGTCGGACGGGAGGAACACGAGACCCGCCGGGACGTAGGACCGAACGACCTCTTCGACCAGTTCGGCCCGCCGGTGAGGCGACCTCGGAGCTCGGTTGAACGCCACCGTCACCGGGGCCCGGGGTCGAAGTCGGGCCGCCGCCCCCAACCATTCGAGGAGCCGCACCACCCCGACGGGGGAGGCCTCCGCCACGGCGACGACGTCGTCGGCTGCTTCGACCAGGGTGGCGGCCACCCCGGACCGCCGGGGGACGAGGTCCGTCCCGGCGTCGACCACCACGTCGCCGTCCCCTCCGGCCAGGCTCCGGACCACGTCCAACACCCGCCCCGGCCGAACGCCGTCGAGGGACCCGACACCTCCCCCCAGCACCCCGAGCCCGGCCCGGTCCGGCGGCGCCGGGACCGCTCCCCGGTGCTCCAGCTCGTCGACGGCCGAGCGGAGGTTCGGGTGCGGAGGGAGACCGAGCCGGGGCATCAGCGACGGGCAGGACGGGTCGGCGTCGACGAGCACCACCCGCCTCCTCCGCCGCAGGACGGTCGCCAGTCCCAGAGCCACCTCGGTGACCCCGCACCCACCCGCCGGCCCGGCGACCACGACGATCCTGCCCCGATCCGACGCCGCCGCCGACGGGGAGACCGCAACCCTCGAGTCCACGGCCACGTCCTCGCCCGCCTTCGCCACGGCGGCGAGGAACTCGTCGGGTTCGGCCTCGGCTTCGACGGTGACGTCGATCCCGCATTCGGCCAGCCGGTCCTTTCCCTCGGGGAGGCCCCGCTCGTACACCCCGACGACCCGACGGCCCCGAGCCTGCACCTCTCCGACGAGGGCCGGCGACAGGAACGAGCAGATGTCGTCGATCACCAGGACGTCGTACTGTTCGGCGACGACGTCGTCGGGCCGGAGCACGTGGACCCGCACACGGGCACCTCCGTGGTCGGCGAGGAACCGGTGGAACCGGTCGGCCCATTCCCGGGGAGAGGCGGCGAAGGCGAGCGCCAGGTCGCTCATCCGGGGCCTTCTGCTCCGGTGCTCGACACCACCTCGAACCCGCTCCCGGCGATCGTCTCGGCGAGGGCGAGGGCTTCGGCCCGGTCGACGGCGACGACCACGAAGAATCCCCTCTGGGCGCCCAGGGCACCCCGATCGAGATCGGCGACCGACAGGACCTCCAGGTCGGTGGCGACGAAGGTGGCGACACCGTCGACGACCCGCACCACGTCTACGCGGTCTCCGACGACGAGCCGCCCCCCGACCGCCCGGGCGGGGTCGACCGGGATGCTCATCGCCAGGAGCCCTCCGGGGGCGGCAGCCGCGACGAGGTCGGAGCGGCGGAGCACCTCCGAAGCCGCTACGGGACGGGTGAGGATGCTGCCGGTCAACGTCTCCAACTCCGAACCCGGCACCAGGCCGGCGAGGATCTCGGGTGGCGCGTCGACGAGGGCGGTGGTGAACAGGCCGGGACCGACCGTCGTCCCCGCCTCCAGGTCCTCGCGGGCGACGACCACCGGCACACGGTCGTCGACGGATCGCAGCACGGCCAGGTTGGCGAGGACGGCGAGCACCCCGGCCGCCACCACCAGCAGGTGAGCCCCGGACAGTCGCGTGGGCCACCGCCCGCCCCTCAACACGGTCGGACGCACCGGGGTAGCCTCGCTGGTGGGCCTCGGGGTCACTCCGCCTCCCGTCGGCCCTCGATCCTACGGAGGGAACCGACGGCTTGTCGGTCCAAAGGAAGGGAGTTTTCGCGACCGTGACCGAACCCAGCTGGGATCCCGACCAGTTCGCCGACCTCGGCGACGAGCTCCGGCGGGGAGCCGGCGCCGAGTTCTTCGCCGAGGCGGCCGAGATCGAAGAAGAGACCCACCGCCTCCGCCGCCGTCGCCGCGCCCTCGGCGACTACGCCTCCGAGTTGGTGCAGCGAGGTGACGAGGTGACGTTCCGGGTCGGCGAACGGACGGTGACCGGCCTCGCCGTGTTCGCCGGATCCGACTACCTGACGGTGAGGACGGACCTCACCGAGGCCACCGTTCGGCTCGCCGCCGTCGCCATCGCCGTCCGGCGACGGACCGAAGGTGGGCACGTCCCGGTCGGGGGCGCAAGGACCTTCAAGGCCCGCCTCGCCGAGTTCGAGATGAGCGGCGAACCCGTCACCTTGGTGGCGCCCACGTCGGGCCTCGACCTCGAAGCCCGCATCGAGCTCGTGGCCACCGACCATCTCGTGGCCCACGACGTCGACGGAGGTGAATGGTTGATCCCCGTCGCTCGTGTCTCGCTGGTGCTCAGGGAGCTCCCGACCTCTCCGTGCCACTGACCGGCTCCTTCGGCGAAGTCACCGGATGGGCGCGCAGGAAGTCGATGATCTCGTCCCGGAAGAATCGGAAGACGCGCCCACCGGGCAGCCGGTACGCCGGTATCCGGCCCTCACGGGCGTATTTCCGCACCATCTGCACGTTCATCCCCAGCAACTCCGCCACTTGGGCCGCGTCGAGGATCGGGGGCAGATCCTCGGTTCCCCTTCGATCCTCACCCGTCACGCTGTCCTCCTTCGGTGCATGCTCTCAACATACGCCAACCGTCGTCGAATGGGAAGAAGAGCGACCGCCCCGACGGCGACACACCCTGAGGGGGGTAGGCTCGATGCTATGAGCGAAGACACGATTCGCCCCGACCAGGTGGAGACACCGACCGACCAGGCGGACGACACCCCGGCCGTCGAGGACGAACGTCAGCCCGCCCCGGCGGAAGGGACGGCCGTCACCCAGCCGACGAAACTGATCCGCATCGCGTCGATGACCCGGGCGATGCTCGACGAGGTGCGTCAAGCCCCTCTGGACGAAGCCGGACGCGCCCGCCTCATGAAGGTGCACGACCGTTCCCTCGCCGAGCTCCGGGAAGTCCTCTCCTCGGACCTGCTCGCCGAGTTCGACGACATCTTCGAGCCGCTCCGAGACGACGGGCACATGCCCACCGAGGCGGAGCTGCGGATCGCCCAGGCACAGCTCATCGGCTGGCTCGAAGGTCTGTTCCACGGCATCCAGGCGACCCTGTGGAGCCAGCAGATGGCCGCTCAGGCACAACTCGCCGAGATGCAGCGCCGTCAACTCGCCCAGAGCCGGCAGCGACCCGAGTCGAGCTCCGGGCTCTACCTCTGAGCCTCGTCGTCGCTCGACCCTTCGGCGACGGGGAGCTCGGCGGTGGGTTCGTCGGCGCCGGCGTTCAGCCGTTCGATCATCCGGTCCCGCGACGACCTCGTCCCGAAGGCGGTGACGACGTCCCCGGCACGGAGCACCGTGTGCCCGGTGGGTACCAGCACGTCGCGACCCCGCCTGATCGACACCAAGGTGCTGCCCTCAGGCCATGCCACCTCTTTGATCGGCTTGCCGTCGGCGACCGACCCGGGGGGGATCCGGAAGTCGTAGTAGAGGGCCCCCGGCTCGGTCCGTCGGCGTAGCCGCTCCCGGACCAGATGTCGGTCGGTGGTGGTGCCCAAGGCGTGGTGGTAGGCCCGCACGGCGTCCTCCCGGCGGAACATCCCCACCAGTCGGGTCGGGTCCCGCTCGTCCACCACCGGAAGCCGACCCACCCCGAGGACGGCCATCCGCTCCAGGGCGTGGGAGACCGGCGTCGAGACAGCCACCGTCACCGGTTTGCGGGTCA
>Ga0256830_1000238_pt1 | contig 48074 bp, 43 predicted proteins | sample 128326metaG_FD_190537 | JGI IMG/M metagenome (GOLD analysis project Ga0256830, IMG submission 190537) | Hydrothermal vent microbial communities from Lau Basin, Pacific Ocean - 128-326 | ecosystem: Environmental > Aquatic > Marine > Hydrothermal vents | place: Pacific Ocean: Lau Basin | collected...
AGTGCCCGCTGGAGTTGGCCGGCTACGACATCAGCCAGGTGCCGATGGCTTCCCTTTGCGCCGGCCTGAGCGTTGTCTGGCCTTTGGAGGCAACTCAGAATGATGTCCCAAACTCGTGACGGTCGCGCCCTCCCCTGTTGCAGTGCCCCAGCCTTGTGGTATAATCTCCCCCACAAGGAGGTTCCCCGATGTCGCTGGTCACGGCCCACAACCTGGCCATCGCCTACGGCGCTCAGGACGTCTTCGCCGGCGTCCGTTTCGAGATCCCCCACCAGGCCCGCATCGCCCTCATCGGCCCCAACGGGAGCGGGAAGACGAGCCTGCTCCGGCTGATCGCCGGCCTGGAGCAGCCCACCGAAGGCCGGCTCACCCAGGCGCGGGGGCTCGCCGTCGGCTACCTGCCCCAGGACCCCGATCTCACCGGGCAGCGGACCCTCTTCGAGGAGATGCGGGCCGTCTTCGCCTCCCTGGAGGCCCAAGCTGCCGAGCTGCGCCGCCTCGAAGCGGCGATGGCCGACCCCGCCACCCGCGACGAGGCCCTGGCCCGCTACGGCCCCCTGCTGGAGGCCTTCGAGGCGGCCGGCGGCTACACCTACGAACACCGCATCCGCCGCGTCCTCGCCGGCCTCGGCTTCACCGACGCGGACCTCCACCGCCCGTTGGACCAGTTCAGCGGCGGCCAGAAGACCCGTGTCCTCCTGGCCCGCCTGCTCCTCCAGGACCCCGATTTGCTCCTGTTGGATGAGCCCACCAACCATCTGGACGTGGAGGCGATGGAGTGGCTGGAGGGCTATCTGAACGACTGGCCCGGTGCCCTCGTCGTCGTTGCCCACGATCGGGCTTTCCTCGACGCTGTGGCCCATCAGGTCTGGGAGCTCTTCGATGGCCGGCTGGAGGTCTACCCCGGCAACTACAGCCACTACCGGACGCTCCGGGCTGAGCGGATCGCCCGCCGCCAGGCCGAGTACGAGCGCCAGCAGGCGTTCATCGCCAAGACCGAGGAGTTCATCCGTCGCCACATCGCCGGCCAGCGCACCAAGGAGGCCCAGGGCCGGCGCAAGCGGTTGGAGCGGATGGTTCGGCTGGAGAAGCCCCGCGAGTACCGCCCCCCGCGCCTGACCCTCAAGAGCGCCGGGCGGAGCGGCAACCTGGTCCTGGGCTTCTACCACCTGGCCGTCGGCTACGATCCGGCCCGCCCCCTCTTCACCTGCGACGAGGTGGAGCTGCGCTGGCGGCAGCGGGTCGCCCTCATCGGCCCCAACGGGTCGGGAAAGACCACGCTGCTGCGCACCATCCTGGGGCAGGTCCCTCCTCTGGCCGGGCGGGTCCGCATCGGGGCCAGCGTTCGGATCGGCTACTTCGCCCAGGCCCACGAGGGGCTGGAGCCCTCCCGGACGGTCCTCGACCACGTCCTGGAGGCCGGAGACCTGACCGTGAGCCAGGCCCGCCACTTCCTGGGCCGCTACCACTTCTCCGGCGATGCCGTCTTCAAGCGGGTGGGTGACCTGAGCGGCGGCGAGCGGGCCCGCGTCGCCCTGGCCCTCCTGGCCCTCCAGGGGGCCAACCTGCTCCTGCTGGACGAGCCCACCAACCACCTGGACATCCCCTCCCAGGAGGTGCTCCAGGCGGTCCTGGACGCCTTCGAGGGCACGCTGCTGCTGGTGACCCACGACCGCTACCTGATCCAGGCCCTGGCGGGGCAGGTGTGGGCCATCGAGGATGGGCGGCTCTGGGTCTTCGAGGAGGGGTACGCCCAGTACCGGGCCTGGCAGGCGGCCCGGCGGTCCGACGGGGGGTCCGAAGGGCGGGCATCGTCGTCCGCGCGGCAGGACGAGGCCCGGCGGGCAGCCCGCCAAGCGGAGCGGGAGGCCCGTCGGCGGGCGGAGCGTCAAGCCGAACTGGAGAGCCTCATCGCCCACCTGGAGGCGCGGCTGGCCGACCTGAGCGGCGACCTGGAGCGGGCGGGCCGGGCCGGCGACGTGGAGCGGGTGCGCCGGCTGGGGGCCGACTACGCTCGGCTGGAGGCAGAGCTGGAGGCCCGGCTGGCCGAGTGGGCGGAGGTGGCCGATGGGTGAAGCGCCGACGGAGGACCGGGGGAGGCAACGGCCCTACCTCATCGGCCTGACCGGCAACATCGCCACGGGCAAATCCACCGTCGCCCGGATGCTGGCGGAGCAGGGCGCGACGGTGATAGATGCCGACCGGCTGGCCCACCGGGCGATGCGCCGGGGCACACCGGTCTACCGGCGCATCGTCGAGACCTTCGGCGAGGAAATCCTGGCCTCCGACGGGGAGGTGGACCGGGCCAAGCTGGGGCGGATCGTCTTCGCCGACCCGGAGGCGCTGCGCCGGCTGGAGGCCATCGTCCACCCGGCCGTCATCGCCGAGGTCGCCCGGCGCATCGCCCAGGCCGACGGGGCCATCGTCGTCGTCGAGGCGATCAAGCTCATCGAGGCGGGGATGCACCGGGACCTGGACGCCCTCTGGGTGACCACCTGCCCCCGTGAGGAGCAGATCCGGCGGCTGATGGTGGAGCGGGGGATGAGCCGGGCCGAGGCGGAGCGCCGGGTGGATGCCCAGCCGCCCCAGGAGGAGAAGGTGGCCCTGGCCGACCGGGTCATTGACACCTCCGGCAGCCTGGAGGAGACCCGCCGCCAGGTCCTCGAAGCGCTCTATGCCCTTCCATCGGGCGGATAGCTGTCAGCGGATTTGAGGACGGATTGAGCGGATGGGAGACGACTACTCCCTCCCGCAGGTTAGGCGCGTTCGGTGACCTGCGGGAGGGTAGGCTGAACACTGGATGTGCTTCGGGCGTACCGGCGCGGTCCATCGGTCTGCGGAGGGGCAGGTAGGTCTGTTGTGTCGCTGTTGTCAATCCACGGGAATGGAGTGAGGCGGAATGATGAACTATCGGGTACGACGAGCTAGACCATCGGATGCAGGGGCCATCGCCCGTTTCGTCGCCGAGGCGACCCACGGGCGGGTGAACCCGGATCGAGGGAGGGTGTTGGACCGGTTGGGGAGCAAGGGGCTGTGGCTGGTGGAAGGCGAGGAAGGGATCGTGGGGCTGGCCGGCTGGCGGACGGAGAACCTGGTGGCCCGCATTGACGACTTCCTCGTCCACCCGCCGGCGCTCCGGGAGACGGCCGGCGCGGCCCTCCTGGAGGCCATCGAGGAGGCAGCCCGGGAGCTTCAGTGCGAGGTGGCGATGATCTACGTCCCGCCCGGCGTCGCGCCGGGGCTCCGGGCCTTCTGGGAGCGCCAGGGCTACCACGAGGGGGATCTCTCCCGCGCTCCCAAACCCTGGCAGGAAGCGGCCGGGGAGGCCCTTCAGCAGGGCCGTTCCATCCTCTTCAAGCAGTTGCGTGAGGACCTGGTGATGCGCCCCCTCTGAGGGCGCTCTTGAGGGAAGGAGTTGCCTATGACCCAGATTCGGCTTTTCGCCGAGCGTCATCCCCGTCTCACCGCCTGGATCGTGCTGGCGGTGGGGATGGTGGCCATTCTCCTCTGGTCGGCCCGCGATGTGGGGCTCCTGCCGGCCCAGATGCTCGCGTTGGTCATCGCCACCATCCTGGTCGCCGGCCTCTGCGTCTGGATCATCAGCTGGGAGGAAGATGAGGAGGAGACGGCGGAGGAGTAGGGAGGACAGCCCTGTCCTGTGACGACGCCGCTACCCCCGCCGCAGGGCGGCCAGCAGCCCCAGCCCGATGGCCACCACCTGCAGGACGGCCCAGACAGGGATGGCGAGGGCGGATAGCCGCTTGAGCAGCGACGGCGAGGGTGCCGTTCCCAAGGGCAGGAGCGTCGGCACCGGCGATGGAGCCGGTTGAGGAGAGGGTGGCGGGGTGGGGGGCCGAGGAGAGGGGGAGGCCACGGCGACGACCGCCGGGGCGGTCGGCGAGGGAGCGGGCGATGGGGTGGGAGAAGGGCTGGGCGGCGGTGAGGCCGTCGCCGTCGCTGTCGGCGGCGGTAGGGGAGAGGGTGGAGGCGTTGCCGTGGGCGAGGGCGAAGGGGGAGGGGTTGCCGTCGCCGTCGGTGTAGGGGTGTCCGTGGGCGGTACGGTGGGCGAGGGGATGGTCTCGCCGATGGGCGTCGGTGAGGGCTGGGCGGGCGTCGTCGGTGCGGGGGAGGGCGTCGCCGCCGCTTTCGCGCCCTCCTCTGTCAGCGTGATCGTCGCCCAGGTCAGGGAGGTCCGCCCCTGGGCATCCAGCAGTTGGACGTAGACCGTCTGGGGGCCGGCGACCGGCTCCAGCGTGAAAGGCACCCGGGTTGCCCAGGGCTGCCACTCGGCGTTGGGGAAGTCCGGCTGGGTGCTGGCCCGCATCTGGATCGGCTGTCCGATGGCCAGCCCATCCCCCTGGGGGGCGATCTTCTCCTCCGTCAGCGTCAGCGTCACCTGGGGGCTGTCGGTGATGCCGGCCCCGTCGTTGATGAAGACGGGCAGCACGTTGGGCTGGGCCCCGAAGGTGAGCGTCCAGTAGGTCCAGCCGTTGCTCCCCACAGCCACCCCGATGCCGATCTCTCGGTACTTCTCGTGCAGGATGTTGGCCCGGTGCACCGAGGAGTTCATCCACCAGGTGAAAGGGACGTCCGGGCCGCCGACCCCGCCGTAGATGTTCTCCCCGACCACCGGGCCGAAGGTGTAGACGCCGTAGCCGGCCTCCAGGATGCGGCTTACGGCGCTGGAGTCGTCGGAGCCGGTGTGGTCTACGAAGTTGTAGGTTGCCATATCCTCGGCGTGGCGCTGGGCTGCCCGGGTCAACGCCTCGTTCAGCGCATAGGGTGGCAGCCCCTGGCTCACCCGGGCCTGGTTGATCATCCCCAGCAGCGTCGTGATCGGGTCCTGGGCCTGGACCGGCCGGGCCAAGAACGCCGCCGCCAGCAGGCTCCCTAACACCACCACCCCCCCCATCCATCGCCGCAGGGTCATCATCCCTCCTTAGCTACACCGCTATGCCGCTACGCCACTATGCCGCTATTATCCCCAAAACCGCCCTCCTGTCAAGCTGCCCTGGGCCTCCGAAACTACCCCCCCTTGCCCTCCTCGCCTGCTTAAGGTACAATCCCCTTACCAAACCCACATATGCTCTGGGGAACGCGCCAGGCAGGTATCTATCAGCCTACCCTCCTGCAGGTCGCCGGTCGAGGGCGTTTTCAGCCTCGACGGGCTATTTGAAACACGGTCTCGCGTCGGAAACACACTTAACCTGCGGGAGGGTGAACAGTTACCCAGGCAGCACGTAGCACGCAGTACGAGGAACGCCTATGTCGAAGCGAAAAACCCTGGTTCTCCTGACGTTGTGGTTGTTGGTCACGTTGAGCTGTCGAATGGTTACGGAAGTGCAGACCCCGCTGCCCCCTCCCACAGCGGCCCGGCCCGTCGAGCAGACCCCTTCCCGTCCGGGTGATCTCCAGCCCGGGCTCACCCCATCGTCGGAGGAGGGTACACCGTCGCCAGGGGTGACCGCCACCGCGCTACCCACGGAGCCGCCACCCACCTTGCCCCCCGACGTCTCCATCCCCCGTGATCCGGTGCAGCCGGCCGACTGGGAGACCGTGGCCGCCCTGGACCAGGCCGAAATCCCTATGCGTGACCTTCTGGAACTGGCCATCCGTCTCCAGGGGCTGGACCCCAACACGCCGCGCGTGGTCAACACCACGCCCACCGACTACCCCGTGGGGACCCGGCGCACCTTCCGCGTCTCCAATCAGGACACTTTCGAGACCCGCACCATCACCGCCGAGTTGGTCTACAAGACCGACCACCTCTACATGTGGGTCGAGGAGGGCGTCGAGGTGGATGAGCGCCGGCTGGCCCGGGCCGCGGACACCTTCGAGCAGCGCATCTACCCCGTCGAGCACGAGTTCTTCGGCAGCGAGTGGTCGCCGGGCGTAGACGGTGATCCCCACCTGAGCGTGCTCCACGCCCGCGACCTGGGGAGCTGGGTGGCCGGCTACTACTCCAGCGCCGACGAGTTCCCCGACGAGGTCCACGCCGACTCCAACGAAATGGAAATGTTCTACATCAACGCCGATAATATGGAAGTCGGCTCTGACTTCTACCTGGGCACCCTTGCCCATGAGTTCCAGCACATGATCCACTGGTACAACGACCGCAACGAGGACACCTGGATCAACGAGGGCTTCTCGGAGCTGGCCTCCTACCTGACGGGCTTCGACCCTGGTGGGAGCGAATACACCTTTGCCCTAAACCCTGACACCCAGCTCAACACCTGGTCCGACGACGAAACCCGCTCGGCTCACTACGGCGCGGCCTATCTCTTCACCGCCTATTTCCTGGACCGCTTCGGTGAGGAGGCAACTCGCGCCCTCGTCGCCCATCCCGAGAACGGCATCGCGGCGGTGGACGCCGTCCTGGCCGAATTGGGCACCGGCATCACCTTCGAGGACCTCTTCGCCGACTGGGTGGTGGCTAACTACCTGGATGATCCCCGCCTGGGTGAGGGCCGCTTTGGCTACGAAGAGATTGATCCCCCCGGCTTCTGGGCCGAGGAGAGCTACGACCGCTATCCGGTGGAACAGACTAGCGACGTGGCCCAGTATGCCACCGACTACATCGAGCTAGAGGGAGATCGGGACCTGGTGGTAGAGTTCATCGGAGCCACCCGCACCCGGCTGGTTAACACCGATCCCCACAGCGGTGACTACTTCTGGTACTCCAACCGGGGGGACGATGCCGATATGCGGCTTACCCGGGCCTTCGACCTCACCGGTCTGGAGAAGGCCACCCTCCGTTTCTGGACCTGGTATGACATCGAGGAGGATTGGGACTATGCCTACGTGGAGGTCTCCACCGACGGTGGGAAACGCTGGGAGATCCTGCGCGGCCCCTCCAGCACCGATACGAACCCCAACGGCAACAGCTTCGGCTGGGCCTACACCGGCAAGAGCGGCGATGGTCCTGTCTGGATCGAGGAGGTGATTGACCTCTCCCCCTACGCCGGCCAACCCATCCTGCTCCGCTTCGAGTACGTCGAGGACGACGCCCTCAACTACCCCGGCTGGGCTATTGACGACATCCAGATCCCAGAGCTGGGCTTCTTCGACGACGTGGAGGGCGGGGAGAACGGCTGGCAGGCCGAGGGGTTCGTCCGCACCAACAACTTCGTGCCCCAGCGCTACCTGGTCCAGCTCATCACCTTCGGCGACGAGGTCCAGGTACAGCGTCTGCCCCTGAGCGAGGACCAGAGGGGCCGCTGGGAGGTCCCGCTGGCGAGTGCCCGACTGGACCGGGCGGTGCTGACCATCTCCGGCCTGGCCCCGGTGACGACGGAGCGAGCGCCCTACTACTACGCCATCCGGGAGCGATGAGCGAGCCACTGACCCTGCTCCTGCTGGACGTAGATGGGGTGCTGATCCACGATGGGGGCTACCGGGCCGGCGTCACGGCCACGGTGGACCACTTCGCCGCCCAGATGGGGCTGCGGGGGATGGCCCCCACCGAGGCCGAGGTGGACGCCTTCCACGCGGCCGGCTTCACCAACGAGTGGGACCTCTGCGCCTACGTGGTGGGGGTGCTGCGGCTGATGGTGGCGCAGGGAAAGGGGGGGGAGCGGCCCGACTACCGAAGCTGGGTAGAACGCAGCCGGGCCTACACCGGTCGCCCGGCCCAGCGGGCTCTGGCCGCCCTGCGGACAGAGTTGCGCCGCCTCGCCCTTCCCGACGGTCGGAAGGAGGCCCTGGAGCGGGAGTTACGCCTCCTCCTGGCCGATCCCTACGACGTGCCCCGCTCGCCCACCACTCAGGTCTTCCAGGAGTTCGTCCTGGGCTCCCGCCTCTACGCTGCCCACTACGGTCTTCCGCCCCGTTTCGAGACCCCGTCCCTCCTGGAGCGGGAGGACCGGCCGGCGCTGACGTCGGCGGGGCGGGCGGCGTTGGAGCGGCTGGTCGCCGAGGCAGGGGTGCGGGTCTGCGTCTACACCGCCCGGCCCAGCGGGCCGCCGGCCGATGCCGACGGGAGAGCTTCGCCCCTGCCCCCCGAGGCCGAACTGGGCATCCGCATACTGGGGCTGGAGCGCTATCCCCTCATCGCGATGGGGCGGATGCAGTGGCTGGCCGACCGCCACGGCGAGGCGGTGGAGGCGTTGACCAAGCCCTCCCCGGTCCAGACGCTGGCGGCGCTGGGCGCAGCGGTGAGCGGGACGGAGGGGCCGGCTCTCGAAGCGGCCTACGCCCTCTACCGGGACGGACGGCTCTTGCCCCCTCTGGCCGATCTGGTTGGGCGCTCTGGGCAGCTCTTCATCCTGGAGGACGCCGTGCTGGGGCTCCAGGCCGCTGCCGGAGCCCTGCGCCTCCTGGAGCGCCACGGCCTCACCCTTCGGATGCGGGCCGTCGGCGTCACCCCGGCCCCCGTCAAGGCCGAGGCCCTGGCCCCCTACTGTGAAGTCATCGTCCCCGACGTCAACGCCGGCCTGGCCTGGGTGGAGGAAATCGCGGGGACGCCGATTCTTCCGTGATTCGCGTATTCGTGAACTATTCGTGGATGGCCCCCGCCGCCGGCAGCCCGGCCACCGGTCGGGCGGCTCGCACGGCCCGCAGGATGGCCTGGGCAACGACCTCGGCGGCGAAGGCCCCCACGATGTTCACGTCGGCCTTCCGCTCCCCGGTGGCCAGGGCGAAGAGGGTGTCGCCGTCGAGCATCGTGTGGGCCGGGCGGATGGTGCGGGCCAGGCCGTCGTGGGCCATCTGGGCCACCTTGTTGACCTGCTCCTTGTTCAGCCGGGCGTTGGTGGCGACGACGCCGATGACCGTGTGACCCCGGCCGGCGAAGCTCAGCACCGTCCGACCCACCAGGCTCCTCATCACCTCCAGCGTGTCGGCGAAGTAGCCCGGCGCACCGATGCGCAGCGGCCCCACCCGGGCGGAGCGGGCCCCGGCGATGATCTGCCCCGTCGTCGGGTCCATCACGTCGCCGAAGGCGTTGACGGCGACGATGGCCCCCACGACGACGCCGGCGCCGATCTCCATACTGGTGGTGCCGATGCCCGACTTCATCGCCTGGCCCATCCCCAGGATCTTCCCCACCGTCGCCCCGGTGCCGGCCCCCACGTTCCCCTCGGCCGGCGGCTCCGTGCTGGCGTTGAGGCAGGCCCGATAGCCCATCGCCGCGTCGGGACGCACGTCGGCACGACCGATCCCCAGGTCGAAGAGGATGGCCGCCGGGACGATGGGGACGCGGGCGACCCGCACGTCGAAGCCCACGCCCCGCTCCTCCAGGTAGCGGACCACGCCGGAGGCTGCATCTAGCCCAAAGGCGGAGCCCCCGGCCAGCAGGACGGCGTGCACCCGCTCGACCAGGTGCATCGGGTAGAGGGCGTCGGTCTCGCGGGTGCCGGGAGCGCCCCCCCGCTGGTCCACGCCCCCCACCGCGCCCTTCTCGCACAGGATGACGGTGCAGCCGGTGAGGGCCTCCTCGTCCTGGGCGTGGCCCACCCGCAGGCCGGCCACATCGGTGATCGCGTTACGATGTCCCATATTCCCTCCACACCTCACGTTTCACGCCCCCCGTTTCACGCCCCACGTTTACGCCTCACGTTTCACGTTACGTTCCCCCGATTCATCGCGTAGACCATCCGCAGCCCGTCCAGCGTGAGCCAGGGGGCGATGATCTGGATCACGGGCGTCTCCTGGGCGATCAGCTCGGCCAGGCCGCCGGTGCCGATCACCCGCATCTCGGGACCCAGCTCGGCGCGGAAGCGGGCGACCATCCCCTCCACCAGGGCCACGTATCCGAAGAGGAGGCCGGACTGGATGGCGTGGACGGTGTTGCGCCCGATGGCGGAGGGGGGGCGGGCGATCTCCACCCGGGGCAGCTTCGCCGTCCGCTGGAAGAGGGCGTCGGCGGCGATGCCGATGCCCGGGGCGATGGCCCCGCCCAGGTAGTCCCCCTCGGCGGAGAGGGCGTCGAAGGTGGTGGCGGTGCCGAAGTCCACGATGCAGGCGGGGCCGCCGTAGAGGCGGTAGGCGGCGACGGCGTCCACGATCCGGTCGGCCCCGACGGCCGTCGGGTCCTCGTAGCGGATGCGCACGCCCGTCTCCACGTGGCCGTCCACCACCAGCGGGTCGCACCCCAGGTAGGTGCGGCAGACCTCGACCCACTTGCCGGTCAGGGGGGGGACCACGGAGGCGATGGCCACGTCGTCCACAGCGTCGGCGGAGAGGCCGGCCAGGCCCAGCAGCCCCAGGAGTTGCAGGGCGAACTCGTCGGGCATCCGCTCGTGATCCGTGGCCAGCCGCCAGCGGGGTCCCAGCCTCTCGCCTTCGTAGAGGCCCAGGGTGATGTTGGTGTTGCCGATGTCTATGCAGAGCAGCATCGCAACGTTCCTCCTCAGCGGCGTAGGAAGCGGCGTTCCAGCTCCTCCACCGTCAGCAGGATGAAGGCAGGGCGACCGTGGGGGCAGGTGGCCGGTGACCAGGCCCCCATCAGGGCCTCCAGCAGCGCCTGCATCTGCTCCGGCGTCAGGTGATCGCCGGCTTTGACGGCGGCGACGCAGGCGGCCTTCATCGCCAGCCGCTCTCGCAGCGTTTCCCCGTCGGCGGGGCGCAGGCGGTCCAGCTCCTCCAGCAGGGCGGTCACCAGGGCGGCGGGGTCCTGGTCGGCCAGGGGGGCCGGGAGCGAGCGCACGAGGAAGCTGTTGCCCCCGAAGGGCTCCACCTCCAGCCCCAGGTCGGCGAAGAGGGGGAGGTGGGCCATCAGGCGGTCGGCCTCGTCGGTGGTCAGCGTCAGCCGGGCCGGTGGGCTCAGGAGGTGGGGCGGGCCGCCGGCCACAATCCGCTCGTAGAGCACCTGCTCGTGGGCGGCGTGCTGGTCCACGACGACCAGCCCCTCCGGCCCCTGGGCGACGATGTAGGTGGCCTGCAACTGGCCCATCGCCCGCAGCCCGCCGACGGCGTACTCGGCTCCCGTCTCTCGCACCGTCCAGGGGGCCTCTGCCTCCTCGGCCACCCCCTCGAAGGGCCAGGTGAGGCCGCCGGCCGGCCAGCCCACCGCCATCTCCTGGACGGGGAAGGGCTCCAGGGCCTGGCCGACGGCCTGCAGGAGCGCCTGGTAGACGGCCCGCTCCTGGGCAAAGCGGACCTCGGCCTTGCGCGGGTGGACGTTGACGTCCACCAGGCGGGGGTCCACCTCGATGTGGACGACGGCCAGGGGGTAGCGCCCCGGCGGGAGCCGGCCGGCGTAGGGCCGCTCCAACATCACCGCCAGCAGGCCGGAGCGGATGGGCCGCCTGTTGAGGAAGAAGAACTGAGCGCGGCGGTTGCTCCGGCCCATCGTCGGGTCGCTGATGAAGCCGTGTATGCGCAGGTCGCCCGCCTCCCAGTGGATGGGGAGCATCCGACTTGCCACCTCCCGCCCCAGCGCGATCGCCAGCCGGGCCAGCGGGTCGCCCGGCGGCGCGACGAAACGCTCCCGCCCGTCCACCACCAGTCGGAAGGCGACGTGGGGGTAGGCGAGGGCGTAGCGCAGGAGGGTGGCCTGCACCAGGTCCCGCTCCCGCAGGGGCGACTTGAGGAACTTGCGTCGGGCGGGGACGTTGGAGAAGAGGTCGCGGACGGTGACGCTGGTGCCCACGGGGCTGGCGGCGGGCTCGACGGCGGAGCGGAGGGTGGGGGCTCCGCCGGGGCCGGGCGGGCCTTCGGGGGCGGCCCGCAGGAGGCTCCCCTCCACCTCCTCGGCGGTGCGGGTGCGGATCTCCAGCCGGGCGACGGCGGCGATGCTGGAGAGGGCTTCCCCCCGGAAGCCCAGCGTCGTCAGCTGCTCCAGGTCCTGGAGGGTGCGCACCTTGCTGGTGGCGAAGCGCTCCAGGACGAGGGGGAGGTCCCGGCGGGGGATGCCGTGGCCGTCGTCGGAGACGCGAATGAGGCGCAGCCCACCCTCCCGGATCTCGACGCTGATGGCGGTCGCGCCGGCATCCAGGCTGTTCTCGATCAGTTCCTTGACCACGGAGGCGGGCCGTTCGACGACCTCGCCGGCGGCGATCTGCGAGGCGACTTCGGGAGGGAGGGGGCGGATCGGGTTCGATCCCATTCAGGCGTCCTCGTCCAGGGTGAACTCCCAGGCGCACCAGTAGTCGGGCGGGTGCTCGTCGGGTGGGCAGACGACGACGCGGGTGCGGATGCGGGGGTCAATGGTGCGGGCGAAGCCGGTGTACTCGACGATGCCCACCCCCTTGCAGGGGAAGTCGGGCCGGCCATCCCGCTTCCGGGCTTCCTGCACCCGACAGCTCTTCATGCGGAAGATGATCGTCTTCTCGTCTACGTCCACGATCTCCTGGTCGTTGATGCGGGCGTAGAGGCGAAGCTGGAGCGCCTTCTTGAGGGCCGGGATGCCGCCGCCGGGCTCGATGCCGTGCCGGCGCATAATCCGCCGCGCCTCGATGACGGTGAACCGCTCCCACGCCTTGCGGTCCAGCTCGATGGCCGTCTCCATTCCGAATTTCTCTTCGACGGCCAGGAACCAGAGGCCGTCGTGGGCCAGCCAGTTCTTGGCCGCATCCTCCAGCATGCCGATCAGCGTTTCCTTGGGCAGGGCTTCCAGAATCGAGTGGTCGGGCATCGGCTCCTCTCCTGGGGTTGGGGTGGGGGTTCGATGGGTTGCACAGTCTAATTCTACCCCAACTGGGGCGAGTTCGCCAATGAATGGTACGCGGTGATTACCCACATCTCGGGAATCCGCCCGGCCGCCCGGACCTGGAAGGTCCGGGCTGAAGGGAGCAAAGCCCTGACGGGCTGTCTCGCAGCCCCCAGAGGGGGCTTTCCCCTTCTCAGCCGGGCGGTTTAGCGCCCGGCGGCGACTTGTGGGTAATCACCGGATGGTACTAGGTTCCGATTGCGCAGCGGGGTGAAACCCGTTATAATCATCCAGGACGAGAGAGGTAACCGAGATTTGTGGGCAAAGGGACCGAGATGGCAGGATACGTGTTGGTCGTTGAGGATGATTTAGAGATGGTAGCCCTGCTCAGGTTGATGCTGTCGCGGCGCGGATTCGAGGTGCGGGCGGCCGTCAACGGTGAGCAGGCGTTGGAGCAGGCGCGGACCGACCCGCCGGTTCTGGTGCTGCTGGATGTGATGCTGCCGGACCTCGACGGCTACGAGGTTTGCCGCCGACTGCGCAAGGACCCGCGCACAGCCGGGGTGCCGGTGGTGATGCTCAGCGCTCGGGCGCACACTCAGTACCAGGCCGCGGGCCTGGAGGCCGGGGCCGACGCCTACCTGACCAAGCCCGTGGCGATGGACAATCTGGTGGCCCAGATCCACGCCCTGGTCAACAATCATCGGGCGGCGTGACCGGCCTCGGCCTGGAGGGTGAAGAGGGTGATCTCCGGCGGGCAGAGGAAGCGGGCTCGGGGAGCCCCTGCCCCTTCCAGCCCGATCCCCCGGCTGACGTAAAGGGTCGTGCGTCCCTCCCGATAGAGCCCCATCTCGTACCGTTTCCAGTGAACTGAACTGGTCAGGATCGCCCCGAAGAGGGGAGCCCGTATCTGGCCCCCGTGGGTGTGACCGGCCAGGTAGAGGTCTATCCCCATCCGGCTGGCCTGGGGCATCAGGTCAGGAGAGTGGTAGAGCAGGATGGTGAACTGCTCTGTCTCCTGGCCGTTCAGCGCCTGGGCCAGCCGGGGTGCGTCTAGGGAGAGGTCGTGGGTGCAGGAGAGGCCGATCAGCCGGAGCCGGTGCCCCTTGACCTCCAGGGTGCGGCCCTCGTCCCGGAGCCAGGTGACGCCGCTGCCCCGCAGCATCGCTTCCACGGCGTGGGGGAGGTCCACGGTGGGGCTGCCGGTGACGGCGTAGACGCCACCGGGGGCACGGAGCCGGCGCAGGAGCCGCCGCGCCTCGGTCTGGGCGGTCGGGTCCTCCCGGAAGGAGAGGTTGAGGAAGTCGCCGGTGATGAGGATCAGGTCAGGCTGGAGGCTTTCGACCAGGTGGAGCAGGTGACGCTCCCGAGGGCCGAAGCGCTCCAGGTGCAGGTCCGTCAGGTGGAGCAGGCGCAGCGGCGGGGCGTCGGGGGAGAGCCGGGGGGAGCGGATCTCCACGTGGGTGACGCCCAGCCGGAAGGGCTCAACCCAGGTGGCGTAGAGGGCGAGGCCGCTGAGGACCAGGTTGAGGGCGAGCAGGGGTAGAGGAGGAGCGCCCAGCCTGGCGGAGAGGGCGGTCAGCAGCAGGCGCAGGCCGGCCAGTCCCAGCAGGGGAGGCTGGACGGGGCCGTAGGAGCGGCTGGTGCGGGGGAGCAGGGCCAGCATCGCCCAGTCGCCGAGCAGGAAGAGGAGGGTGAGGCCGGCGACCCAGGGGGCGGTGGGGGGCCTGTCGCCCCACGTCCAGCCGCTCAGGGCGGCGATCGCGAGCAGCAGGAGCCCGATGGCCGGGCCGGGCAGGCGGCTCAGCCGGTCGCTGAGCACCAGGGCGTGGTGGAGCACCTTGCGTCGTCGTCTCGTCGGGCCTCTCATCTCAGGAGGGTCGGGATTGCTGCTCCCGGCAGCTTTCGTGCAGGTGCAGGATGGTGCCCACGACGATCTCCCGGTTGCGCAGGTGCTGTCGGCGGTTCTGGTTGCTCACCGAGAAGAGGTAGTGGTCGCCCAGGACGACCTGGATCTGGTGGGAGGCGAAGCCCAGGTCGTCCAGCAGGTAGAGCATCTGGGAGACGCCGACAAGCGGGTCGTCGTGGCCCAGGATGACGCGAAAGTGCTGCCAGCGGCGGGGGAGGAGCTCCTGGCGGATGCTCCCCAGGGCGAAGAAGGTCTGGGCCAGGGTGCCCTTGGGGGTGTTCTCGAAGATGCGCAGGTGCTCGGCCTTCACCGCCTCGCTGGCCTTGCCGATGAGCTGCTCGATCAGAGAGGGGGCTAGGCGGCTCTTCAGCCGGTCCAGCAACCCAATCTGGGAGCCGGCCCAGATGCCGAGGCCCAGGGCCTTGTAGAACCCCTTGCGCAGGATGTCGTTGATCAGCAGGGCCGGGGCGATGGCACAGCGCGACACTTCATGGGGAGCCCATTCCTTTTCGTCGAGGTAGAAGAGGGCGGCCCCGCTCATCGAGTGGCCGACGAAGGTGATCACCTTACGGCGCTGGCGAGCCCGCTGGTCGGAGCGCAGACGAAGCAGGTTGACCCAGTGGACGATGGCCTGCATCAGGGCGGGGGGATCGCACTGCTCCAGGAGGGGGATTTCGGCCAGAAAGGGGGAACCGCCGAAGCCGTTCACGTCGGGGGCCAGGGCGACCAGGCGGGGGTTGGCTGCGCAGACGAGGGCCGGGAGAGGGTCCCAGATAGCGTGACTGCCGTCCCAGCCGTGTAGGAAGATGACAAAGCCCTGGGCCCGTCGCATCAGGTCCCGCAAGCTGCCGGCCTCCTCGCGGGCCTCTTTGTGCCAGTAGGTGCGCCAGGCGAAGTCGGCCAGCCCCGTCGCTTCCTGGAAGTCGGCCAGTTGGCGGGTCGTCAGCAGCCCCCGGTCGGCCAGGGTCGAGAGGGCGTAGGAGGCGCTTGCCACGTCGGCGATGGACTCCTGACGCAGGTAGCGGTGGCCTTCGGTCCAAGACCAGCGCTGTCGGTATGGGAAGCGTGTTGAGCTCATTGGTTGCTTCCTAGGTGTTGTCGCGTGGTGACGGCCGGCCTCCGGCGTCGGTATCCCCCCATCCCTTTGACCTCCAATTATACCTGAGAGGCGAGGATGGGCAAGACCCCATTCGGGGGGTATTGCGTGCTGGGGGTTTTGTGTTAGAATCCCTGCCGGAGGTCCGAGAGCGGCGACCGGCCGTCGGCGGCGTTTATCCGCCGACGACCGACTGTGGACGACGGACTGCGCGATATGTTCTACGACGAGGCCAGAATCTACGTGAAGGCAGGGGATGGGGGGAACGGAGCCGTTGCCTTCCGCCGGGAGAAGTACATCCCCTTCGGGGGGCCGGCCGGCGGGGATGGGGGCAAGGGCGGGGACGTGATCCTCCGGGTGGATCCCCATATGAGCACCCTCTACCGCTACCGCCGCCAGCGCCACTTCCGGGCCCAGCGGGGCCAGCACGGGCGGGGGAAGAACCAGCATGGCGCCCGGGGCAAGGACCTGGTCCTCCCCGTCCCACCGGGCACCGTGGTGCGCGATGCGGAGACGGGGGAGGTACTGGCGGACCTGACGGAGCCCGGTCAGACCTTCGTCGCCGCCCGAGGGGGCCGAGGGGGACGGGGCAACGCCCGTTTCGCCACCCCGACCAACCAGGCTCCCCGGATGGCCGAGAAGGGGGAGCCGGGGGAGGAGCGGTGGCTGCTGCTGGAGCTGAAGCTGCTGGCCGATGTGGGGCTGGTGGGCAAACCCAACGCCGGCAAGTCCACCCTCCTGGCGGCCATCAGTGCCGCCCGTCCCAAGATCGCCCCCTATCCCTTCACCACGCTGGAGCCCAATCTGGGCGTCGTCGTCTTCGACGATTACAGCAGCCTGGTGGTGGCGGACATCCCCGGCCTCATCGAGGGGGCCAGCCAGGGGGCCGGCCTGGGCCACGAGTTTCTGCGCCACGTCGAGCGCACCCGGGTGCTCATCCACCTGCTCGACGGCCTCTCGCCCGATCCCCTGGCCGACTTCCGGGCCATCAACGAGGAACTGGTCGCCTTCGACCCCCGGCTGGGGGAGAAGCCCCAGATCGTCGCCTTCAACAAGATGGATCTGCCGGAGGTCCGAGAGCGGTGGCCGGCCGTGCGGGAGGCCCTGGAGCGGGAGGGGTGGGAGGTGCGGGCCATCTCCGCCCTGACCGGCGAGGGCTGTCGGGAGCTCCTCTACCGGGCAGCCCAGATCGTGGCCGAGACCCCCGCCGCTCCCGTCGTCGTGCCCGAGGTGCCCGTGATCCGGCCCACGAAGGACCCCCGCGCCTTCACCATCGAACGGGAGGGGGACGGTTGGCGGGTGCGGGGCGAGGTCATCGAGCGGGTGGCGGCCCGCACCCGGTGGGGGCTGGAGGAGGCGGTGCAGCGCTTCCAGCGGACGTTGGAGCGGTTGGGGATCACCCAGGCGCTGGAGGAGGCCGGCGTCCGCGAGGGGGATACCGTCTACATCGGTGACGTGGAGTTGGAGTGGCGCGAGGAGGGGCTGTGAGCCGCCGCATCGGCGTTCTCGGGGGCACTTTCGACCCGCCCCACTACGGCCACCTGGCGATGGCGGAGACGGCCCGCGTTCAACTGGCCCTGGAGAAGGTCCTCTTCGTCCCGGCGGGCCAGCCGCCCCACAAGATGGATATGGTGCTCTCCCCGGCCCGCCACCGCTTGGCGATGGTGGAGGCGGCCATCGCCGACAACCCGGCCTTCGCCGTCTCCCGGGCCGATCTGGACCGCCCGGGCCCCCACTATACCGTGGACCTTCTGCGTCACCTGCGCCGGGATTATCCGGGGGCCGACCTCTACTTCCTGATGGGAGCCGACTCCCTGGCCGAGCTGCTCACCTGGCGGGACCCGGCCGGCATCCTGGAGCAGGCCCGGCTGGCGGTGATGCCCCGCACCGGCTACGAGCCCGATGTGGAGGCGCTGATGGCGGCGCTGCCGGCCCTGCGGGAGCGGCTGATCTGGCTGGACATCCCTTTCATCGAAATCGCGGCGACCGATCTGCGGCGACGGGTGCGGGTGGGGCTGCCCATCCGCTACCTGGTGCCCCCGGCCGTGGAAGCTTACATCCGTCGAGAGAGACTTTACCTCCGGTGAGCCCAATGAGCGATTCCCATCGGTTGCGTCGTTTCAGAGCCTTCGCCGTCGGTGAGGGAAGAGGCGGTCGGACGATCGTCCCGAACCGACGGGGGAAGGTGGTGGGCTTGTTGCTGGGCCTCCTGTTGTTGGTGGGGCTCGTCGGCTGTGGGGCGTCGTCCACACCGACGCCCGATCGGGGAGGGGCGACGGTCGCAGTGCCCACGGTGGTGCCTTCCCCCACCCCCTTGCCGTTGCCCCCCGATGCCTCGGTCGTCGCCCGCATCCGGGCGCGGGGAAAGCTGGTGGTGGGTGTCCGCTACGACCAGCCCCTCTACGGCTTCGTGACCCCTCAGGGGGACCTGGCGGGCTTCGACGTGGACCTGGCGCGAGAGCTGGCCCGGCGCTGGTTGGGCGATCCCGAGGCGGTTCGCTTTGTCCAGGTCACCTCGGCGACGTGGCGAGGCCGGCTGACCAGCGGCGAGGTCCACCTGGTCAGCGCGGCGCTGCCCCATACGCGGGAGGCGGAGGCGGAGGTCGCCTTCAGTCAGACCTACGACTGGGATGGGCCGGCGCTGCTGGTGCGGGAGGACGCGCCCATCCAGGGGCCGGCCGATCTGGTGGGCCGCTCGGCGGCCGTCGTCTCCGGCAGCGAGGCCGAAGCGGCCCTATTGGAGGTGGTGGGCCGGCAGGGGATCACCGTCACCCTGCACAGCGCCGACGACTACCTGGTGGGTGGGCAGGCGCTCCTGGCCGGCCAGGTGGACGCGGTGGCGGGGCCGCGCCTGAAGCTGATGGTGGTGGCCTACCGGCTGGGGGGGCTGCGGGTTACGGCCCCCTTCGCCCAGACCCGCCCTCTGGCCCTGGGGTTGCCTCCTGACGATGGGAGCTTCCGCGACTTGGTCAACTTCACGCTCCAAGAGATGGCAGCCGATGGGACCTGGGCGACCCTCTACCGGCAGTGGTTCCACACGGAGCCGCCGGCCCTGGCGCGGTGGCCGGGTTCGCCGCCCTTTACCTTCGCCACGGCCCCGGCGACCCGCCTGGCCCCTCGCAACGGGCTGGAGGCGATCCAGGGTCGGGGGGTGTTGCGGGTCGGCGTGCGGATGGGGTTGCCGCCCTTCGCCTTCGACGACGGGGCGGGCAACCCGGCCGGCTACGAGGTGGACCTGGCCCGGGCGTTGGCCGCCCGCTGGCTGGGCGATCCCCTCGCCGTCCAGTTCGTCACCGTCACCCAGGAGACGGCGCTGGCGGCGCTGGCGGGCGGGCAGGTGGACTTGGTGGTCGCGCTGCCCCACACGCTGGAGGCCGAGGCCCAGGCCGATTTCGGTCCCACCCACTATCGAGACGGCATCGGCCTGCTCATTGGCCCCAACATCGGGGCGGTGGAGCCGACGGACCTGCAGGGGGCGGTGGTGGCGGTGGCACCGGGGGCCCAGAACGCCCTCAAGGTCTGGGCGACCGGCCACGGGGTGACGCTGACGCCCCGTCCGGTGGATGGGCCGGCGGCGGCCCTGGAGCTCCTGCAGACGGGGGAGGTCGCCGCCTATGCCGATGAGCGGGTGACGCTGCTGCGGCTCGTCCTGGGCTACCAGGCCGGCACCCTCTGGCCCGACCGGCTGACGGAGCGGCCTCTGGCCATCGCCGTCCCCCAGGGGGATGAAGGGCTGCGCGTCGAGGTCGCCCTGGCCCTGCAGGAGATGGCGGTCAACGGGAGCTACGGCGAGCTCTACGCCCGCTGGTTTGGGACGGATCCCCCGCCGGCCATCGAGATCTGGCCGCCCTAGGAGTGGTTTTTCACCGCAGAGGCGCGAAGGGCGCAGGGTTTTCTGGAACGCAGAAGGCGCAGAGGCGCGAAGGGCGCAGGGTTTTCTGGAACGCAGAAGGCGCAGAGGCGCGAAGGGCGCAGGGTTTTCTGGAACGCAGAGGCGCAGAGGCGCAGAGGCGCGAAGGGCGCAGGGTTTTCTGGAACGCAGAAGGCGCAGAGGCGCGAAGGGCGCAGGGTTTTCTGGAACGCAGAGGCGCAGAGGCGGGTGGACCGCAGAGGGCGCAGAGGGCGCAGAGAGGATAATGAGTTCTCTTGATGGCTTCGCGTTCTCTGCGTCTCTACGGTGTCTCTGACAGTGAAAGGAGTGGGCGATGCGCGTTCGAGCGTGGTTGCTCCTGCTGATCCTCGGTGTGGGAGGGGTTGGCTGCCGTGCTTCTCCCCCTACGGTTTCCCCCGTTGTGGCGTCTCCTTCCCCCGCTCCCACCCAGGCCCCTGCTCAAACGATGGTGGCATCTCCCACAACCGGGCCGGCGGCGGCTGTGGAGGCCACGGAGACGGCGGATCCCTACCTCCAGCGCCGGCTGGCGATGGTGGAAGAGACCATCGTCGCCCGGGGCGTCTCCGATCCCGATGTGCTGCGGGTGATGCGCACGGTGCCCCGCCACCGCTTCGTCCCGCCGGAGTACCTGGACCAGGCTTACGAGGATCACCCGCTCCCCATCGGCTATGGACAGACCATCTCCCAGCCCTACATCGTCGCCTGGATGACGGAGTTGCTGGACCTGAAGCCGGGGGAGAAGGTCCTGGAGATCGGGACGGGCTCCGGCTACCAGGCGGCGGTCCTGGCCGAGCTGGGGTACGTGGACGTCTATAGCATCGAGATCATCCCGGAGTTGGCGGAGCAGGCGGCGAAGCGGCTTCGGGAGCTGGGGTACACCGAGGTGCACCTCAAGCAGGGAGACGGCTACTACGGCTGGGAGGAGTATGCCCCCTTCGATGCCATCATCGTCACGGCGGCACCCGATCACCTGCCCCGTCCGCTGGTCCAACAGCTCAAGGAGGGCGGGCGGCTGGTGATCCCCATCGGGCCGCCGGGGGGCTATCAGACCCTCTGGCGCTTCGTCAAGGAGCCCGATGGGCTGCGGGCCTACAACTTGGGCGGTGTTGCCTTCGTCCCCCTCACGGGCGAGGGGGTGAAGACGCGGGAGGCGGTGCCATTGCCCTAGCCGCCAGCCAGGCCCCGGCGTAGCAGAGGGCGCCGACGACGAGGACCCGGCTGAAGCCGAAGGAGAGGGCCAGGAGCGCGGCCAGCACCGAGGCGATGACCGAGGCTGCGCCGTTGACCCCCCAGGCCCAGGGGATGCGCCGGGGAGCGTGGGCCTCCAGGTGTCGGAGCCCCTTGGGGAAGGGAACCCCCATCAGCGTGCCGACGGGGGCCAGGGCCAGGACGGCGACGAGGAGCCGCCCGGCCAGGGGGAGCCCCAGCGTTCCGGCGAAGAGGGGGGGAAGGGCCAGGGGGTAGGCGAGGACCAGCGGGGCCAGCAGGGCCAGGACGGGTCGGAGGGGAACCCGGTCCGACAGCGCACTTCCCAGGCCGGAGAAGAGGAGCAGGGCGAAGAGGACGGTGGTCAGGGCGTAGGCCGGGTGGCCCAGGAAGAGGATGAAGCGCTGCATCAGGGGGATCTCGACGAGGAGGTAGGCCAGCCCCAGGAAGCCGAAGTAGGCAAGGGTGGCGGTGAGGGGTGGGGGAGGGGAGGCCGTCGGCGGGGGAGAGGTGTCGTCCGCTCGCTTCCGGGTCAGGCGGAGCATGAGGGGAGGGAGCAGGACGATGGGGGCGGCGGCGGCCAGGGCCAGGACCAGGAGGGCCAGGAGGACGAAGTAGCCGGCGCCGCCGAAAGGCTGCCACGTTTTCCCCAGCTCGGCCATCACCTGGCGGGCCTGGGACCTCTTGAAGAAGTGGCCGAAGAAGGGGTGATCGTCGGTGGGCGGAGTCACGTCGAAGGGGTAGGCGGCGTACCAGGCGCTCCGGTCGGGGGTCTGGAGCAGGCCGGTGAAGGTCTGGTAGTAGAGGGGTTCGGAGAGGATGTTGTACCGGTTGAGCTCCTCGGGGCGCAGGTCGGGGGTGTAGACCAGGTCGAAGGCCCGTTCGGCGGTGAACCGGCGGAGCGCTTCTGTCTCGGAGGGGGTGAAGGGGCGGTTTTTGACCAGGATGGTCAGGGTGTTGTAGCTTCGGTAGGCGACGATCTGCCGGGCCGGGTCGCCGCCCCTCCGCTCCAGAGCCGTCAGGGCCAGGGCGAAGGCCCGTAGGGATTCGCTGGGGGGCATCTGAGCCCAGCGGGTGATGACCAGGAGCCCGTTGGGCTTCAGGCGGGCCAGGTAGTCCTGGAAGGCCTCGACGGTGTTATGGTAGTCCTCGGCCAGGCTGTAGGCCCCGGAGCGGATGGGGCGGTAGGGCGTCGTCAGGGCCAGGACCACGATGTCGTAGCGGGCCGGCGTGCGCCGGACGAAGCTGCGGGGGTCCTCCAGCACCGTCGTCACCTGGGGGTGGCCGTAGATGCCGTCGGCGGCGACGATGACGAGGGGGTTAGGGACGACGGCGGTCACGCGGTCGGCTCCCTGGGCCAGGGCGACCCACACCTCCAGGCCGCCTCGGGGGTCCAGGATCAGGGTGTCGGCGGCGGGGCGGATCTGGTAGGCGAAGGCGGAGGGGAGGAAGCTGGTGAAGGTCAGTTGGGGCGGCGGCGTTTCTTCGCATAGCCAACAGACGCTCTCCGGCGAGAGGGAGAGGACCGGGCTCAAATCATCGCCGTCCACGAAGAGCCCCCGTTGGGGCGGGGGGGGCTCCGGGTAGCGGTAGCTGAGGCCGGCCAGGGAGCGGATGCCCGGACTCTCCACCAGGTCAATTCGGGAGAAGCTGTTCCAACGGTGGAAGACCACCCGCGCGCCGGGGTACTGGAGAGCGTAACTGAGCGCCTTGTAGGGGGAGAGGCGAAGCTCCAAGGGGGCGGGGAGGCGGATGAGGGCGGCCAGGTAACCGAGCACGAGGAGGAGCGCGGTTATTGCCAGCAGAGGTCGGATCCCTGCGGCCTTGGTGCCCTGGGTCCGGGTTGGTTGCGCGAAGAGCAAGGCGGCCACGCCTCCCAGCGTCCCGCTGAGCAGGACGGTCCCTTCGCCGCCCAGGGCGATGGGGGCAGCGAGGGCCAGCAGGCAGCCCAGGGCGGAGCCGGACAGGTTGGTGGCGTAGAGGGTGCCGACGGCCTGGGCGTGGAGGGTGAAGAGCAGCCCCAGGATGGCCCCGCTGCAGAAGAAGGGGGTGGCCAGGGCCAGGTAGTGCAGGGCCAGGATGACCACCTGCCGGCGGTCCCAGGCGATGCGGAAGGAATCGAAGGGGAGCAGGTTGGTCAGGGCGTAGGCCCCGACGCTGGTCAGCCCGTAGCCCAGGGCCAGCAGCGTCAGGGTGGTCGAGGGGCGGCGCCGGCCCAGGCGGGGGAAGAGGGCGAGGACGGTCCCGCTGGCTCCGAAGCCCAGGAGGGCCAGGCTGATGATCAGGAAGGCGAAGTGGTAGAACTGGGCGACGGAGAAGAGGCGGGTCAGGGTGATCTCGAAGGCGAGGGTGGCGGCGGAGATGAGGAAGAGGCCGGCGCGGGTTCTTCGCATAGTCACAAAGCGTGAAGCACAGGAGGCCAATGATGGTGTCCCAAAAGCTTTCCGACCGGGTTCAGCGGGACCTCCGGGTTCTCCAGGCTATGGTGGACGGGCTGGAAGACTACCTCAAGTCTCCGGTGCTCTTCTGGCCTTTGGACGAGCGCAGGGTGGGGAAACCTTTGCCCCGACTGACCCTTGGTGGGTTCCTCTATCGCCTGCGTCGGCTTCGGGCTCTGGCACCCTACCTCTCGGGCAGCGAGCGGGCCCTCCTGGAGGAAGCCGAGTCCCGGTTGGATGAGTTGCAGCGGCGTTTCCCGGAGGCCTTTGCAGACAAAGTGCGTCGGGAACTGCGCAGTCGCCTGGACTCCTGGCAGTGGTTCCTGGACGACTGTGAAGAGAAGGGGAAGGAGTGCTCGGTTCACTACCCCCATCAGGTGGATGCCAGGCTCAAGGCCGACCTGCTGCTGGAGATCGGGCGGGAGATGGGCCTGGACCTGCGTAAGGAACAGGAACGATTGGCCTCCCTGGATGAGCGGCTTCGAGAGGGCTTTGTCCAGGGCGACTTCGTCTGGGACCCAACGTTGGCCGAGGCCTTTCCCCGTGATACCTACTGGTATCTGTACGGGCGCTTTCAGCTCAAAAGCTCCCAGAATCACTGACGCACTGAGGGAAGTGAAGACACTGAACCGTCGTCCCCCATCCGTTCAATCCGTTCCCCAATCCGTTGACAGCTCGTCCGCTCCGGCCACGGTGGGAGACACGAAGGGCACCAAGAGCTCAAAGAGCACGAAGCGGTGCGAAGGTCTGGACAAGCCCTCTTGGGAGCACCACCCCCCATCCGTTCCAAATCCGCTCAATCCGTTCCCAATCCGTTGACAGCTATCCGTTCCCCAACCCGTTGACAGATTGTCCGTCCGCCAACCAGGCCCTCAGAATCACTGAAGCACTGAGAGAGGTGAGGACACTGAGCCTTGGGCAGGGCGGCCCAGGTCGTCGGCAAGGCTGTGACCCGACGGCGGGGAAGGGGCGCACAACCCCTCAGTGCGTTCATTTCTTTCAGTTGCTCAGTGATTCAACAGCTTTTGGTCACGCTCAAACGGACTTCGATGGACCGCCTACGGAGAGCCGTCGCCTCCCATCCGCTCAATCCGTTCTCAAATCCGCTGACAGCTATCCGTTCTCAAGCACTGAGGAAGGTGAAATCCTGAGCCTTGTGCAGGGCGGCCCAGGTCGTCGGCAAGGCCGTGACCCGACGGCGGGGAAGGGGCGCACAACCCCTCAGTTTTTGGTCACGCTCGTTCCATTCCTGATCCTCGGTAGGGGGCAGGGCGCAACGCCCTGCCCCCTTCGTGCTTGCGGGTCGGTTCAGGGCAGGTAGGGGTGCAGGGCGGGCGCCTGGCGACAGAAGTCGGGTACCTGTCGGCAGAAGGCTTCCATCATTGGGTCGCCCAGGACGAAGTAGAAGAGCAGCAGGGTCAGGATGCAGCAACAGCAGAGAAAGATCAGGAGCAAGAGGATCGTGAGGCCGAGGCGGCCTTTCTTCTCCTGGGCCACAGTGTGTCCTCCTTAAGCAGTAGGCCAAAGCGATGGGTCACGATGGGAGTTCGTAGGCCATGGGCTGGCTGGCAGCGCCGCCGGTGGCGGTCAGGTAGGCCTGACCGTAGGCGTGGCCGATGACCGTTTGAGTGTAGAAGGCGGTGAAGAGCGCACCGATGCCGCAGGCGATGGCACCTAGCGGGGCGATGAAGCCGGCGATGAGGGCAGCCAGCCAGGCCATCAGAAAGGTCCCGAAGTGGGAGCGCACCATGCTGAAGATCTCCCCGAAGGCAAGCGCGGCCATGAAGTCGTCGGTGACGGCATAGCGGACCAGGGCAGCCGGGATGACCAACATCATAGCCAGGCTATAGATGATGGCGACGAATGCGAAGCAGAAAGTGCCTAGCATAGCGATGGCTCCTCCACCGTCGCCACCCCCGTTGCTCATAGCCGACCCAATCAGCATGGTCGGGAAGAGGATGATGCAGGCCAAAAGGAGGAGAGGGAGGCTGTAGAGGAAGGAGATGATGGCCGCCATCAGCCCTCGGACGATCTTGGTGCCCCAGTCGTCCCATTCGGGCAGGGGCTGGGCTGCCCCCTGGACCACGTTGCGGGCCACCTCCAGCATGTAGCCTTGGACAAGGAACTGTCCGACGAAGGGGATCAGACCGACCAGGCCGCCGATGAGCACTTTGGTCATCCAACGCTCATCGTCGAAGACGAAGGTAAAAGCCTTTCCGATGTCCATTTGAACCTCCTTGACGTTCTGCTGACGAGCTTATGGTATGGTAGCGCTTGGACCGTTATACTGCGCCAGTGGCCGCCGTCAACGTAGGGGAAATTGCATCGCTCCCCGGGTGATCGCGTAGCGGAGAGCATCTATGCCTCCGATTAACGTCAGGCTGAGGGCCAGCCCAACGAGCAAGGAGGGAAGGGCGTCCCGCCACCGCACAGCCCGATTTTCCTGGCGGGTCAGTACCAGGACGAGCACGGTGTTGAGGCCGGTGAGCATGGCCAAGACCCCCAGCGCGCCGGTCAGAGCCAGCGGGTAGAGAAGGAGTGGGTGGCGGCTCAGGACGATGAGGATGAAGAGTCCTCCGATGGCCAGCAGGCCGGCGAATTCTCCGAAGTCCCGGACGACCGGCGTGGAGTCAGGAGATCGCCAGAGGCTGAAGTTGAGGAGCGGGTAGACCAGCAGGCTCAGGGAGAGGCCGACGAAGGTGCCGGTGGTCAGCCGTAGCTCGTTGCGGGGCGTGTAGAGGTGGGGAGCATCGGGAAAGAAGGTCAGGTAGGAGTTCAGGCCGTCGAAGGCCCAGGCGAGGAAAAAGAGGGCCATGACCAGGAGCACGCGCACGGGGGGGAAGCGGCTAGCTCGACGGCGGCCTGCCAGCGTCAGGGCGATGATGCCCAACAGCGCGCCGCTGAAGGTGCCCGTGCAGCGGGCGCAGAGGGGGAGTTGGCGTCCGGCGATGAAGAAAGAGTGGCTGGGGATCCGGTGGCAGACGGCGTAGCCGACGTAGTCCGCTTTGTCCAGGAGAGCCGGCGGGGTGAGGGCCAGCCAGGCGATGATGACGCCGGCGGCGAGGCCCATTGCCAGCCAAGCGCGTCGGGCGGGATGGGCTGTGGGAAGTGGGAGGGAGGTTCTTTCCATAGGCTGCTCTCCTGTCGGAGAGTATACTCGCTTTTGGATTTTGGGTCAAGGGCCGGTGAGGCGCTGAGGTAAGGAGAAGAAAAAGCGGTGATTACCCATATCTTTGGAGATAGGGAGACCGGCCGTCCACGAATGGGGCACGAATACACGAATTAAAGACCGCACCCCGGAATGGCTCAGACCCCCGCAGGTGTATGAATTGGACTTTGGACAAAACGTCCCCTATCCTCGACGTGGATCGAGGGTCAATCTAGCACCTTAACATCCGAGCAATCGAGCCAATGGAGAGAATCAAGCCCTCGACCGGGCTTTTCTGACCACCGGGTGGCGCTGACGCCGGGGTAAGCGTGTCCCTTTTGTCCGTCCAGGGGATTTACCCCGCGGTTTGGCAGCCCGAGCCGGGGTGCCCAACTGGCGGATAATTCGCGCGAAGTCGCGCTGCACCAGGGTGGGCGAGAGGGGGCGCTCTTTCCAACGCGGGAGATACCGCGCACGGTCTGACATCGGGCGAGTACCGACCGGAGGTGTGGGCGCTCCTGAAGGGTGGCAAGGAGGTGCGTCGCGGGCGGGGGGATGAAGTGCTCCCCTGCACCGACTACATTTGCTTTCTTGGCTGACCGTTTTGCCTGCAATGCATTTCAAATTTTTAAGGTTCTCCCTCTTGACTTGGAGGCCAAAATCCATATAATGGAAATTGAAGCCCCGAGAAACTGGACGATACAGTAGGGGAAGGTAACCGAAAATAACCTGAAGTTGGTAAGCGGTGGAAACCTGATCCTTCGGGAGGGGGTGGAAGCCGTAAGCCAGGGGAAAGGTGGCAACATCGGGAGACTGGCAAGCGGAAGGTTGAATCCGCAAGGAATCAACCAACCGGGAACCAACGTAGGGGGTCTTCCTCAGAAACGAGGAAGTAAGTAGGTTATCGGAAACTACTGGGTGATCGGAAGGTTACTTGGGGCTTCACCTTTGCGACAGGGTGACCGCCGGTTCCTCCCACGGGGACCGGCGGTTTTCGTCTTTGGGGTATCTGCTCGCTCAGGACCCGGAGGGGTTCGGGGGTGGGGTAGGGGGGTCAGGGCAGGTAGACCTCCGGGCGCAGGACGCCGATGTAGGGCAAGTGGCGGTAGTGCTCCCGGTAGTCCAACCCGTATCCGACGACGAAGTAGTCCGGTATCTGGAAGCCTCGGTAGACGATGGGGAGGTCTACCAGCCGGCGGCGGGGACGGTCCAGGAGGGTGCAGATGACCACGCTGGCCGGATTGCGTTGGCGCAGCCAGCGCAGCAGGTAGTGCAGGGTGAGCCCCGTGTCTATGATGTCCTCGACGAGGATGATGGAGCGCCCTTCCGCTGGCTCCTCCAGGTCCTTGAGGATCTGCACGTTGCCACAACGGCCCCGGTGAGCCCCGTAGGGGCAGATGGCCAGGAAGTCTATGGTAAAGGGGATGGTGATCGTCCGGCAGAGGTCGGCCAGGAAGGGCACAACGCCCTTCAGGACGCCGACGAGCAGAGGGTCTTGGTCGGCATAGTCCTGGGAGATTTGGGCTCCCAGTTGGCGGACGCGGCCGGCGATCTCATCAGGGGCCAGCAAGATGTGGGCGATGTCCGGGTGACGTTCAACGGTCGGATTGCTGATCGTCGGAGCGGTCGGATTCATGCTGGAGGGCCTTCTGGCCGATCAGCTCATCGTGGCGCTCGATCATGCCCCAGCGGGCTAAGAGGGTGCGGAAGTCCCGTCGGGTGAAGAGTTTGATGTTGATGTGGGGATACCGGGCGCGTAGCCGTCGGATCTTGCGGTTCTTCTTGGTAATGAGTTCCTGGCGCATTGTGGTGACTTCGACGTAGAGGTCTTGTTCGGGCAGGTAGAAATCGGGGGTGAAGGCTTCGATGACCTGTCCCTCTTCGTCCTCCTGCAGGACGAAGGTGTGGGGCTCGTACTCCCAGGGAATCTCGTAGTAGTCCAGGAGGCGGGCGAACTCTGCCTCGCTGGGGTGGCTGAAGTGGGGTTGGGATCGGCTTTTTTGGTCGGCGTCCATGTCAGCGGATGTGGAACTTGAGCACGAGCCGGCCCAACTGGATCTCGTCCCCATCGCGCAGCCCCTGGGGGACATAGGGAGGGAGCCGGCGCTTGTTGATGTAGGTGCCGTTGGTGCTCAGCAGGTCTTCGATGTAGAAGCCGGTCTTCTGGCGATGGATGCGGCAGTGGTAGCGGGAGACACCGCCCTTGAAGGCCCCGTAACGGGTCAGGTCCACCATGTGGATGGACTGGTCGGGGGGATGGCCTCGACCCAGGTTGACGGTGTTCACTTTGGGGAGGACGATTTCCTGGCCATCCTCGGTGACGAGGACTAGGGTAGCATCTAGGGGAGAACCGGGTGGTCGCTCCGGCTCTCGGGTCTCCCAGGGACTCCGGGTTTCGGTGGGGAGCTCTTGCTCTGGGACTTCATCGGTGGTGAGTCGTCGGCCGCTCTGGAGATGCACGCCGCACTTGGCGCAGAAGATGGTGCCGGGAGGATTTTCATGTCCGCATGCTGGGCACTTGGTCATCGTTATAAGACCTTTCTCCAGGTTGAGAATGGGTAGGTGGATTGGTAGGTGGATTGGCAGGTGAAACGGACCACCTTATGATTATAACGTGCTCTGCGTGCCTTTGCAAGTCTCTTTTGATGAGAGTTTCGTGGTCCCCAGTCCGTAGTCCACGGTTAGGGGGTCTTTCGGGGCTGCTTCGCATAGCCACTTCGCATAGTCGCAACCCCCTTTACCAGATATTCTCAAATTTTGTTGCCTCGAGGGCTCTCTTTGGCTATGCGAAACGTCACCACGCTGCGTCGGGAAACGTACACACCCCCGCATGACGGCCCACCCGCTTGTACATCTGCACCCCCGTGTACGGCTCCCCCAGAATGCCATCGTGGATCGCCCAACTCCGCCCCCGCACCGTCCTCTCCATCCCCCGACGCCGGAAGGGGGTCGAACCGTCCAGCCGCCGATAGAGCAGCCTCCCCGGCGCAAACTCCGCGTGAATCCACTCCATCTTGCGCCGGCCCCGCAGATAGTTGAAGCCGTATCGCTCCAGGAGGATCGCATTGTGGTAGGCCAGAGGCTCGGCGAAGAAGATGTCATGTCCCAAACGCCAGACAAAGCGCTCAAAGAGCGGGATCAGCTTCTTCGTCAAGCGAAGGCCCCGCCGCACCTGGCCCGGCGCCAGCCCAGCCTCCATCGCCGCGATTTCCGCCGGGATGTTGCGGCTCAGCGTGCCGAACTTGGTCCGCTCCCCCCGCCAGTCCCGATCCACGTCGAACCGGGGCGAGGTAGGGTCGTTGACGATGAAAAGCAAGACCTCTAGCTGGTTGTTCGGCGTGTCCGCCAGGTGCAGGTAGAGCAGGGGGTCAACAGTTCCCGGCTCCGGCAGGACCTCCACCTCCACCGACCCGGTCCCCGGCGTCGCCTTGAACGACACAAGCCGATTCCCATGGCGATCCGTCAACGTCCGAGGGTCTATGTGAAACCGCTCCAGCAGCTCCGTGGGAATCAGCTCCCGATAGATCGCCTCCTTCTCGCTGTCCGGGAGGCTGTTGATCTCGTGAATGGAGGAAAGGGCCACACCGTCCACAACAAAGGGAGGCGGAGCGCCGGCTACCATGACCGCTCCTTCAACGCCCGCTCGATCTGCCGCCGAGTCTCCCGCTCCGCAATAGCCCGCCGCTTGTCATACTTCCGCTTCCCCCGCACTAGGGCGATCTCCACCTTGGCCAGCCCCCGCTTCAGGTACATGCGCAAGGGGACGATGGTATAGCCCCGCTCCTGCACCCGCCCCAACAGCCGGTTGATCTCCCGCCGATGGAGCAGGAGCTTGCGGGGCCGACGGGGATCGTGCTGACCATGCCGCCCCGCCGGCTCATAAGGCGCAATATGCACGTTGACCAGCCATAGCTCCCCATCCCGAGGTTGGACATACCCCTCCCGCAAGCTGACCCGCCCCATCCGCACCGACTTGATCTCCGACCCCTTCAGGGCGATGCCGGCCTCGTAGGTATCCTCGATGTGGTAGTCGTGATACGCCTTGCGGTTGGTCGCCACAACCTTGACCGGCTCCCCCATCTCACTCTCCTGTCAGCAGGTACTGAACGGCCCGCTGTACCACCGGATCCTTGTCCAGGTTCGCCAAGTCCCCCATCCCCCCACCGGCATCCGCCTCCGCCAGGAGCCGCTCCAGGCGCGCCTTTAGATCGCTGAGGGACCCCGTATCCAGGTCCGCGATCAGGCTCCCAACCTCCTCCTTCGCAGAACCCTCCACCACCTCCAAAGCCTTCTGCAATTCCCTCCCAGCCCCCTCACGATCACCCTCCTCCAGCAAGGTCAAAGCCTTCTGCAGGAAGTCTCGCGCCTTCATCAGGCCGGCTCCCACCTTGATATTTGGCTCCAGCCCCTGCCCGTGGATCGCCCGACCGTTGGGCGTGAACCACCGGGCGATGGTCACCCGCAGCTCTGACCCATCGGAGAGGGTACGGGGAAGCTGAACCGACCCCTTGCCAAAAGTCTTCTGGCCAATCAGAACCCCTCGCCCCCGGTCCTGGATGGCACCGGCAACGATCTCGGCCGCACTGGCGCTTCCCCCGTTGACCAGCACGACCAGCGGGATCTCCTGAGCGATCCCTTTAGGGCCGGAGCGATAGACATTCTCCCCCCCATGGGCATCTCGCTCGATCAGCACCACCCCCTCATCCAGGAAGAGATCCGCCACATCCACAGCCTCCTGGAGGAAGCCACCCGGGTTGCCCCGTAGGTCAAAGATCAGCCCCTTAGGGTTCTGAGCCAACAGGTCCTGCAGCGTCTCCTCCAACTGCTCCTTGGCATGGCTGCTGAAGTCGAAGAGGCTCACGTAGGCAATCCCTCCCTCCAGCATCGTCGAGCGCACCAGAGGGATGTCAATGCGAGCCCGGGTCACCACCACATCGAAGGGCTCCTCCACCCCCTCCCGCTGGATGGTGAGGACCACATCGGTGCCTTCCGGCCCCCGGATGAGGGTGATCGCCTCGTAAACGCTGTACCCCTCAATGGACTGCCCATCCACCGCCACGATCACATCGCCGGGCCTCAACCCAGCCTTGTCCGCCGGCTGCCCTTCGAAGGGCCAGACAATCTCCAGGAAGCCCTGTTCGTTCATCCGCACCATCGCCCCGATCCCCTCGAATGTTCCCGAGGCATCTTCCCGCTCGATGGCCGCGATCTCCGGCTCCAGGAACGAAGTGTAGGGATCGTTCAAAGTCTCCAGCATCCCCCGGATGGCCGCATAGGTCATCTCGCGCTCATCGGGGAGTTCGCCGTAGAAGTCCTTCTGCAGGATCTCCCACACCTCCCAGAAGACACGGAACGTCTCCTCGCGAGAGGAGGGGGTAGGCGAGGAGACGAGGGGCGTAGGGGAAGGTTCGGCCAGCGCAGACGGCGTCTCCTCCGACGACGGAGGGCGCGTTCCCTCCACCGGGGAGGATGTCGGAGCCTCACCCGGCGTCGCCGTCACCTCCACCCGCACAGGGGTTCCCCCAGCCCCAGCAGCGGTCCGCTGCTGGAGCACCACCATCCCGCTGACGAACCCGCCGGCAAAGGCCACAACCGTCAGCGCCGAGACCAACAATGCCAAAGCGACCAGCTTGAGAAACGCTGCCAACCGTTCGTTCATCGCTCCCTCAGCAGGTATTCCAAAGCGGCTTCCAGTTGCGGATCCTGCCCAGCCTCGTGGGCCTCACGCTGCCAGGAAACCTCAATATCGGGTGTCAGTCCGCTCCCCTGCAACCGATGGCGGTTCGGTGTCAGCCAGATCGCCGCCGTCACGTGGAGGGAAGAGCCATCGGAGAGCGGATAGATCAACTGCACCGAGCCCTTCCCGTAAGTCTTCTCCCCCACCAGCACACCTCGCCCCCGATCCTGGATGGCACCGGCGACGATTTCCGAAGCGCTGGCCGTCTGACCGTTTACCAGCACAGCCAGGGGCAGGTCCGTCGCCACCCCGCCCGGGTGGGAGCGATAGGTCTCCTCCGACCGCCCCCGGCGCTGCTCGTAGAGGATCACACCCTCGTCCAGGAACTCGTCAGCCACGGCGATGGCCGACTGCAGCAACCCCCCGCCATTGCCCCGCAGGTCCAGCACCAGGGCTTGAACCCCCTGAGCCTTCAGCTCCTGCAATCCCTCGGCCACCTCCTGGGGTGTCCGGTCGGTGAAATTGCTGATGCGCATATAGCCGACCTGAGGGGCTTCTTCCAGCACACGCCACTCGGCTGAGGGCACCTGGATCTCCTGGCGGACAACGGTGAAGCGCAGCACCTCCCCATCCCGCCGCACCTCCAGCACGACCGAGGTCCCCACAGGCCCACGGATCAACTCAGCCACCTGACCCTCGTTCATCTCCGGCGTGACGGGCGTGCCATCCACCGAGAGCAGGACATCGCCCCTCTGGAGACCCGCCTGGGCCGCCGGGCCATCGCGGAAGGGATCCAGGTAGATCTCCCCGGCCTCATTGCGGCGGATGTAGGCCCCGATGCCGCCGAAGAAACCCTGCAGCCGCTCTTTCTCCCGCTGGGCCGGCTGAGGTTCCAGGAAAACGGTGTAGGGATCACCCAGGGTCTCGAGCACGCCCCGGATCGCCCCATAGGTGCGCTCGCGGGGGGAGGGCAGGGGCCCATAGAAGTCCCGCTCCACCCAGTCCCATGCCTCCCAAAAGACATCGAAGGTGGTTGGACGACTAGCCTCCGCCCGGTTGGTCACCAGCCAGGAGGCCCCAAAGCCGGCAGCACAGGCCACCAGCACCACGACGACAACCACCCCCACCAGCAAGGGTGGAGAGATTCCAAAGAATCGGCGCATACCTGTCACGTCTTTCCCCTTCGCACGGTGTCCTCCCTCTGACTCCAGAACAGTCACAGGTATTCTAACACACAACAGAAAGCACGCAAGTGGAGGGGAGGGCCTGCGGTGATTACCCACGGGCGGTTTAGCGTCCGGCGTCGATCTATGGGTGATCACCGCGAGGGCTTTCCAAGCCCGCCCTTCCCAAGCCTGCCCCTTCCGGGACACTTGTCACCCCTGATCCTCGACATCCATCCCTTGACCCTCCACCGGTTTGCTGTATACTTCTTCTATCCCCCGCAGCGCCCCGGCCCCCACCGGATGCTGCGAGTGAAGCCCCGCCAACCGGGAAGAATGCCCACAGCAACGCCCATAGGGACACAACCAGCCTGGTGCCCCACCGGACACACCGGACACTCCTGAAGGAGGTGACGCGATGACCCGCCTGATTGCCGGTGCCCAACCGGACACGTCGGACATCCCCAGCGAGGCCTCGACCGAGGAGCGGCTGGAAGCCCTCATCCGCATCTTGAGCGACTACATCGAGCACTACCACGGTGGATGGGTCAAGATGGTCGCCCTGGAGGGAGACACGCTCAAGGTCAAGATGGGCGGCGCCTGCGAGGGCTGCCCCCTCTCGGCGACCACGCTGCATGGCTGGATCGCCGGCACCGTGACCCAGTTCTTCCCCCAGGTCAAATCGGTCGTCGCTGTAGAGACCACCAACCTGGCAGAACCCTAAGCCAGCAGAACTTCTGGGAGCTTCCACCTCCAACCCTGAAGGAGAGAGCCAATGGAGATCACACACGACATTGTCATCGTCGGAGCCGGGCTGGCGGGAACCTGGGCCGCCCTGGCCGCCAGCCGGCAGGGGGTCACCAACATCGGAGTCATCTCCAAGATCTACCCTCTGCGCTCCCACAGCGGAGCGGCCCAGGGCGGCATCGCGGCCAGCCTGTCCAACGTGCGTCCTGTCCCGGGCAGCGGCCCCCGAGGCCCCATCGAGCCCACTCCCGAGAACGATCCCGAGGCCATCCCGGACAGTTGGGAGCTGCATATGTTCGACACCATCAAGGGCTCCGACTGGCTGGGGGACCAGGACGCCATTGAGATCTTCGTCAAGGACGCACCCCACGTCATCTACGAGTACGAGCATATGGGCTGTGTCTTCAGCCGGCTGTCCGACGGCCGCATCGCTCAGCGCTGGTTCGGCGGCCACTCGGCCCCCCGCGCTTGCTACGCCGCCGACCGGACGGGCCACGTGCTGCTGCACACCGTCCACGAGCAAGCCCTGCGCCACGGCGTGACCTTCTACAGCGAGTGGTACGCCCTGGACCTGATCATCGAGGACAACGTTTGCCGGGGAGTCATCGCCCTGGAGATCAACACGGGCGAACTCCACGTGATGCGGGCCAAGACAGTGATGTTCGGCACCGGCGGCGCAGGCCGGGCTTTCAAGATCACCTCCAACGCCTACGCCAACACCGGAGATGGGGTGGCCATCGCCTACAACGCCGGGGTCCCGCTGATGGATATGGAGTTCTTCCAGTTCCACCCCACCGGCCTCTACCGCCAGGGCATCCTGATGAGCGAGGCCTGCCGGGGCGAGGGCGGCTACCTTATCAACCGCGACGGCGAGCGCTTCATGGAGCGCTACGCCCCCGACCGGATGGAGCTGGCTCCCCGCGACCTGGTGAGCCGGGCCGAGCAGACGGAGATCAACGAGGGCCGGGGCATCAACGGTGAGGACTACCTCTACCTGGACCTGCGCCACCTGGGCGAGGAGAAGATCATGTCGCGCCTCCCCCAGATCCGCCAGCTCGCCATTGACTTCATCGGCGTGGACCCCATCGAGAAGCCCATCCCCATCCAGCCGACGGCCCACTACACGATGGGGGGCATCCCGACCACCGTGGATGGTGAGGTGCTGGCCGACGCCAAGGGGAACCTGGTGACCGGCTTCTACGCCGCCGGCGAGTGCGCTTGCGTCAGCGTCCACGGGGCCAACCGGCTGGGCACCAACAGCCTGCTGGAGGCCTCCGTCTTCGGGAGGCGCGCCGGCGAAGCGATGGCCCGCTTCGTCCAGGATGGGGCCAAGCTGCATCCCGTTCCCGGCGGCACCCTGGAGCGGGCCCAGGAACGGATCCGGCGGCTGATCGAGAGCGACGGCAACGAATCACCTTACAAGATCGCCGAAGAGCTGAAGGAGACGATGACCAACTACGTCGGCATCTTCCGCGATGAGGAGAAGCTGAAGCACGCCCTGGAGAAGATCCGCTCCCTGCAGCAGCGGTTCCGCAACATCCGCATGATGGACAAGAGCCGGCGCTTCAACTCGGAGCTGCTGAACGTGCTGGAGATCGAGCACCTGCTGACCTTCAGCGAGGTCACCGCCGCCGGTGCCCTGGCCCGCCGGGAGAGCCGGGGAGCCCACTACCGCACCGACTTCCCCAAGCGGGACGACGAGAACTGGCTGAAGCATACGATGGCCCACAAGACCGAAGAGGGCCCCCGCCTGAGCTACAAGCCGGTGACCATCTTCTGGGATCGCTACCCGCCTCAGGAGCGAAAGTACTGAACGCATCAAGAGGAGATAGCAGCATGGGCGCCAATCGCACCGTAACCTTCCGCATCAAACGGTTCGACCCGGAGAAGGACCGCAAACCCCACTTCCAGGAGTTCCGGTTTGAGCTCCAGCCGGGCATGACGGTCCTGGACAGTCTGCTCTACATCAAGGCCGAAATAGACGGGAGCCTGACCTTCCGCTACTCCTGCCGGAGCGCCATCTGCGGCTCCTGCGCCGTGCGCATCAACGGACGGAACCGGCTGGCTTGCAAGACCCAGGTGGAGCCCCTCCTGGACCGAAAGGGACGCCTCACCATCGAGCCGCTGCCCTACCTGCCCATTCTCAAGGACCTGGTGGTGGACCAGACCGCTTTCTGGGAGCAGTACGAGCACGTGAAGCCCTGGCTGGTTCCCCCTGATGAGGTGCCCGAGAAGGAGTTCCGGGTCTCTCCCGAGGAGGTCGCTGCCTTCGAGGATGCCGAGATCTGCATTATGTGCGGCGCGTGCTACTCGGCCTGCACCGTCGTCGCCTTCAACAAGAAGTACATCGGCCCCCACGCGCTGCTCAAGACCTTCCTGCGGGTGATGGACCCCCGGGACAGCATCGTGGGGGAGCGGTTGGAGATCGTGGGGGGCAGCGAGGGGGTCTTCCGATGCCACACCATCTTCAACTGCATCGAGGCCTGCCCCAAAGGGCTGAACCCCACCAAGGCCATCGAGACCCTGCGCAAGATGGTCCAGAAACGAGACCAGATCGTCGCCGCCCGGGCCGAGCGCCAAAAGCACCTCACCGAACCGATCCGGCCGGCGAGCTGAGCAGACACCGGCAGAAGGAGGGGATTGATGTACAAGACCACAGGCTTCATCAGTTTCCTGCTGCGCCGCATCACAGGAGTAGCGCTGGTCATCTACCTGTTCCTGCACATCCTGGTGATCGGCTCGGCCACGGGAGGACCGGACTCCTTCAACGCGACGCTCGACTTTGTCCAACAGCCCATCTTCAAGCTGGCCGAGGTTGGGCTCCTGGCGGCGGTCGTCTACCACGCCGTGGACGGCATCCGCCTCCTGATCGTCCACTACTTCAACGTGCCGGAGTACAACCGCAGCCTCTTCTACGCTATCTTCGTCGTGGCGGTGATCCTGACCATCGCCGGCGGCGTTCCCATCCTGCTCTTCATGCTCGAGGGACAGGGGTAGGAGGAAAGGAGTCGAACCATGCGTCTCTGGCAGATTCAGCGCTGGACGGCCATCGCGCTGCTCGTCTTCCTCACGCTGCACATGATCGTGGTCCACTACCCGCCCTTCCACATCACCTTCGAACGCATCCTGGAGCGGCTGGCTCGGCCCGAGTGGAAAGCCATTGACATCGCCTTCCTCTTCGTCGTCCTGCTCCACGCTCTGACCGGAGCCTGGGCGGTGCTGACCGACTTCGAGGCGGTCCACCCCTTTAAGCGATGGATCGCCATCCTCGGGATCGTCCTCGGCGTGGCTGCTTTCCTCTACGGCACCCAGACGATCCTCAGCTTCCAACCGCCGGCGTGAGCCGGATGCGGACGGCAACCCACGGTCGGCAGCCTACGAGGCAGGATGCGGGCGGTGATGCTTAGGAGAGATGGACCGTGAAAGCCGACCGGGTGCTCTACAACGGTCGCCTTTACACGATGGACCCCGCTCGCCCCCGGGCCAGCGCCATCGCCATCGCCGGCGAGCGCATCCTGGCCGTCGGCGACGACGAGGCGATGCGCGACCTGCTGGACCCCGGGGGCGAGGCGATCAACCTGGAAGGGCGAACGGTCGTACCGGGCTTCGTGGACGCCCACGTCCACCTCTTGCAGACGGCGCTGCTCCAGGATAGCCTCTCCCTGGAAGCCCTGCCTTCCCCCCAAGCCATCCTCACCGCCGTCGCCGGTTGCCTGCGCCGGACGGAGCCGGGCCAGTGGCTCGTCGGCTTCGGCTGGGACGAGCACCGCTGGCCCGGCTGGCGGCCCTCCCGAGCCCAACTGGACGGCGTTTCCCCCCACCACCCGGTCGTACTGCTGCGCCACGACGGCCACACGGCCTGGGCCAACAGCCGGGCGTTGCTCCGGGCCGGCATCACGGCCCAAACCCCCGATCCCCCCGGCGGCCTGATCCACCGTCTCCCCAACGGCGAACCCAGCGGCCTGGTCAGCGAGGCCGCCGTGGACCTGCTGATGCAGGCCATCCCCCCGCCGCCCCCGGAGAAGCGCCGCTCCCTGCTGCGCCAGGTGATGGCCCGGGCCAACGCGGCCGGCCTGACGGGCGTCCACGAGATCCCCTTTCGCAACGACGTGCCGGTCATCAGGCAGGACTACCAGGCCCTGGCCGATGCCGGCCAGCTCACCCTGCGCGTCACCCTAATGCTCCACAGCGAGCAGTTCGAGGAGGCGATGGCCTCGGGGCTGCGGACAGGGGACCCGGTAGTCGTCGGGCAGCCGGCGCTGGCGACCTGGCTGCGCTGGGGGCCGGTGAAGTGGTTCACCGACGGAGCGCTGGGAAGCGGGACGGCGGCGATGCTGGAGCCCTACGTGGGGCGGGGGGAGGACCGGGGGATCCTGCGCCTTTCCTCTGAGGAGATCGCCGGCATCCTGCGCCGGGCCAACGCGGCGGGGCTGGCCTGCGCCTTCCACGCCATCGGCGACGCGGCCAACCGCCACGTGGTGGAGGCGCTGGAGCGGGTGAGGGGGGAAGGGGGAGAAACGGGAGCGCCACGCCACCGGATCGAGCACGGTCAGCACATCCACCCCGACGACGTGGTGCGGATGGGCCGGCTGGGGGTGACCGTCGTGGCCCAGCCGACCCACCTGGCCGACGACATGGCGCTGTGTGAAAGGGCGCTGGGAGAGCGGGCCCGTTGGGCCTACCCCCTCGCCGACCTGCTGCGGGCCGGCGTCCACCTGGCCTTCAGCTCCGACAGCCCCATCGCCGACTTCTCACCGCTGACGGCCATCTACCACGCCGTCACCCGCCGCCGGCTGGACGGGCACCCCGGCCCCGACGGGTTCGAGCCGGCCCAACGACTGACCATCTCCCAAGCGGTGGCTGCCTACACCACCGGTGCTGCCTACGCCTCCGGCGAGGAGACGGTCAAGGGGAGCCTCACGCCGGGCAAGCTGGCCGACCTAGTCATCCTCTCCCAGGAGGTCTTCGCCCTGCCGCCCGTCGAACTGCTGAACACCGCCGTCGTGGCCACGATGGTCGGGGGCCGGTTCGTGCACCGGGGGTTCTAGCCTAACGGTCTGGCGGTCCACGGTCCGCAGTCCACAGCCTGCAGAAGTAGGGCAGCTTTCCGTAGCTGCCCGGCTTGGTTTGTTGAACCTGAGGACTTATGCAAGGGATTCCGTGGCGGCGCAACCTCATCCTGTTGGTCGTCGTGCAATTGCTCTCCACCGCCGGCTTCAGCCTCGTCTTCCCCTTCCTCCCCCTCTACTTCCGACAACTGGGCGTCGCCTCCTCCGGCCCCGTCGAGTTCTGGGCCGGCGTCGTCTTCTCCTCCCAAGCCGTGGTGATGATGATCGCCGCCCCTATCTGGGGAGCCCTTGCCGACCGCTACGGACGCAAGCTGATGATCGTGCGGGCCACCCTGGGCAGCGCCCTCCTCCTGGCCCTGATGGGATTCGCCCGCAACGTGGAGCAACTGGTCCTCCTGCGCACCCTCCAGGGCGCGGTCACCGGCGTCATCCCCGCCACCAGCGCCCTGGTTGCCGCCTCGACGCCCCGGGAGAAAACGGGGATGGCCTTGGGATTGTTGCAGATGGGCCGCTGGCTGGGCGTCGCCGTTGGCCCCCTCATCGGCGGGCTCATCGGCGACACCCTCGGCTTCCGGGCGAGTTTCTGGGTGACCAGCGGGATGCTGGGGCTGGCGGGGATGGGCACCCTCTTGGGGGTGCAGGAGGTCTTCTCCCCGGGCGAGGCGGCCCGCCGGCCCCCCATCTGGGAGGCCTATCGAGCCCTCGTCGTGGCTCCGGGGATGAGCCGGCTCTACACCATCGTCTTCTTTCGGGAGCTGGTCCGTACCCTCGTCTTCCCTTTCGTCTCCCTCTTCGTCGCCGAGCTCCACGGCTCGGAAGCGGGAGCTGCCTCCCTCACGGGGCTCCTGGTAGGCAGTACGGCCATCACCGGGGCGCTGAGTGCCTTCGGGTTGGGACGCCTGGGCGACCGGCGAGGGCACGACCGCGTTCTCCTCGCCTCGGCCGTCGCCGCCGTCCTCTTCTACCTGCCCCAGCCCTTCGTCGCTGCGGTAGGCCCGCTGATCGCCTTTCAGGTCGCCGCCAGTGGGGCTGCCGGGGGGATGATCGCCTCCGTCGCCGCGCTGATGAGCCTGCAAGCTCCCGACCAGAGCCAGGGGAGCGTCTACGGGCTGGAGAACGGGATCACCTCGGCGGCTCGGATCCTGGCGCCGATGATGGGTGCAGCGCTAGCGATCCGGTTCGGGCTGCGGACCATCTTCGGCGGCGCGGCCGTCCTCTACGCCCTCGTGGTGCTGTTGAGCTGGCTTCCCTGGCCCTCGCCGGACTCCGGAGACTATGCCTCTGCATCCTCGGCAGCCTCGGCCGCCGAGCGCCCGTAGGTCTCCAACTGGTCCCGCACCTTGGCGATCTCGGTGTGGGGGGCGTAGATGCGCCGCGTCGTCGAGATGTCGGCGTGGCCCAGGTAGGTCTGCAGCACGTCCAGGTCCATCCCCTCGTGGAGCAGTTGCTGGGCCCGGTAGTGGCGGAAGTCGTGGGGCGAGGTGCCCTGGTAGAGCCCCAGGGCTTTGGCCGCGTCCTTGACGATGCGCCACAGGGTCCAGCGGCTCAGGGGCTTTCCCGCACCGCGACCGTGGGAGATGAAGAGGGCCGGGTGGTTGTCCTCCCGCTCCCGCAGGTAGTCGGCGATGGCCCGCTGGGCCTCCGGCGTCAGGAGGATGATGCGCTCCTTGCCCCCTTTGCCCTCGATGCGCACTTCCCGCTTGCGCCCGTCCAGGACCATCTCCCGGGTGAGAGAGGCGACCTCGCTGACCCGGCCGGCCGAGGCGTAGAGGGTGTGCACCACCGCCCTCGCCCGCAGAATCTTGAGGCGTTGCAATTTGTTTTGCCTAGTCGTGGGCTCCGGCAGGGGCAGGCTGTCGTAGTAGGTGACGATACGGGGCAGCCCTGGGTCGGGATCGTGGGCGGTGGCTCGGGGGCCACGGAAGCGCCCTCGGGCGGCGCGGAGGCGGTTCTGAGCCTTGCCCAGGTGGAAGCCGGGGGCCAGACGGTCGTGGGCGTCCAGCCAGACCAGAAAGCGCTGGACACCGGCCAGGTAGGTCTGGATGGTGGCGGGGCTGTAGCGGCGCTTCTGGACCATCCACTCGTGGAAGGCGACCAAGAGATCGTCGCGGAAGCCGGTGACGGGGATGGGGTGGGGTAGGGGGGCAGGAAGGTAACCGGTTTCGGCGATGAACTCGGCCAGCCGCTTGAGGGCGTGGCGGTAGGTCTCCACTGTCTGCTGCCGGCCGGTCAGCGTCTCCAGGAAGGCGTTGGCGTATTCCACCTCCGGGGTGGGGGCGTCCCGGCCTTGCCGTCCCGTTCCCTCGCCGACCTGTTGTCCTTCTGACTCCGTCGGTGCTCTCTGCTGGCCCATCGCACGCTCCTCGTTGCCTCGCTGGCTCGCTGCCTCGCCGACTCGTTGCCTCGCCGACTCGTTGACTCGCTGACCCGCTGACTCGTTTCGTCGCTTCGCGGTTTTCCAACATAAGGTGCATTATGTTGCATTACACACAGACCCTATGATACCACAAAAGAGGGAAAGAGGCAAAGCGGGCTGAGAGGTGGTGATGAGGCAATGAGTGATGAGTGATGAGTGATGGGGCAACAAGGCGATGGGGATTTGGGTGGGCGGCCTGCGAGTATCCGCGAGTGTGTGAGGGGCGGGCAGCAAGCAGCCTCTCTGCAGGAGGGTGTTTGCCTTATGGGATCGCCGTCTTCCATCCGCTCAATCCGTTCTCAAATCCGCTGACAGCTATCCGCTCCAAAACGGACTGTTATCGGCGGATAGGGAGAGCGGGTTGTGTAGAGGTTGGTCCGGCATCGGGCCGGGGCCGAGGGTCTGTGCGACGGTTTGTGACTATGCGAAATACACCTACCCTCCGAGACAGAGGAGATGCCCTCCGGCATCGCGCCCCACCTCCTCCCAAGCAGAAGCCCATCTGGTGATTACCCGGCCCGAACCTGGAACGGGCTGAGAGCTATCCCTACCACAGGCTGCCTCATCGCCCCCGGATAAGGGGCAGCCACCAATGCCACCCCCCACTTCGCCCTCGCTGCCGGGCGCTAAGCCGCCCGGCAGCCGGCACTTGTAGGTAACCCCCAACTCTCCTCGCCTGCCCCCTTCCCTCCCTCAGCGCCGGAAGGGGGCACGAAGAGAGGGCAAAAAGGCCCTTCAGGCAGCCTTCTTCCCCCTGAGAGGCAGTCTCATTACGCCGCTTATGACTATGCGAAACAAGCTCCGTCCGTCACGAGTGCTCCGACCCCCGCAGGAGCCGCACGAGCCCCCATCCCGCCACCCCAGCCCCGACCAGGATGACCACCCCGGCAAAAACGGCCGTCATAATGGACGTCGTGGTCAGCGCGTTCAGACAAGCCTTCCGATCACCACCACAGATTACCTCGGCCTTCACCTCCGGTGGGGTCGTCAGGGCCGCCACGGTCCCCATCACCGTCACCTGGTCGCCCGGTGCGAACCCCTTCAACTGGGCACGGGAACCGACCCAGACCACTCGCTCATTGTACAAGACGGCCCGCCAGCTCTGCACCGTCACGCTTTGGCCGTTCAGCAGGAGCGGGAACGGCGGTTCAACCTCGGACTTCAACTGCCACGAATAGTACCGTTGTCGCTGCCCCCCGCTCTTGTACCGATACCGGACCTCCTTTTCCCAGTAGGTGTAGAGCACAAGCCCCTCCCGGGCGACCGGCGCATCGGACGAGATGGTGCCAGTGAGGGCTACGTCCCTCCCCTCACCCAGGGTTCTCAGATCGCCGGCCTCCTGCACGACGGGGGCCGCTTTCCAGCGCTTGAGGTCCTCCTGGCCGATCCGGCCCATCATCGCACAGACGAGACCGCCGCCGATGATGAGCAACCCCAGGATCACGCCGGCAATCCAGTTGAGCTTCTGTTCCCGCATCGCTCCTTCGCCTTTCTTGTCACTGAGGCACCGAGGCACTGAGGCACCGAGGCGCCGAGGACGGGAGAAGGGGAGGCTTCGCACCCGGCGGATGCCGGCCCCCGTCGGAGCTCGGCCCCCGCCGGAGCAGGAAGCCCCCCTCCCGAGTCGCTACTGGGAGACCAACAGCTCCCTCACCTTCTTGAGCTTGCCCAGGCGGATCCTCGGACAGGCCAGGGCGTAGTGGGTGCCGTCCCGAAGGACGAAGTGCACCGTCGGGATGAAGCCCCCCTCGATCTCCACCGCCTGGACCTCACTGCGGGGATACTGGATGAGTAACCGGTCCAGCGACGGCCTGAAAAACCCCCGCTTCATCGCGAAGAAGCCCACTTTGGTCGGGCCGACGGCCACGTAGTGGATTCCCGGATGGTCCCCGGGGAGGGAGGCCGGTTTGGCCGCTGCTTCGGCCAGAAGCCCTCCCACAATGCCTCCCACGCCGGAGCCGATGGCCTTGAGGAGCGACGACTTGGCCTCCAGGATCACCCCGGCGATCACAGGCTCCCCCAACAGCTCGCTGGCTTTCTTGTTCATTGTACTTCCCTCCCCTCAGATGAGCAACCTCTCACTTGAACTCGAAGGCGGTGATGTAGGTGAAGTAGGATGACTGGTCGGCGACGAAGACGCGGGAGCCGTCGGCCAGGACCGCCGCACCGGTGGGCCGGTAGAAGCCGCCCTCCGGCCAGGGATGCTCACCACCTTCCACAGGGACGCCGAACTGAGCCAGCAGGTTGCCCATCGGGTCCAGCTTCATCACCCCTGCCGGATACCCGACCGCCAGGTACATGTTCCCCTCGGCGTCGAAGTCCAGGCTCGTGGGGGAAGCCCCGGCCAAGGCGCTTCCGGCCAGCCTCCCCAGGAGATTGCCCTCGGGATCGAACTTCATGATCTCACCGGCCATCCAGCCGACCACGTAGAGATTGCCGTCCGGCCCCACGTCCATCGCCGTCGCGCCGAAGAAGGCCCCGGGGATGGGGAACGCCCCCACGAAGGTGCCATCGGCGCCGAACTTCTGGACGCGCACGAGCTTATCGCCCGCCTCGTCCTCGTTCTCATCCAGCACGTACACCGAGCCGTCAGGGCCTACGGCCAGGGCCTGCGGGCTGAACTCGCCGAACTGCCCATCGCCAGTGCCGGCCTCCCCCCAGCGGGTGACCAGCGCCCCACCAGGGGTGAAGACGAAGACTTGGTTGTTCCCCCAGGCCGCCACGTAGACGTTGCCATCCGGCCCGATCTTCACGTCGGTGGGGTTGTTCAGGTCATCGTGGATGATCCGGTTGACCTGATTCCCCTCGGCGTCGAAGACCCAGATGCCCTCGAGGGCGTCTGTGACGTAGACCAGGTTGTCGGCGCTGGTGTCCATCTTCCCCAGGTTCGTGAACTGGTCCGAGGAGATCCCCCCTTCCCCCTCGCCACCCAGCCGCCAGACGAAGCCCTCCGGCGGCGGGAAGGGGGTCGGCGTGGCCGTCGGCTCGATCACCGGTCGCTTCGCCACCCCTTCTCCCGGCAGACCAACCAACTCGACGGCGTCAATCTCGTTCCACCCCAGCCCTAACGCCGACTGATCCACCGTGATGCGGACGCCCTGCACCAAGAAGTCGGTCTGGTCCAGCGGGATGGAGAGGGTGTAGGGGCAGGGCTTTTCCACCAGGTGGGGCTCCTGGGTGTAGACGGTGACGAAGTTGCCGTCCTGGTCCACCAGGTCCACCTGCACCACCTGATCGGCGTTGTAGTTCTGGACGATGTTGACCTCGGTGGCGTAGACGAGGGTGTCGTAGTAGACGATGAGCCACTCCACCGTATCGCCCCGCTCCGAAGCCCAGGCTGCGTCGGAGTCGCCACACGCCTCGGTATCGGGCTCTCCGACGGCTTGGAGGGCCGACCAACTGGGATCCCCGTACTGAGAGCTGGCGATGGCGTCGCCGGCCCACTGCCGGAGGTACGGGATGGGCGTCTCGGTCGGCGTGGGAGACGGCCTGGGGGTGGGCGTAGGCGACGGGATCGGTGTGGCCGTAGGCGGTGGCGACGTGGGCGTGGGCGTCGGCGCAGCCCCTCCACACGCGCCGATGGACAACGACAACGCGACCAACAACCCCAGCACGATACCCTTTTTTGCACTCATACTCCAACTCCTCCGCGTATTCTTTCTGGGTTGTGACTATGCGAAGAAACATCCCCTCAAGGAACGACCAGGCTCTTCACCATCGCCTCGAAGATCGGGCGAACCTCCCCCCACGTCCCCGGCGGTGCCATCCCGGTGAAGGTGAACCCCCAATCCCCCGCCAGGACGAAGGCCAGACTCCCCTCGAAGGGCACGTCCTGGAGGGTGCCGGAGATCTCCACGATGCCGGCCGAATGGCCCCCTACCTCGAAGAAGGCCATCTCACCGGCCTCCGCGCCGAAGTGCCCGATCCCCCCCTGCAACGCCCCCTCGACGCTGGTGATCTCGCCGATCCCCAACCCCTCGGCCAACTCGTCCAGAGGGCCGGCCCGCAGGACGATGAGCGGCGCTTCCTGAACGGCCACGCTCATATCCTCTTTCCGACGGACGAAGGCGATCTGGTTCTCCTTCAGCTCGACGTAGGTCCAGCCTTCGGGATAGCCCAGACGGTAGCCGGCCGGGGCCTGGTACTCGGCCCCCAGCGCCGTCCCCGCTTCTCCGCCGAGTTCGGCGATCCACTGCTCCACCTGAGCCCGGTTGGGGGCGTCGGGCCGCAGACGCAGATAGGTCTGGAACTCGGCGACCGCTTCCGCCGCCCGCCCCAGGTTGGCGTAAGCCACCCCCAGGTTGTAGTGGGCGAAGGCGTGATCGGGATTGATCTGAAGCGCCCGCTGCCATTCGGCGATGGCCTCGTCCAGTCGGTTCTGCTTGGCATAGGAGATGCCCAAATCCACGTGAACCTCGACGTTGTCGGGGTCCACGCGCAGGGCCTCCTGATACTCGGCGATGGCCTCCTCCTCGCGCCCCATCTCGGCGTAGGCCAGCCCCAACTCACGGTGGGCAGGGGCGTAGTCGGGGTTGAGCCGGATCGCTTCCTGCAGCTCGGCGATGGCCTCCTCCGTCTGGCCCAGGTCGTTGTAGGCCACCCCCAGGTTGTAGTGGGCGAGGTAGTGATCGGGGTTGAGCCGGATCGCCTCCTGCCATTCGGCGATGGCCTCCTCCGTCCGGCCCAGGTTGGCGTAAGCGGTGCCCAGGTTGGCGTGGACGTTGGCATCCTCCGGTGCCAGTTCCAGGGCCTTCTCCAGCTCGGCGAGGGCTTCTTCGTATTGCCCTTGATCAAGGAGCGCAACCCCTCGCTCGAGGAGCTCCTGGGCCGAAGGCGTTGGAGTGGCCGGAGGCGAAGTCGGCTCCTCGGCGACGGGCGTGGATACGCCGGGGGAGCCGGCGGCATCCGCCATCCAGGAGAAGGTGCTGCTCATACTGCTTCCCTTCTTGGAGAAGGACCCAGAGCACTCGATGGACCGATGGCCCTCGGCATCACCCAGCGACTCCCCATCCACCAGCACCTCGCAGGTGACGGTGCCGCTGCCCGACGGGTTGACGGCAACGACCCGGAAGGAGAAGCTGCTCCCCACCGCGATCGTCGCCTCCCAGGGAAGGCTGACCGTGTCCTTCCCAACGCTGCCATCGGCCTTGGTGTATTCGACGTCGGCCTTGGACGCGGTACCGCCGACCCGGTAGGTGAGCTCCGTGCGGCCTCCGCCGCAGCCGGCCAGGATCAGCACCACGACCAGGGCGAACAACCCAACAACGATCCTCAGAGATTTCCCCCCACTCCGCAGCGCTTCCATCGTTCCTTCCTCCGGCGATCTCTGCTAGTGAATCTTGGCCTCCAGCTTGCGGGCGTAGCCCAGCGCCACGTCCTCGGCGGTTGACTCCTGGGGACCCATCACCATAAGCATCGCGATGACGTTGGCCTTGCGGAAGGTGATCACGTAGACGTTGAGGCTCAAGGTGGATTCACTGCCCCCGATCATCACCGCCTCATCGCCCACATTGGGGGGGCTCAGCGACTCCATCGTCGCGCTGGGCACCTGCTCCTGAAACGCCTTCGCCAGGTCCCGGATGGTCCCCCCGGCCATCTCCTCCTTGGCCGAATCCACGGACTCGGTCGTGAAGATGATGCTCACCACGAGGTCGCCAATCCGCTCCGTCTCAAAGGTGCGCATATTGGCGTCCCGGAGGTAAGGCGGGAGATCGGCCTCTTCCCCCTGCTTCATCGTTTCCATCGTCTCCTCGCCCGTCAGCGACCAATCGGAGCCCAAGTCGGCAGCCGAGAGGTTCATCGCTGCCGCGGCCGTCTCGATGATCGGCTCCGGGGTTGGCGTCGGCGTCGCCGGTTTCCCACCCCCGCAGGCGACGGTCGAGAAGAGCAAACAGACCACCAATAGGCTCAGAATCAGACGAGAGGGCTTCATAGCTACACCTCCTGACCACAACTACCGGACAAGTCCTTCCTACCGGGGCCTACACCCCCATCTGCTGCCCCCTGGTTTCCGGGCTCCAAGCTCCCCGTTTGGATTTGGATGAAGCGCAGCAGGTCTTCCAGCGATTGGAAGGCGACAGAGCGACCGCTGGTCACATGCTGCACGTATCCCCGCCAGAGAGGATGGCCACCGGGCCGCGTGAGGCCCGGCTCCCACCAAATGCGGACGATGAACGCATGGCGGTCACCGGAGGGAGAGGTCATCTACACACCCATCACCACAGGCCTCCTGGCAAGGGGGAACGACAGACGGCGGTCGGCCTCCGTTACACTCGAAGTGTATCACAGGGGTATCGTAGGGGTATCGTAAAAGCGGGGAAACAAGCGGGGGGAAAAGAGCGGCAGGTCTATTGATAGCTACCCGATCCGGCCCCAGTCAGGGAAACACGAAGGACACCAAGAGCTCAAAGGACACAAAGCGGTACGAAAACTCGGATTTCGATAAGCCGCTTTTGCAGTCGTGCCCCCCCATCCGCCGACGGCCATCCGCTCCAAATCCGCTCAATCTGTTCCTGAATCCGCTGACAGCCATCCGCTCCAAATCCGCTCAATCCGTTCCTGAATCCGCTGACAGCTATCCGCCGACAGTCATCCGCTCCAAATCCGCTCAATCCGTTCCCGAATCCGCTGACAGCTATCCGCTGACAGCCATCCGCTCCGGCCCCGGTGGGGAACACGAAGGACACCAAGAGCTCAAAGGACACAAAGCGGTACGAAAACCCGG
>Ga0256830_1000239_pt1 | contig 48072 bp, 37 predicted proteins | sample 128326metaG_FD_190537 | JGI IMG/M metagenome (GOLD analysis project Ga0256830, IMG submission 190537) | Hydrothermal vent microbial communities from Lau Basin, Pacific Ocean - 128-326 | ecosystem: Environmental > Aquatic > Marine > Hydrothermal vents | place: Pacific Ocean: Lau Basin | collected...
AATGGTCACTTCTCGCCTCCCGTTTCCCCCTGGCTCTATCGTGGACCAACGAGCCAGGGAGGTTCGTGGTTTTGATCTGGCTCCCCGAGTAGGACTCGAACCTACAACCCTGCGGTTAACAGCCGCATGCTCTACCAATTGAGCTATCGGGGATCGGGGTCCGCCGGGAGGCGGGCCGGAAGGCGGGGGAAGATAGGGAGGGCGGAGGGAGGATGCAAGGGGGAGGGACGGGGAGTGGGCAGGGGGTTCGGGCGGGGAGGGCGGAAGGGCCGCGGAGCCGGGGAGGGGAGATAGGGCCGCGAGGCCGGGAAGGATCAGGAGAGGGCTGCGAGGCCGGGGAGGGTCTTGCCCTCGAGGAGTTCGAGGGAGGCGCCGCCGCCGGTCGAGATGTGGCGGATCCGATCCTGGAGGCCGAGGAGTTCAAGGGCGGCGACGGAATCGCCGCCTCCGACCACGGAGAAACCCGGGGAAACGGCGACAGCCTCGGCGACGGCCTCGGTCCCCCGCCGGAACTCGGTCCATTCGAAGACCCCCATCGGACCGTTCCAGACGATCGTGCCGGCGTCCTCGAGGGCCCCCGCGTAGGCCTTCCGGGTCTCGGGTCCGATGTCCAGGCCCATCAACCCTTCGGGGATTTCGGGCCCGGTGATCTCGTAGGGGCTGTCCTCGGCGAAGCGAAGCGCCGCGCAGTGGTCGGAGGGCAGGAGGAGGACCTTGCCCGAGGAAGTCGCCTCGTCGAGGACCGACCGCGCCTCGCCCCTGAGATCGTCCTCGAGACGGCTCCCCCCCACCGGCACGCCCTTCGCGGCGAGGAAGGTGTAGGCCATCGCCCCGCCGATCAGAAGGCGGTCGACCTTCGGGAGGAGGTTGCGGATGACCGGCAGCTTGTCGGAAACCTTCGCGCCGCCGAGGACGGCGACGAAGGGGCGCTCGGGTTCCTCGAGGACCTTCGAGAAGGCCTCGATCTCCTTCTCGAGAAGAAGACCCGGAGCGGAGGGCAGGAGGCGGGGCAGGAGGGCGACCGAGGCGTGCGCCCGGTGGCAGGTCCCGAAGGCGTCGTTGACGTAGGCCTCGCCGAGGGCGGCGAGGGCCTCGGCGAAGCCCTCGTCCCCCTTCGTCTCGCCCGCGTGGAAGCGCAGGTTCTCGAGAAGGAGGACCTCCCCCCCGCCGAGGGCGCGGGCGGCGGCCTCCGCCTCCTCCCCGACGCAGTCGGGTGCCGTCCGCACGGTCCAGCCGGTCAGCTCGGCAAGACGGCGGCCGACCGGCGCCAGGCGCATCGAATCGACGACCTTCCCCTTCGGGCGTCCGAGGTGCGACATCAGGATCGGGCGCGCGCCGCGCCCGAGAAGGCTTCGGATCGTCGGAAGGGCGGCCTCGATGCGGTTGTCGCTCGTCACCCGTCCCGAGTCGTCGAGGGGGACGTTGAAGTCCACGCGGACGAGCACGCGCCGTCCTTCGACGGGCAGATCGGCGAGTCGTTGCATCGAAGCCTCCATGGCGAGACGGAGGTCCGGGAGCCCCGGACCCAGGACCCTGGAATTCGCTTCGCTCCGCGGCCCCGCCCCGCGTGCGGGGGCGCGGGAAGCGTTCAGGAACCGAGCGCGTGGGCCTTCGCGACGAGGTCGCAGACCCGGTTGCTGTACCCCCACTCGTTGTCGTACCAGCTCACCACCTTGACCATGTTCCCGCCGGTGACCATCGTCGAAGCCCCGTCGACGATCGAGGAATGCGGGTCGTGGACGACATCGGAGGAGACGATCGGGTCCTCGGTGTAGGCGAGGATGCCCCGCATCGGACCGTCCGCGGCCGCCTTCAAGGCCGCGTTGACGGCCTCGACCGTGACCTCCTTCGAGAGTTCGGCGACGAGGTCGACGACGGAGCCGTCCGCGACCGGCACGCGCATCGCCATGCCGTCGAGCTTGCCGTTCAACTCGGGCAGGACCTTGCCGACGGCCCGGGCGGCCCCCGTCGAGGTCGGAATGATGTTGATCGCGGCGGCGCGGGCGCGGCGCAGATCCTTGTGGATCATGTCGGCCGTTCGCTGGTCGTTCGTGTAGGCGTGGACGGTCGTCATCAGGCCCTTGACGATGCCGAAGGAATCCTGGAGGACCTTAGCCACCGGGGCGAGGCAGTTCGTCGTGCAAGAGGCGTTCGAGATGACCGCGTCCCCGGGTTGCAGGGTCTCGTCGTTGACCCCGAGGACGACCATGCGATCGATCTCCCCCGAGGGGGGGACGGTAAGCAGGACCTTCGGCGCCCCGGCCTCGATGTGCTTCGCGCAGGCCTCGCGCGTCCGGAAGATCCCGGTGCTCTCGATCACGAAGTCGACCCCGAGCGCCTTCCAGGGCAGCGCGGCCGGATCCTTCTCGGCCAGGACGCGGACCTCGCGTCCGCCGACGACGAGGGCGCCCTCCCGGGCCTCGACCGGCGCCCCGAAACGCCCGTGGACCGAGTCGTACTTGAGCAGATGCGCGAGGGAATCCGCGGGCGCAAGGTCGTTGACGGCGACGACCGAGAAATCGTCGCGCGCCTCCATGATGCGGAAGACCATCCGGCCGATGCGTCCGAAGCCGTTGATGCCGATCTTGATCGCCATGAGGAGATGCCTCCGGGGGAATGCGGGTTGGAAGTCGGGCCGGCGGGAACGGGACCTCCGGGTCCCTCCGCCTCGGGAACGCGGGCATGCGGCCGCTCGAAAGCCGAGACCGAAAAGGGCTGCACGCTCGGAATCGCCGCGGGGCAAGATAGCCCCATGTCCCCCCCCGACCACAGGAGAGCCCCGGTCTCGAGGCGGCCGCGACCCTGCGCCGCGCCCTCGAACGGGCCCTCGCCGAGGGGCTCCGGCGGGTCGCCGGGAAGGGGCGGCCGGGCCCGATCCTCGTCGGCTTCTCGCACGGATCCGACTCGACCCTCTGCCTCGCGCTCTTAGCCTCGCTCGAAAAGGAATGCGCGTTTCCCCCCGTGCTCGCCCTTCACGTCGACCACGGGATGCGGGAGGGCGCCGCGGCCGAGGCGGAGGCCGCCCGGCGGTTCGCCGAGAGCCTGGGCCTCGACTTCCGGCTCCGGAGGCTCGCCGGCCCCCGGGGGGAGACCGCGGCGCGGGCCGCGCGCTACCGCGCGTTCCGGGAGGTCGCCCGGGAGGAGGGGGCCTCCCTCCTGCTCCTGGCCCACCACGAGGAAGACCAGTTCGAGACCCTCCTCTTCCGCCTGCTGCGCGGAACCGGTCCGATGGGCCTCGCCTGCATGCCGCGCCTCCGCCCCCTCTTCGGCGGGGCGGTCTCCGGGGGCGGGGCGGAGGAGCCCGCCGCCCCCCCTCCCATCCTCCTCGGCGAGCCCCCGACCCTGTGCCTCAGGCCCTGGCTCGACCAGCCGAAAGCCCGCCTCCTCGCGGCCCTTCACGCCATGGATCTTCCCTGGATCCGCGACCCGACGAACGCCGACCCCTCCCTCACGCCCCGCAACCGCATTCGACGGGAACTGCTGCCCGCCCTCCTCGCACGCCCGAACGGGCGGGAAGGCTTGCGCGCCCTGCTCCGCGAGGCCCGCGCCCTCCGCGACGAATGCCGAGCCCGGGCGGCCCTCCTGCGGCGGACCCACGTCTCTCCGTCCCGCGGGGCGTCCCCGCTCTGCTTCCGCCTCGACGCCGAGACCCGGTCCGCCCCCGCCTGGGTCCTCGAAACCCTCCTAACCGCCCTCCTTCGCGACCTCGCCGGAACGGCGGGCCTGTCTTGGCCGCTCCCCCCCCGCCGGCACCTGGCCCGCCTCGTCGACCTCTGCCGCGAAGGCGCGCGCCCAGGAGCCGCCGTCGAGGCGCGGGGGCGCTGGCGCGTCCTCCGCCGCGGGGACTCCCTCGAGTTCTTTCCCTGGTCCGCCGTTCCCCGGAACCGCGGCGCGACCTAACATGCGCCGCTCCGTCCCCCGCCCCCTCCGGAGTCCGCCCGCCGTGACCGCCGACCCGACCCTCCGCGCGAACCTCGAGCGCTGCCTCGACGAGATCCGCGAGGCCTGCGACCTGGCCTCGCGCGATCCGGCGGAGGTCCGCCTCCTCGCGGTCACGAAGACCGCGACCTCGATCGAAACGGCGGAAATGGCCACGGCGATGCACGAGGCCGGCCTCGAGGTCCTGCTCGGCGAATCGCGGGTGCAGGCCCTCGCCGGCAAGGCCGCCGATCTCGGGGACCTGCCCTTCCCGGTCTCCCTCGAGCTGATCGGGAGTCTCCAGAGCAACAAGGCGAGGTCGGCGGCCCGCTTCGCCGCCCGCATCCATTCCCTCGACCGTTCCTCGATCCTCCACCGCCTGGACGCCTGCGCCCGGGAACTCGACCGCCGCATCCCCGCCTTCCTCCAGGTCAACCTGAGCGGGGAAGCGACGAAGCACGGCTTTGCGGAGGGCGAGGTCGAGGCGGCCCTCGAGCTGGCGCGGGGCCTCGAAGGCCTCGAGATCGTCGGTTTCATGACGATGGCCCCGCGGGGAACGGACCACGAGACCGCGCGGCCCTGCTTCGCGAGGTGCCGCGAGCTCCGGGACCGGCTCGCGCCCGACCTCCCCTGGCTCTCGATGGGCATGAGCGGGGACTTCCGCGGGGCTATCCTGGAGGGAGCGACGCACCTGCGGATCGGGTCCCACCTCTTCGCCCGCAACGACGGGGGTTCGCCCTGACCCGCGGGGACCCGACTCCAACGACGATGGGACGCCGATGGCCCGCATCCGAAGACAGGACGGAACGACCCACGACCTCCGCGAGGACCGGCCGACGATCGCCGGTTCGGGCGAGGGCGCGGACCTCCGCCTCGAGGGCCCGGGGATCGCGCCGCGCCACTGCGCCTTCCGCCCGCTGAAGAGTGGCGGGCTCGGCATCGAGAGCCTCGACCCCGCCCGGAGGGTCCGCCTGAACGACCGCCCGGTCAAGGCGGCCCGCTTGAAGGACGGGGACCTCCTCGAGATCGGGGACATCTCCTTCCGCTTCGAGGCCGAGCAGACCCCGGCTTCGTCGAGGGACGAGGCCGACCTTCCCGAGGGGACGGAACTCGACGGCTACCGGATCGAGGGGGTCATGGGGCACGGAGGCATGGGGACCGTCTACCGCGCGACCCAGCTCTCCCTCCACCGCGAGGTCGCGCTCAAGGTCCTGCGGAAGGACCTCAGTGAGGACCCGAGCTTCGTCAAGCGTTTCGTCTCGGAGGCGCGCGCCGCGGCCCGCTTCAACCATCCGAACGTCGTCCAGGTCTTCGATGTCTCCGAGCACGAGGGCCGGCCGTTCTACTCGATGGAACTCCTGACCGAGGGCACGCTCGAGGACGAACTCCGGGCCAAGGGGCGGCTTTCCGAGGAGGAGGTCGTCCGGGTCCTCTGCGACGCGGCCCGCGGCCTCGCCTACGCCGAGGAGATCGGCCTCGTGCACCGGGACCTCAAGCCCGAGAACCTGATGCGCACATCCCAGGGTACGACGAAGATCTGCGACCTCGGGCTGGCCGCGGATCCCCGCGGCGGGACCGGGACCGGGCTCGTCGGCACGCCGCATTTCATGAGCCCCGAGCAATGCAGGAAGCAGCCGCTCGACATCCGCAGCGATCTCTACGCGCTCGGCTGCTCCGGTTACCGGCTCCTGACCGGGAAATCCCCGTTCACCGGCCGGAAGGTCCGCGACATCCTGAAGGCGCACCTGGAGGACCCGGTCCCGAGCGCGAAGGCTCTCGTCCCCGAAATCCGCGATGAGGTCGACCGCCTGTTGCAGCGCCTGATGGCCAAGGATCCCGGGGACCGCCCCTCCTCCGCGAAGGAGGTCCTCGCCGAACTCGAGTCCCTCCGGGTGGCCCGCCATTCGAAGGCCCTCGTCCTCGGACTCGCCGGGGCCGTTCTGCTTCTCGTCGGGGGTCTCGTGTACCTCCTCGGCCGCGCGCCGGAAACGGAGGTCCGGACCGTGCGCGAGAAGGACCCGCGCGCCGCGGAACTCGAGCGCCGCAACCGCGAACTCCGCGCGCGGCAGGCCCTGCTGCTCGTCGCGAAGGACCTCCCGAACGAGGAGCGGGCCCGCCGCCTCGAGTCCGTCGCGAAGAAGTTCGCCGGGACGAAGGCGGCCCGCGAGGCCACGGCCCTCTCGAAACGCCTCCGGGAGGAGGCCACGCGTGAGGCCGAGCGCGCGGCGGCGCGCCGCGCGCGCCTCGACCGGAAGCGCGAGCGGATCCGGAGCCTGGCGGAACAGGCCCGCGCGGAGGGGCGCTTCGACGGCGTCTGGCCGAAACTCCTCGAAGTTGCTGACCGCGACCGGGACGCCCTCGTGGCCGACCTCGCGAAGGCGAGGACCCTTCTTCTTGCCTCGTGGCGCGAGAGGGTGCTGGCCGAACTGCAGGACCTCGCAACCCGGTGCGAAGCGGAGGGGCTCTCCCCCGATGCCCTCCGAAAGCTCCGGGAGGCCTGCGCGAAATCAGCGGAAGCCCTGAAGCTACCCGTTCCCGGAGAGGGGCCGAAGACCCTTGGCGACCTCCGCACCCGGTTCCGCCGGATCGCGGAGCGCGCCGCGCGCCGCGCCGAGGAGGTCGAACGCCGGCTCGCGAAGGAGCGCCGGGAGCGCCGCGACCACCTCCTCTTCGGAGCGAAGGGCGTGCTCGCCACCTGCGCGGCCGGATCCCTCGACGCGGCGAGGAAGGCCCTCGCGGGGGCGGAGGGCCTTCCCGCCCTCGCAAACCTGCGCGCCCTTCTCGACCTCGCCGCGGGCGGGTCCTCGTCCCGGGAATCCGCTCGATCCCTCCTCCGCGCCCTCGGACTCCTGCTCCCCCCCCTCCACGCGCGCCTGCAGAATCCCGCCTCCCTGCCGCCATCGAATCTCCCCGGCGGCATCCCCGTTCCCGAGGCCGCATCCCTCCCCGCCGAACTCCGTCCCGAGGCGGAGGCCTTGCGCACCTTCCTCATGCTGCACGAGGCCTGGAAAGCCGGCCGGGACGCCGCTGTCTCCGCCCTCATTCAACGTCTCGAAACCCGCTTCCGGTCGACCCTCGTCGGCATGGCCCTGGGACTCGACCCTTCCTGAGACCCATGGATCTCCACGACCTCAGGATCCGAGGGGTCGCGTAGGGAATCGAAATCGAGATCCGCGCACTTCCCGGCGCGAAGCGACCCGGGCTCAAGGGCGTCCACGACGGACGCCTCAAGATCGGCGTCACGGTTCCCCCCGAGAAGGGCCGGGCGAACATGGCCCTCGTCGAGTATCTTGCACGCATGTTCGGGCTCAGTCGCTCCTCGGTCCGCCTCGTCGCCGGCGCACTCTCGCGCAACAAGCGTTTCCTGCTCGAAGGACTGACCCTCGAACGTGTCCATGCGTCGATCCTAGCCGCACTCCAGGATCCCCGATGAAACTACCCGACAAGCTGGATTCCTTCCGAAGCCTGGTCCAGGAGTCCGCGACCCTCCTGGCCGATCGGACGGGACGCCATCCGAGGATCGCGATGTTTCTCGGAACCGGCCACTCCGAAATCGCACGGCGTCTCGAGAACCGGGAAATCGTGCTCCTGGAGGAGTATCCCGAGTTTCCGGATGGACTCGAGAGCAGCAACTTCGTCTTCGGCTCCTTCCACGGCATGGACGTCGTCGTGACCGACGCCCCTCTCGCCCCCTACCTCGGCATCACCGGCCGCGCCCTCTCCTTTCCGGTCCGGCTCTTCAAGGCCATGGGGGCGGAGATCCTGATCCTCTCGGCCGGCGCCGCGAGCTTCCTGCCCGGTTCCGAGCCCGGCAACCTCGCCCTCGTCGAGGACCATCTGGACTTCACGAACGTGAACCCTCTGGTCGGCCGAAACGACGAGCTGCTCGGCCCGCGCTTCCCCGACATGACGGAGCCCTATGACAGCGAACTGGCCTCACTGACCCGCGTGGTCGCCGAATCCGCGGGTTTCGCCCTGCACAGCGGGGTCTTTGCGGCAATCCAGGGACCCTCCCTGCCAACCCGGGCGGAATACCGCTTCCTTCGGCAGGCCGGTGCGGATTTCGTCGGCATGTCGACGGTTCCCGAGGTCATCGCCGCGGTGCACGCGGGGTTCCGGGTTCTGGCCCTTTGCGGCATCACCCAGGTCCTCGATCCCCGCCGCCCGACTCCGACGAGCCTCGAGGACATGGTCGAAGCCGCGGATCTCGCCGCGCCCCGGATGGCGGTCCTCCTCACGGGACTCCTCGAACGCCTGGCCGACCGCCAGGAAGAGACTCCATGACCCGGATCCCGCCGGTCCCCGCGCCCGCCCGGCTGGCGGTCCTCCTCTCCGGCACGGGCCGGAGCCTTCAGAACCTGGCGGCAGCGATCCGCAGCGGAGAGGTCCCGGCGGAGATCTCCTTCGTCCTTTCCTCGAGGCCCGACGCTTACGGCCTGGAACGCGCCCGGAAACTCGGTCTTCCCCATGCCGTCCTGAACCGTCGTGACTTCGCCGACAGCGCCGCATTCCGAGAGGCCGTCTTCTCGAGAATCCGCGAGTTCCGTTGCGATCTCGTCCTCCTGATGGGATACCTCCAACTCCTCCCGATCCCCGAGGACTACCACGGCCGGGTCCTCAACATCCACCCCGCCCTCCTGCCCGCCTTCGGGGGGAAAGGGATGTACGGCGATCGCGTGCACCGCGCCGTCCTCGATTCGGGAGTCGAGGAAACCGGCTGCACGATCCATTTCTGCGACGACCAGTACGACCACGGACCGATCCTCCTCCAGCGCCGCTGCCCGGTCCTCCCCGGCGACACGGTCGAAACCCTCGCCGCCCGCGTCTTCGAGGAGGAAACCCGCGCCTGGCCCCAGGCCCTCCGCCTCCTGATCTCCCCCCCCGCCTCCTCCCACCAATCCTCCTGACCCCTCCCGCGGCCTCCTCCTCTCCCTCCCCTCCCTCCTTTCCCTCCTCTCCCTCGCTTTCCTGATTCCCGCCGTTTCATTCCCCCTCTCCTCCCCTCGCCACATCCCCGCTCTCCCCGATTCCCGCCGAATCAATCGTCCCCACCACCCCCACGCCCTCGCCTCCCCCGATTCCTGCCGAATCAATCGCCCTCGCCTCCCCCGAAACGGAATCCTCGTTTCCCGTTCCTTCCCCTGGAAAGGGAATGCGATGTCCAGAGGCGGAGCCAGACCCGGGGCCGGGAGGAAACCGAAAGGGCCGAAACCTCTCGTCCCACATTCTCCGAGGGATTTCCGGAGGGGACGTCCTCTTCACGTCACGGTGAAACTCAGGCCCGGTCTTCCACGGTTACGGGAATATCGAACCTGGTTGCGCCTCTGCGAGGTTTTTTCGAAGGGCTGCGACCGTTTCGGATTTCGAATGGTCCACTTCGCCCTCCTGAACAACCACATCCACTTCCTCGTCGAAGCGAGGAATCGCCGAGCCCTCTCCCGGGGAATGCAGGGTCTATTGATCCGCATCGCCAAGGCCTTGAACAAACTGTGGAACCGGAAGGGATCGGTATTCCAGGACCGGTTCTACAGCAAGGTCATGCGGACATATCGCCATGTCAGAAACGCGCTTTGTTACGTGCTCCACAACGCGCGCAGGCATGGATTGAAACTCATGAATCCCCTCGACCCTTACACTTCGGGACCATGGTTCGACGGGTGGAAGGAAGACGTCGATGCTTCCGCCCTCCCCTTTTCGTTTCGGCCGGTGGCGAGGGCGCGAACCTATGCACTCTGCGAGGGGTGGAAACGACACCGCCTGATCAGCGCCTGGGAACTTCCAGCGGCGGCCTTCCGCGATAGCGAATAGCCCACCCCACGAAAAAGGGCTGAATCGCGGCAGAAGAGGGCGCGGATTCCTCGGGATCCGCCCTCACGGGGCAGGAACATGCCCATGGAGGGGAAAACTCCACCGCCCAGGGAAGGAGGACTCTCTGGAGGAATCCTCCCTTTGAATCGGCAGAAATCGGTCGGGGGGGGAGAGGGGGAGACGACGGTTTGAAACGGCAGGAATCGGGCGGGAAGGGGGGGCGGGAGGCAGGGGGTTGAAACGGCGGATATCGGGGGCGGCGCGGGGGCGGCGCGGGGCGGCGCGGGGTCAGGAGCAGCCGCTGGTCGCGCCGCAGCTCATGCACTTGAGGCAGGTGCCGTTGCGCACGAGGGTGAACTGGCCGCATTCGAGGCAGGCGTCCCCCTCGTAGCCCTTCATCCGGGCCTCCTGGATTTCCCGATCCAGGGGGCCGGCATGCACCTCGACGCGGCGGCGGGCCCGCAGGAGGATCATCGGGGTGTTCTCCCGGGACCGGGGAGCATCGGATAAACCGCGGTCCGGCGAGGGGAGATCCCGGCGTGCCGATTCCTTCCCCATTCCCACCGCATCTTCTTCCGGGGAAGGCGGGGCGGCCCCGTGGGTGTTCCCGTCGCCGTTCCGGTTCCCGGCGACCTTGCGGTCATCCTCGAAAACCGGGCTCTCGTCGGTAGGGTCCGGGGCGTCGATCTGCACGTGGGCGAGATCGTTCCGGCCGAGATAGGTGATCGCGAGGTCGCGGAAGATGTAATCGATAATCGACGTGCTGAACTTGACACGCTCGTGACCGTCGACGACACCGTGCGGTTCGAAGCGGGTGAAAACGAAGGCATCGACGTATTCGTCGAGCGGGACGCCATGCTGGAGCCCGAGGGAGACGGCGATGGCAAAGCAGTTCATCAGACTCCGGAAGGCGGCACCCTCCTTGTGCATGTCGAGGAAGATCTCGCCGAGGCTGCCGTCGTCGTATTCTCCGGTACGGAGATAGACCTTGTGGCCGCCGATGACCGCCTTCTGCGTATATCCTCCCCGCCGATGCGGAAGGGAGCGGCGTCCCCGCGTGCGGGAAACGGCCCCCGCGGCTGCGACGAGCGCGATATCCTCGCGGAGGTTTCCGGGGCTCTCCTCGGAAGCCTCCCCTCCGGCGGGTTCGATCCCGAGTTCCTCCAGGGCAAGACTGCTCAGAGGCTGCGAGAGCTTCGAGCCATCGCGATAGAGGGCAACGGCCTTGATCATCTTCTTCCAGGAGCGGAGATAGGCCTTTTCGACCTCCTCGAGACCGGCCTCCGTCGGCATGTTGATCGTCTTGCTGATCGCACCGGAGAGGAAGGGCTGCGCCGCGGCCATCATGTCGATGTGCGCCTCGAAGGAGATGAATCGCTTCCCCTTCCGGCCGCAGCGGTTCGCGCAATCGAAGACCGGAAGGTGCTCCTCCCGGAGGTGCGGAGCGCCCTCCACGGTCATCGTGCCACAGCTGTAGTCGGTGGCGGCCTGGATCTCCTCGGGGCCGAACCCGAGTTCCCGCAGGATGTCGAGCCCCGGGTCGTCGAGCCGTTCCTCGGCGATGCCGAGGACGTCGCGGCAGAAGTTCCGGCCCAGATTCCAGACCGAGAACGGGAATCCCAGGTCGAAGGCCGAGGAGAGCTGGGTTTCGATCCGATCCAGGGCCTCCTCGTCGAAACCCTTGGCCGCAAGGCTGACATGGTTGATCGCAGGCGCGCCCCGCAGAGTTCCGTGCCCCTTCGCATAGGCGACGATATCGGCGATCTGGCCCTCTTCGTATCCGAGCCGGGCGAGGGCCGGGGCGAGGCTCTGGTTGATGATCTTGAAGTATCCTCCGCCCGCGAGCTTCTTGAACTTCACGAGGGCGAAATCGGGCTCGATCCCGGTCGTGTCGCAGTCCATGACGAGCCCGATCGTTCCGGTCGGAGCGATGACCGTCACCTGGGCGTTGCGGAACCCGTGCTCCTCCCCCATGACGAGGGCCTTGTCCCATGCGGCGCCCGCGGCCTGCAGGAGGTCCTCGGGACAGTGTTCGGGATCGATCGGAACCGGGAGGACCGAGAGGCCTTCGTATTCGGACTCGGGAGCGGCGTGGGCGGCGCGCCGGTGGTTCCGGATCACGCGCAGCATCGCGTCCCGATTCTCGGGGAAACGCGGGAAGGGCCCGTGCTCGGCGGCCATCTCCGCACTCGCGGCATACGACTCCCCGCAGAGGACGGCAGTGATCGCCCCGCAGATCGCCCGGCCCCGGTCGCTGTCATAGGCGATGCCCTGCCGCATCAGGAGGGTTCCGAGGTTCGCGAAGCCGAGCCCGAGCGTGCGGTAGTCGTAGCTCTTCTGCGCGATCTCCGCGCTCGGGAAGGAGGCCATCAGCACGCTGATTTCGAGGACCACAGTCCAGAGCCGCACCGCGTGCCGGAAGCTCTCGAGATCGAAGTCGATCCCCTCGCGGGCGTCGGGCGCCCGAAGTTCCCCACCCTCCTCGCGCACATCGAAGACCGCCCGCCGGCCCTCCCCCCTGGGCTTTTCGAAGGCCACGAGGTTCAGGCTCGCAAGGTTGCAAGCCGTGTCGTCGAGGAACATGTACTCCGAGCAGGGGTTCGAGGCGTTGATCCGCCCCCCCTCGGGACAGGTATGCCACTCGTTGATCGTCGTATCGAATTGCACGCCCGGGTCAGCGCAGGCCCAGGCCGCCTCGCAGATCCGGTCCCAGAGGTCGCGCGCCTTCACGGAGCGCGCGACCTTGCCGTCGAATCTCCGGATCAGCTCCCAGTTCCCCTCCTTCTCCAGGGCCTCGAAGAAGCTGTTCGGAATGCGGATCGAGTTGTTAGAGTTCTGCCCGGAAACCGTCAGGTAGGACTCCGAATCCCAGTTCGTGTCGAGTTCGGGGACCTCGGACGGAACCTTCCCCTGCTCGAGGACCTGGAGGACCTTGCGGATCATCGCGTCCGGAACGAAGGAGGCCCGGGCGTCGAGGATCGCGGCCTTGAGTCCGGGGTTCGTCCGGGGATCCGCGTTCCATCCCTCGGGAGTCCGCACCGCCTCGTGCATCTTCTCGAAACAACGGCGCATCGTCCGGCTGCCGGCGACGAGGGCCGCGACCTTCTGCTCCTCGACGACCTTCCAGGAGATGAAGTCCTCGACGTCGGGGTGATCGAGGTTCAGGCAGACCATCTTGGCCGCGCGCCGGGTCGTCCCCCCCGACTTGATCGCCCCCGCCGCCCGATCCCCGATCTTGAGGAAGGACATCAGGCCCGAAGACCGCCCGCCCCCCGAAAGGGGCTCGTCGACGCCGCGCAGGTTCGAGAAGTTGGAGCCCGTGCCGGACCCGAACTTGAAAAGCCGCGCCTCCCGGGTCCAGAGATCCATGATCCCGCCCGGATTCACGAGATCGTCCTGGACGCTCTGGATGAAACAGGCGTGAGGCTGGGGATGCTCGTAGGAGTTCTTCGCCTTCTGCAGCTTCCCGGTCTTCGGATGGACGAACCAATGCCCCTGTGCGGGTCCGGTGATGCCGTAGGCCCAGTAGAGTCCCGTGTTGAACCACTGCGGAGAGTTGGGCGCGGCCATCTGCCGGGCGAGCATGTGGGAGATCTCGTCGTAGAAGGCCCGCGCGTCCTCCTTCGAGTCGAAATACCCGTATTTCTCCCCCCAATAGGTCCAGCAACCGGCCATGCGGTGGAAGACCTGGCGTGCGTCGAACTCCCCGGCGAAATCCTCCTCTTCGCCCTCACCCGCGGGTCTTCCCTTCGCGTTGCCGCTGGGCCGTGGGCGGTCGTAGCTCCAGCGGACCTCGTCGAGATCCCGGACCCTGGGGACCCCGGCCTTGCGAAAATACTTCTGGGCGAGGATGTCGGTCGCGACCTGACTCCAGGATTCCGGCACGACCAGATCCCGATGCTGGAAGACGAGGCTCCCATCGGGATTGCGGATCTCGCTCGTGCGCTGGGTGAATCGGATCCCCTCGTAGGGGCCGCCTTCCGGAGTCGTGAAGCGACGCGGAATCCTCATGTTCCCTCCCTGTTCCGACGGGAAGACCCCCGGCTTCCGCCCGAAGCCGACACCATCCCCGTGCCGGCTCTGGAGCCGATCCCGCATGACCACGACGAACACACCGGAGAGAGGCCAAGCCCCGCTCTCCCGGCCCTGTTTCTCCCGTCCTCGGACGGGAGAAACCCCAATATATAGCGGGTGCCGCGTGATGCAACGCCAGATCTTGCGGATTTCCCGAAAGACGCAAGTTCCTGAAAACCCGGGAAAAACCGTGGTTTCGCGGGTCGTTTTCCCGATTCCTCCAGCGAGAAAGGGGCGGGATGCGGTCGAGGACCGGCCTCCGCCCGGCGGGGCTCAGCCGTCCTTCCGCGAGGAGGCCGGGCGGGCGCGCCAGGGAACGACCCGCTTCGGGGCCGCCTCCGTCTTCCGGGGGGCCTCCCCGTCGACGAGGGCGCCGCCCTGGTCGAGGTCCTGCAGGAGGAAGGCCAGACAGCGCCGGAATCCGGCTGCGGCCAGCGCGTGGGGATCGCGCAGGAGGACGAGTCCCGCCCCGCCCCGGACCGGCACGACGAAATCCTTCTCGCGCAGGACCGGGCGCTTCCCGTCCGTCCCCCGTTCCCCGAGCACGCGGGCGTGGAGCGCGGCCTTCGCGTAGGACCGCCGGCCGACGATGCGCTCCTCGACCGCCCCATGGAAGGCCGTCAGTTCGACCTCGAGCACCCAGTCCGCCGACTCCCGGTCCTTCGCGAACCCCGCGAAGATCCCCGAATCGCGGATCTCCCGGCGGAGGAGATCCTCGCACATCTCCCGGACCGGGCGCTCCCAGAACCCGTCCTCGGTGTAGGAGATCGGGTAGATCCCCTTCTCGAAGGCCTCTAAGGGTTTGCGCGCATCCACGAGGGGGGCGACGAAGAGCCTTCGCGTCTGCCGGTGGCGCGCCTGGTAGCGGATCGGCGGAAACAATCCCTCGTTCTTCACGAGGTCCCGCGAAGGGGGGACCTGGCAGGACGGGAGGAGGAGGAGGAGGGCGGACAGGGGGGAAAGTCTCATGATGTCGATCCTATCGGCCCGGGAACACCGGCGCCTTCAGGGAATGCTCGGCCCTCCGGGTCGGGCCGTTCAGGTAGGGGAAAGAGAAAGGAAACCCTGAACCTCGCGGAGTGGCCGGGGATGGCCGGAGAGGATAGCTGGGATAGGCGGGCCGGGATGGCTGGGGATGGCCGGAGGGGATGGCTGGGGAAGGCCGGAAGGCCCCCCGCGCGGTGGCCCGCGGTTTCTAGGGAAGGTCCGCCGCCCGGGAGGCCTCGGCGCTCACGACTTCGTAGTGGGCGAGGAGGGCCTCGAGATGGGAGCGGGGCTCCGGGGGGAGCGGGCCCGGATCGATCCTCTCTCCGGCGGCGAGCCGCCTCGAGGTCTCCCCGAGAACCCGGGCGAGGTCGGGCGCATCCCCCGGCCGGAACCGCAGACGCGGATCGGGCACGAGTTCGGGAAGAGCCCCGAGATCGCTGACGAGGGCCGGGATCCCGCGGACCCTGGCGTCGAGGATCGTCACCGGACTGTTCTCGAACCAGAGGCTCGGGACTACGAGGACGTCGGTCGCGGCCAGCAAGGCAGGGATGCGGGCGGGGTCGTAGGCCCCGCCGAAGGCGACCCCGAGTTCGGCCGCGCGCCGCGCGAGCCCCTCGCCGAAGGAAGGATCCGAGGCGTAGTTCCCGTGGATCGCGAGCTGCCCGCTCCCCCCCCCTTCGAGGTGGATCCGCCAGGCCTCGAGGAGGACCTGGGGGCCCTTGTGGGGCAGCACCGACCCGAGGAAGGCGAAGCGAGGCCCTCCTTCGCGAGGCTTGCGCGGTTCCGCCTTCCCCGGGCGGGGGATGCTGCTCGGGTGATGATGGAGGCGGTCCCGAGGCAGGCCGAAGGCGGCCATCCGTTCGAGAAGGAAGCGGCTCGGACATAGGAAACGCTGGATGTGGGCCGCGGCCTCCGCGCGGAGATGACCCCGCCGGGCCGACAGGGCCCGAAGGAGGACCGGATCCTCCGGGGGAAAGGAGGGGGAAGGGCGGGAACCCTGTTCCCCAGAAGGAGCCGACCGCGGGTTTCCGGGGGCCGTGCCGCGGGGCGGGGGCGCGTGGCCGCCGCGCCGCCGCCGGAAGAGGCGCTGCAGCGGCCCCTTGCAATCGAGGCCGAGGAGGCGGAGGCCCCGCAGGCAGGCCGCGACGAAGCGAAGCGAGGGGGGGTTGCGCCAGGGGAAGCTCTGGAGGCAGCGGCTGCACCGCCCGAGGTCGACTTCCTCGCAGAGCCTTCCGTCGAAGGCCCGCAGCGTCCCGAAGCGCGGGCACTCGAGCCAGTAGTCGTGCAGGGTCGCGAGGACGCCGGCCCCGCGCTCGCGCGCGACCCGGGCGAGCCCGAAGGAGAGATGCATCCAGTGGTGGAAATGCACGACCTCGGGCCGGAATCCCTTCATCACCTCCCGCTCGAAGGCCTCCTCGGGCAATGGATCGCGGTAGGTGTGCGAGAAATCCCGATGGAAGAGGTTCCGCACGAGGAAGCGCGTCTCGAGCCCCTCGACCTCCTCGTGGAGGATCCTCCCCTCGGGCAGCCCGGGATCCTTGCGGCTCGAGAAGACGAGGACCTCGTGCCCTTCCGCGAGGAGATCCCGGCCAAGACGGTGCGCGAAGATCTCCACCCCGGCCCGGTGGTCGGGGAGGAACTGGTGCGTGACGAGGGCGACCCTCACGCCCCCCGCCCCTCGAGGATGCGGGCGACGTCCTCCGGCCCGACCCCCCCGCCGAAGAAACCCCGGACCAGCCCCCGCCCCTTCGACAGGTGCGCCCGCAACCTCCGTCCGTCGGCAAGGAACAGAGGAAGGGCCGGAAGCCAGGGGAGCAGGTCGCAGCAGAGGAAGGCCAGCCAGTCCGCGGGCCGGCCCTGCCTGCGGAGGAACCGCCAGACGTTCACCCCCATCAGGTATTTCCGAAGGGGGCTCGCCCCCCCGCCGCTGGCGAGGCTCCCCTCGTGAGCCGCCCGCGCCCAGGGCAGGAGGACGAGCCCGCGCCCGCGAGCCCGAAGCCGCCGCCCGAGGTCCGCGTCCTCGTAGTACATGAAGTATCCCTCGTCGAGCCCCCCGAGGCTCTCGAGGTCGGAGCGGCGGTAGAGGGCCAAGGCTCCGGGCAGGTAGCCGACGGACAGGGGACGCCCCGGGGCCTCCTCGATCGGCCGCCCCGCGAGGGCGTGCCGGACGAGGTTCGGCCCGAAACGGAAGAAGGCCCCCGCTGACCAGATGCGGGTCCCCCCCTCGCAGGTCAGGAGCGGGCCGACCCCGGCCAGATCCTCGTCGCCCTCGAGGGCCGTCGCGAGTGCGCGGAGACAATCGGGATCGGGAAGGGCGTCGTCGTTCGCCAGGCAGAGATAGGGGATCCCTCCCGCCGCGGCCTCCCGGAGACCGCGGTTCACGGCCTCGCAGAACCCCAGGTTCCTCCCCGGCCGGTCGACGACGACCCCCTCCGGAAGCCCCTCCTCCGGAAGCCCCCCGTCGTTGTCGACGAGGAAGACGCGGCAGTCGACGCCGCGGCTCGCGCGGAGCGCGCGGGCGGCCTCGAGACTCCGCTCCCCGCTGCCGAAGTGCGGCAGGACGGCCAAGATGACCGGCCGTTCCCTGGATTCCCGCTCGCGAACCTCGGGGACCTGCATCTCAGCGCAACGGGGGACGGAAATCGGGATGCCGGCAGACCTTCCGGTTCCGCAGGCAATACGGGAGGAGGAACAGGGCCGCGAAGGTCGCCTTCAGACAGATCCACAGGGAAACGGGATCCTTCAACCTCTCGAAGGCGCCGACGGTCCCGGTCGCGTCCGCGACCTCCCCCTTCTTCTTTCCCCCGGCCAGGAACAGGAAGGGGAAGGCGAGGATCGTCGTCCACGGGAGGTACTTGAAGGCGTAGATCCAGAAGTTGCGCACGTGGTAGTAGAGGCTCCGCCTTCCCTGCCGCATGCCGAAGGGGGCCTTGTGCCAGACCCTGGCCTCGGGGACGTAGCGCACGCGACGCCCCGCATTCAGGATCCTCGCGGTCAGGTCCCGTTCGTTGCCGAAGATGAAGAGGGTCTCGTCGTAGAAACCGCAGGCGCGGAGCACGTCGGCCCGAGCGAGGCTCGCGCAACCGCGGAAGGTCGACATCCACCGCGGCTTCAGATGGCCCTCGCTCCGGAGGAAGGACTCCGGCATGCCGGGTTCCTCGACCCTGGAACTCAGGACCGCGGCGTCCGGCCACTCCTCGGCCGACCGCAGCATCGTCTCGATCCAATCCTCGGGCAGCACGACATCGTCGTCGAGAATGCCGATCCACTCGCCCCGGGCCGAGGCGAAGCCGATGTTGAAGGTCGTACAGGCGCCGAAGCGCGAATGAGGCATCCGGATCAACCGCACCTCCGGGAACTCGGAGGCGACCATCTCGGGTGTGCCGTCCTTCGAATCGTTGTCGACGACCAGGACCTCAAGCGGGGGAACGCTCTGCTTCCGGATGGCCGCGAGGTTCTCGCGGAGATCCTCGATCCGGTTCCAGACCGAAATGACGAGGGAGACCTTGGGTTTCATGCCTCCCCCTCAGAATCCCGCCTCAGGGCTTCCATGTGCACGATGTGCGCGGGCCAGTTCCCCGGCGCGAGTTCCAGCAGGCATTCGGCGTGCGTGATCTCCGGGATCTCGACATTGACGGTCGCCGCCCGATCCCTCTGCATGACCTTCGTCGCGAAATCCAGATAGGCGAGCTGGCTCCGGAAGCAGGCGAGGGCGGCCTCCTTCTTACCGAGCCGCGCGCCGTACTCGAAGAGGGCCGCGAAGGGCGGGACCTGGTTCACTCCGAAGCAGAGGATCCTCGCTCCCGGCTCAAGTTCCTCCCGGCAAGCGCAGGCGGCCTCGGCGACGGCCCTATGGTCGGGATGGAACTCCCCCCCGTGGAAGGTGTAGAGGAGGGCCGGCCGGCTCTCACGGAAGAGGGCCCGTACAGCCGTGACCAGTTCCGCGAAACGATCCCGCAGACCGCCGTCGGGAAAGCCCAGACTCTCCGGAACTCCGAGCCCGAGAGCGGCTGCCGCCGCGGCCGCCTCGGCCCGCCGGATGCCGACGACATTCTCATGCCGCCCCTCGGGATCCCCCGCGGCGCCGTCCGTCGCGTGAACGACCCGCACGGCATCCCCGCGTTCGGCGTGAAAGGCCAGGAGTCCCCCGATCCCGATGACTTCGTCGTCGGGGTGGGCGCCGAGCACGAGGACGTTCCGGGGAAGTTCGTTCGGGTCCCGGATCGGCGGAAAGCAGGCCCCCTTCATGTCTCGACCGCCTCCAGGTAGAGATCGAGATAGCAGTGCGCCGCCTCTCCGATGCTCGGAAAGCGTTCGGGGATCCCCTTCCGCAGTTCCTCGATCTTCCGGCGGTCCCGAACGAGCCGAGACAAGGTCACCCGCAAGGGCATGACCCCTCCCGCTCGGACGACGAGCCCCCCGCCGCGTTCGACCCGCTCGGGGAGCGCGCCCCGACCCGAGACGACGACGGGTACGCCGTGGAGAAGGGCCTCCTCGACGACCAGACCGTAGCTCTCGAGGCAGAGCGAGGGGAAGACCGCGAGGTCGAGTTCCGCGGCCGGGTGAGGTTCGCCCCTCCGGAAGGGCCCGAGCCAGCGGAACGGGATCCCGTACGCGGCGGCTCGACGCCGCAGGGATTCGAGGTATGCGCCGTCCGGGGCGTGTCCGGCGAGGACGAGTTCGACCTCCCGGCCGAGATTCGCGAGCGCCTCCACGAGGAGGTCGAGGCCCTTTTCGGGAACGAGGTTCCCGAAGGAACCGATCCGCAGGCGCTCCTTTCCGGACGGGAGTCCGTGCGCCTCCTTCCGGGAGCCTCCTTCCCCGACCCCGTGGGGAACGACGGCGAGGGGCCCATCCCAGGGCAGATGCCGCCGGATCAGCCTTGCGAAGGCCTTCGAGGGGACCGCGAGGAAGCGCGCGAGGGAGAGTTCGCGAAGGATGCGACGGTCCCGATCCCGAAGGGCTTCCACCGCCTCGGCCCGGGAGAGTGGAAGATCGAGCCGCACGCAGTCGACGCAGGCCTCACGGCCCCGATCCTCGGGACATCGCACCCCCTTCGGGGCCCTCCGGAAGAAACGTGGACAGGCGGTCCAGAGGTCGTGCAGGGTCGCCCCCGCGGGAATGCCCAGGGCCGCCGCGCGCTGCAGGAGATCGGATCCGAGGTTCATCCAGTGATGGACGTGCAGGAAATCGGGCCTCTCGTCCTCGAGGACCCGGGTCACAAAGGTCCCCGCCCAGGGCCAGTTCATCCGGAGGTCGTAGTTCTCCTCCGGGGGACGGCAGATACGGAGCACGCGAAGTCCCTCGATGTGCTCCTCGAGCACGCGTCCCCCCTGTTCCCTCCGTTCGCTTCCCGCGAGCACGAGGACCTCGTGCCCTTCCTGCTTCAGGGAGCGCCCGAGGCCTAGGACGACCTCCTCCGTCCCCCCCCGAAACTCGGGCGGGAAGTTGTGGGCGGCGAGACAGACCTTCATCCCACGCCTCCGAAGCGGCCCTCCCGGAAGGCCTCGCCGTAACGGCTCCCCTTCGGGAGGTAGACCGAACGATGCGCGGCGAGTCCCATCAACTGATGGGGGTAGTCCGTGTAATGAACCTGGCTCGCGTGTGCGAGCATGGCCCTCCGCTTCGTTTCGGCCGTCTCGGTGATGTCCACGATGAACTCCGCGGGCAGCGGGGACCAGACCTCAAACTCGAGAACCCGCGGCCCCTCCTCCCCCGGCCCCCGCACCCTCCCGAGCATCCGGTAGGCCGCCGCCGCCACGTGCGCGTGGTCGGCGTGCGCCTCCTCGGGCCAGGGCAGATAGACGAGGTCCGGCCTCCATGAAGCGAGGACGGTTTCCAGCATTCCCGCGACCATGTCCAGGTCCCGTTCGTTGACCTCCCGCCCGTCCGGCAATCCGAGGAACCGGGTCTCCAGGCCCCCGAGGATCTCCGCGGCGGCGAGAGCCTCCTTCCTCCTGGTTTCGGCCAGACCGGGTCCGAATCTTCCGTCCGGATCGCCGTTCGTGCCGTCGGTCACGAAGCAGACGAGGACCGGATCCCCCTGCCTTCGATGGAGGGCGAGGGTCCCCCCGATCCCGCAGGCTTCATCGTCGGGATGGGGCGCCAGGACGAGGACGCGCCCCCGAGGGGGGAGGATCAGCTTCGGAGGCCGCACGATCCCGGAATCCTAGGACGGCTCGAGGAATGGGGAAAGCCGCGGGTTCGGCCTCTCATCCCGCCAGCACCTCGTGGAGGATCCGCCGGAGTTCCGCCCGCGCATCCCGCCGTGAACGGCGGTCCCGGTGCCGGCGGCCGATCCTCCACCATTCCTGCCAGGCGCGGAGCCTAAGCATGAAGCGGACGAGCCTCTCCCCGAAGGCGCCGTGATGCTTCCGGTGGAAGGCGATCCGGTTCCGCGCCCAGGTCTCGAGCATCGAGGCGAACACGCGCGTCGACGCACCCTCGTGATGCAGGACCTCCGGGCCCGCGAGATATCGGATCCGGCCCCCCTCCTGGTGGAGGCGGAGACAGAAATCGACGTCGTTGTAGTAGAGCCAGAGTTCGGGATCGAGGCCCCCGAGCCTCTCCCATACCTCTCTCCTCACGAGGAAGCAGGCCCCGGGAGGCTGGAGCACGTCGCGGTCGTGAAGGTGATCGAAATCCCGCATGAAGTAGCGGTCCTCGATCCGCCGGATCAGGGGCCATCCCGCCCAGAACATGTCGTAGGTCAGGACGGTCGAAAGCCCGGGAAAACGCTTGCAGCTCCGTTGCACGCTCCCGTCGGGGGAGACGAGCCGCGGAGCGCAGCCCGCGTACTCCGGATGCCGTCGCAGGAAGTCCACGCAGGTCAAAAGAGCGCCGGGCCGGACCTCGGTGTCGGAGTTCAGGAGGCAGAGGATCTCTCCCCGCGCCTCGTCGGCGAGGCGGTTGTTTCCGACCGCGTAACCGAGGTTCGTCGAGGAACGGCGCAAACGGACCTCCGGGAAGCGGGCCTCCACGGCGTCCGCGCTGCCGTCCCCACTCCCGTTGTCGAGAAGAAGGATCTCCCTCCCCCCCTCGAAGGGATCCCGCTCGAGGGCCTCGAGACATCGAAGGGTAAGCTCCCTCGTGTTCCACGAGAGGATCAGGATGGAAAGCAAAGCTTCCTCACCTCGGCCCTCCATTTCAGACCTCGGCCGCGACTCCGGCCCTCCCCCGGGCCGCGACCGACTCCTCCTGCGCAGAAGGGACGCGCCGGAAACGGAAGACGCCGATCTCCTCGGGCTCGCTACCGTCGAGGGACAGCGCCCGGAAGAAATACTCGGATTCCCCGAAGGCTTCCCAGAACGAGGGACCGGGGGACCACCGATCTCCGGAGCCGAAGATCGCGGCCGCTAGCAGGAAGGCCGCGTCCTGACACATTTCGAGGATGAAGCGGTCGCATCGGCGCCCGAACTCGAGCACCGGCGGCTCCGTGACGTCCCCCAGGTCCCGGACTCTCGCCTCCATCTTCCGGCGGGCTCTCGTCGCGAAGCGCGTTCTCAAGAAGGCACGGCACAGGGATTCGCTTAAGGTCCCGAGCGGGCCGTACCATTTCCCGTAGTAGTATGCGCGGGCCATGTGGTAGCGCCTCATCGCCTCCTTCGGATTCGTCGTCCCGGAGCGGTTGTAGAAGTGGGCGAGGTGCGCGTCCGGAAGATAGAAGAGTTCCTTCCCGGTCGCGCGGATCCGCCGGAAGAGGTCGGTGTCTTCGTAGTAGAGCGGGAAGTTCGGGTCGAAGAGCCCCCCGATCTCCTCGATCGTCGAGCGATCGAGCATGAGGCATGCCCCCGAGAGCATTTCGAGGGAGACGGGACCCTTGGCGCGGTAGACCGGAAGCGCCTCCGCGAGGCGGCGCGCCATGTAGGCCCGGTTCGCGGCGGGGAAGGCGTGCGCAAGCGTGCATCGCCACAGGTCCCCCAGGGTCGGCAGGACGTTCGGCGGCAGGAGTACCTCCCGTCCCCGCTCCCAGTATCCCGCGGGTCCGACGGCTCCGGCTTCCGGATGCGCGTCGAGAAACCTCCAGAGCCGTTCGATGCAGCCCTCGAGGAAAACCATGTCCGGGTTCAGAACCAGGACCCGCCTCCCCCCGGCCCGGGAATAGGCGAGGTTCATACCCCGCGCGTATCCCGAGTTCTCCTCGTGGAGGATCACGGTCCCGGGCAGCTGCCCCCCCCCCGCCATTTCCTCGATCTTGGCGAAAGCCGCCTCGTCCCGGATCGGAGAGGCGTTGTCGACGAAGACGAACTCGATTCTCAGGGGCCTTCCGTCCGCAGCCCGCGGTTCCTGAGCGGCCAGGGACCGCAGCATGTCGAGACACAGACGGGTCGTGTTGTAGTTGACGACCAGCGCGGAGAGGTCGACGCCCGGATCCCCCACTTCAGGATTCCCCGCCGCGCACCCGCGCGCCCACCCCCTCGCGCACGACCCATTCGTGCTCCTGGAGGAAGAGGCCGACTTCCTTTCCATCGTTCATGACGACAAGGTTCCGGGGAGCCAGGGCCTGGTGGTAGCGGTGAACCCCCCGCTCGTCCATCAGCCAGACGAAGAGCACGAACTCGCCCGAAAGCAGTCGAAGGCCTGGTAAAAGGAGTTCTACGACCCCCTCCTGCCCGCCGAACACGACCCCGTCCATGCCCGTCGTATGGCCGATGCAATGCGTCGTGTCGGTCCGGGTCAGTCCGATCCCCATGCAGAGAGGAATCGGATCTCCGTCGTTCCTGTAGCGCACCCGGATCTTGAGGTCCGAGAGGGGCGGGACCTCGTAGGCGGGCTCCTCCGTGCGCATGTCGAGGATCTCGATCTCCTCGATGTGAGGCCCCTTCGGACCGCTCTCCACCGGTTCGCCCGGAAGGTTCTCGAGCACGTCCGTCTCCCGGCCGACCAGCTCCTTCTCGTAGGTCGCGTAGGCGTTGGTGACCGCGACCGCGGAGTCGTGCATGCGCACCCGCCCCTGGTGGATCCAGAGGGCGTCGTCACAGAGCTGCCGGACGTCGTAGAGACTGTGCGAACAGAAGAGGATCGTCTTCTTCCTCTCCTTGAAGGACCAGATCTTCTCGACGCACTTGCGCTGAAAGTGCATGTCCCCGACGGCCAGGATCTCGTCGATGATCAGGACGTCCGGATCGACAGCGATCGCCGTGCTGAACCCGAGCCTGCAGACCATCCCGCTCGAATAGGTGCGGATCGGTGAATCGATGAACCGCTCGAGTTCCGAGAATTCCAGGATCTCCTCGAACTTGGCCTCCGTCTCGGCGCGCGAGAACCCCATCATCGCGGCGTTCAGATAGATGTTTTCCCGCCCGGTGAAATCCATGTGGAAGCCGGCGCCGAGTTCGAGGAGGGAAGCCACGCGCCCGTGGATCCGGTATCTCCCGGAAGTCGGGAAGCTCGTTCCGGTCAGAATCTTGAGAAGGGTGCTCTTCCCTGCCCCGTTGGGTCCGACGAGGCCGACGGCCCGACCCTTCGGCACGGAGAAGCTCACGTCCTTCAGCGCGAAGACCTTCCGGTGCCTGTCCTTGCCGGAAACGAAGGGGAGGACTTCGAGGATCCGGTTGTAGGGGTTCCCGTAGACCCTGTATTCCTTGGAGAGCCCCTCTACGACGACGGCGGGCTCTCCGCCGGATTCCGTTCTGCCGGGTTCCGCTCCGCTCATTCTCAGACCTCGTCCGCGAAGCGGTGCTGAAGGGAACGGAAGACCAGGAAGCCGAAGAAGAAAAAGAAGACGGCGGGCAGGGCGGCGGTCCCGACCGCATCGAGGATGTAGCCCATCGAGGGCGCCGTGCCGTCCGGCAGGGGGATCCCGAGGACCGCCCTGTGCGCCCGCAGGAGCGGGGTCATCGGGTTCCATTCGAGCCAACCCAGAAGAGTGCGGATGCCGCTCAGGTCGCCGCCCCGTCCGAGGAGCATCTCCTCGTACCAGAAGATCGGCGTCGCGAAGAACCAGAGGTTCGCGACGATCGGGAAGATCTGATTGATGTCCCGGAAGAAGACGTTCCAGGAGGCGAGGATCAGCCCCACGCCGATCGTGAACAGGGCCTGGACGACGAGGACGAGGGGCAGGAGAAGGAGTCCGTATCCCGGAAACACGAAGCCCGTGAGGGCCGAGAGGATGTAGTACGCGAGGACCCCGACGAGATAGACGACGAGATTCACGGCGATCAGGTGCAGCGGAAGGAGCTGCGCCGGAAACGCGACCTTCTTGATCAGGTTGCCGTTCTCGATGATCAGGGTCGTGCACCGGACGGCGGTCTCGACGAAGGCGGTCCAGGCGAGGACGCCCGTGAAGAGATACATCGGATACCAGAGAGGATGCGCCCCCTCCGGGGAGCGGACCGCGAACATCAGACCGAAGACGAGGTAGTAGGTCAGGAAGAGGAAGATCGGATGGACGAGCACCCAGAACACCCCGAGCAGGCTGCCGCGGAACCTCCCCAGGAACTCCCGCCGGAAGAAGTTCCGGACGAGGGCCATGTTCCTTTGGATCAGGAACGGGTAGGCGGCGGCCTCGAGGAGGAATCCGGGCCAGCGGGCTCCCTCCCGGTCGGCGTCGTAGCTGTGGTTCATGCTGTCTCGCATCATCGACTCGGCGGAAACCGCGGTCGCCCGCGACCTCGAGGGGTCCGCCGTTCCTCCATCGGCAGGAACGAGTATAGGTCCTAGCGGCCGCCTCCGAGTTCCCGCTGCCAGCGGGACAAGCGCGAACGCAAATGATAGAGGAGCCGCTTCTCGGCCTCGCGATCCTGCCCGGAGTCCTCCCATCCCTCCTCCTTCGGGGCCAGGGGGGTGGCCATGTCGCCGTAGGATTCGAGATCGACATGGAAACGGATCTCGTAGGCGCCCCCCTCCCCGGGGAGGACCTCGAGGACGCCGCGGCTCCGCCGGCCTCGTCCGAACGGCATGGGGCGCACCCGCCATCCGGTGACGATGCGCCTCCTTCCGCGATCGATCCCCTTCCGGTTCAGCGGAAACTCGGTCTTCAGGGCCTCGAGGCAGCAGGACCAGACGACTTCGAAATCGAGACCGCGCACCTCGAACTCCAGGTCGTCGCGGTAGTAGGAACGACAGGCGGCGCCCGCGAGGAGGAGGAGGCCCGGAATCGCCGCGAAGACTCGCATCGCAGAAGGTTGCAGAAGGGCGGCCGGAAGATCAACCGCCGGCCTCAGAACATCCGGAACGGGAGGAGCTTCATGCGGATCTCCGCCTCCACGCCCGCTCCCTCCGCTCCGGCGAGTTCCAGGGCGTCCTCGACCCGCCCGGTGAGGACGGCCGCCTCGAGGGCGAGCCGCCGAAGTTCCGCCCGGGTCGAGGGTTCGAGACCGTCCTCGAAGAGTTCCGCGAGGAACGAGGCGAGGGCCGGGTCCTTCCGAGCGAGTTCACGTCGCGTATGCCCGTGCGTGATCGGTTGCCCGGCCGCTTTCGCGAAGGAGAACCAGGCCTCGACGCCCTGGGCGAAGTACTCGGCCGAGTTCGCGGCGGCGTAGTAGTCGAGGAGGAGGCCCTCCCTTTTCGCCCCGAGGTAGAGGCTCTCGATCCTCCGTTTGGCCCCCTCGGGGAGCGCATAGAGATGGACCTGATGAGCCACCTCGTGGACGAAGGTCTGGAAACCGCCTTCCAAAGCCTCGTCGAGGGCCTCGACCCCGGTGGCCGCGTGCTTTCCCCCCATGCCCCGGACATCGTCCCAGACCCTCCCGTCGAAGGTCTTCCGGCCGCGGAGCCAGGCCCTGTCCGGATCCGCGGTCGTGCGTTCGACCTCCATCAGGAAATCGTGGGTCGCCCCATTCGCGACCGCGATCCGCAACCAGGAACCGAAGGGGGTCAGGGAGGCGAGCGCGACCCTCCGGCGAAGGGGCGAGAGCCGATCCCAGTCCTTCAGGAAGCGGCGGATCCAAGGGGGCGCCTCCCCCGCCGGGGCGCGGAGGGACCAGATCCGCTCGAGGATCCCGGATTCGACGAGGGGACTCCTCTTCCGGTTCCGGGAGAGCAGGAGTTCGCCCAGGAGACGCAGGGCCAGAGGGTGGACCGGGTCGCGCTTCAGGACCTCGTGGAGCTTGTTCTCCGCCTCGCGGAACGCGCCCGCCTTCTGGAGACCCACGGCGTCCAGGAGCGGCGGAAGGGCGGGGGCCGGACGCGGAGAGAGGAGCCCGGTTCCCAAGCGGACGAGGGCCTCGACCTGGTGGAGGTCGGTCGCGAGGAGGGACCTGTAGGACCGCTCGGCCTCCCGCAGCCGGCGGTTCCGGTAGAGGGCGGAGGCATAGGCGGCGTTCAAGTCCGGATCGGAACCCCCGAGGTCGGCCCGCGCGCGCCGGGCGCGACGAAGGGCCTCCGGGAAGTCCCCGTTCCTCAGGAGAGCGCGGATCTCGAGGGCGCGGGCGCCCGGGTCCCGCCGATCCTCGCGGAGGAGGGCCTCGGCGTACCGCAGGGAGAGGTCGGCCCTTCCGAGCATCATCCACGCCCGGCCGAGCCCGAGCCTCGCCCGGCGCCTCCACGAGGCATTCTCGCCGGCCGCTTCGAGCAGGCGGCGGAAAGATCCGAGCGCCAGGGAGGGGTCCCCGTGGTCGAGACCGCGGAGTCCCCTCCCCAGCAGCACGGATGGGGGAAGGAAGGAGTGTGAAGCCGATGCGCCGTCGCCGGAAGGGGAAGGAAGCTTCGTCGCGTCTCCGGCGCTCATGCCGGACGCCCATGACCCCACCAGGAGGAGAGCGAGGCAGGCGTGGATTCCATGCAACGATCGCATCGGCAAAGAAGTCTATCCCATGATGCGACCGCGCAACGGCACGCCCCCGGAACCTCCATTCGCGAACGGGGGAGGAAGGCTCCGTTTCCGATACCATCGGGACATGGGATCCACGGAAAAAGCCGCCGAAACGCCCCATCTCCTCAGCGTCAGCCGGCGAAGCGACGTTGCGGCCTTTCACTCCTCGTGGTTCCTGGAAAGGCTCCGGGAAGGCTTCGTCGAGGTCCGGAACCCCTTCCGTAGGTCCCAAATCCGGCGCGTGGACCTTCGCCCCTCCCGCCTTCTCGGGATCGTGTTCTGGACCCGGTGGCCCCGCCCGTTGCGCCTGCGGCTCTCCGAGATCCAGGACCGCGGGATCCCCAGCCTCTGGCAGGTCACCCTGAACGCCTATCCGAGGATTCTAGAGACCCACTGCCCCCCTCCCGAGGCGGTCCTCGGGGAGATCCGGAGCCTCGCCGAATCCCTGGGGCCGGAACGGGTCCGGTGGCGCTACGACCCGATCCTCCTCAGCGACGAGACCCCGGCCTCCTGGCACCTCGAGAACTTCGCGAAACTCTCCTCCGGCCTCGAAGGATCCTGCCGGGTCGCCGTCGTCTCCTTCCTCGACCTCTACGGCAAGACCCGGAAGAACCTCGCGAGGACACCCGGCCCTCGACTCCGGACCCCCTGCGAGGAGGAACGGAGATCGCTGCTGGCCTCCCTCGCCGCGATCGCCGCCTCCCGGGGGATCCGGCTCGAGACCTGCTGCGAACCGGGCTTCGCGGACCTCGGAATCCCTCCGACCTCCTGCGTCGATGCTTCGTTCTTCGGGGCGGAGCGCCCCCCGCGGCCCACCCGGAAAGGCTGCGGCTGCCGGGAATCGATCGACATCGGCTTCTACGACTCCTGCCTCTTCGGCTGCCGCTACTGCTACGCCACGAGGAGCCGGGACTACGTCCTCGCCCGGAGGGCGGAGCGTTTCCCCGCTCCCGGGGTCTCTCTCACCCCCTGACCCGAGGTCCCGGGCTTTCTCCGCCGGAATCTGTTCCGGCGGTCGGGATCCGCCTATCGTCGCGGACAAGATGGGACCCGATACGCGACGATGTCTCGCCCTCCGCAAGGCCATGGAGACCGAACTGCGCCGGTCGATGAAGGGCCTCCACCTCCCCGGCCATCCCAGGCCCTACTTCCTCTCCTATCTCCTCAAGATCGTCGACGGCTACAGCGTCTGGGGCCGCTACGGATCGATCTTCCACGAGGAGCCCTATCGGGAAGTCGAGTGCAACACCCAGCTCAGGGTCGGGTCCTACCGCTTCGACCAGACCTACGACGGGAATCTCGGCAAGGACATGAGCGACCGGGATTCGACGAACTGGGTCGAGGGGCCGAAGGACCTCGATCCCTCGGCCCTTCGCTACTGCCTCTGGCGCCTGACCCAGCTCAAGTACGAGGAAGCGCTCCAGGACTACTACGAGAAGCGCAAGATCCTCGTCGAACAACACCTCGACCAGCAGGGCGCCAGCTTCTCGAGGGAGGCGCCCCACCGCCATGACGAGGAGATCCGCGATTTCCGCCTCCCGAGGGCCCGCTTGAGGGAGACCGTCCGCGGGGTCTCCGACCTCTTCCGCCGGAAACGCCGGCTGATCGACCCCTACGTCCGGATCCAGAGCGCCCGGATCATCCGCGTCTTCGTCAACTCGGAGGGAAGCCGTTTCCTGACCGAGGACCGTTTCTTCGAACTCTCCCTCAGGGCCTGGATCCTTTCCCCCGAGGGAGGCTATCTCGACACCGGGCGCTGGTTCCACGCCCGGAGCCTCTCGGACCTCCCCTCCCGGTCGCGCGCGGCCGCGGCGGTCGAGGACATCGCCCGCGAACTGGAGATCCTCGCCAAGGCCCGTCCGATGGACCCCTACGCGGGCCCCGCCTACCTCTCGGGGAACGCGGCAGGCCTGATCTTCCACGAAGCTCTCGGGCACAGGCTCGAAGGGGACCGTCTCCTCTCGCGCGACGAGGGACGGACCTTCGCGGGGAAATGCGGGCAGCGCATCCTCCCTCCCGGAACCGGGATGATCGACGATCCCTCTCTCTCGTCGTGGAACGGCTCGAAACTGTTCGGCCATTACCGCATCGACGACGAAGGGGTTCCCGCGCAACCGGCCGTTCTGGTCAAGAACGGGATCCTCCAGGGCTTCCTCCAGGGCCGCACACCGATTCCCGGCTCCCGTCGCTCGAACGGACACGGGCGGACCGAACGCCACCACGACCCGATGGCCCGGATGGCGAACCTGATCGTGACCTCGACCGAGGGGCGCGAGGAGGAGGAGCTCCTTGAGGAGTTCGGACGCCTCATCCAGGATGCCGGTCTCCAGCATGGGTTGATCGTGTCCCGGGTGTCCGGGGGGGAGACCCGAACGGATCGCTACGACTTCCAGGCCTTCAAGGGAACGCCGACCGAGGCCTGGCTCTACGACCCGAGGAAGGAGAGCATGGAGAGGGTCCGGGATCTCCAATTCATCGGGACACCTCTCGCCGTCATCCAGCGCATCCTCGCCTTCGGCAAGGAGGTCGACGTCGACCATTCCTTCTGCTGGGCCGAGAGCGGCTCGGTCCCCGTGTCGACGATCGCGCCGGCGATCCTCGTCTCCGAACTCGAGGTCCAGAGAGCCTCCAAGCGGAACTACCGCCGCCCGATCCTGAGGATGCCCCCTCTGCGCCGCGGAAGTACTCCCGGGAGGCGGTCCTCCTACTCCACGGAGCCGGATCCGCGCGTAGAAAGAGGGGGTCGTCCCCCGAAGGTTTAGGTTCGGTAGAGCTCGTTCCGCCCCCCGTCTCCCGGGGAACGGTGGAAAGGGCTCGTTCGGCGGACGGCATGGAGTCATACCTTCCCGACCCCCATCCGAAGCAAGCAGGAGTCCCGATCATGCGCCGCGCCCTCCTCCTCCTCCCCTTCCTGGTCCCCGCCGCGCTTCCGGCGCAGTATCCCGTGAAACCCCACAAGGCTCCATCGAAGGACCACCGGATCGAGGTCCCCCGCCGTTTCGAGGTCGGGAAACCCGTGGACCCGAACCTCGCCCTGAAGGACCTCGACGGCCGCCTTCACCGCCTCGGGGATCTCGCGGGGAAGACCGTCGTTCTCCATTTCTGGTCGACCCGTTGCCCCTGGGTCAAGATCTCCGACCCGAAGATGGTGGCCCTCGCTGAGACCTACGCGAAGAACCCGAAGGTCGTCTTCCTTGCCGTCGATTCGAACCGGACCGAACTGAGCCCCGGTCCCAGGTCCGGCCGGAAGACTCCCGGAAAGACCGGGGCCGCCCGGCCCTACGCCGAACTCCGGGAGACGGCCCGGAAGAGGAAACTCCCCTTCCCGGTCCTCGTCGATCCTGGGAACGTCGTCGCCGACCGCTTCCAGGCCCTGACGACCCCCCACTGCTACGTCATCGACCCGAAAGGCGTCCTCCGGTATTCCGGCGCCTTCGACGACGACATGCGGGGACGCAAGCCTCTGGAGGAGATCCGCCGTTACTTGAAGGACGCGATCGACGCCGTCCTCGCGGGGCGGAAGGTCCCGGTGACGAAGACGAGGCCCTACGGCTGCACGATCAAGCGCGTCCGGAAACCGGCCCCCAAGAAGAAGGGCCGGGTGCGCAGGGCCCGTGGTTGAGAGGGGATGGCTGCTTTGGGGGCTCCTCGCCCTGGGGCTTCCGGGGGGGAGCCCGCTCCTCCCCGCCCAGACGGCGATCCGCTTCCTCGACGGCAAGGCCCTCGTCCGGGAGATCCGGGCGAAGGCCGCGGCCGCCGGCGGGTGCCTCGTCAATTTCTGGGCGACCTGGTGCGGCCCCTGCGTCGCCGAACTCCCGGAGGTCCTCCACACCGCGAAGACCCTCGCGGACCATCGGATCCCGGTGGTCACGATCTCCTATGAGCTGATGCTCCCGAAGACGACGAGGAAGGAGGCCCTTTCGAAGATCCGCAGGACGGCCGCCGCGGTCTCCCTGAAGCTCCCGATCCTCGTCCTCGACGACGAGGACACGAGGATCCTCGACGAGGCCTGGAACCTTCCCGGACCGATCCCCGTGACTCTCGCCCTCGGCCCGGAGGGGAAGGTCCGCGGGCGGATCGAGGGCAGGGGAGAGAGGGAGGACTTCGACCGGCTCGCCCGGATTCTCCGAAAGCTCAAAGCCTCCCGGCCTTCCGGGAAGAAAGCTCCGCCCTCCGATCCCGCCGCCTTCTGTCTCGAGATGCTCGAGGTCTACACGGCCGGCCGTTTCGAGCGTCTTCCGGAGTACTTCGCCGAGGGCGCGAGGGTCGCCGTCCATGTGCCCGCGACCGGGCGCACGACGATCGTTCCCTTCAAGACCTTCCTCGAACAGGCCCGGGGGTTCCGCGCGAAGGTAAAGAGCTTCCGGGAACGTCCGGCCGGAACCCCCACCGTCCTGCGGACGAAGGGCCTCGCCAGCGTGAGCTTCCCCTTCGAGGCGGAGAGTTCGAAGAAGGGCGCGGTTCGCCGGAGTCACGGGGTGAACTCCTTCCATCTCTGCCTCGTCGAGGGTCGCTGGAAGATCCTCTCCCTCTCATGGACACACGAGGAGGGTCCGGGACCGGGGGCGAAACCGGGAATGTCCCGCCGTTGACGCTCGACCACCTCCATCCCTGATCGACGTCGCCCTTCCCGTTAGGATTGCGGCCATGAGTCCCGTTCCCGCGGTCCTCGGCGCCTTCGTCCTCTATTTCCTGGGCTATCGGTTCTACGCCCGCTTCCTCGGAGCGAGGATCTTCGGGCTGGACGCCGAACGCGTGACCCCCGCCCATGCTCTCGAGGACGGGGTCGATTACGTTCCGACCCGTCCCGGTATCCTCTTCGGACACCATTTCGCCTCGATCACCGGACTCGCCCCGATGCTGGGTCCCGCGGTCGCGGTCATCTGGGGCTGGTTGCCCGCCCTGCTCTGGGTCGTCCTCGGAGCGATCCTGATCGGCTGCGTGCACGACTTCGCCGCCCTCGTCATCTCGCTCCGCCACCGGGGCATGTCGGTCGGGGAGGTCGCGGCCTCGGTCATCGGCAAGCGCGCCCGGACCCTCTTCCATCTGATCATCTTCTTCGGCGTCGCCCTCGCGATGGGCGTCTTCGTCTTCGTCATCGCCCGTCTGTTCTCGGTCGAACTGCGTCCGGGAACCCCCGGATACCCCCAGGCCGTCCTCCCGAGCGGCCTCCTGATGGTCATCGCCGTCGTCTCGGGTGTCCTTCTCTACAAGAAGGGCTTCCGCCTCTGGAAGGTCGCTCTCGCGGGCTTCCTCCTCGAACTCCTTTCGATCTGGGCCGGAACGACCTGGCCCACCGCCGGCCTGCCGGCCTCCTCGTGGCCCTCGGCCGGAAGCTGGACCTGGGTCCTCCTCGGATACGCCTTCGCGGCCTCCGTCCTTCCGGTCTGGGCCCTCCTCCAGGCCCGCGACTTCCTGAACGCCCTCCTCCTCTACCTGGGGCTCTTCCTCGCCTACCTGGGCTTCTTCGCCTCGGATCCGGTCTTCGCCGCGCCGGTTCTCGACCTCCATCCTCCGGGAGCCCCGCCCCTCCTCCCCTTCGTCTTCATCATCATCGCATGCGGAGCGGCCAGCGGGTTCCACGGCCTCGTCAGTTCGGGAACGACCGCCAAGCAGTGCGCGAACGAGCGTCACGCCCTCCCGATCGGATACGGGGCGATGATCGGGGAAAGCCTGCTGGGCCTGCTCGCGACCCTCGCCTGCACGGCCGGGTTCGCGGACCGCGGAGCCTGGGAGGCCCACTACGCGAGCTGGCGGAGCGCGCAGGGCCTCGCGACGAAGATCGACGCCTTCATCCAGGGAACGACCAACTTCGTCTCGAGCCTCGGCATCCTCGACCGGGACCTCGCCTCCGCCCTGATCGCGATGGTCGTCGTCTCCTTCGCGTTGACGACCCTGGATTCGGCGACGCGGCTCCTGCGGTTCAACATCGAGGAGATCGGCGCGACCTTCAAGGTCCCTTTGACCTCCAACCGTTACGTCTCCTCCGTCCTGGCCTGCGGGGCGATCGCCCTCTTTGCCTTCTACGAGGTCGGGGGGAAACCGGCGGCCCTGGCGCTCTGGACCCTCTTCGGAACGACGAACCAGCTCCTCGCCGGGCTGACCCTGACCCTCGTCAGCCTCTGGCTCCGGCGGCGGGGCTCCCCCTCCTGGCCGACCGCGGTTCCCGCCGTCTTCATGATGGGAAGCACCCTCTACGCGATGGGAAGCAACCTCCTCGCCTTCGCCCCGGGCGGAGCGAGGGAGGATCCCCTCCTCCTCGTCGTCGGCGGCGTCCTCTTCCTCATGGCCCTCTGGCTGCTCGTCGAGGCCTTCCTCGCGATTCGAAGGAGCCCCCGACCCCGAGAAGAGGAAACCCCGCCGGCCTGAGCAGGACCCCGGCACGGACCGCAAAGAAAAGAACGCCGGACGGGAGTCCTCGGCTCCCCCGGGGAGCAGGTCAGCGCCGGCCGAGGATCACGAGCCTTGAGGCCTCGAGCACCCGAAAGTCCGCGCCTCGGGGGAGGCTCCGCGCCCCTTTCACCCCGACCTCGAGCCCCACGAAGTCCTGGAGGTCGTATCGCCCCGAAGGGCAGGACAGGTAGAAGAGGACCTTCCCGCCCTTCACGAGCCGGTAGGGCGACCAGTCGCCGAAGCCGGGACGGTATTCGACCCATCCCGTCGCCTCGAAACGCCGCCGGTCGGGCAGAGGGGCGACGGAAGAGGTCGGCTTCTTCGCAGCGGCCTCGGCGGCCTTCTCGGCCGGATCCTCCCGCAGCGCGAGAGCGGACCTCTGGATCAGCTCACGGCCCGCCAGTTCCTCCTCGAAGGCCTCGAAACGGAAGACGAGTTCTTCCTTCCCGCCATTCAAGGCTGCGAGTTTCCGTTTGAGCGGATCGAACATCTTCCGGATCTTCCCCAGATCCTCGTCGACGAGGGGTTTCGAATCCGTTTCCTTCCGGTAGACCTCGAGCACCTGGTCGAGGAGCCTGCCGAGGGCCGCGAGCTTCTCCGCGCGCGCCGCCTTGGCGGCCATCTCCCTGCGCACGGCTTCGAAGGGCGCCCGCGCGGCGAGAGCCTGCCCCTCGAGCTTCTTCCGAAGCTCCTCCGGAAGGCCCTCGGCCCGCAGGCCCAGCTCTTCGATCCCGCCCTCAGGAACCCAGGCGATGCCGTATTCGGGGGCGAGGACCCGGGCCCAATCCCCCTCGACTCCGAGCATCCAGAGCTTCGTCCCCTTCGGCAGGAGGGCCACGGGGAAGGTCCCGGAACCTTTCTTCGGCTCATGGCGGAAGGAAACCCGCCTCGCGGTCACGACCGCGCTCCCGTCTTCCTTCGCCTCGAGGTAGCGCCGATGCACGTATCCGGTGAAGCCCCCGGGAATCCGGACCTTGAGGAAGCCCTTGGCCTTTTCCCCCAGGCACCAGAGGTAGTGCCCCGGCGGGAGGTCGGGGGAGACGACCGGAGCCTTCGGGTCGGGGTAGAGACGGAGCTTGAGGGCCTTCTTCGCCCGGGCGAGTAGAGGGGCCTCGTTCCGGCCGGTCTCCTCCGAACTCTTCCGGATGGCGTCCTGCGGCAGGGATCCCGCGCGCCGGACGCCCGGAAGGGTCTTCATCCCCTTCTTCTCGTCCCCGCCCTGGTCGCGGGGAGGGGTCTCCGCTCCGGCCTTCGGCTTGGAGACGCCCTGGACCGGGGCCGGATCGATCGTTCGGGGGACGGCTCGAGCCTGCGCGCCCGCGAGGCAGGACAGCAGCGCGACGGGTACAAGGCTGCATGGAAGGTCAAGACGGATCTGCACGGTTCCCTCCCTTCGGCTCGTGCGGCAGACGGGCCGGACCGAGCCCTCCCCGGCCGGCGCCGCTCCAATCATATCCCCGAGACCCTCTCCATTCGATGGTCGCATTCCCGGCGATCGGGAGGATAGGCTGACCCCATGGAACCCCTCCCCTTCGCCTACATGGCCTGGGCCAAGGAACATTACTTCGACGCGCCCCTGAGCCTCGTACCCAGCGGAATGCCCGCCCCCTCCGAGGGGGAGCTTCCCCTGCCCGGGGATCTCGACCTCCGGACCGAGGAGCACGGCGAAGCCCGGCTCACCTCCCTCGTCGCCCGGATCCACCGTGTGGAGCCGGAGGGACTCCTCCTCTGCCAGGGGAGCACCCAGGCGGACTTCCTGGTCTTCCAGCGCTTCCTGGACCCCGGGGACGAGGTCTGCATCGAACACCCGGCCTACGGCCTCTTCGCGAGCCTGGCCTCTCTCCGCGGAGCCCGGGTCCGCCCCCTCGTCCGGGACCCCCTGCGGGGGTTCCGGATCGGACCCGAGGAACTCGAAGCCTCGCTCGGAGAGCGCACGCGCCTCGTGGTGATCACGACCGTGCACAACCCCAGCGGCGCGGTGACGAGTCCCGAGGATCTCCGGGCGATGGGGGAACTCTGCGCGGAACGGGGGGTTCCCCTCCTATGCTCGGAGGTCTACGTCGACTTCCTCGAAGGAACGGAGGACCCACCCGGACGAGCGGGGCATCGGCCCTACGGGCACGAATGCCATCCCTGGATCCTGAGCGCGAACTCGATGACGAAGGTCTACGGACTCGGATCGCTCCGCTTCGGTTGGGTCGCGGGAAGACCGGAATGGATCCGCGAACTCGCGAAGCTCCGGGAGATCGTGGCCCCGGTGATCCCCGCGGTTCCGCAACGGATCGCGGCCCAGGCCCTCGAAGGCCGGCGAGGACTCCTCGAGCGCGCGCGGCGGACGGCCACCGGGGGCCGGAAGATCCTCGAGGCCTTCCTGGAGGACGAGGAGGGGTTCCGCGCCTCCACGCCGGGGGCCGGCCTGACGGCCTTCGTCGAGGTCCGGGGAGTCCGCGATACCCGAGCCTTCCGGGACTTCCTGAAGGAACGCTTCGGCATCGGGGTCGTTCCCGGCGAGTTCTTCGGACTTCCGGGCTACTTCCGCATCGGCTACGGTATCGAACCTTCCGCCCTGGCCGAGGGACTAGAAAAGCTCGCCGACGGTCGCAGGGCCTGGCTTCGGCCTTGAACGAGGCAGCCTTCGTTCCGGAATGCGCCCGTAGCTCAGCTGGATAGAGCGTCGGCCTTCTAAGCCGAATGTCGCAGGTTCGAATCCTGCCGGGCGTGCCATCTCCCCGCTTTCCTCGGGGAAAGGCCCGGTGCTGTTCACGAGGGGAGATCCGCACCATGATAGGCCATGGTCGGGATCCCCGGAATCCCGGCGACCCGATCCTCGTGAGAAGCCGATGCCGCGTTTCTTGTTCCGTCACCCCCTCTGGGCCCTGATCGTCCTCGCCCTCTTCGTCCGCCTCCCATTCCTTCGGGGCGAGTTGAACGACATGGATGACTGGCGGCAGACCGATACCGCGACCATGGCCCGGAACTTCCTCGAGGACCCGAACCCCCTGCATCCTCGGGTCGACTGGGCCGCCCCCGGTCCGGGATACGTCGAATCCGAGTTCCCCCTCTATACTTACACGGTCCACGCTCTCTACCGACTCACCGGGGAACGGCCCTTGCTAGGGAGATGGCTCTCGATCCTGATCTTCCTCCTCTCGATCCCGCCCTTCCTCCGGATCTCAAAACGCTGGTTCGGCCCCCTTGGGACGATCCTGGCCTTATGCTTCTTCGCCTTCTCCCCGATCGTCGTCCGCTATTCCCGCGCCTTCATGCCGGAAGCGACCGTCCTCTGCCTCTACTTGTGGGCGCTCGATCGCTTCCTCCTCTGGCTCGACGAGGAGGGGCGGGGATTCCCCGTCTTCCCGGCCGTCCTAACCGCCGCGGCGATCCTCGTCAAGCCGACGAGCCTCCATATCGGCTGGGTCTACCTCGGACTCCTGCATGCCCGCTCCGGCCCGAAGGGTCTCCTCCGCCCCAGGATCCTCGGCTTCGGTCTCCTCTGCCTGCTCCCCCCCCTCGCCTGGTATCTCTACGCCGCCTGGCTCCACCGGACCTTCGGCAACACCTTCGGGGTCATTTCGGGAGGCGACAGCAAATGGGGGGACCTCTCGTGGTGGACCTCCCCCTTTTTCTATCTTTCCCTGCTGTCGATCGAGGCGAAATGGGTGCTCGGATGGGGCGGTCTGTTCCTCGCATTCCTGGGCGTCTTCTCCTTCCCGAGAGAAGGGCGCCGCTTCTATCGATCAGGCCTCCTCGCCCTGTTCCTCTACTACCTCCTCGTCGCCCGGTATTGCGGCCATGAGGGGCGGGGAACCCAGTACCACCTCTACGCGGCTCCCTGGCTCGCCTGGGGGGCGACGGCGGGCTTCTCGGCCCTGTTCGAATACGGGAAACGCGGCCTCCAGGTCGCTGCGGTCGCCCTCCTGGCCCTGTGCTTCCAATCCGGGCTCTCGATCGGAAGGGTCTGGCTCGCCCGGCACGGCAAGGAACTCGCGGCGGCGGGGCATGCCCTCCGAGAGATCTCCTCCCCGGACGACCTCGCGGTCGTTCTCGGGGCTGACCCCGCCTGGGACCGGAACCAGGTCGCGAACAACTTCGAGGACCCGAGGGTCTTCTACCATGCCCGCCGGCGGGGACGGGTCCTGGCCTCCGACCGCCAGGACCCCGCCCGTCTGGCCGAAGTCCTCGGCTGCGGCGCGCGATGGTTCGTCAACTTTCCCTGGATCAACCGGAGCGCGGGGCCGGGATTCCGGGAAGCCCTCGAACAAAGGACGATCCTGCGCCGGGAAGGGCCCGGGTTCGAGATCCGGGAGGTCCGCAATCCCCGGCACGACCCGGTGCGTTTCCCGAAGGACGGCCGGAGGCCTCCGGAACCCGGCCGCTGAACTCAGAGAGCGGGGAGCGGCGCGGGGCTGCCGGCTTCCTCTGGGCGCCTCGAGGGTTCGACGAGACAGCGGGCGACCAGACGACCGACCGGGCCCGCGCAGGTCACTCCATGCCCGCCGAGCCCCGCGGCATGGAAGAGGCCCTCGACCTCGAGATCCGCGCCCAGGAGGAAACGGCGGTCGCCCGCGAAGGTCCGAAGCCCCGCCCATCGTTTTCCGACCTGCAGCTCCCTCAACCAGGGAAAGACGCCGAGGCGGTCATGGGCCCACTCGAGGATCTCGTCCGCGACGGCGGGGACGCCGGCCTCGACCGCATCCTCGTCGCAGGCGCTGAACAACAAGCCCTCGCCCTCCGGCCGGAAATACACCTGCGCATCGACATGCCAGACGAAGCCGGGCATCCCTTCGAGGAAGGGGGGGCGGCTCGTCGTGCAGAACAGGTGGCGGCGGTGAGGCCGGAGCGCCCGGGATCGGATCCCGGAAGCCCGGCAGATATCGTCGTGCCAGGCCCCGGGGGCCAGACAGACCCTCGGAGACCGCAACCTGCTGCCGTCCTTCAACAGGGCCCCGGCGACCGCATCCCGCTCGACGAGGAGACGCTCGACCCTCCGGCCGGTCTCGACCCTCCCCCCCCGTTCCCGGAAACCGCGGAGGAAGGCCTGAAGCAGGGCCGCGGGATCCGCGATCCCGTCCCGAGGGGCATGAAAACCGCAAAGGAAGGGCGTCCCCTCGAGAAAGGGGAAGCACCGGAGACAGTTTGCGGGGTCGAGGATCTCGATCTCTACGCCTTCGTTCTTCCCCGCCTCCGCGGCCGCCCTGAGGAGGGCGGCCGTCTCCGGGCGGGAGGCGAGGAGGAGGGACCCCAGGGGACGGAAGGCCTCGGGCGGAAGTCCGAGGGATTCGGGGGGGCGGTTCCAGAACCGCTGTCCCTCGAAGGCCAGCCATCGCAGCCCCGGGTGTTCGACGAGCCCTCGGACCATGGCCGCGTTCTGCGCACTGGCGTGGACCCCAGGGAGGGCCTCGCTTTCGAGGAGAACCCAGACCCCGTTATGGGTCGCCCCCCTCTCGGCCAGGTGCCAAGCGACCGAGGCCCCGGCGAGACCGCCTCCGACGATCAGACCCTCGAACTCCTCCTCCATGGATCCCAAGTTTGCCTTCCCCCAGCCCACGAGGAAAGGAATGCGGAGAATCCCCGCGAAATGAGGATACTCCAACGGGGAAGAACGAGGGATCCGGGGCGGGCGAAAGGAGCCCTGCGCGGCGGCGCTCCGGAACGCCCCGGGGAAAGAAAGAGGCGGGGGCCGAAGCCCCCGCGGGTCCCTGCACGGCCCGGACGAAAGATTCGGACGCAGGAGGCCGGCAGGACGAGATGGCGTTGGTGAATCTGGAGGAGTGGAGCCTGAAGCTCGTTGATGATTCTTGAAGGAAGGGACCCGGGGGTCCTGCGGAGCAGGCCCCCCGGAAGGAGAGAAAAAGGACGAGGTTCCCGCCCCTGCCGAGGCATCGGCAGGCGGATCCGCCCGGCCGCCAGACGGCTGGACTGAATCCGGAAGGCCCGCACCCGACCCAACACCCGGAAACCCGGGGGCCCACTTGGATCGGGGGGCCTCTTTGACTCGATGGGAAGAACCCGACTGGATCGTCCGACCCCTGTCGCACGAGAACGGAGCGTACGGAGGAATCCTCGGGAGGAGGATCCGCGGTCCGTACGAAGGAGGACCTCCGCTCTCGGCTCGCACCCGACGGGGGTCGGCCCGCTGACCGGACCAGGAGCCGGGAACCTCGAGAACCGTGGAGAAATCCGATTGTTCAGAACGAGACGAAAGGCGTCGGCCTCTCGTCGCCCCATGGGACGAAGGGAAGGGGCCGGAGGGTTCCCTCGATCGTGCGGGAAATCGCCCTTATTTTAGGGCTGATTCGATGCGAACGGGGATTCCCGCCGGGGCTCCGTACCTCCCTCCCCAGACCTGGGCCCGTCGGGTGCGCTCCCCCGAGGCGGATCCTGAGCAGGACCTCCCGACCTCCGGGGTTCCTTCCGCCACCCCACGACGGCATCTTGGGGACCGATGAGCGATTCCGGCCTCCAGGTCCTGTTCGGCCTCCTGATGCTCCTCGTCTACGGGCTGATCGCCTTCGAGGTCCTCCACAAGACCGTCGCGGCCCTCCTCGGCGCCCTGGTCCTGATCGGCCTCGGGATCGGCTTCGGGGTCCTCCATGAGTTCGAACAGGTCCATCGGATCCTGACGCACGACCTCGGCGTGCTTGGGGTCATTGTCGGGACCTCGATTCTCGTGGACCTCGCGGGACAGTCGGGACTCTTCCATTTCCTCGCGATCAAGGTGGTCAAGCGCACGGGGGGGCATCCGCTGCGCCTCTTTCTCGCCCTGCAAGCCCTCGTCTTCGTTCTCGCCGCCGTCCTGACGATCGTCCCGGCGATGCTGATCCTCGCCGGCCTGACCCTCGTCATCTGCAAGAACCTGGACCTGCCTCCGACCCCCTACCTCCTGGGGGCGGCCTTCGCGAGCAACGCCGGTGCCTTCTGCACCTTCGCCTCGGGTCTCCCGACCCTGATGATCGGCTCCGCCGCGGGCATCCCCTACGTCCAGTTCCTTTACGTATCCCTGCCCTTCGCCCTGATCGCCTTCGTCGTCGGCTATCTCTGGACCCGGCGCGCCTTCCGCTCCGAACTCCCCTCCGACATGGACGAGGAATCCCGCGCGACCCTCGCCCGCACGGTCGCATCCTTCGACGAATGGGCCCTGGCCCCCGACCGCCGCGCCTTCCTCCGTTCAGCCGTCATCCTCGGTCTCACGATTCTTTGCTTCGCCCTGGCCGGGGTCCTCCATGTCGGCCTCGATTACATCGCGATGGCCGGTGGAACGGCCATGCTCCTCTTCCACGGGAAATCCGTCGAGCATACGATCCGGAAGGTCAACTGGACCGTCATCCTCTTCTTCACCGGGCTCTTCCTGATCGTCGGACTCGTCAAGGAGACCGGTCTCCTGGATCTCCTCGCCCGCTCCCTCCGAAACGTGACGGGGGATTCCGTCCCGCTATCGATCCTCCTCTTCACCTGGTCCTCCGGGGTCTCCTCCGCTCTCGTCGACAACATCCCGGTCGCCGCGACGATGATCCCCCTCGTCCAGGGCATGGAAGGCCTACCGAAAGAACCCCTCTGGTGGTCGCTCGTCCTCGGGTGCAACCTGGGTGGGAGCGCGACTCCGATCGGCTCCATCTCCTGCGTGATCGCGCTCCACACCCTCTACGCCGAATCCGGGATCAAGGTCTCCTGGGGCCGTTTCCTGGCCGTCGGAGGGGTGTTGATGGTCCTGCAACTCGCCCTCGCGAGCCTCTACCTGATCCTGCATCATGCCGGGGGGCTGATGCCGACCCTCCCCGGATGAACGATGGAACCCCGCGAACAGGAACAGATCCGCCGGAACATGCGGGCCTTCGAGGCCGCCCTCGAGGCCGGCATGACCGGAAAACTCGGCCCCGAACTCCCGGAAAGCGCGCTCCTCGCCCTCGACGGGTCGGATCAGGACGAGATCGGTCTCGACCTCATGATCCACTGCGTGAGGACCTTCGGTCTCAGGGTCTTCCTCCTCCCGGCGGTCCCCTCGCAATCGGAGGCCGCCGATCCGGACCGCGAGGCGCTGGACGCGGCTCTCCGGCGCTTCGAAGAGGCCGGATTGGAGGCCTCCGGCCTCCTGGACGCCTCCCCGGAAGCCTACCACCGCTTCTCCCGGGCCCTCTCGTCCTGCGAGGCGGATTGGTTCGTTCTCCCCTGCCCCTTCGGCCACGATCTCGGGGAACTCCGTTCCCGGACCCTCGGGACCTCGGTCGAGGTTCCGCTCGTCCGCGGGGATCGCCCGATCCTGGTCGTGCGCGGACCGGTCGTCTCTCCCGAACAGGCCCTCTTCCACCCCCACGTAATCCTCCGCGAGAACCTGCCCGAATCCTCCGCCGAGGCCCTCCGTCTGGGTCTCGGCCTCCTCGCCTCGGCCGCGGAGACCCCGGACCTCAGGGTCACCTTCCTCCTTCCGGAGGAATCGGAGCCCGGGCCCATCCACGAACGGGACTGGAGTCCCCCGGATCCCGACCTCCGGGCGGCTCTCGGACCGACGGGCGCGAGCCTGTTCCACCGGCTCCGGGAGACCCGGCCGGACCTCGCCTGGACCGCCGCGGTCCGCAGACCCTCCACCCTCCATCCCGAACGCAGCCGGGTCGGGGGCCGTCTTCATCTCCTCCCCGCCCCGAGGATGGAGGACGGGGTCGAGGCTCTCCTCCAGCACTTCCTCCTCCACACCCTCGATCCCGTCCTCGTCGTTCCCGCCCCGCAGCGCGGATCCTGAACGAGGGGCGGATTCCCGAAAGAGGCCCGGCCCCCCCAGCGGGGACCCGGACGAGACGAGACCCGCCGCCTCAGCGGCGGTCGTCCCCCTTGCGGAAATCGAGGAGTTCGGCCAGGACCCGTCCCTCGCAGGTCTTCGGCCTCGGGATTCCCAAGACCCTCGCCAAGGTGGGCACGAGATCCTCGACCCCCGGCGGGTCCCCGGTCCGGGATCCGGAACGGATCCCCTTTCCCAGGAACCAGAGGGGAACGAGGCGGTCCTCGAGCGCCGCGCTCCCGTGGAAGGCCGCGAGACCGGGAAGGGATCGTGCGGGAATCCGCCCGCCGGCAAAGGCGAACAAGAGATCCCCCGACCGCCCGGGAGCGTAGGAGAGGGCCAGGGCCCGTTCGAGCCCGGACCGCGTCCCTCCCTGCGGATTCCGGGGGTCGAAGACCGCGGCGATCTCGGGTTGGCTCCGCAGGAAGGCGGCGGCCTCCCTCGCGAGGACTCCCGCATCCAAGCCGAGGGATTCGAGGACCGGTTTCCGGAGAACGAGGCTTCGCCCGACGACCCGGAACCACGAGGCCCGGACGCGCCGGAAGGGGCCCGGCCCGGACTTCGTTAGGGGGCGGACGTCCCGGGGAAGGCGTTCCCCGCGACCCGCGGCCAGGCGCAAGGCCAGGCGGACCCAGAGACCGTTCCGTTCGGGTCTCTCCGGATCCAGGACCCAGGGATCGAAGGTCCGCGGGGCGTCCGGCCCGGACCCCGGGGCGTCCCGAACCCCGTGGTCGGCGCTGAGGGCGCAGACCCAGCGCCCGCGGCCGACCTTCGCATCGAGGACGCCGAACAGGGCTTCCAGGGCCCGGTCCAGCCGCAGCACGACATCGGCCGCCTCCAGCGAACGGGGTCCGAAAGCGTGCCCGACATAGTCCAGGGAGGAGAACGAGAGACAGAGGAGGTCCGGAATCCCGTCCCGGCCGAGACCCGCCTCCTCCCTTTCGAGGAACCAGGCCGCGAGGAAGGCCAGCAGATCGTTCCCGAAGGGACTGACCGGGAGGAGGGAGACGATCCTCGGGCCGTCCGGGAGGACATGGGGGAAGGTCCGCTTGAATCCCCCCGGCGGGCGTTCGCAGGGGCGGTCGTCCGGCCCGTATTGGGCTGAGAGCCATCGGAATTCCCGCGTTCCGGGGGGATGGAGAGGGGACCATACGGTCCCCCGATACCGGCGCAGGAGCTCCGTCCCTCCCTCCCCGCCCTGGAGCCTCGCGAGCGCGGCGAGCAGACCCTCCCGGTACTTCCGGTCGCCCCGCGTTTCGTACCAGGCGGAGGTCCGGAACGCCCCCTTCTCGAACCAGAGGACGAGATCGGGGTCCTGCCCTCCGAGAAGGATGGCGGCACGGTCCTTCCCCGAGAGGGAGAGGATCCTCGCCCTCCGGCCGTAGGCCTTCCGCAGCGCGTCGGCCAGGGTCTCGGCCCGGAGGAAGGAGGCTCCCCGCCCTTCCCCCCGGCCGACGCAATACCGCAACCGGCCGGCTTCCCTATCGAACCAGAAGTTGCCGGCGATCCCGCTCCGGCGGGGGTAGGCCCCCGTCGCGAGGAGGGCGTGACCCGGTCCGGTCTCGCTCACCGCGTGCCGGATCAGAGCCCTCGGATGACCGGCCCCTTCGGCGAGGATCCGGCGAAACCCTCCCGCCCCGAACAGCGGAGAGAGGCGCTCGAGGTGATCCGCCCGGCACTGGTCGATCGAGATCAGGACCGCCAGGCGCGGGGGTTCGAAGGCCGCTCCCTGCAGGATCGCGGTGGCGCAAAGGATCGGGAGGAGCATCCTCCCAGGAAATCAGGTGACCTTCCCGCCTTCCAGGATTTCCTCCGCGATCGCGGAAGGAACAGGAAGGTATTCCAGCGGCTCCATCATGAAGGTGCCCCGCCCCTGGGTCATGCCGCGCAAGGTGCTCGAATACTGGAACATCTCGGCGATCGGCACCTTCCCGCGGATCGTCCGGTTCCCCCCGCTCATCTCGAGATCGGTGATCTGCCCCCTGCGGCTGTTGAGGTCCCCGATGACGTCCCCGACGAATTCCTCGGGAACCTGGACCTCGATCCGCATGATCGGCTCGAGGAGCTGGACGTTCCCCTCGGTCGCCTTCCGGAAGGCCAGCTGGGCCGCGGCCTGGAAAGCCATGTCCGAGGAATCGACCTCATGGAACTGGCCGTCGTAGAGGGTCGCCTCGATGTTCACGAAGGGGAAACCGAGCCGTCCTCCCGCCTCGGCGGACGCGCGGAGCCCGTTCCTGACGGAGGGGATGAACTCCTGCGGAACGACCCCGCCCTTGATCTCCTCCAGGAACTCGACCGGTTCCTCGGTCTCCTTCGGGACGAACCGGACCTTGATGACCGCGAACTGCCCGTGCCCGCCGGTCTGCTTGACGTGCCGGGCCTCGATATCCCGTTCCCGCCTCAGGGTCTGCTTGTAAGCGACCCTCGGCTTGCCCATCGAAACCGGAATCCGGAAATCGTTCTGGATCCGGTTCAGGATCACCTCGAGATGAAGTTCGCCCATGCCCTCGATGAGGATCTGTCCGGTCTGGTCATCCGTCTTCGCGAGGAAGGTCGGGTCCTCCCTCGTCAACCGGCCCAGGGTGTCGGCCAGGCGATCCCGGTCCTTCGTGCTCTTCGGCTCGATCGACATCGCGATCACGGTCTCGGGGAAATCCATCGATTCGAGCGCGACCGGATGTTTCGGATCGCAGAGGGTGTCACCGGTGATCGACTGCTTGAGCCCCATGATCGCGAGGATGTCCCCGGCGCCTGCCTTCTTGACGGGCTCGCGCCGATTGGCGTGCATCTTGAGAAGCCGCCCGAGCCTCTCCCTCTTTCCGGTCCTCGGATTGAGGACGGTCTGCCCTTGTTCCATGACCCCGGAATAGACGCGGACGAAGGTCAGGTCGCCGTTCTTGTCCGAAATCGTCTTGAAAGCCAGGGCCGCAAGGGGTTGGTCCTCATCGTGCGTGAGCCTGACCCTCTTCTCGGGGTCCTTGGGGTCGCTCCCCTCGATCTCGGGTAGGTCCGCCGGGGACGGAAGGTAGTCGACGATCGCATCCAGAAGGTTCTGGATCCCCTTGTCCTTCAGGGCAGAGCCGCACAACACGGGGATGATGCCGCGGGAGAGGACTCCTTTGCGGATCGCGCAGCGGATATGTTCCACCTTGGGCTCCTCCCCCTCGACAAAGGCCTCCAGAACCATGTCGTCGAACTCTGCGACGGATTCGAGCATCGCCTCGCGTGCGGTCTCGGCGATCTCCCGATACTCCTCGGGAATCTCGAGGATCTCGACATCCTTTGCGTCCTCCTTCCAGACATAGGCACGCCGGTCGATCAGGTCGATGACCCCCTGGAACTCCTTCTCCCGCCCGATCGGAACCTGGAGGGGAACGGGATGGGCCCCGAGCCGCGTCCGGATCGAGTCCACGACACGGTCGAAGTCGGCCCCCACCCGATCCATCTTGTTGACGAAGGCGATCCTGGGGACCCCGTAGCGATCGGCCTGCCGCCAAACGGTCTCGGACTGGGCCTCGACCCCGGCCACCCCGCAGAAGACCCCGACCGCCCCGTCCAGGACCCGAAGGGAACGCTCGACCTCGACCGTGAAATCGACATGGCCCGGGGTATCGATCAAATGGATGACGTGGTCCTTCCATTCGCAGGTGGTGGCCGCCGAGGTGATCGTGATCCCTCGGGCCCGTTCCTCCTCGAGGTAGTCCATCGTCGCCTCACCGTCATGGACCTCGCCGACCCTGTGGGTCCTTCCGGTGATGAAAAGGACCCTCTCGGTGACGGTGGTCTTCCCCGCGTCGATATGGGCCATGATTCCGAGATTGCGGACCTTGGCCAGGGAGGAATTCCCGGTCTTCGCGGAGGAGGCGCGCTTCTTTGGTCGGGTCGTAGGAGTAACGGTCATCGATTCTTCGCCTGTCCGGTGCGGGATGTACGTGGGGATGTCCCGGCCGCGAGCCATGGGAGCGAACCGTCATGTATCGGCGGTCCGCGAGCATCCCCTCAGCAAAAAAGTCCGACGATCCTATCGTTTTTCGAAGGATCGTCAAGCCTCTCATCCGCCCCCGATCCCCCTCTCCTTGCGTTTCTCGGGGTCGTAGAACTCCAGGTAGAAGGGGTTCCAGGCTTCGCTCTCGACCGCGAACTCATCCACTTCCTGGGGATCGAGCCCTTCCTCCTCCTCGGGAAAATCCGTCTGGAAGACCCGGAGTTCCTCGACCCGATGCAGGGGAACGACCGGAGTCATCGAACGGTTCTCCCCTTCTCCGGCGCGGAGGTATACGGAGCGCGCCCGGGCGACGATGAAGGATCTCCCCGATTCATCCCGCTTGTAGACGGCAGCCAGGTGGATCGAGAAGACGTTGGACTTCGTCGTCAACATGGCCTCGAAACGGTCCTTGCTCTTGCTTTCGGGGAGGGCGTCCCAGGCATCGACCTCCCCCAGGTCGTCGAGGCTCGCAAAATACTTGAGCTTCTGCCGTCCCCCCTCGAGTTCCTCGAGTTCGGCGGAGGCTTCGTCTCCCTCCTCCTTGTTCTCCGCTTCTTCGTCGACCTCGTTCCGGTAGCGGAGGAGCGCGTCGACCAGGGAGCGCGGGATCTCGTTCTCGGATTCGAGACATTCGAGCACGGGACGGGGAGCGAGGTTCACGTTGATCCGAACGCCGGGCCCCAGGGCGTCGTCCTTGTTCCCTCCCTTCCCACCCCCCGCCTGATTTCCCTCGCCTCCGCTTGCGGGGGCTGTGGACTTGGCCCCTCCCCGCGCCCCCCCCGCCCCCGGCCCCTCCTCCTCCGGCACGAGTTTCAGACTCGAATGGACGGTCAGGACCGACGAGAGGCCGGGAACCAGGGTTCGACCCGCGAGCCGGTCCCCGAAGGCCTCCTCGGGGATCTCCTGGAGCAGTTTCAGTTCCTCCAGATCATGCGGCGGGAAGACCTTCCTTCCATCGAGTTCGTACTCCGAATTCCTAGGGATCTCCGGGATCTCGTCGTCCCGGCGCTCGCCTCGGAGCCAGTCCTCGATGGACGTGGCCCAGGTCTCCGCATCCGATCGGGCGAGGTCGAACTCGGTGTCCTCCCAGAGATGATCCAGGAGCCGGATCAACCGTTCCTTCGAAAGCTCACGGAATTGCCGATCCGGGGAGAGCAGACAGAGCAGGTTGAACTTCCGATTCTCCGCCTCGACGAAGGCATAGACCGTCAAGCGGTCGTCCTCGTAGGCGGCATAGGGCCGGTACCAAGCGTCCCTCGAGGAATCCCCCGGTTCGCCTGCCTCCTCTTCCCCGCCTTCTCCGCTTCCTCCGCCTCCCAGCGCCTGCAGGGCCCCGCCCGTTCCCCCTCCGACTCCCCCGCCCGCGGACTCCCCCTCTCCCTC
>Ga0256830_1000240_pt1 | contig 48008 bp, 41 predicted proteins | sample 128326metaG_FD_190537 | JGI IMG/M metagenome (GOLD analysis project Ga0256830, IMG submission 190537) | Hydrothermal vent microbial communities from Lau Basin, Pacific Ocean - 128-326 | ecosystem: Environmental > Aquatic > Marine > Hydrothermal vents | place: Pacific Ocean: Lau Basin | collected...
GTATGCAGACAGCCCTGTCAGAACCACTGCATTCATGATGTCTTGATATGGGCTGATGGATCTGGGCAGGGATTCCCCACTTCTTCAACATCTCTGAACCAACTACCTGGTGATCAAAACCAAAGACCTTCCTTTCCGCCTCTACAACGGAGAGTTTATTCACCTCCTTCTCATCAAAGACCCTCCTGTACTCGGAAGGCATTGTTATGTACATCACAGCAATACCGATATCCATGAGCAGGGCTGTGACAAAGGTGTTGTCTGAACGGACACCCATCATGCCTGAAAGGATCTCCGCTGCCACCGCCGATGTGATGGCCCTTTTCCAGAAGAGGTCATAGTTAAAACCATCAACACTCTGCCCCTTCATCTCCTTTACTATTACAAAGGAAAGGGCAAGGTTCCTGATGGCATCAAAACCGAGCACACCCACCGCCTTGTCAAGACTGTCAACCCTGTAGGGCAGACCATAAAAGGAGGAGTTTGCCATGCTCAGGACCTTGAATGTGAGGGCTGGATCAGAGGAGATTATCCTTGATAGCTCACTGAAGGAGGTCTTTGAATCCCTCACAGCCTGCAGGATCTTGATCGCCACTGCTGGTGGAGAGGGCAACCTTATCTCATTCCCTGTCAATTCTTCAAGAACACTCATATTCCCATGCACTTTTCAAGAAGGTAAGGCCTATACCATTATCGGCTATCTTCCATCCATGCTTTAATGAACCTCATGGAACCATCCTGTGTCGTTGCAGTGACTCGGGCACATACCATCTGTGTATGTTGTAGGTAATACCAATGGGCGAAGGCCTTATCCCCCTGAACCTCGCATGAACTATGGGTAGTGCATCAGGCACGTAGAGAAACACATAGGGCGCATCCTCAGCCAGTATCTCCTGGAACCTATAGTAGATCTTCTTGCGCTTCTGCTGGTCAAATACCCGCCTGCCCTGCTCAAGGAGCCTGTCAACCTCGGGGTTCTTGTAGGAGATAAAGTTGAACTCCTTCTCACCGGTCTTGCTTGAATGCCATATGTCGTACTGGTCAGGGTCAAGCCCTATTGACCAGCCAAGTATCACGGCCTCAAACCGCCTCTTGTCAATGAATTCATTTATGAAGGCACTCCATTCAACAAGCCTTATATTCACCTTTATCCCCACCTGTTTGAGCCTCCACTGCACTATAGTGGCGGTCTTTTCACGGAGGCTGTTGCCCATGTTTGTGAGTATGGTGAACTCAAAGGGGATGCCATCCTTTTCAAGCACACCGTCTCCATCCCTGTCCACCCAGCCTGCCTCCTTCAGGAGTTTCCTGGCCAGCCCTGGGTTGTAATCATAACGCTCCACATTGGGATTATAGGGCCATGTATTTGGCACATAGGGGCCTGTTGCCACACTGCCAAGTCCGAATAGAACAACATCTATTATCTCCTTTTTGTCAATTGCATAGGAAATGGCCTTTCTCACCCTTTTGTCCTTGAAGAAGGGATGCCTGAGGTTGAACCCAAGATAGGTGTAGGCAAACACGGGGTAGCGGAACTTGTTGAAGTTCTTCCTGAAGTACTCCGTGTTGGTCTGGCGTGTGTACTGGATGGGGGTAAGTCCCATCATGTCCACCCCTCCTGCCCTGAGTTCCATGAACATCGTGGACTGGTCAGGGATGATCCTGTAGACATAGTAATCAAGGTAGGGCCGGCCCTCAAAATAATCCGGGTTTGCCTTCAGGGTGAGGCTCTGGCCGGGCTCCCATTTCACAAGAACAAAGGGACCCATCCCCACGGGATGTCTGCCAAAATCCGTCTTTGTAATATCCTTGCCTTCAAGGAGATGCCTTGGAAGGATGGGAAGGTTGCCCCAGCTGCTGAGTGCCGGTGCAAAGGGCTTATCATAGGTTACCCTGAAGGTGTATTTATCTACAACCTCTGCCTTTTTCACCTCCAGGAAATCACCCTTGTAGGGTGTGGGGGTCTTCTCACTTATAATCGTCTTGTAGCCAAACATCACGTCATCTGCTGTAAACTCCACACCGTCCGTCCATCTCACACCCTTTCTCAGGTGGAAGGTTATCACACGACCATCATCAGAGATATCCCAGGACTCTGCAAGGTCACCAACAAGTGTGAGATCCGTGTCATACTTGACAAGGCCATTGAAGATAAGCCCTGCCACATCATGGGATGCGCTATCACCAGCAAGCATGGGTACAAGGATGCTCGGCTCCCCGATTGATCCCACAACAAGTGTGCCTCCGTAGGCAGGCCTGGCCTGGCCTGCATCGGGATTGTAACCTCCATGTGCCAGCACCAGGGAACTGATCAGGAGTATTACGAGCAGACAGAGTTTTCGCATCAGTAGATTATACCACGACAGCCTCCTCTTTCGCCCCTTACAGGGCCTCAAATCATATTGGCATGGATTGTCAGATATTACCCCGATCAGGTTGAGGACGGGTTTGATCGGAGGGCTTCTGATGACACCGGAATGGATTTGACCACATATGGATGTTTGTGTGATAATTAATTCATGAGATGGATTATCCTTTTGTTGATAACAGCCTCCTTCCTCCTGTCCTGTAGCACAACAGGGGCCTTGAAAACACAGGCAAAGACTGTCAGGCCTGTACAGAAGGAAAGGAAAGAGACAAAAAGAGCATCCACGGGAAAGCAGTTCCAGGAAAAGACACCTGGTGAGGCCTACTACTATTACATGCTTGGCTACAAGGCAGAGATTGAAGGCAGGTGGGAGGATGCACTGGCATACTACAACAGGGCATCCGGGCTTGACCCCTCATCATCCTATCTGAAAGTTCGCATCGGGTACATCCTTTTGAGGATGGGGAAGGTGAAGGAGGCAACAGAGCTTGCCGAAGAGATAGTGAAGACACATCCTGATGATGTGAAGGCGCTGAAACTCCTTGGCCAGCTATACAATGGCCAGAAGAGGAGAGATGATGCAATTGGTGTATACAAGAAGATAATCGCCCTGGATCCCGAGGACACGGAGGCCCATCTCTTCCTTGGCGTACTTTATGCCTCCACCAAGAGATATGACGAGGCAGTAAAGATACTGAAAACCCTTATTGAAAGGAAGCCTGACAACCTGATGGCCCTGTACTATCTGGCATCCGTCTATCTTGACAAACGTGACTACCAGAATGCAGAGCTATACTTCAGGAAGTGCCTTGATATAAAGCCTGACTTTGATACCGCCTATTTCAATCTTGCCCTTATTGAGGAGCTCCGGGGCAATGCCGAGAAGGCGATAGAATACTACCAGAAGGCATCAAAGCTGAACCCCCATAATCTTGAGGCAAGGGAGCGACTATCGCGCATGTATATCAAGAAGAAACGCATAGGCGAGGCGATCAAGGAGCTTGAAAAACTGAGCCATGACCTGCCGAAGAACATTGAGATACACAAAAGACTGGGGCTTCTCTACATGGACCAGAAACAATACGAAAAGGCGATTGAGGAGTTCCAGATCGTCAAGGAGGCTGAGCCCCGTGATGTGGTTGCAAGGTACTACATCTCTGTAGCACTTGAACAACTCAAACGGTATGAGATGGCAATAAAGGAGATCAAGGAACTACTGGATATGGATCCGAAGAATCTCAATGCATTGTTGCACCTTGCCTACCTCTACTCTGAGACAGAAAACTACGAGGAGTCAATCAAGACCTATGATGAACTGCTGCGCATTGAAAAGAAGGCGGAGTTCTACATCTACAAGGCAATAAACTACCTAAGGCTGAAGAGATACAGGGAGGCAGAGAAGACACTCATGGAGGCTGTAAAGCGCTATCCCGAAAATGCCGAGGTCTATTTTAACCTTGCCATTGTATATGAAAAGATGGACAGGTTTGATGAGATGGTCAGATACCTGAAGAAGACGATAGAGCTGAACCCCGAGCATGCTGATGCCCTGAATTACCTTGGATACAGCTATGCTGACCGGGGGGTGAATCTTGAAGATGCACTGGATTTGATCAGGAGGGCACTCAAGCTCAAACCGGACAGTGGCTATATAATAGACAGCCTGGCCTGGGTATACTACAAGCTCGGCAGATACGAGGATGCGCTCAGGGAACTCAAAAGGGCCCTCGGGTATGTAAATGATGACCCCGTACTGTACGACCACCTTGGTGATGTCTATCTCAAGCTTGGTAGAAAAGAAGAGGCCCTGGAGGCATACAAAAAGGCATTAAAGTACCATAAAAAAGAGGAAGGCATAAAAGAAAAGGTAGAGAAGAAGATCAAAGAACTGACCAATGAGGCTAACCCTTAAATCCCCTGCCAAGATAAACTGGTTTCTCCTTGTCACGGGAAAACGTTCAGACGGATACCACAACATCTTCAGCCTTATGCAGAAAGTATCACTCTATGACACCCTTGTCTTTGAGACCTCAGAGGATAAAGAGATACACCTGGTCTCAGAGATGGGTATCCCTGAAGAGGACAACCTCGTCTACAGGGCTGCCACCTTCCTGAAGAAGGAGAGGGGATGCAGCATGGGGGCAAGGATTACACTCCACAAGGAGATCCCCCTGGAGGCAGGCCTTGGCGGAGGAAGCAGTAATGCTGCCACTACACTTGTTGGGTTAAACATGCTCTGGGAGCTAAATCTCCCTGTGGACACCCTGATCTCCATAGGGTCAAGAATCGGCTCTGATGTCGCCTTTTTTATCACAGAGGGTCCCTCATTAGTGGAGGGGATGGGTGAAAGGATCACCCCCATCGGGATGGGCGGTGGGTTACCCCTTTATATCCTCATTGTTAAACCTCCCTTTGGTGTATCCACGGCAGAGGCATACAGGGGTCTCAGTTCATACAGCAGGGTTGACAGAAGCCTTGTTGAACTCTTTCTTGATGCCATTAAGAGGAAACGGTACAATCTTCTATCAGGGGTATTACGGAACGATCTTGAAGGGCCTGTGCTCCTGCGGTATCCTCAACTGAAGGAGATCAAAGACAGGCTCTCAGGTACAGGTGCCATTGGAACCCTCCTATCAGGCAGTGGGTCATCGCTCTTTGCAGTCTATAATGAAAGGGATGAGGCTGAAAGGGCCCTAAGACTTTTCAGGGAGAGTTTCTGGTGCAGGATTGTACAGCCTCTTTAGTCTTACAGGGTCAGGAGGGCCTCCATCTCAGCAGCCTCTGCCACTGATGTCTCTTTGATCCTTGAAAGCCTCACATCATCAAGGTTCAGCTCAAGCAGTACGGCATCAAGCTCATCAGACCAGTATCCATCATCCTCAAACCTGGGGAAAAACATCCTTGAAAGACCCTCTGAGAGTGAGACAACGGCAACTGTTTCCCTGAAATCCCTGCAAAGGGAAGGACTATGGTGAAATCTAACAGTGGCAATAATCTCCTCATTCAGCCTTGCCGAACTCAGATAGCTGTATCCGGCCTCGGTATGATCAATATCAAAAAAGGCCTTCTCCGTTGCCAGGATGTCTTCATTATAGATAAGTTGCAGATAACTTTCAGAATCAATGCTCAGAAAGACAACCCTGCCGATATCATGCAAAAGCCCCGAGACAAATGTTACAGCCCTGTCAACATTGGATATCTGGTCAGCAATGTTTGCCGCAATAATGGCCACCTCACAGGAGTGTTTCCAGAGGTTGCTGACTATGCTGCGTTTTGTCTTGTCAAGAAGTTTGAATGTGGTCGCACCAAGACATATGCCCTTGACGAGATCGTACCCGAGGAACATCACAGCCTGTTCAATGGATATTATCCTGCCGGAGTGTCCAAAATAGGGGGAGTTGGCCACCCTGAGTATCCTCTCTGTTATTGCCTGGTCATACTTTATGATTTCCGCGATATCGCAAAAGGTTGAATCCTCATCCTGAAGTACATCGTAGAGACGTTTCAGGATCACCGGCAGAGTCGGTAATGCCTTCAGTTTCTTGATCTTACTCATTGAAACCAAGTTGTTCATCTATATCACTGTCCTTGAAAAGCCTCTCAAGATCAAGCAATATTATCAGTCTGTCATCAAGCTTTCCGATCCCCTTGATATATTTTGAGTTTATCCCGCCTGTGATTGCCGGTGCAGGCACCACAGTATCAGAGGAGATCCTGAGGACCTCTGACACAGCATCAACAATCATACCGATGGTCCTGCCCTTTATATCCATAACCATGATCCTTGTGTCCCTGCCTATCTCTGTATCTACAAGGCCGAACCTCTTCCTCAGATTTATTACCGGAATCACCCTGCCTCTCAGGTTGATCACACCCTCAACATAGTGTGGCGCATTTGGCACCCTTGTAATCTCTACCATCCTGTTTATCTCCTCCACATTCAGGATGTTGACACCGAACTCCTCATCTCCAAGACGAAAGGTAACAAGCTGCAACAGCTCGTCACTGCCCTTTTTTTCCTCTACGACAGCCTCCATATCAATACCTCCTTGGATAGAATCTGATATTGTGACGGTATCCTATTAGATATATCGTCCATTTTTGAGATTTCTTTAATACCAGGGTACTGTATCCAAAATAATCTCAGATCTGTAAACAAGGCAGGACAATAAATATAGTCAGGAGTCAGAAGTCAGAAGTCAGGAGTGAGCAGTGGATGGGTAGATACAGACAGGCCCTTTATCTACTTTGATGAACATAAAAGAAGGTACCCACCAGGGCAGCTGAAAAAACTTTACAAGAAGGGAACACACAAAAAGAGACACGGATGGAAAAAGGATTAACAGAATCCGTCGGCCAGAACGGCCGACGGATATGGGTTCGGTCCTACACTATCTCCACCAATTTGATCTCAAAGATCAGGTCTTTACCTGCAAGTGGATGGTTTGCGTCAAGCGTTACTGTATCCTCTGTTACATCTGTGACAAGCACATTTGTTACCATCCCGTTTGGCGTCCTTACCTGTAACTCCTGACCGGTAACAGGGTCAATATCAGGAGGGATCTGTTCTCTGCTTATGGTAATAACAAGTTCTTCTCTTCTTGGACCATATGCATCATCAGAAGATATCTGAACTGTTTTTGTCTCTCCCACATCCATCCCCAGCACTGCATCTTCAAAGCCCGGGATAAGCATCCCGCTCCCGATGGTAAATTCCAGAGGGTCTCTTTCAAGGGATGAGTCAAAGACAGTGCCATCCTCAAGAAAGCCACTATAGTGGACCCTCACCGTGTCTCCTTCCTTTGCCTTGGCCATTTCTTTCTCCTTTCAAAAATAATTAACCCTCTGAGGGCCTCTTTAAGGATACCATAAAATGGTATCATCAAACAACAAGCTCACATCCCCTTTTCAAGCCTTTCTATCAAGAACTCGGGCAGCCCGGCACGCCTCATCTTCTCCTGGGTAGAGCTGATATCATAGCCTACCCTGACAATCCTGGCCGACTCATCTGTGATAATCCCGTATGCAGCTTTCGGATTCCCGTCCCTTGGCTGTCCGACACTGCCGACATTGATAATGTATCTGCAGGAGTCCTTGAGTGCTATCTCGTCACGATGTATCACGATCTCACCTGAAGGGAGCCTCTCAATGATGAAGGGAACATGGCTGTGACCGATAAGGCAGATGCGCTCCTTGAAATACTGAAAATTCACCTCTGCATCATAAAGGGTGAGGATGTAGTTCCATGCATCAGGTTGCCTTGGTGAGGCATGCACAAGGAAGAGGCTTTCCGAATCCATGACCTTTACTATACTTAATGACTGAAGAAACTCCAGATCCTCATCTGATAATTGATCTCTCGTCCATTCAATGGCAATACGGGCATTATAGTTGAAATAATCAGTGGGTGTATAACCAATCACAGCCCAGTCATGGTTTCCTGCAACAGAGTGGAGACACCTCTTTTTCACCAGGTTGATACACTCCCCTGGGTCAGGGCCATATCCCACTACATCCCCCAGGAAGAGGATCCTTTCAATATCCCTTCTGTCAATATCCTCCAGAACGGCGCGGAGGGCCTCAAGATTGGAATGGATATCCGAGATCACAGCATATTGAAACACCCCTCCCATAAGGAAATTTTACTATATATGAAGGATATTGTAAAGCAGGATGAAGACCCCCTGTGCAGTCCGGAAAATCAGGAGCTTAGCATCTTCTTCTTGATAACAAGAATGGGACTGCTTATCTTTTTCATTACACTATTGGCTACACTGCCCATAAGCAGTCTGCTCAGCCCTGTTCTGCCCTCGCTCCCGAGGATTACAATCCCTGGATTGACATCCCTGCAGACCTGGACCAATGTATCGCTTATTGAGCCCTCCTTTACAAGCCCTGTACACCTGATGCCCATATCCTTTGCCCCTTTAACAATACGCTGAACATTCTCCCTTGCCCTGACAAAGAAGCTCTCCAGAAGCTCTGGTGCATGTATCTGCAATACCTCATTAAAGTCCACCACAGTCAATACATACAAAGTGCCACCGAATCTTTTGGTCAGTAATAGTGCATCCTCCTCTGCACCTTTGTTCTTCTCGGAACCATCTGTGGCAAGCAACAGCCTTTCAAAGGGTCCCGGAAGAAATGTATCGGTGACTACAAGACAGTTACCACTGCAAAACCCTATTATTTCTCCTGTTATGTGGATAACGCCGCTCTTCAGGCCCTTTGAAAGCACAACAAGATCAGGCCTGAGTGAATCAATAGACCTTTTTATCTCATCAAGGGGGATGCCGATCTTTACAATAACATCCTCACATCTGAGTCTGGTATGGCTGATTTCAGCACAGATTGTCTCCCTTGTTTCTTCTATGAAATCACTCTTCACTGCCTGGGCAACCTTGCCAATAACACCGATGGTCCTGGTTGTATCCCTTACAGCAGACTCATCAATCATGCTGAGAACCCTTATATGTGCCCCGATCATATCTGCCCAGAATTCGGCTGCACTCAGCAGGTCTTTTCTCATGCGTGCATCATCTATGACCAGTATCTCTTTCATCTCCCTGGACTGACGACTTTATTTTATCATAAAAAAAGAGGCATGCAGAAATCATCTGCATGCCTTCAGACTGGGGGGCGAAAGATACCGAGAAAGGAGGTGTTTATCACTTCGCAAGTATCTTGTACCAGATCTCAACACTTGTAAAAATAATGACCAGCATCAGGGAGTACCTCAGGACAAGTGCCGGCGTCTTCTTGCTCACCATACTGCCAAGCTGTGCAGAGGGAATTGAGCTGATAATCAGGGCAAGTGCAAGTAGCCAGTCAACCTGACCTGTGGCCATCTTACCAATGGCACCCATCACCGCGCCTATAAAGACTATACCAAGGCTCGTTCCAATGGTAACCCTGATGGGGATTTTCAGGATGTAGATCATTACGGGTATCAGGATAAATCCACCTCCTGCACCAACCATACCTGCCAGTGAACCGATTATGAAACCCAGGATGATCGCAAGTATCCTGTTGAACTCTATGCTGTCAGGATCGGTTATATTTTCAGCATCCTCTGTCCTTGGGGGAATGAACATCATCACGGCTGCGATCACGGCAATCACACCAAAGGCAACCATGAGAAGTTCGTTACTCATGTATTTTGAGATGGTAGAACCGAATCCAGAGCCGATGGCCATTGCCACACCAAGGGAGAGCATCAGCTTCATGCTTACAAATCTGTTCTTCCTGTGTCTGATTACACCTGAAAACGATGCAAACACAACCTGTATCATTGAAAGCCCTGCAACGGCCTTCATGCTGAGCGCACCAACCCCGAGAAGCTTTGGCACCATCAGCATGAGGGGGATCATGATTATGGCGCCCCCGAGCCCAAGGAGCCCTGAAAGGAATCCACCAAACAGCCCAAGAATCAACAGTACAATAAACATAGCCATTTTATCGCCTCCTTATTTGCCTTCCACGGGATTTGTAGTTAGATGCATCATCTCCTGCCTCTTCTTTGAGAGGTCTTTATGTTCCAGGCCTTCCTCTGACTCCCTGATTATCTGCAGTGCCAGCTCATAGTCGCCATGCTGCGCCACTGCAGCTGCCGCCATCTCATCCTCAAACCTTTTTATTATTCTTCTTAAAAATCTCATCTCTATCCTCCTTTAAAAGTGGTTTCTCAGACCCTTGCCGGTCTGGACATTGTTACAACCGGTCTTGATATCTTCCTTCTCAGTTTCTTGAAGCTCAGCTTCCTGTCACTGTCCATCAGTGAAGGACTGAGGATCACGATCTCAAGGGTTGGATTGTTCTGGAGAATCTTCTCAATGGCTGAAATAACCTCATCAGTGCTCCAGCTGTGTTCTGTCACGAGACCGCCTCCCTTTGACATGGACTGAAGTACCCTCACCTTCTGGCTGGCATCCTTTTTTATCCTTTCATCTCTCTCTGAAAGGATCTGCCTTGCAGTGCCAAGATCACCATGCTGTGCCATTGCCGCAGCTGACATCTCATCCTCAAGCCTCCCGAGCCCCTCCCTGTTATAATGGAAGAGGACAAACACACCACCTTCAGATATCCTTGCCAGCTCTGCTGCATAGCTGAAGCCTTCACCGAAGTCAGCTGATTCACCCTTTGTTACAAAGAGCACCCTGCTTTTCACTGTCTCACCTCCTTTATTTATCTGAATTTCCTCTTTCCCTTACCCGTTCGCTTTTATATATCTCAATATACGTGCCAGGATATAACTATTTGATTTTCAAAGGTTTTTAATATCCAAGAATACGGATGAGTGTTTCAGATTTGAACGCACCTGAACAGCTGGACATGAATAGGGATGAAAAGGGGATTACAGGAAGGTATTGAGGCAGAACAGCCCCTGCAGTGCATGCTTTTCATTGAATAAAGCGCTAAGGTGGCTTGCGGTGACAAGGATAGTGAGAGTCATCCTGGTCAGAGAAGAGAAAACTTATGCTCTCAGGCAAGGAGAGGGAAAAGGATGTGCTGGAAAGGCGTTGAGGGGCTTTGAAGGACAAAGCCCCTCAACTTTAAATTACTCCTCTTTCAGTATCCTCCACAGGCTGGTCCTTGAGATACCAAGCATCTCTGCAGCCTTTGTCCTGTTACCATCAACAAGCTCAAGCACCTTCTGGGCGTACTCCCTTGTAAGCTCATCTACGGTTTTTATGGTCTCAGGAGAGACTGTTTCAATTTTGAACAGCTGCATGCTCACGGGCAACGATTCGGGTCTGATATACGGGGTCTTTTCCAGAATCACTGCCCTTTCAATGATATTCTCCAGCTCTCTTACATTACCAGGATAGCTATAGGACTTGAGTATCTCCATGGCCTCTCTTGTGAAGCCCTTGATATTCCTGTTGGCTGACCTTGCATGCTTCTGGAGGAAATATCTGCTCAGCGGAGGTATATCCTCCCTCCGTTCCCTGAGCGGTGGGATGTATATCTCCATCACATTAAGACGGTAATAGAGGTCCTTCCTGAACCTGCCCTTTTCAATCAGATCCCTGAGATTCTGATTGGTGGCAGCAATGAATCTTACATCCACCTTTATTGGCCTTGTTCCACCCACCCTGAAGAACTCCTTGTCTTCAATTACCTTCAGGAGTTTGGCCTGCAGCACAGGTGGCATCTCGGCTATCTCATCAAGAAAAAGGGTACCCCTATGGGCAATCTCTATAAGGCCCTTCTTGGTGGTAACAGCACCTGTGAAGGCACCCTTCTCATGACCAAAAAGCTCGCTTGCAAGGAGTTGCTCCGTAAATATGGCACAGTTGATTGCAAGAAAGGGTTCATTTCTTCGCATGCCGGTGTAATGGATCAGTTTTGCCACAAGCCCCTTCCCTGTCCCACTCTCACCTGTGATTATCACGTTACAGTCAGACTGGGAGATGCTCTTTATAATATCAACAATCTGGAGCATCTTCTTACTGCGAGCGATAAATGTGGGCAGGTCCCTGTCTATTCCAAGGGATGTCCTGAGTGCTATGTTCTGGTTCTCAAGGCTTTTTTTTTCAAAAATCTTTCTTATCTTCAGGATCAGCTCATCAAGATTGAAGGGCTTTGTTATGTAATCAAAGGCACCCCTCTTCATGGCCTCCACAGCAGAGTCAATACTGCCAAAACCCGTAATGATTATCACCTCTGTCTCTGGCCATTCATCCTTAATCCGTTCAAGCAGCGTTATTCCATCCATTCCAGGCATCTTGATGTCTGTTATCACCACATCAAAATGCTCCTCCTTGAGTCTTTCCATGGCTGCAGCACCATCAGCAACGCCTGATACAGTATACCCTTCTTTTTCAAGGGCATAAATCAGGTGCTTGAGCGTGATCTGTTCATCCTCTGCTATTAGTATCTTAAGGCTCATATACCCCTTGGCAAATATATGGTAAAGGTTGTACCTCTCTCATTACTTGTTGCCTCTATCCTGCCAAAATGGTTCTTGATTATATTATAAACTATTGACAGACCAAGACCTGTGCCCTTGTCCTTGGTGCTGAAAAAGGGATCAAATATTTTATCAATATACTCAGCAGGGATGCCAGGGCCTGTATCCGTGACCTCTACCTTCACAACATCCTTCTCATCATGAATCCTCACCGTTATTTCACCTTCTCCCCTCATCGCATCAATAGCATTTGAAAAGAGGTTAACAAAGACCCTCTCCATCTGCCCCGGATCCACGGATATATAAACCTCCTCAGGTGCATGGATGGAAAATCTGACCCCTGTCTCAGGGTATATCTTCTCTATCTGCTCATAGACCCCCCTGATAAGCTCAGGCAGGTTTACTCGCATCTTCTCGGGCTTCTTTTCCCTGGCAAACTCCAGCAGGTCTCCCACAATCTTCTTTACCCTCAGGGTCTGGCTAAGGATATCCTCCACTGTTTCTTTTATAATACCCTCACTGGTTCCCTTTACCTCTCTCGCAAGTATCTGTGCAGAGATGTGGATATTGTTGAGAGGGTTGTTCAGTTCATGGGCAACACCAGAGGCAAGTGTCCCTATTGCGGCAAGTTTCCTGTGTCTGATCAACTCTTCCTCCTTCTTGATTAGCTGTACCTCCCTGTCCCTTAGCGCCTCTGCCATGCTGTTGTAGGTCCTGATGAGGGTACTGACCTCATCCTTGCCGGAAGGAAATGGCAGCGGGGAATAAAAACCCTCGCCTGTCTTCTCTATGGTTACCATCAGCTCGTTAAGTCTCTTGACGATATTCTGGGTTACCCTGAAGAGGGCTATAAAGCCAAAGAGAAAGGCAAAGGGGAAGACGACCAGGATGCCTATCTCGGATGCCTTAATCACATACTGGACCCTGTAGCGGGCTGCCTTGTCAATCTCTCTGGAGATATCAATGATCTCCTCACCTGAGCTGCGCAGCTTCTTGACCTGATCGTTGATCTCTTTGAGATGGGTAACAAGCCTGCCATCCCCTCTAAGTGAAAATATCTTTTTCAGCACCGTAATGGTCTGTACAGGGTGTTCCAGAAAGGTAGACTCCATGACAGGTACGAAGTAACTGTACCTGTCTGAGTAACCTTTAAGCTGCCTGATCTCCCCGATTGTTAACCTTGCCAGCTCTGTTATGTAGCTGAAGCGGTCCTCGTACTCACCTATCTTGCCAGCAAGCCTTATGAGATTCCTGTCCTTGGGATTCAAACCCTTGAATGTCGTGATCAGCTGTTTTGTTTCGGCAAGATACTGGTTTATCTTCTCAACCTCTGTAAAATCACCGTAGAGGAAGAAGTTCTTCTCATGCCGCCTTATCTGTAGGGTCTTTGTCCGGATGCTGTCCGAGAGCTCAAGAAAGGTAAAATCCCTGCGGGCCTCAAAAAAATCAAACATAGCCAGCGTACCGAATAAGGCCACTATGGCAAAGCTGGCAGAGAATATGAGTATGATCTTCTTCTTGATAGACATGATTTTTTATTTTAACTCTTTTAGCAGAAAAGCTGCATCGCCTTGATAGACAGGGCTCGGTTGATTTACAGTATAATACATACGGACCGTACAATGGCCATTATGAAGATCAAAGGACTAAATAGCCTCAGTTTCAAATTCAGTTTTATCGTGGGGGTAATCCTCTTTCTCTTCTCAACGCTCCTTTCCATGATACTTTACTATTACCTGAGAGCACACGCCATTGAGAATGCAGAGAGAAAGACCCTGATTATAATGACCTATGTCAAGGCTATTGGTGATTATGTAAAAGACTCCTTCAGGCCAAGGATGCTTGAGATCATCTCAAGGTTAGACCCTGAGGATGAATTCCTGGTTGAATCAATCTCCACCACGCATGTGAATATGGAGATAATGAAAAAATTCAACAAGGATATACATGACTATGTATACAAAAGGGTCTCTGACAGACCCTTGAACCCCCAACACCGGGCTGACAGTTTCCACATGAAGATGATAGAGTATTTCAGAAAGCATCGTGACAGAGATTCCTGGCACTCCATTGTAAAACTTGACAACAGGGAGACCCTTGTCTATGCCCGTCCTGTAATAAGCAACAAGGGATGTCTCCTGTGCCACGGAGAAAAGGAGAGGGCACCTGCTGCAATAGTCAAAAAATACGGCAGGGATGGCAACTTCGGCTGGCAGGCTGGCAGGATAGTGGGGGTTGAGACCGTCTCAATCCCAATGGATAAAACATTTGAGTATCTCCGGGGTATTGCATTGAGCACCTTTCTGTTTGGACTGGTAACACTGGGAGCCCTCTTTTTTGCAATCTATGAGACCTTTACACAGCTTGTGACCCGCCCCATAGGGAGGCTCTCAAATGTCTTCAAAGGGATAGTCAGTGGTTCATTACCCCTTGGCAAGGACATTGACGTTACAAACAAGGATGAGATAGGTGAACTCACAGAATCCTTTAACATACTGGCAAGACACCTCCATGAGGCACAGGAAAGGCTGAAGAGAACGGCAAGGATTGAAAGGCAGATGATGGAAACAGAGAAGCTTGCTGCCCTTGGACAGCTCTCGGCAGGCATAGCCCATGAGATAAACAATCCCATTGGTGGCATAAAGCTCTGCTTCAACAACCTGATCAATACAGAGATGGATGAAGAAACCAAACAGCAGCACATAGAGGTGGTACAGTCAGGGCTGGACAGGATCCAGGCGATAGTAAAACAGCTGCTTGAATTCTCAAGGAACACTCCCCTCAACATCACGCCTGTAAAGGTAGACTCCATCATAGACAATGTACTGAAGATCTCGGAGTATACAATATCAAAAAAGGGCATAAAGATAGAGAGAGACTCCTCACCCGATATACCAACGCTTTGGGTTGACTCAAACAAGATGGAACAGGTACTCCTGAACATAATAATAAATGCCATACAGGCGATGGATGAAGGTGGCACCCTGACCATCAAAACCTGGTTAGAGGGTGAAAGATGCAATATATCAATATCTGACACAGGCAGGGGCATCCCCGGGGATATCATCTCCAGGATATTTGACCCCTTCTTTACCACAAAGGAGGTGGGAGAGGGTACCGGGCTCGGGCTTACCGTAAGTAAGGCCATTGTGGAACAACATGGCGGTTCAATAGAGGTTGAGACTTCAGAAAGAGGAACAACCTTTACAGTAAGGATACCATTGGGTCAGGAACCTGAGACCCTCAAGGGAGGCAATCCTCATGACCGATAGGGGAACATTAAAAAGACATATACTCATAATTGAAGATGAGCCCAGTCTGCGGCTGGGAATGAAACACTTCCTCACATCCCAGGGCTACGCCGTCTCACTCTGTGCTGACGGTGCCCAGGGTATGGAAGCAGTAAAAAGAGGCGACTTTGATCTCGTAATCACTGATATCAGGCTACCCCACTGTAGCGGTTTTGAGATTCTGAAGAACCTGAAGGAACTGCACCCTGACAAGGGTATAATACTCATAACAGCCTATGCAGACATAAAAGATGCTGTTCATTCAATAAAGGAAGGTGCCTTTGATTACATTGCAAAGCCCTTCTCAAACGAGGAACTTCTTATAACGATTGAGCGTTTCTTCAGGTTCCAGAGCCTTGAAAACGAGGTAACCCTCCTGAGAGAGACCCTGAAGAGGAGAGAAAGTTTTGCAGATATTATCGGTGCAAGCCCGGGGATGAAGATGGTATTTGACAGGATCTCCTCTATTGCCAACACGGATGTACCTGTACTGATTGAGGGAGAAAGTGGCACCGGTAAAGAACTGGTAGCCAATGCCATACATAACCTGAGCAGCAGGAAGGACAAACCCTTTGTCAAGATAAACTGCGCTGCCATCCCGGAGCATCTCTTTGAGTCGGAACTCTTTGGACATGAGCGGGGCGCCTTCACAGGTGCCACCGAGACCCGTAAGGGAAAGTTTGAGTTTGCCAGTGGTGGCACAATTTTCTTTGACGAGATTGGCGATATCCCCCTGGTACTACAGCCAAAACTGCTCAGGGTAATAGAGGAGCATGTTATAACAAGGCTTGGTGGCAATGCCACAATAGCTGTTGATGTACGAATAATCTACGCCACAAGCAAGAATCTGAAGGAGCTGGTAAAGGAGGGAAAGTTCAGAGAGGAGCTTTTCTACAGGATCAATGTGGTACCCATACAGATACCCCCCCTCAGGCAAAGGCGGGAGGATATCCCCTACCTTATAGACCATTTCCTCAGGCACTACATGAAAAAATTTGACAAACAGCAACTACGCATATCCCAGGAGGCATACCATGCACTGCTGAGCTATCACTGGCCAGGAAATGTAAGGGAGCTGAAACATGCCATGGAGAGGGCAGTGGTGCTCTCAAAAGATGGTGTGATAACCCTAAGAGACCTGCCAGAAGAGGTTTCAGGCCTCAGTATTCCCTGCCTTTCAGAGGGATATACCCTTGAGGAGAGTCTCAGGTGTTTTGAAAGAGAGATGATCTGCAGGGCACTCAAGGACACAGGCGGTAAAAAGACCGAGGCAGCCCGCAAGCTTGGCATAAGCAGAAAGGTGCTCTGGAAGAAAATGAAGGACTACGATATTGAGTAGTTCCCTTGAGGTAACATCCCTGAAGACATAGATGTTCCTTGCCGGGAACATCCATTCTCATCAGGACAATATTCTTTTAAGAATTTCACTTAAAAATCAAGCCCTAACAAAATTTCACCAGCTGGCACCATGATTGCTATTTTCCTATGGAATCTTTACGAAAACTGCCAGAATGCCCCGACCTTTGATCGGGGAGCTTCACCAAAACCTTATAGAGAGGAGGTAACGCATGGAAGAGAAAAAGGCTGAAACCACCCCTATGCCACACTCATCGGGTATGGGGTGGAAGGAGTTGTGGTTGAAGGAGGACTGGTGGGCGGTATGGTTAGGACTTGGCATTGTCGTGGTGGCGTACTTCTTCTTTGCAAGTGGCAGCACCATAAAACCGATAGCGATCAAGCCGGCGAAGTGGCACACCTTTGCACAGTTATGGTCGGATTTCATCAGTCATATTGGTGCCTATGCAGCCAATTTTATTATCTGGCTTGTCATCTTTAGCGTAAGCACTGCCATACTGGGGTTCAAACAGTCAGAGTTCATCCCATCCTTTATCTTCGTCTACATCTTCTCGGTAATTATCTTCATGATCGGTGCATGGGACAAGGCCCACAACTACAACCTTGAACCACCACTGGTAGCACTGGCGCTGGGAATGATAATCTCCAATGTCTTCAGACTTCCCAAATGGATGGACACGGGCTTCAGGGTTGAGTACTACATCAAGACAGGCATAGTGCTGCTTGGTGCAACACTGCCCTTCACATTGATAATCTGGGCTGGTCCTATCGCATTTGTGCAGGCAACAATTGTGTCTGTTACAACCTTTCTGGTCATATTCTTCGTGGGCACAAAGGCCCTGGGGCTTGACAAGAGGCTTGCCTCATGTCTTGGTGCTGGAGGTGCTGTCTGTGGTGTCTCCGCAGCCATTGCAATCGGCGGTGCAGTAAAGGCTAAAAAGGAGTATCCCTCCATCGCCATAACAATGGTGATTATCTGGGCGATCATAATGATCTTCTTCCTGCCTCTTGTCTCAAGGGCTATGGGCCTCCATGCGGGTATTGTTGGAGCCTGGGTAGGAACCTCCGAGTTTGCGGATGCGGCAGGCTTCGCTGCGGCACAGGCATACGGTACAATGGCACAGAACCTGCCGAACATCCCTGGCACCGAGGATGCAGCTGTCTGGGGATTCACCCTCATGAAGGTCATTGGCAGGGACATCTGGATTGGCATCTGGGCATTTGTTCTTGCCCTTATATCCACCATGAAGTGGGAGGCTGAGGAATCCGGGGTCAGGCCAAGCCCTGCTGAGATATGGTGGAGATTCCCCAAGTTCGTGCTTGGCTTCTTTGCTGCATCCCTTCTCATGACCGCCATATCAAGCGGCTACACCCTTGAGGCCTACAACAAGGTGGTCAAGCCCATGCTTGTTGGACCCATCAAGACGATGAGGACATGGTCATTCATATTCTGCTTCTTCAGCATAGGCCTTACCACAAGGTTCAGGGAGCTGACCAAGACAGGCGCAAAACCCTTCTGGGCCTTCACTGCCGGGGTGGTGGTAAATGTAATCCTTGGATTCATACTCTCTGTGCTTGTATTTGGTAACTACTGGTCAAGCCTTGGCAAATAGTGTACTACATGGTATCACCCCCTGAGGGGGGTGATACCAACCAAACATTCAGACTGGAGGAATCATGGAGGAAGTTAAAACTAAATGCTGTTTCAACTGTATGTATTTCAACAATGACCCTGAATATATAGAAAGGGCCTTCGCAGGGCTGAGGGTCCTCGGCTCTGGATACTCCTCTGTGAAGAGAGACGACGGCATCTGTCAGCTTGATGACAGATATCTATCAGGCTACAATGTCTGTGATGGGTACAAGGAGAGGGAATAAAAGAGGTATCTACCCACCTATCCAATAAAATCATCATACTTTAACCTTTCATATCTGTAATCTTTCTGTAATCAATTTGCAATCTACATGTTATATATTATTGATTATAGGACGGCATTATATTAACTCAGTAGTGTCCAAAATAATTTCAGTTTTACAAACCAAGGCTGGGTGCCAATAAGACAGTCAGGAGTCAGGAGTTAACAGTTAACAGTAAGCAGTGAGCAGTTGATGGGTGGATGAGTAAATGGGTTGATGGGTTAGTAGTAAGCAGTGAGCAGTAAGCAGAGGCCTCCGAAAAATCGCAGATTTTTCGGAGTAGACTTATAAATTGAATTCCAATCACCTGGAGGTGTGAGATGAAGAGAAGATACCTTTTGGCTATCACCATGGTCTCCTTCCTTTTTGTATTCTTTCTCCTGTTATCCCCCTATTCCACCATGAACAGGGCCTTTGCTGACAACCATGAGGGTGTAACAGCAGCAACGGATTTCCTGAGCAAACTGAGTAACTCCCTCTCTGAGGTATCCAGCAGGGTGACCCCATCGGTTGTAAACATATCAACCACCATGACCGTTACGGCTCAGGAGACACCCTTTGGAGAGCTCTTCAACGACCCCTTTTTCAGGAGATTCTTTGGTACACCCTTCGGGCCTGAACAAAAATACAGGACCACCGCCCTTGGCTCAGGCGTGATCGTATCAAAGGATGGCTATATTCTAACAAACAATCATGTGGTAAAAAACGCAGAGAAGATCAAGGTAATACTCTATGACAAGAGACAGTATGATGCCAGGGTAATCGGTACAGATCCCAAAACAGATCTTGCGGTAATAAAGATAGATGAGAAGAATCTACCAGCTATCAAGATAGGGAATTCCGACAGGCTGAGGGTTGGTGATGTGGTGCTTGCCATTGGTAACCCCTTTGGCCTCAGCCATACCGTAACAATGGGAATAGTAAGTGCTGTGGGCAGGTCAAATATCGGTCTGGCAGATTACGAGGACTTTATCCAGACCGATGCTGCCATTAACCCTGGCAACTCTGGAGGCGCGCTGGTCAATGCAAAGGGAGAACTGGTGGGGATAAACACCGCCATATTCAGTAAGAGTGGCGGATACATGGGAATAGGGTTTGCCATCCCCTCAAACATGGCAAAGGCCGTGATGGAGAGTATCATAAAATACGGAAAGGTGATCAGGGGCTGGCTTGGCGTAACCATCCAGAACATCACACCCGAGATAGCTAAACACCTTGGCATAAAGGCAAACAAAGGAGCACTGGTAACCGATGTGGTGAAAGGAAGCCCTGCTGACAGTGCAGGACTGAAAAGGGGAGACCTTATTGTGGAGTATAACGGCAACCCTGTAAACAACACAACCGAACTCAGAAACATGGTGGCCCAGACCCGGCCTGGCAAGATTGTAGAGTTGAAGATCATAAGAGATGGAAGGGAAATAACCATGACAGTAACTATCGGTGAACTCCCGGAGAAACTGGCAGAGGCAGGAACACCTGCACATGAAAATATACTCAAGGGTGTGTATGTCCAGAACCTGACCCCACAGATAAGAGAGGAACTGAGTATACCATCAGATGTCCAGGGTGTGGCTGTCACCAATGTGGATGAAGACAGTCCTGCATATGGTATTCTGAGAAGAGGGGATGTTATAACAGAGGTGAACAGAAGGGAGATAAAAGACACAAAGGACTTTGAAAATGCCCTTTCCGGGATTGGTGGAAATGAGAGTGTATTGCTTCTTGTCTACAGACATGGAGGATATGTGTATCTGACAATCAAACCATGAAAGGAGATATCATGTTTGACCTTGGGTTTCCAGAGCTGTTGGTGGTACTGGTGATTGCACTGGTGATTTTTGGCCCAAGCAGACTCCCCTCTCTTGGCAGCAGCATAGGACATGCAATAAGGGGATTCAAGAAGGCGATAAATGAGGGTGACAGGGATGAAAACTCAGAGATAGAGAAATAAAGGAATGCTGTTTTACAGGATCCCAAGGACCATGGCAGATGGCAGTCTCAGGCTGAGACCGGTAAGGATCTTTGATGCCTCCTTTATAACAGAGGGGTTCCTGGAGGAAGGGATCTCTCCCTACAGGAACATAAGACCCCTTCCTCTATGGCTATCGCTCTGGTGGTGGACAAGGAAGACCTTTTTGCCAGCCTATTGTATTGAGTATGATACAGAAAGGATCGGTTTTATGGGCCTTTACAACCTGAGACCGGGCGAATCTGCAGGGCTGAGCCTTGTGATATTCGTAAAGGAGATGAGAAGACACGGCTATGGCAGGAGGGCATTTCATCTTCTCCTGCAAAGCCTGAAGAGATACTCTGTAGTCAAGAGGATATACGTTGAGGTCAGAGGAGACAACACAGGTGCCCTATCTTTCTGGAGGAGGATGGGATTTGCGGAGATAAGAAGCCAAGGGGGGATTGTAACCATGTCCCTCAAGGTGGATGAAAAGACCTGATGCGTTACCTTAGCGCTGTATTTAAGGCAAAAAGGATGGAACCCCCACAATCCGGACCAAAAGAGCTTGTCTGGAACACCTCTTCAGACAGAGGAGTTTTTTCAGCAAGCGGAGGTTGTTCTTTAGAGAATAATCATAAAGGAGGTGAACAGATGTTAAAACTGGTTTTACTGAGGCATGGAGAGAGCATATGGAATCTGGAGAATAGATTTACGGGCTGGACCGATGTTGATCTCTCAGATCATGGCATCCAGCAGGCACGTAATGCAGGCAGGCTGCTAAAGGAAAAGGGGTTCTCCTTTGATACTGCATATACCTCTGTGTTAAAGCGGGCCATAAGGACACTATGGATGGTCCTTGAGGAGATGGATCTAATGTGGATACCTGTTTATAAGTCATGGCGGCTCAATGAAAGGCACTATGGAGCACTCCAGGGGCTTAACAAAAAGGAAACAGCGGAAAGATTAGGTGTAGAACTTGTTCAGAAGTGGCGTCGCAGTTATGATATAGCTCCACCCCCGCTGGAGAGAACGGACAGACGTCATCCACGATATGATCCAAGATACCGGGAACTCAATGAAGACGAACTTCCCGATACAGAGAGCCTTAAGGATACCCTCAACCGTGTACTGCCTTACTGGCACAGAACAATAGAGCCCTCTTTAAGGGCTGGCAAAAGGGTTCTGATCTCAGCCCATGGCAACAGCCTCCGTGCCCTTGTCAAATACCTTGACAATATCTCTGACGATGATATACCCATGCTTAATATCCCGACAGGCTTCCCGCTGGTCTATGAACTTGATGACAACCTCAAGGCGGTAAAACATTATTATCTTGGCAATGAGGAGGAGATCAGGGCTGCCACAGAATCAGTAGCCAGGCAGCTTAGTCAATGATTGATGTCTGCAAGGAGAGGAATCAACAATTATTTTTGTAACAATGGTTGTATAATTAAACTAAGCAGGAGATTCTTAAACACAAATTCTTGGCAGGAGGATTTATGGATGACCTGAGAGGTAAATTCCCAGGCCTTCCCGAGAGAATCAGTGGTCTTGGAGAACTGGCCTATAATCTCTGGTGGAGCTGGCATCCTGAGGCAAGGATGCTTTTCAAGATGCTTAACCGGCAGGCATGGAAGGAATGCACACACAATCCAGTAAAGATGCTCAGGGAGCTTCCACAGGATATACTGGAGAGTGCTGCAAAGGATCATGAATATCTCCACCACTATGATGTGGTGATTGCGAAATTCAAAAGGGAGGTATATACCAAAAAAGGCTGGTTCCAGGAAAATATGGACGATCCTGATTACCTGCCAATAGCCTATTTTTCAGCAGAATACGGGCTGCATCATTCCCTGCCCTTTTATGCAGGAGGGCTGGGATTCCTGGCAGGTGATCATATCAAAGAATGCAGTGACTTAGGGATTCCCCTGGTAGCTGTGGGGTTCATGTACCCCGAGGGATATGTAAGGCAGAAGATAAGGTCAGATGGATGGCAGGAGGATGTGGATGAGGTTCTGGACAGGGACGCTGCCCCTATCAGCAGGGTAAATGGTGATGATGGTAACCAGCTTATTGTCCGGGTACCCTTCATAGAACCACCTGTGCATGTTGCGGTATGGAAGGTACAGGTGGGCAGGGTACAGCTTATCCTTATGGATACAGACCTTGAGATAAATGATCCCTGGAACCGTCTGATCTCAGCCCGTCTATACATAGGAGACATGGAGCAGAGGCTCCGCCAGGAGATAGTGCTTGGTATCGGCGGAAGCGAGGTCCTGAACACCCTCGGGATCAAACACTCTGTGCTCCACCTGAATGAAGGACATCCTGCCTTTGCCATACTTGAAAGGATAAGGGAACGGATAGAAGGGGGAATGACCTTTGATGATGCAGCCCGTGAGGTAAAGGCCACCACTGTCTTTACCACCCACACCCCCGTTCCAGCAGGCCACGATGTATTCCCCTTCCATCTGATGGATAAGTATTTCAGCAACTACTATCCCCTTCTTGGCCTCAGTCGTGAGGATTTCCTCAAGCTGGGTATCCACCCCTCCGCACCATCTGCTGGATTCAACATGACAGCCTTTGCCCTCAGGATGTCCGAATACAGGAATGCTGTCAGCAAGAGACACGGAGAGGTGACACGCCGGATGTGGCAGCCCCTCTGGCCTGACACAAAGGAAGAGGAGATCCCCATCGGGCACATCACCAATGGGGTACATGTACCCACCTGGATTGAACCAAAGATGCAGATCCTCTTCAACAGATACCTTGATCCCGGATGGCTTGAAGACCATGATAACCCTGTCCTGTGGGAATTGATAGATGACATCCCTGATGAGGAACTCTGGCAGGTTCACTACAGGCTGAAGATGAAGCTTATCAACTTTATCCGTAACAGGGTGCGTCAGAGATGGGTTGAGGACAGGGTGAGCACTGCAAACATAATTGCTGGTGGCACCCTGCTTGAACCCTCGGCACTTACCATCGGCTTTGCAAGGCGTTTTGCCGAGTACAAGAGGGCCTATCTCATATTCCAGGATATGGACAGGCTCAAGAGGATAGTCAACAACCGCTGGATGCCCGTGCAGATCCTTTTTGCAGGCAAGGCACATCCTGCAGACGATGCAGGAAAGAGGATCCTTCAGCAGGTCTTCAAGCATGCCCACGACCCTGACTTCGGGGGAAGGATCGCCTTTGTGGAGAACTATGATGAACAGCTTGCCCAGTACATGACCCACGGGGTTGATGTATGGCTTAACAACCCGCGACCTCCCCTGGAGGCAAGCGGAACAAGCGGAATGAAGGCATCCCTGAACGGTGTTCCCCATCTCAGCATTCTTGACGGCTGGTGGATTGAAGGGTTTAACGGTAAAAACGGCTGGGCCTTTGAAGGCACCGGTGACGATGGCAGGGACGCAGGACTGATCTACGACCTCCTTGAAAAGGAGATCATACCCACATACTACAGGGTTGATGAAAGAGGCATCCCCCATGACTGGGTAAAGGTAATGAAGGAGGCTATAAAGAGCAACGCTGCCAGGTTCAGCGCAAGAAGAATGGTAAAAGAATACGCGGAGGGATTCTACCAGAAGGCATACAAAGAGGCATAATATAGATTCATGGGTTTGGATCTATCTATATCCCCGAACCAGCAGGGCCTTTCATGATTAGATACAAAAGCCTTTAAAGACAGAGGTAGCTCAATGTCCTCAATCGTACAGGTTTGATCAAAGTGATTAATATGATATACAATATATATGTGATATACACCTTCAGGAGGTTAAGGATGGCTACACAGATGATAATACGATTGGATGAAAAGACCAAAGAAAGACTGAACAGACTGGCCAGGATGGAAGGTAAGTCCATGAGCCAGATGGTGAGAGAAATCATTGAAGAGCGCCTCAGGGAGCGTGATATCGGTGCATATATTGATGACCTCTGGGACAGGATCGGAAACAAACTTACCTCAAAGGGTGTAACAGAGGCAGAGGTAAAGAAGGCTATCAGACAGTCCAGAAGATCCAGCAGATGAGGGCGGTTATAGATACCAATGTGTTCGTCTCGTCCTTTTTCGGGGGCAACCCAAGAACTATTATAGACCTCTGGAAGGATGGTGCTATTACCCTGTGTCTGTCCAGGGATATACTTGATGAATATGTAGATGTCCTAAACCGGTTGGGCATGAGGGATGAAAAAGAACTGAAGGAACTACTGTCATTTTTTTCAGAAGGATTTAACATCCTCTTTACAACGAAGACGCCCGAGATTAATATAGTTGACAATGACCCTGCTGACAATAAGTTTATTGAATGTGCTCTGGCACTTAAGGCAAAGGTAATCATAACCGGAGACAAACATCTTCTTTCGGTAAAGAAATTTGGAGAGATTGGGATAATGACACCAAAAAAGTTTCTTGAACTATACCATGATTGATACAGAGCAGGTCTTTGATACCTTGAATCTGTATTTACCGGTGTGGAGGCTACGGGAATAATAAAACAGCTCTTCTTCAGTCATCCTCTGTCAGGCTACGGTCCATACTGATGACAGCACTCACCACCATTTTTCAGTCCTTTGCCATTACCGTAATTGGCGGGCTCCTGACAGCCCGGAGGTCTCCAAATCCGAAAGATTTGATCTAAGGCTCAGGCTCTCTTCTGAACTCTCTGGCATTTATGGAAGATCAGTGGATGTGGTATCTTTGAATGATGCATCACTTTCACTTGCCTTTGAGATAATCAAGAAAGGGAGGACATTATTCTGTACAGACAGGAAAGCGTTCGCCCTCTTCTATCAATTTTCAGTTTTTCTAAATATGCCATGATTATTCCTACTTTATATGTTATAATCAGAATATAAACCATATTGTAGGAGAAAAAGATGTCATTAACTGTAAAGATAGGAAAAAAGAGTCAGATTGTTATACCGAAGAAGCTTCGTGAGGCCATCGGGATATCAGAGGGTGATGAGATAATAATTGACCTGGAGGATGATCGTATTGTAATAAAACCCAAGCCTGATAGCTACACAAAGAAACTGAAAGGGCTTCACAGACAGTTATGGAAGGGCGTGGATGCTAAGAGGTATGTAAAGGGTGAACGGAAGGCATGGGATTGAGGTTGCCCCAGGACAGGACCATTGCCCTTGATACAATGGTATTCATATACCACTTTGAGGCCCATCCGCTATTTTCTCCTGTAACTACCAAGATATTCGAACAGATTGAGACAGGCAAAACAAAGGCGGTTACCTCCTACATTACCCTGTTAGAAATTCTCGTTAAACCCTTCAAAGAGGGTAATAGAAGGGCGGTTTCTGATTACACTGAGCTTCTTTGCACCTTTCCAAACCTTGAGTTTGTCCCTATTGGTAAGGAGATAGCCAAGGTGGCAGCTTCAATCAGGGCCAGGTATTCAATTAAGACACCTGATGCTATACAGATTGCAACAGCCATAGTATCAGACACTGCATTGTATATCACTAATGATGATACACTGAAAAAGATAAGTGAAGTCAGGATAATGTTACTAAAAGATATGCTTTCTTAAATGACATACAGATACTCCATATCATTACACTCCCTGGCCACACATGTTCTCCTACTACATCATCCGTAATATAAGAGCATGGAGGCTTCAGGTCTTCACTGTCACTGTGTACCACAGAGCTTGAGGGTTACAGAAGGAAGGTCATGCCTGAACTTTTCAAATATGTAATCTTCAGGAAATCCTCCTGTAATCTTACTCCTGTATTATATTTAAGGTATTTGGTATCCAGAAAATCACAGCTCAGTATGTCAACAGTGAGCAGGAGGTTTTGCTGCGTGCAGGGCCTTTCCAATTGATCAGAAAGACATAGAGGATGTGAATGCAATTGGTGGAGGGTGCGGATACTGGTTTGAAGGTGATGGAGATGTCAGGAATTGAGGCCATAAACAGTGAGATTTTCAGATGGATAAACAGACCGGCAGGCAGGGAACCTGCGCTGGACTATATTGCCACATTCTTTGCAGAGGGTGGCCTCTATATCCTGATAGTGCTTCTTGTACTCCTCTGGTTTGCTGTTGATAAAGAAAGACGGAATGAACTCCTCCTTGCCACAGAGGCATCCCTATCAGGGCTCCTCTTGAACTTTGTCATTACACTCTTTTATTTTCATCCCCGTCCATTCATGATCGGCACGGGACATCTCCTCATACCTCATGAGGCTGAGACATCCTTCCCAAGTGATCATGTAACGGTGATCCTGTCTGCATCCGTCTATCTGCTCCTGTCCGGTCAGTGGATATCCCTGGGGATGGTTCTACTTGTCATTGCCATTCTGACCGCATGGGGACGGGTCTACTGTGGAATCCACTTCCCCTTTGACATGCTGGGTTCCCTGGCGGTCTCTTTTATAGCATCATTGTTTATCTATATCACGCACCCCGTAATAAGACCTCTGAACAGAAAAATTATAAGGCTCTATGATATAATTTTCGGTAGATTTATTTCTTGAATACTATTTATGTCTTTACGGGAAGAGATAGAAAAACAGGGTAACTGGTTGTTCAGGTACAGGAGCTACATTCCCCTCATATTCCTGCCTTTATTCCTCCTGGCCTTAAAGGACTCGGAGGTCATTGAGAAGATCTTCGGAGACTCCATTGAGGATGCCTGGGAGGTCTTTTGCGTGGTGATTTCCTTTACAGGGCTTTTCATACGCTGTCTGACCATCGGCTTTGTTCCAAAGGGGACCTCGGGCAGGAATACTGACAAGCAGAGGGCTGACAGGCTTAATACAACGGGGATGTACTCATTGGTAAGGCATCCGCTCTATCTGGGCAATTTCCTGATAATGCTTGGCATGATGATGTTCACACAGGTATGGTGGATTGTGATAATCTCAGTCCTTGCCTTCTGGCTGTATTACGAAAGAATAATCTTTGCTGAGGAGGAGTTTCTGAGGAAAAAATATGGTGATCTCTTCGTAGAATGGGCTGAAAGAACCCCTGCCTTCCTGCCCAAGCTGAGGGGGTGGCAGAGGCCGGAGCTACCCTTTTCCTTCAGGACCGTACTGAGGAGGGAATACACAGGGCTTTTCGTGATCACATCATCCTTTGCATTCATAGAGATTATCGGTGATACCATTGAAGAGGGAAGGCTTGAACTTGACATGGGATGGATAATCCTGTTCATCCTGGGACTGGTAATGTATCTGACCCTCAGGACACTGAAGAAGAAGACCCGAATTCTTGATGTTGAAGGAAGATAAATGCGCATACTCATTGTAGAGGATGATGATAAGATAGCCTCCTTTGTGGCCAGAGGACTCAGGGAGGCAGGCTTTGCCGTTGACCATGTAACAACTGCAGAAGAAGGGCTTGGCCTTGCCTCAACTGTCCCTTATGATGCAGCCATTGTAGACATCATGCTTCCCGGCATGGATGGCCTCAGCATGATAAGCCAGATGAGATCAGGGGGGATCAATACACCTGTTATCATCCTCAGTGCAAAGCGCTCGGTTGAGGACAGGGTAAAGGGACTTCAGACCGGCGGGGATGATTATCTGGTAAAGCCCTTTTCATTCTCTGAACTCCTGGCAAGGATACAGGCACTGCTGCGAAGGACAACAATGTCCAGAGAGACAACGGTACTTGAGTTTGGAGGGGTCAGACTGGATCTCCTGAGCCACGAGGTCTTCCGTGATGGCAGGAGGATTGATCTGAAGCCAAAGGAGTTTGCCCTCCTTGAATACCTGATGAGAAACCACGGAAGGGTTGTAACAAGGGCGATGATCATGGAGCATCTCTGGAACTATGACTTTGACCCCCAGACCAACGTGGTGGATGTCCTTGTCTGCAGGCTCCGCGACAGGATAGACAGGGGGTTTGACAGAAAACTCATACATACACTGAGGGGGGTAGGGTATGTCCTTAAGGAACCTGAAGAGGATACATAAAACCATCGGTGTCCGTATAACACTGTGGTATCTTGCCATCTTCAGTCTTAGTTTTCTTGCCCTCTTCTCAATACTTTATCTTTATATCTCATCATCCCTCATTATGGAAGACCATCAGCGGATAAACTCAAAGCTGAAGGAGCTTGTATCTATATACAAAAAAAACGGGATAGAGGGGGTTCGTGAGGAGTTGGACATTGAAAGGGGAACCGGACGTAGGATGAGATACTATGTAAAGATCACCAACAGACAGGGTAGAACCGTCTTTATATACCAGCCTCAGGAGATGAAGGGGCTCAGGATCAGGTCTATCAGAGAGGCCAACTCTGACAGGCTGTCATCCCTGCTTCAGAAGATAGATATCAGGACATACATAGAAGTGGCATCAACAACCCTGCCTGATGGTAACCATCTCATTGTGGGCAGGAGTAACAGGGAGAGGGAGAGGCTCCTTGAGCGGTTCAGGGAGACCTTTGGAGGGGTGGTAGTGGTTGTGATAATCCTTGGATTCGGAGGTGGCAGCATCATTGCCTTTCGTGCACTCATGCCGCTCAGGAATATAATCAATACCGTCAAAAGGATTGAAGGAGGAAGGTTTGATGCACGTGTCAGTGTGCCCAGAACAGGCGATGAACTTGAGGAACTCTCACTCCTTTTTAACAGGATGCTTCAGCGGACTGAGACACTGATTGAGGGTATGCGTTCTGCCCTTGACAATGTTGCCCATGACCTCCGCACACCCATAACAAGGCTCAGAAACACTGCCGAGGCTGCAATCACCGGTAATGATATAAAGCAGTGTCACGAGGCCCTCTCTGACTGCCTTGAGGAATCAGCAGAGATACAGAGGATGCTCAACACCCTGATGGACATATCAGAGGCAGAGACTGGCGTGATGAGGCTGGACTTCAGGCGGATTGACCTCTCCCTTCTTGTTGAGGATGTAGTTGAGCTTTACGGTTATGTGGCAGAGGAAAAGGCAGTAACCATTGAGGTTGATCTTGAGAAAGGACTCCATATCAATGCAGATGAGGGGCGGCTGAAGCAGGTGGTTGCCAATATCCTTGACAATGCCATTAAATACACGCCCCCTGGTGGTCGTGTAACGGTCAGGACAGGATTGATGGATGGATATGCCTTTGTCAGCATAAAAGACACGGGGATCGGCATACCCGAGGAGGAACTGCCCAGGATATGGGACCGACTCTATCGTGGAAGGAATGCACTTACTCAAAAAGGGCTTGGTCTTGGTCTCAGCCTTGTCCGTGCCGTGGTCAGGGCACATGGCGGGCATGTGGATGTGGAAAGCGGTCTTGAAGAAGGCTCAACATTTAGGGTATCTCTACCAGTGTAAATCTGGTTTATGGCGACACCACCCTAACAGTACGCACAATTCGTGACCAGGCCAAACTGCACAGTTAAAAGAACCGGTAATCTTTCCCTATTTCATGCTATAATCAAAATCAGTGGTGTCCGGGTAAAAAAACAGGAAAAGAGAAATGTTTTTAAAACACATGCCCTCTTAAATGGCAGATAAGATACTTCATATCGTCACCCTCCTTGGCCACTGGGGCTATCTGATAATATTCCTTGCCGCATTCCTTGAGAGTTCAGCCTTCCTGGGGCTACTGGTGCCGGGGGAATCTGTTGTGATACTCTCGGGGTTTCTGGCCTCGCAGGGCTACCTGGACATAGGCGACTGCATATGGGTGATTGCCCTGGGCGCTGTACTTGGTGACAGTGTTGGCTACAGCCTTGGCAAGGCCCTGGGACGGAGATACTTTGAAAGACACCACAGGTTGTTCCTCCTTAAGGAAAGGCACATCCATAAGGTGGATGAGTACTTTGAACGGCACGGCGGGAAAACCATATTCTTCGGCCGTTTCATCGGCATACTCAGGGCAATGGCCCCCTTTGTGGCTGGCATGTCAAGGATGCCCTACGGCAGGTTTTTCATATACAACGCCTCCGGTGGCATCCTCTGGTCTGCTACGTTTACCCTCCTTGGGTATTTCTTCGGCCAGAGCTGGCAGCTCATAGAGCGGTGGTCAGGAAGGGCAGGGGTATTTGTCCTTTTCATTCTAATGGTAGGAGCTGGATTTGCCTATCTATACAGGAAGGCTGCCGGAAGAAAGCACGAAATATACCAGTGGTTTCTGCTGAGATACCGTAAGATCTCCGGGAACAGGCGGGTTGCAAGGTTTATTGAAGGTCATCCCGGGCTGGTCTCCTTCCTGAAGGAGAGGCTCTCACCGGGCAGTTATCTTGGACTTCACCTCAGCATAGGGCTTGCCATAAGTGCGTTGTTTGTCTGGATATTCGGAGGTATCACAGAGGATATCCTTACAGGTGACCCCTTTGTTGAGGTTGACAGGTGGGTGGTATCCCGTGTACTCTACTTCAGGAGCCCTGAGGTTACAGTCTTCATGAAGGCCATCACCCACCTGGGTGGTGGGATAACCATTGCAGGGGGCAGTCTCCTCTGTATCCTGGTCCTTTTAATGAAAAGGAGATGGGAATACGCCCTGGGTCATCTTACGGCTGTTGCAGGCGGGAGCATACTTGTATATGTCCTCAAGCTGGCAGTACACAGGCCAAGACCGATCACGGAGACATCCCTTGTCCGGGCATGGGGATGGAGCTTTCCCAGCGGACATGCCATGATGTCAGTGATCTTCTATGGCATGGTCTCCTACTTCCTTGTCCGTGATATAAGAGCATGGAGGCTTCAGGTCTTCACTGTCACCACGGCCGTGTTCCTCGTCTTCCTCATCGGTCTCAGCAGGATATATCTCCAGGTGCATTACCTGAGCGATGTTCTTGCCGGGTTTGCAGGTGGCATGTTCTGGCTGAGTATATGTATCACAGGACTTGAGGTCTACAGGAAAAGGGGGAGCGGAAAAAACAGGCCAGCTCCTCCCTGACAAAGAGAGGGATCATCTCATGGACTGCTCCACTGTCTCCAGTATCCTCCTCACCGCAAGGAGGTTCCTCCTGTCGTCATCCTCGCTCTTTTTCGGTGTCTCAAGTATCAAGGGGATATCCCTGAAGAAGGGATAGGAGAGAAACACCCTGAAGCCCTCTATTCCAATGCCTCCCCTGCCGATATGCTCATGCCTGTCAAGGCCTGAATTAAACCCTGCCTTTGAGTCATTGAGATGAATCAGCCTTATCCTGTAACCCGGCATATACCTCTTCATCTCTTCCTCTAATGACTCAAGCCCCTGGGGGGTCGCTATATTGTATCCTGCCTGGAATGCATGGGCCGTATCAAGACAGAGACCCCTGACCAGTCCTCCTGTTACTGAACCAGCGATCTCGGCAAGCTGTGCTATCCTTGAGGATATGTCACCCCTCTGGCCTGCCGTATTCTCAAGAAGTATGCCGGCACTACCATCCCATCTCTGCTCTATTATCCTGAATGACCTCCTGAGCTTCTCCATCGCCTCAGAGGCTGACTGGCCTGATGCCCTTCCAGGATGAAGCACCACGTATTGCACACCAAGTTTATCCGCCACTTTTAGCTCATAGAGGAGCATCTCAATTGATCTTTCGCGGGTAGTCCTGTCAGGGGAGCAGAGATTTATGAGATAGGATGAGTGAATGAATATGTGCTCATAGCCGTAACACCTCCTCAGCCTCCTGAACTCCCCGGCCTCCCTGTCATCTATGGGGCCTCTTACCCAGGTCCGTGGAGAGTGTGAAAATATCTGAAGGGCGGTACAACCAAGTTTGTGGGCCCTCTCAATGGATAGATGTACACCCTTAGCTATGGAGGTGTGTACCCCAAGGGGTCTCATCAGAGCCTGCTGACATAATCAGCCACAAGGTCACCAACCTCTGTGGTGGTATATCCCATCTTGCCCGCTGCAAGGCTCTTCAGGTGCTTACCTGTGACCTCCATGACCGATCTTTCAATACACCGGCCTGCCTCCTCCTGGCCAAGGTGTTCAAGCATCATGCCACCGGCACAGATTGCAGCAAGGGGATTTATTACATTTTTCCCTGTGTACTTCGGGGCAGAACCGCCTATTGGTTCAAACATACTGACCCCCTCGGGGTTTATATTCCCTCCCGCAGCGATACCCATACCACCCTGTATCATTGCACCAAGGTCGGTAATTATATCGCCGAACATGTTGTCAGTAACTATCACATCAAACCACTCAGGGTTCTTGACAAACCACATGGTAATGGCATCCACGTGTGCATAATCCGTCTCAATATCTGGATATTCCTCCTTGACCTCATCAAAGGCCCTCTGCCAGAGGTCCCATGCAAAGGTAAGCACATTCGTCTTGCCACAGAGGGTCAGCTTCTTTTCCCTGTTTCTCTTCCTGCAGTACTCAAAGGCAAACCTTATGCATCTCTCAACACCATAGCGTGTATTCACGGATTCCTGCACAGCCACCTCATGGGGTGTACCCTTCCTCAGAAAGGCACCTCCACCAACATAAAGACCCTCTGTGTTTTCCCTCACAACCACAAAGTCAATATCCTCCGGTCCCTTGTCCTTCAGAGGGCAGTCAACGCCAGGGTAGAGTTTAACAGGCCTCAGATTGATGTACTGGTCAAGCTCAAACCTCAGCCTGAGAAGTATACCCTTCTCCAGTATGCCTGGTTTGACCTGGGGATGTCCTATTGCACCAAGGAGTATGGCGTCATGCCCTCTTAACTCATCAATTGCACTGTCAGGGAGCACCTCCCCTGTCCGCAGGTATCTATCTCCACCAAAGTCGTAGTAGTGCAGATCCAGATTGAACCCGTATCTCTTTGAGGCAGCCTCCAGCACCTTCACGCTCTCCCGAATCACCTCAGGACCTGTGCCATCACCGGGGATCACGGCTATGTTATAGCTCTTCATATCATCCTCCAGGGTTTCATGGTTAGATTGACAGGACTTCAAATCAACTTTAGATTTTAGCAGATAGAGGAAGGAAATGTCTAATCGCGAGGGAATGCCTTCTCGGTCATTGTCGGTGATCTCCTCTGGCTTGAGCTGGGGCCTGACACGACAATCCATCATAAAGATCTTTAAAGTCTCTCCCTGATCTGGCCGATAAATATATCAAGGAGCACCAGGCCATGCTTAACAGGGAGAAGATAAGGGAGCTGATCGGGATACTCATGGAGAGCACCTTTTATTTTGAGATGCCTCTGAAGGAAAGGCTCAACCTGATCAAGTATATGCTTGATGAATTTGCGTGATTTCACGCCCTGTTATGGATTTTCACACACCTTAATCCATGGAGCCCACCATCTCAAGCATCTTCCGGACAGCCTCGGGCATCTCACCCTTCATGACATCTGCAAGGTAGGAACTGGTGGCTATTATATTCATCACCTTTATCATGAATTCACGTTTCTTGGGGCTCATACTGCCAAGATTCATCATCTTGTTCATGTAAAACTCCCTTGATGCCCTGCCAAGTTCACTGAAAACCTCCTCAAGGGTCATACTTAGTGGTTTCACCACTGGCTCCACAAGATTGTATTTGCTGTAGTCATCCACTGCTATGTAGCCTTTCAGCTGGGGATATATCTCTGAGTAGGGCCAGGGTGCTATGGCGAGGAAGAAGGCAAGGTCAGGATTGTAGTATCTGGCAAGCTCTACCGTGGAACGTATGGTCTCCCTGGTATCCTCTGGCATACCAAGGACAAAAGAGGTCTCCGAGACTATGTCGTATCCGTTTATTAAATCAAGCGCCCTCTTTGACTCCTCTACTTTTATATTCTTGTTGAACCTGTCAAGCATCTCCTGCGAGGTGGACTCCACGCCTACATAGATATGATCTATCCCTGCCTCGCGGTACTTCCACATAATGTCCTCGTCCCTTATTATGTCATCCACCCTCGTCTCCATCAGTATCTTCACACCTACCTCACGCTCTATCATCAGATCAAGGATCCTCTCCCATCTGGTCCTTGAGAGTGTGGGGGTCTCATCTGCAAGCATGACAACGCTCACCCCGTAGGTGTCCCTCAGGTATTCAAGCTCTGACACAAGACTCTCAGCGCTCCTTGCCCTCCACTTCCTCTGCCAGAACCTCTGCTGTGAGCAGAAGCTGCATGCCTGGTTGCATCCCCTTGAGGAACTGACTATGGCAAGGGTGGAACCCTCCATGGTCTTGTATCTGTATATGGGCCAGTCTATCAGGTCCCATGCCATGGGTAGCCTGTCAAGCTCCCTGATGAAAGGCCTTGGCTCTGTGGCTACTGTAACACCATCCCTGTAGAAGGCAATGGATTTCACCTTCTCGGGGTTGTCACCACTGCTGAGGCAGTCCATCAGTTCCACCATGGTCTCCTCTCCCTCACCCCTTACTATGAAATCCACGTACTCATGATGCTCCTTCAGTATCTCCTCATAGCAGAATGTGGCATGTACATTGCCCAGCACCGTTACCACCCTGGGGTTGATATCCTTGGCAAGTCTTAAGAGCTTGAGCGAATCCACTATGGCTGCTGTAAAGGCGGTTGTGGCCACCACATCGGGCATCTCAGCGATAATCCTCTCCTCAATCTCCTCATACCCGTGCCAGTAGCTCATGGCATCATAGATCATGGGTTCATACCCCGCGGCCCTGAGGGAGCCTGCTATGTAGACAAAGCCCACATTCAGCCACACACCTGCTGATTCCACCACTCCAGAGTGGTAGGGTGGGGTAATGAGCATTATCTTCTTTATTCTTTTCATAACCATCGTTATTCCAAAGCAAATACCATGCCTGGATCAATCAAAGGCCATTCTGTACTGCCAGTAGATCCCTGCACCGAATAGGACAAACAACACTATATGTTTTATCACCAGTGACCTTCTTCTCACCGCCTCTGCATCCCTGCCATAGACCTCGCCAACATAGGCATAGGTGAAGGTTCTTCCCACACCTGCAAGCAGGACCACTGCCACACAGACAAGGCCGATATAAAAGAACTCCTTCTGGAGCCCCTGGAGGAGACCTTTCAATGCTCCATCCCTCTTCAGTATCCTTTCAAGCCAGTAGATGGAAAGCACCGTTGCTGCCCAGCATCCAGCAGCAAGGTCATGGAGAAAACCCACGATAATGGTTAACAATCTTTTCATCCCTGGTGTTTGTTCCCCTTTTCTAATTAATTTTTACAGCCCTTCCCTTTCTGAATTGTCTTGGCGGTTCCTTTAGTGGCCGGTCTTCCTTTGCATCACTTGTCTTGATTGCCACAACCCTTGCCACAAGCCATCTACCATCCTTTTGTTTCTCAAGATGGTATCCCAGTTCATATATAAAGTCCTTCTCCTCAAGGGTTTTGGCACCTGTTTTAATACTATAATGTGCATAATCCCATACCTCTCGTGTCCTTACAACAGCCTTATTGGCTGACTCAAAATTTATATCAACAAATTCAAGTTTCTTCAGCCTTGCCTCAAGTCTTGAATCACCTTCTGCCATTGCTGCCATATGGATATAAAGGGTCTCAGCCTGCCATTCGGTAGCAACCTCTCTCATGATATTCATATCCATTGTCCTGTATCCTCTGATGAGAAGCTCATTGTATCTTTTAATTGTATCTTTTAGTTTAGAAATCTCGCTATCGGTGTTACTGCATCCAAGAAAATACAACAGTACAATACCTATCAAAAAAATTCTTCTCATCTGAAATAGGCTGAATGTATACTTGCCTCAATCAGGGGTGTAAAGAATATGGATACTATTGCAAGTATAAAACCGATTGTGTATAGATAGGCAGCCCTTTCACCCTTCCACGCAAAGAATCTTCTAAGGTGAAGATAGATACCAAAAAATACCCATGTCAGTAACGACCATGTCTCAACAGGGTCCCAACCCCAGAACCTTCCCCATGACTGGTATGCCCAGATTGAACCGGCAAGCATGGCTATCGCCCAGAAGATAAAACCAAAACCGGTGAATCTATAGGCATAAACATCTGATACCCCCAGCTCGGGCAATCTCTCTGTCCATCTTGCAGATGACCTTTTCTTCAGTATATAGAACAGGGAAAATGCAAAGGCAATCACAAGGGTTCCCATTGCGATCTTGTAGAAAAGCACATGAAGCACCAGCCAGATGCTCCTCAATGATGGCGGGATCTTCTTTATGGCCGGGTTGGTAAACTGCCCAAGTGCAACCATCAAGAAGGCAGAGGGAAAAACAACAACGCTGCTTATCTTTATCCTTGGAAAATATTTCGTAAAAATAAGAAAGAGAAAGAGCAGCACCCAGGCATAGGACGAAAGCACCTCATGCTTGACCATATAAGGGCCATGTCCAGAAACAACCCATCTATAAATGATGACTACGCCATGCACAAACATACCTGCCATAAGTGTTACGTATGACCTTTTTTCAAATACCTCACGTTTAAAGATTACACCTATGGTGTTAAATAGGGTTGCGGTGATATAGATCAGGACAACAACCCAATGGATAGCAACATCTATAGTTACAGGGTCTTTCATAGAGCCTAAATTTCAAACCTTTCCTTTATCATGTCAAACTCCTCTACATACTCATCCCTGAATCTGCTACATCTCCATGTCAGGACAAAGATGCCATCCTCAACGGGCTTTACATAAATCTCTCTTGGTGGCGTAAAATAATAAAATATACCACCTAAAATAATAACAAAAAACCCGAGAAAGACTCCTGACATACCATTGGATTTCACAAAAATTATTGATGCCCATCTACGCACATCAAAAAGACGAATCCTGTAGTTTCCGAGAGTTCCTTCCTGACCCACTGTGAGGGTTGTCTTACCGAGTATCTCCCGCCCCTTCAAGAGACGTAAAGTGAGCTCTGGATTTGGGCCATCCATTACCGCCCTTGATACATCTGTGAAGTATTTTGCCTGCACTACATAGGGGAAATCAGGAGGCGAGAAATCCTCGTAGGATGGCATGTTCCTTTTAGGGGGTATCTTCATCAGGAGCATTGTCTTAAACCCTCCACCACCTTCTTCCTGAAACTCCACAAAAAAGGCATGACCAAAGACCTTCCCCTGGTAGATTTTAAAGCCTTTATAGTTCATGGTATTGTTGATGGCTATGGAGGCATCGGTGAAGGCACCATTGTCTCCTATGAGTCTTATCTCTGTTGTGACCTGTTTAAGGTCATCTGTGTCCCAGAATTCGGGCTTCACCCTTTTCATTAAAACCGTGAAAGGGAGTTTCAGCTCACCACCCAACAAGCCCGTAGATACAAGGTCCCATCTCTTTCCAGGCTGGAATGCCTCGCCTTCAACAAGATAAACAAGCCCACGTTTCTCTGTCAGCACTACAACAAGGGATGCAAGGATAGAGATACTCAGGCCAAGATGAAAGAGTGCACCACCCCAGTAACCCCAGGGATGTTTGACAAACCTCTTTATGGATCTGTTACCTCTTATCCTTCTATAGCCACTTCCGACAAGAATAGAGTTAATATTCTTTTCATTGTTCCTGACCTCATGGGAAAGAACACCTGAAGCCACTCCTGTCTGAAAGGTCTTTTTCAATGCCATCCTTACCTGCTCATAGGATGAAAAGAAAAGGGACAGAAGAAAAAGAGCAAGTACTCCTGCAAACCATGGTGTGGTGTAAACATGATCAAGCCCCAGTCTTTCAACGGCCGGTGACAGGTAGGGATGCTCACTCAACCATCTGTTTATCTCAAGGTTAGAACTATTAAACCTTTGCGGAATAATATAGGAAATCAATACAAAGAGGAGCAATAATACAATCAGTGTAATTACGGTCTTTCGTGATAGTAGAAACCTTTTTATCATCAATAATTATTATACATAATAGTTTTTATTATAGGCACATCAGGAGACCGGGTGAATCCGGTCTCCTGATGCCAAGGAAATATGTTCCTGTACTTTACCAGACGGGCTTACCAGCAGACCTGCCCTTATGGTCACCGCACTGGCTGTTTTCAGACCAGCAATTATCTTTGTTTGGATTGCCTGACCACTTGAGAATACCATACAGATATATAGTTCCACCGCCGTTACCATCTGGTTTATATCTGGCAGGGGCATTTGCACCTGTAATCAGTCGGGAGGTCTTTGCACCATGTGGTACACGTACATGGCAGCCCACACAACCTGTACCACTGTTTGGCACATTTGTATGCGCCTTTTCTCTCCCGGTCCAGCTTCCTCTGGCATCATGACCTGCGGTAGTAACATCATGGCAGTTTGCACAGAACACCCCATCATCATTACCTGTGGTTATATTATTCCATCTCCTGTAAGTACCTGAGCTTGTACCATTGTTTGCAGCAGAGGTATAAGGCCATGCCTTGTTTGTACCCGCAAGCATCCACTTCACAGCTGAACCATGGGGACCTTTAGCACCAGAAAGGCTGGTGGCATGGCAGTCTGTACAGGTCATGATATCATTGCCTCCACCTGACCACCCACCTGCCATCTGTGAACTCAAGAGCCCCTTTGGAGAATCGGAATTTGGATAGTTGTTCAGGTTGGTTACAACTGGATGGCCTGACTCGTTGTTCGGACTGAATTCAACAGCAAGGTTTGTAAATGAACTCGCACCAGAGCCAGACCCTGAGCCAGGATCAAAGGGTGTCAGGGTCGTCCCTGTAGCTGCATGACATTTGAAGCATACCTTGTACTCAGCGTCTGCCGTGCCAGAGGTAAGGGCTGATGCACCGCTCCAGACACCCGGGTTCCAGGTTGGTGTTACTCCGCTGACACCTTTAAGCACACCTGCCAGTGTGGTGCTTCCCTGTGTATGGTTTCCAACTTCAGCCTGATGCTGGTTATGACAGTCAAGACATGTAATTGAGCTGTGTCTGCCACCGGTGAGATCAAACTGGTCTTTGATAGCCTTTGCACCGAACTGGGGTGTGTTTCCGTGGCAGTTATAACAGATATTTCCTGCTGTGGTAACAGAATCTATAATGTTATAGACAAACCTCATGAGCTTTGTTTCATCCGAGCCATGTGCGTTTATCACAGGATCAAGGGTTGTACCTGCTGCACCGGAGTTGCCATGACAGGCCATGCATTTATCAGAGAGGGAGGTGCTGCTATGGGCAACTGTACCAATTGTCCAGCCAATATCAGGTGGTGCTGTATTGTCGCCTGAGTCTGCAAAGGGCTTTGTTGCATTGGCACCGAGCCTTGAGGCACCATTGCTGTCATGGCAGCTTACACAGAAGCCCTCAAGGGAACCGCCGGTACCGTCATACACAATGGCAGCACCTGTATCTTCATTAAAGACTCTAACATTTGGATCACCCTCCTGGGTGTGATTGCTTCTGTCGTGACATACTGTACAGGAAGCATCAACCGGTGTACCTGTTATATGATGTGAGGTCTTTGTAAAGTCATTACCTGCCTTGAAGATCCCACGTCTTACCGTGGCAGTAAGCCCCATATCATTTGTATGACATGAGGAACACGTGGTTGTCCCGATACCCCAGGTGGGTGTGGTAGATCCACCATGGCAACTCACATTGGAGCAGGTACCAAGCCCTGAGCCTGTAAGATCGTTTACCTGGGGAAAACTCGTCCCTTTACTGTAAGAAGCACCAGAATCACCATTTATCGGACTTGCCATATCAATATTTCCGTCCCTGTGGTCAAAGGTCGTTGGTTTTATATGACACTTTGAACAGTCAAAGGGATGCTTGCTGTGTGAACCAACCACTGCTCCCACAGGTGTGTTTCTCTGGCCTGTGGCATCTGTGGGTGGATAATCGTGACAGTCTGAGCAGGAGGTTACTGTGTACTTCGGACCTGTGTTGTCTATTGTTATATTGGTGGAAGAACCGGTTGTAACCGCGCCGCAGTCAGGGTCTGTATAATCCACTGATATGGTTATGGGATTCTCTGCTGGATTTCCGCACGCACTGGTATCCCAGGAGTATTCAAAGGCACCTGTGCCGGAATTCCATGTCATGTTCTGGTTGGTAACATCACAGGCACTGCTTCCGGAGATCGTCACTGTGGCAGAGCCGCTTCCAGGGGTGCTCTCACCCGAGACGGTAGCCTGAACGGTTACCGTCCCGCTCACAGTAGAACCTGAGGCAGGGGTAACAGTAACCCCTGCTGTCGGATCAGGGTCGGTGCAGGAAGGCGTGGTCACAGTGGCCACATTAGAATCTCCGCTTTCACAGGCGCCGGCGTTACTGTAGCCACGGACTGTATAGTTGTAAGTTGTACTTGGGGAAACTGCAGTATCAGTATAAGAGCCTGTGGTTATGTTTGTTGCTATCTGAACACCGTCACGATATATATTGTAATAATCATTACTGGTCCCGTCATAAGTCCATGCAAGGTCAACCTGCGTTGACTGGACATTGGTCGCCTGAAGGTCGTTTGGTGCAGTGGCAGAGCAGGCAGGGGTTTCATCAACAGTAATCCACCCTGTGCTCTGACCTGAGTAAGTATTTCTTCCGTTTGTAGGGCCAAAGTAAACACGAATCCGTGTACTTGCACCAGTATAGGAAAACCGATAACCTATTTTCCCACCAGCTGGCACAACACCCCCAAGAGCTGACAGATCAGGTTCTATTTCATCGTCAAAATTCGCAGGAATGTTCATGTCATATGTTCCAAGACTCGTCTCGGTACCATCAGGCATAACATAGTATAATTCAAAGGTTACAGTTGCTGACTTTCCACTTCTTTCACGAATAGTAAAGCGATTACCAGTTGCCTGGCCGGCAACCTGCGTATTCTGTGTATATGCAGTATTATAATATGTATTAAAGAAAATCCCCGGACTCGTTAATTCAACTCTGTCATCACAACTGCCATCAGCATCCTTTACCAAGTTAGTATTTGAGCCTGGCGTCCTGTCACCACATACACCGTAGTTGTATGATATACCTGTTGCAACATTAGCAGTTCCTCCTGAAACATCAATAGCATATTTGGCAAGTACAGCTTCTGCACTGCTCCCTAATCCCAAAATCATCACCAAGGCAAGGAGGGCCATGAGGGCCATCCTCAAAGATTTGAGATTTGATATCTGAGATTTGAGATTTGAAAAATGATTTCCCCTACCTGAGACTCCTCCCATGACCGTCCTCACCTCACTTTCTTTTGCTTTATTTGCGTTAATCTGGTTTATTTGGTTTGTTTGGTTGATTTCGTTTATTTCTTTGATCTCATTCATTTGTTTCACTTGGTTGATTTGGTTCATATGGTTGGAGGATCCAGGGAGGGCACCCTGCATCCTTGTCTCTGTCCCTTTATGCCTTATGCCTTCAGCCTCTTTTTTAATCTCTGCCTTGTCTCTTTCCATCTTCAGTCTCATTGATCACCTCCTCCTTACTTCGGTGCACTTGGATCCTGCCATGCAGGGGAGTCCTTGAAGTGACAGCTTACATTGGAGCAGGTCTTCGGATTCACCGTTGAGGAGGTTCCAGGTACTCCGTTATACACTGGCGCATTGGGTCCGAACTGGTACTCTGTTGAGCCATCTCCAAAGTTTATCACCCTGGTGCCGCTCATATGGTTGGCTGAATCATTTGTATGACAGGTTCCACAGACAATACCAGGTGCACCTGTTCCGAAGGAGTCATTAGCTGGATCAAGGGTCACGCCTTTAAGTGCAGCAATATGGCTTACATGCTGTGCATGGGCGCCCTTACCTTCCTGCACCGGATCGTCCTGGTATACATATCCATCACCAGGGGTTGGTGGATAGCCATGACAGGAGTCACAGTTGCCCGAAGGTTTGAAGGCATCGCCATTCACAACCGTATCTCCACTGTGGTTGTGACAGTTGGTACACCTTGTGCCACTGTTATGACCATCGCCACTTGATGAGGTATAGTGATTTGTACTGGTATGGCATACATTACACACACCATTAAATGGTGAAGAAGACTTCGCATAGTCTGTACCTGTTGTATTTGCAGTAAAGACCGGTGCAGCAGTTGACGCAGGTGTACCATAGGAGTCTGCCTTGTCCTTTGTCACATTGTCATGCACCATGTAGATGTTGCTGTCACCATGGGGGTCATGACAGTCAAAGCAGAGGGAGCCGCCGTCGTTACTTGCTCCATGTTTGGCACCATAATGGTATTTGTCTATCTTCAATGATGAGTTCCTGAGCGCCAGTGGACCTCCACCGTCAGGGTCATAACCAGCAGAGCCCGTCTTGTGACAGACAAAGCATACATCATTCCAGCCATTGCCACCTACATTATAGTTGGCAAGGCGGAATGGGTTCGTTGCAGTACCGTGTCCTACAGTTCCGTCATGGCAGTACTCACAGCTAAGATTGGCTGCAGAGTTGCCTGATGCAGCATATGTGCCGGTGGTTCTACCATGCCCGGATGATGTCCACTCAGTGGAGTCAAGCCTTGCTGTGGTGCCATTGTTATAGACATAGTCATCCACATCACCTGTGCCAAGGTGGCAGTCGGCACAGCTTACTGTACTACCCCACTGGGCACTGTTTCCACCGTGGCAGCTGATGTTCGTACAGGTACCACCTGAAGCATTGTAGGTATATCCACCTATGGCGGTGCCGCTTACATCATACTGTTTGTTCAGATGCTTTGTGGGATCTGTTATTGTTGTGCCATCCGATGTGGTGGCCTGGTGACAGGTGTCACAGGTATAACCATTTACCACCACATGCTTGTTGTGGCTGTTTGCCTTTGGCGAGCCGTTTGTATAATCAGGCCCTGTGGGTGGACCTGTATGACAGTCAGAACAGCCAAGGTTTGTAGTGGTTCCCCATGTGGGCACTGTGTTCGGTGCATTATAGGGTCCTGTCAGGCTTGTGGCATCACTATGGCAGTAGAGATTACTGCACTGTCCACTACTGTAGTTATTTTCGGGTGTTGTATCACCATCATACGTGGCATTTATGGTTATGTTCTTCGTGCCATTTACATGAAGTGTGTAGTCCACTATGGTCCTGTCACCTGATACCGTGGATGTATGACAGGTGTCACATGTCTTGTCTGTCATTACAGTACCCTTGTTTACATGGGCTGTATGGCCGCCAGTGGACATGGTGTTAGGTGAGGCTGCGGCATTGTTGTCATGACAGCCCGTACAATCAGCAGGAAGCGTACCTCCCCATGTGGGAGTTGTATTCGGAGCACCACCATTGCCATCACTGTGACAGTATACACTTGTACAGGAACCATATCCCTGCCCGGGTGCATGATTGCCAGTGTTGCCGCTGTCACCACCGTAACTTCCACCAAGGGATGCATCAAAGATTACATTAATCTCGTTGTTCACATGAATTGATGTACCATAGCCTGCGCCATTATGACACTTGGAGCAGACAAACCCATAGGTGGATGTATTGACATGCTCTGTATGAGAACCACTGTCCATCAGTGTGGCATTACCCTGCACCCCGTCTGCCTTGTGGCAGCTTCCACACTGTACCGATACAGGGTTGTTCCATACAGGAGAGGCATAATCTGCTGTGTCAGGTGTCAGAGTACCTCCTCCGTTACTCTGCACTATGCTGTGACAGTATATGTTTGAACATGTAAGTGTACCGGTCTGCGTAACTGATGTACCATTGCGCCCTCTGTAGCCATCCACTGTGGTCTGGCCATCATATTTTGTATTTGTCCCGCCATAGCCGAATATGTTAAACCCTATATCTATAATCTGTGAAGGGCTCTCGGGCATCTGATAGCCTGAGTGGCATGTGTCACAGGATAGATTTAGACCTGCTGATGTGGCATGCTTCTGGTGTGCTCCTGCTGTGGTTGAACCTGTGGGGTCAGGGTTGTCTGCAAGGCCACTCTTTCCATCGCTGCTTGCTGAATTCAGCACATCCTCTGTAGGAGGGTATCCATGACAGCTGTCACAGGCACCTGCGGGCTTGAACCCCTGGGAGTGGGGATGACAGCTTGTACAGTTCGTACCGCCAAGGCCTGTATGTACACCAACCTCTGCCTTTGTACCATCTGACCTCCAGTGGGCTGTCAGTGTATGACATACCTGACAGACCCCATCAGGGGTGCTGTCATCAAGATTTCCGTCTCCGTCTATGTCTCCACCAAGAAAGTCGTTCTTTGCAAAGCTGTTCTCCCCCTCGTGATCAAAGAACTTCACCTGCTTCGTGAAATCGGGTATGTAGGTGTTTATCCCCTGCCCGTATATTATGGCAAAGCTGTCCCCCACATGTAGCTTCTTTGAGAAGGGAGCTGTGCTTCCCTTTACTATTATGGAGCTTGCATCTGCTGATATTATCTCAAATCCGAAGGATACATCCTTTGTGTTGGGTAGTAAAATCAGTCCACGTTCAGCACCTGTCTTCTGTCCCCAGGTGGCCGGGTCTGACCAGTTGCTGCGGTTTACACTGAGCCCGCTGTATCCAAAGGTGGATGTGCCGTCACCATTGTCTGTAAAGGAGGTAATCGTTCCAGTGGCTATGTAGGAGGCCGCGCCCCATACGTAGTGCTGGCTGAAGAAATGGAAATAATGGCAGTCAGTACACTGCTTCGTCCATGTGCCATACTTGTTGCCCACCACTGCACTTGAATGGGTGGCCACAAGAGGGGCACTTGTCTTTCCGTAATTACCACCAGTATCATTTACATGACAGCCAAGGCAGACGGTATTGGGGTCCACTGATGCCTGCCCTCCAAGATGGCAGTCATAGCAGGATATGCTGTTTGTCTCATTATGAGGTGCGTCAAGGGCATATGCCATGCCGGTGAACGCTAACATCAATGCCCCGATCAATACCAGTATCTTTCTCATGATTACCCCCTTATAAACCTAAATCGCCAGTTGAGACCCTGACGCCTGTCTTCCTGTCAAAGGCTTTCACTCTCATCAACTCTGCCCCTGCCCCACTGTATACCTCTAAATTGCCCTTCTTCCCCACCAGAACCTCTGCTGCACCATCTCCATCTATATCGCCTGCATCAAGCCCTGTGATCTTCTTGCCTGTATTGATTACCCCTGATAGCTCACCGGCAAGACTGTATATGTAGACCTTTGATTTAGTGGATACAAGAATATCATCCATCATGTCTCCATTGACATCACCTGTTGCTATATACCTGGCTCCTTTCAGGTCAATTGTAAACCCGGAGCTTGCCATCAATACCCCTGAGTGTTCAGACCATACTGTGATTGAAACAGTGTCATCATCTTCTGCTTCACCCATGATTACCAGCTCGGCAATACCGTCATTGTTCAGGTCGGCTGTGTCCATGGATTCCACTTCAATATCATCTATACCCATCCCTGTGTCAACAACCCCGGAGCCGTCATAGCTGAAGACCTTTATATTTTCCTCATCAACCAGAACAATTATCTCTGCCTTTCCGTCTCCATCAAGGTCTCCACCGGCAACCCTTACACCCTCGTCATCCATCGTGGCCATAAACCTTGCTATCTCTGTACCATCTGCCTCGTATAACCCAACAGTTCCTCCATCCCTCAATTGCCCTGCTATTATTTCATTGGCCCCATCCCCGTCCACATCTGCGACCGCTGTTCCTACCCCGCCTTTATGGTTACCAAGGGTTTTGAATTGATCTACTGTGGCACCTGTAGCATCCACTATGCGTATTGTAGAGTCAGCCTTCTTACCCGTCTTGCTCAGGATCATTACAGTAGAGGCATGCCTGTTCTCTTCATAGACCCCGTTAAACTCAAGCACGCCCCCACCGCTGAGGGTCTTTGTCTCCGAAGCTGGCGTCTTGTATCCTTCCATATCCCCATAGGTAATTGTGTATGTTCCATCTGCCACATTGTTTACACTCCATTCTGTACCGCTACCAGTATAAGTGATGCCTCCAGGCCCCTCTATTGTGAAGGTAGCATCAGACAGGTTGGTGGTTACATGGATGCTGCCTACGGAGTATACATTCAGTGTTACTGTAACCACTGCTGGTGAACCCTCAACACCAGGCGCCTCTATCACAATCTGGCCTGTGTAGGTACCTGCTGCAAGCCCTGTCACATCCACACCGACAATGACCTGGGTAACGGTATCGCCCTGTCCTGATGCTGGAGTTATGGTAAGCCATGCATCGCTGGCTGTTGCGCTCCAGCTATAGGCCCCGGCAGGGTCGTTCTCTATGCTGATTGTCAATGGCTGGCTGGCTGGAAGGTTGCCTCCTATCGTGTAGTCAAATCCAATTGACAAGGGACTGACCGTAAGGGTTGGGGCTGGTTTTACATCAAGGGTTATTACCACCGTCTCCATCCCGCCGGCATCATTTCTTATAGTGATGCTTCCATTGTATGCCCCCACAGCAAGCCCCGTAGCATTCACTCCCACCATTACCGTGGCCGAACTGCCACCTGCCACTGCCCCTGTGGCTGTATCAAGGGTTATCCAGCTGTCTGAGACATCAATCATATAGTTCATGCTGCCGGTACCGGTATTTGTTATGCTCAGTGGCTGCGAGGCTGGCTCAGCGCCGGTCTGTGCTGTAAAGTTCATGCTCAATGGGGTGACCGTCATTGCCACGGTTCCGTCCAGGGAGAAGACAAGTATTGACCTGGTCATGTTTGATGAGACATAGAGCCTCTTATCATCTGGTGAGAGGGTTACGGACCTGGGTATCAGCATCTGCTCCGTCTGGGAAGAAATCTCGCCCGTATAATTGCCTGCGCTGTCATATACAAAGACCTTCATGAAATAACCATCAGGGATGTATATATTTCCCAGGCCATCCACCTCAATATCCTGGGGTCTGAAGAGATGCCCTCCATTACCTTCCCAGTCCTCAAAACTTCTTAAAAGATTGCCTGAGATGTCAAAGACACTCACCCTCGCACCCGTAGTCATGCTTCCAGGATTTGATGGATCACTCACCTCAGGTGCATCAAGTACAAAAACCTCTCCACCTTCTACAGCCACTGCAATGGGCAGATGTAGTCCACTTAGTGCACCTTTTGTGTTTCCCCACTGATCGTATACCCTTACCAGGTTGGCCTTACTATCCACCACATAGATATCACCCGTTGATGGATCTACTGCTATATCTTCAACTGAGGCAAGTTCATCCTTGCCGATGTATCCTGTTATTGAACCGCCTCTGTACACTCCAACTGATTTATCCTTGTTACTGCCTATGTAAAGGGTTCCATCAGGGGCTGTAGCAACCGCTGAGACTCCATCGTAAGATATCTCCCCCACATACCCCCATGTGCTCTCATAAATCAAGACATGATTCCCTGAACCATCAGCAACATACAACCTTCCTTCAGGTCCTGCAGATAGCCTGCCAGGAGAGCCCATCTCGCCCCCTGTGATTTTTCCTAAATAATCCTCCCCGTATGCCTGCCCAATGATACCCCCTC
>Ga0256830_1000241_pt1 | contig 47857 bp, 36 predicted proteins | sample 128326metaG_FD_190537 | JGI IMG/M metagenome (GOLD analysis project Ga0256830, IMG submission 190537) | Hydrothermal vent microbial communities from Lau Basin, Pacific Ocean - 128-326 | ecosystem: Environmental > Aquatic > Marine > Hydrothermal vents | place: Pacific Ocean: Lau Basin | collected...
CCTTCCACACGAGAACAGATCTCAACGCCGGGACTACAGGTCATACTACAATGAGAGGACGAAACAACTCGTTTATGAGCACTTCAGGGAGGATGTCGAGCTCTTCGGATATACTTTCGACAACGATCAGCCGGCCGGGGTCTGAGGCACCCGTGGTGGATATGGAACCCGAATGCAGATGAAGAAAGTCTCTCTCCCGGATATAGGGAGTTTCATCTCCAGGCCTCTGTTCGACGATGCAACCGTCTCGGGCAATGACCCGTCGTATCCAAGGATTACGGTTGTCACTCCCTCCTTCAACCAGTCCAGGTATCTCGAGAAGACGATCCTCTCCGTCCTCAATCAGAACTATCCCAACCTCGAGTATATAATAATCGACGGCGGTTCCACAGACGGAAGCATCGATATCATAAGGCAATACGAGCGGTATCTCGCCTACTGGGTGAGCGAGAGGGATGAAGGGCAGGTAGATGCCTTGAACAAGGGTTTTAAACGCGGAACAGGTGACCTGTTTGCATGGCAGAACTCCGATGATCTCTACATGCCCGGCGCCTTCTTGAAAGTGGCCGAGCGGTTCTCGCAGAAGCCTGAAGCCGACGTCTTCTTCGGAAACTTCTGGATCGTGGATTCAGATGATAACCTGATTCGTGATATAAGGTTCACTCCTTTCTCCTTCAGGTGCTCACTGATGGAAGGGATCGGGATATCGAACCAGGCTGCCTTCTGGAGGCGGGAGCTCTTCGAAGAGTTCGGCTATCTGGATCCCTCCTTGGAGTTTGCAATGGACCTCGACTGGTGGTTGCGTCTCGGACACGGGAAGGCGGGGTTTTGTTTCATAAGAAGTCATCTCGGATGTCTGAGGCTTCACGAGGAGACGAAGACGTCCACCATACTGAACAAGGTAGGGCTATCCGAACGCGTCAAGATACGCAGTAAGTATTCGCCGGAGGTCTTCGGGACCGGATCCAAGAGTATAAACGCTTCGTTCTGGAAGACGGTATGCCTTTTAAGAAGGACGGCGTGGTATGTCCTTCAACGTGATTTCACCTATCTCTTTCGGGGGATACCGAGGAGAATGAAGAACCTGTCCGCCGCTCCGGTAAAATATGCGGGGGGGAACGATACGGTTTCGAAAAACCGTAGGACGTGATCGTCTGGGTCAATGCACGTTCTGATGATTATGCCGACGTACCCGGTTCCAACCGACAGCGGGACGAAGCGGCGTATGATGGCTTTTCTTGAAGGCTTCTCCAGGTCCCACCGCGTCGTTGCAGTCTCTCTGGGGGACAGGAGGTATGCTGGCGGATGGGATACAGAGAGGGGGAGGTGGGAAAGTCATATCGTTCCTCATGACTTCCGCAGGCATGCTCCACTGCTGAGGTCCTTTTTCTCTTCCAGGACATACAGGGAGGTCAAGTTTTCAAACCGTGAGTTCAGTACTCTCCTCGAGAGGCTCCTGGAAGAGAACGACTTCGACGTGGTCTGGGTGAACTTTCTCAACATGGCCGCATACCTCGACGGGTATCTCTCGTCGCGCCGCGCCTCGTCCGGCTCTAAGCCCCTGCTCCTGCTGGATCAGCACAACCTGGACGAGTATGTTTGGAGGAAATTCGCGGAGAACACCGGTAACCCTCTGTACAAGACCTTCTGCATGTGTGAATCGGTCAAGAACAGGAGGCTGCAGGAGGCGTACTTCCCGGCTTTCGATCTGATACTCTCGGTCTCCGAGCTGGAAAAGGAGATGACCGAGCGCTACGATGTACCATCCGGCAACGTCGTGCTCGCCCCGAACGGCGTCGACGTAGACTATTTCAAGCCGAGGCCGAAGACAGAGGGTTCGCCGGAACCGACCGTCGTCTTCGGCGGCTCACTGGATGCTGCGATGAACCGCGACGCCGTGCAGTGGCTTGTGAGCGAGATATTTCCACTGGTCAAAAAGCGTATACCCCGAACCAGACTCCTGATAGCCGGGCGCAATCCTTCGCCGTCCGTTCTCCGCATGACGGGCTCTGACGTCGAAGTCGTTGCCGACCCCGCGGATATCAGGGATTACTACAGCAGGGCGGACGTCTTCGTCGTCCCGTTACGTTACGGAGGAGGTACGAAACTGAAGACTCTCGAGGCGATGGCGATGGCCCTGCCCGTGGTCAGCACCTCTACCGGTGTTCAGGGACTCAACGTGATCTCCGGCGAGCACATATTCGTGGCTGACGAGCCCCGCCACTTTGCGGACGGGATCGTGGACTTCCTACTGAACCCGTTAAAGGCCGAGGAGACGGCTCTAAAGGCACGGAGATTCGTGGAGGAAAACTTCAACTGGAGCAGCATCGTCGCTCACGTGGAGAAGGCCGTACTCGAGAGGCTCGCTCCGGAATGATGCAGCTGAAATGTCGTCTGTTTTTACACCTGTGATGCAAGGTTTGCACCTGACCGCGTGATTTTCTTGCCGTCATGATCCTACTGTCCCAACTACACGAACTGTACTACCTCTGGAGGCGCAACAACTGGATGCTCGACCCGAGGAGCTATTTCAGCGGTTTCCGGACGGTCGAGATACGGGGTCCCGTCTTCCTGCTGGGCAACCAGGGAGACGGGCTGACCCTGCTGTCGAGGATACTGAGGCGCAACCGCAGTGTCGTATCGGTGACCGGCAACAGCAGTTACTGGTCAGGGGCGGACGAGATGGCGAACGTCTATGAACCAATTCTCGGCCGTGACCTGTCTGGCATCAGGATCAAGGCCCCAAGGCACGAAAAACTCACCCCCCCGAGGAGCTGGTCCTATGCGTGCGACGATCTCATAGGCGCCTACCGCCGCACCGAGAGTGATGCGGACGAGGTGTCGGCACGCCGGCTGAGGCACGCCGTCGGCATGGCGATACGCCGCCACGGAAAGGGGATCGAGAGCCCGAGGTTCGTGGACAAGAGCCAGGTCTTCACGGTGAAGATGTCCTTCATCGACAGGCTGCTCGAAGGATGCAACCCCTACTTCATTCTGGTCACCAGGAACCCCTATGCCTCCATCTACCGCGCGGCGACCGGGAGTGCGGGCGACATGAGGCGGTATGCGGAGTACATGAGCCTCGACGAGAGGATGAGGGTCTGCATGGAGCACTGGCTGAACTCCGCCCGGTCTGTCGAGGAGGACAGGCACAAGGTGAAGAACTTCATGTCGGTCAGGTTCGAGGACCTGCTGGAGTCGCCCCGCAGGGTGGTCATGGAGATATGCGGGTTTACGGGTCTCGAGTACTCCGACGACATGATACCCCAACCCCACCACAGGCTGCCGTTTGGAGTGAAGTACAGGGAGCGATGGTATCCCCTGCGCGTGGACGTCAACGAGCGGTACCTGAGGGCCATCCCTGATGAGTATGTCGAGGCTGTATACAGGCACTGCGGCCGGTATGCCGAGATGCAGGGCTACGGCAGGCCGGAGAGAAAGGGGGCCGAGGGCGGGAAGACTGGAGAAGAGCGCAGTTGAGCCCGGGGCCTGCTGAGCACGGATATTTCGCCCTGAACCGGCCGTATGTGTTATAATATTTACATACCGTTCACCTTTACCGAAGACACTATCCTTCCCGAGGCATTTTCATGACGGCTTGCATGAGACCGTCTGTTCTGAAACTATATATCCTGAAGGACCGGAGGCGGTCCTGAAGACTTCTATGGCCCTGCAACGAAACACTGCATGAAAGGGACCGGCATGGTCCGGAGGCTACATCCGTCTGGCCGGACCTGCCCCATCCGAGGTTTTTGAAGTGCGAGGCGCCTGTTGATGAAGATCATTGCGCAGAACTACGGAAGCGGTGAGCTCGAGATGCTCGAGGTCCCGATGATTACGTCGAGGAGCGGGCTGCTGGTGGAGACCGCGGCCTCTCTCGTCTCCGTTGGGACGGAGAAGGCGATGATCGACGTGGCGAAGAAGAGCCTGCTCGGCAAGGCGCTGGCAAGGCCGGACTGGGTGAGGCAGGTGATAGACAAGGTCAAGACCGAGGGACTGATGGAGGCGTGGAGGCAGTCCAAGGCCCGGCTGGACATGCCGGTGCCCCTCGGATACTCGTGTGCCGGGACGGTTAGGGAAGTAAACGGCACGGGAGGGGACTTCCGCGCCGGCGACCGGGTGGCCTGCAGCGGCAGCGGCTATGCATCCCATGCAGAGTGGAACGTGGTGCCGCCGAACCTCTGTGTGAAGATTCCCGGCAACGTCTCCTTCGAGGACGCCTCCTACGTCGCCCTCGGCGGCATAGCGATGGAGGCCGTGAGGCTTGCGGCCCCGGAGTTCGGCCACAGGGTCGGCGTGATAGGCCTCGGGCTGCTGGGCCAGCTCGCCGTGCAGATTCTGAGGACGGCAGGCTGCCACGTCATAGGGATCGACATATCGGCCGAGAAGTGCGAACTCGCATTGAAGAACGGCGCAGAGGCCGCTGCGGTGGCCGGCAGGGACGACCCGGTCGCCCTTGCATCGGCCTTTTCCGGTCATGACGGCCTCGATGCAGTCGTCATACTCGCTTCGGTAGACTCGGACGAGCCGCTGGTCCAGGCTGCTGCCATGTGCAGGGAGCGCGGCAGGATCATCGCCGGAGGGCTGACAGGGCTGAACATACCGAGGCAGGCCTTTTTTGAGAAGGAACTCCACTTCGCCGTGTCCAGGGCCTGGGGACCGGGCATGTTCGACCCTGACTACGAGGAGCGGGGGATCAAATACCCTCTGGCATACGCGAGGTGGACCGCGCAGAGGAACATGGAGGAGTTCCTCAGGATGGTCTCCCTCGGCCGTATAGACCTCTCCGGCATCACCACCCACAGGTTTCCGTTCGAAAAGGCCCTCGACGCCTACAGGCTGATACTGTCGGGCAGGGAGCCGGCGATAGGGGTGGTCCTCCACTATCCGGAACAGGACGCGGCGTCGGCAGGGCGGGCCGTGAAGGTACTCCGGACCGCGCCGGGCCGGAGGCCGAAGGGTGGCAAGGTTTCAGCCGGCCTCATAGGCGCCGGTCTCTTCGCCCGCGGCACACTGCTGCCGGCCATGAAGAATGTCCCGGACCTCGCCCTGGTGGGGGTGGCCTCCTCCAGGGGATTGAGTGCCAGGAACGTCTCGGACGCCCACGGGTTCAGTTACGCCACCTCGGACTACCGTGAGATACTGAACGACGACGGGATCGACATCGTGTTCGTTCTCACGAGGCACGACTCCCACAAGAAGTTCGTCTGCGAGGCCCTGAGGGCCGGTAAGGCCGTATTCGTCGAGAAGCCCCTCTGCATCAACAGGGACGAGTTGAAAGAGATCGTGGAGACCTACCTCTCGCTCATCAACGGCGGCTCTCCGCCCTTCCTGGCGGTGGGCTTCAACCGGAGGTTCGCTCCGGCGACGCGGCACTGCATAGAGTTCATCGGCCCCTCGAGGACGTCGAGCGTGGTCCAGATAAGGTGCAACGCCGGCTACATCCCTGCCGAGTCGTGGGTCCACCGCCGCGATGAAGGAGGCGGAAGGATCATAGGAGAGGTCTGCCACTTCGTCGACCTCGCGCAGGCCATAACCGGCGGGACCCCCGTTAGGGTCTTCGCCTCGTGTGCGGATTCCCCCGGCGGGCTCAGGGACAACGTGGTCGTCTCGATCAAGATGGATAACGGCTCGGTTGCCTCCATAACCTATGCGTCGAACGGCGACAAGTCCTTTCCGCGCGAAGAGGTGGAGGTCTTTGCTGGTGGTTCGGTATGCGTGATAGAGAACTTCAGGTCAGTGCACCTCGTGTCGTCCGGTAAACGGAAGACGAAGAGGTCTCTCGAGGTGGACAGGGGATACGTGGATGAGATCAGGGCCGTCTGCAGTGCACTCGCAGGCGGTGCGCCCTCGCCCATAGGCTTTGCATCCCTTGTGGCGACGACCGTTACGACCTTTGCCATAGAGGAGTCCATAACGACGGGAGAGGCCGTGGAGATCGATCTGGACGAATGGGGCTTGGCTTGAAGATACTGCTTCTGTCCAGATACTTTCCACCAGAGATAGGCACTGCAGCAAACCTCTTCTACGAGCTTGCAAAGGGGCTTGCCGGCAGGGGACACAGGGTGAACGTGGTCACGGGCTTTCCCTGGTACAATCTCAAGACCATTCCCGAGAGGTACCGCGGGAGGCTGTTCATGAGGGAGGATATGGATGGAGTCAATGTCACGAGGCTTGCCTTTCCGGTCTTCGGATCAAAGAAGGTGAAGCTCGCCGCCGGACACATGACGGCGCCTCTCACCTCGTTCATAGGAGGCCTCCTCTCGGAAAAGCCGGATGCGGTGTTCATCTACTCTCCGCCCCTCACGATGGGGATTGCGGGGTGGCTGCTGAACCTCTTTCGGGGAGTCCCGTTCATCATGGGGGTCCAGGACCTGCATCCGCAGTGTTACATAGACCAGGGGGTGCTGAAGAACAGGCTGGTGATACGCCTGCTCGAGGGAATGGAGAGGTTCTGCTACAGGAGGTCGTCGATGATCACGGTCCACTCAGAGGGCAACAGGAGGCATATAGTCCATGTGAAAGGGATCGACGGCGACAAGGTGAAGGTCCTCCCGAACTGGATAGACACGGACAAGATGAGGCCGCTGCCGCGGGACAACGAGTTTTCAAGGAGGCACGGCCTGAACGGAAAGTTCGTGGTCGGCTATGCAGGGACCCTCGGGATGTCCCAGGGACTGATGAGCGTCATAGAGGCAGCAAGGATACTGAGGGACAGGGATGACATAGAGTTCTTCATCGTGGGCGACGGCATCGAGAAGGAGAGACTCAGGGGCAGGGTGCGCGAGTACGGGCTCGGGAACGTGAGGTTCCTCGATATGCAGCCCAAGTCGGTGTACCCGTATGTGGTTGCCTCTTCGGACGTGGGCCTGGTGACGCTGAACCGCAGGGTCAGGACCCCGGTCGTCCCGTCCAAGATACTGAGTCTCATGGCTGCGGCCAGGCCCGTGCTCGCGAGCATGCCGCTCGACGGTGACGCCCCGAAGCTGATCAGGGAGGCGGGGTGCGGCATATGCATCGGGCCTGAGGAGCCGGAACTGCTCGCCGAGAAGATACTCTTCCTTTCGGACAATCCCGGGATATGCGCGGACTTCTCGCGGCGAGGCAGGGAGTTCGTGGTCCGCGAGATGTCCCTCAGGAGGGCGGTCGGGGAACTGGAGGGCCATATTACGAACATGCTGGGTGTTGCATGAAGAAGATACTGGCTGTCTTCGGTACGCGTCCGGAGGCCATAAAGCTGGCTCCAGTGATCCTGAGGCTCAGGGGGGCGGCCGGGGTCAGCGTGAGGGTCTGTGTCACGGCCCAGCACAGGGAGATGCTCGACCAGGTCCTCGATCTCTTCGGTATCGTGCCGGACATCGATCTCGACCTGATGGAGCCGGACCAGAACCTCGCGGAACTGACGGCGAGGGTGGTGAGCCGCCTGGACGGGGTCTTCAGGCGTGAATCCCCCGACGTGGTGCTGATGCAGGGAGACACCACGACCGTCATGGCCGCTGCCATGGCGGCATTCTACAACAGGATACCCGTGGGACACGTCGAGGCCGGCCTGAGGTCGAACAATCTCTACTCTCCGTTCCCGGAGGAGATGAACCGTAGGGTCACCTCCATATTCACACACTACCACTTCGCCCCTACCCGGAACGCGAAGGAGGCCCTGCTGAAGGAACACATCCCTGAAGACAGGATATTCGTGACCGGCAACACGGTGATCGACGCCCTGAAGATGATCCTCCAGAGGCCGGCACCTCCAGTCGTCGGCGAGATACTGCACAGGGCCGGGCTGAACGGTGACGGCACGTCACGGAGGATGATACTCGTCACGGCCCACAGGCGCGAGAACTTCGGAGAGGGCTTTGAGAGCATATGCCGCGGCCTTAGGTCACTGGCAGAGCGGAACACGGATATCGTCATCGTCTATCCCGTACACCTGAACCCGAACGTCCGGGAACCGGTGACCAGGATACTGAAAGGGCACGAGAGGGTCCTGCTGATCGACCCGGTCGAGTACGACGCCATGGCCCACCTGATGAACGCCTCGTCAATCATACTGACGGACTCGGGCGGTATACAGGAGGAGGCCCCAACACTGGGAAAACCAGCCCTCGTCATGCGTGCCGAGACCGAACGGCCAGAGGGGATCGAGGCCGGTACCGCCAGGCTCGTGGGCCCCGATGCCGGAAGGATAGTGGAGGAGACCGAACGCCTCCTTCGCGATAGGGCCGCCTACGAGGAGATGGCCGTTGCAGTGAGCCCATACGGTGACGGCAGGGCCGCGGAGAGGATCGTGAGGATACTCCTTCAACAATAATGTAGCATTATAATTAAAAATTATATTATTATAATATAATCATTAGTGTCCGGTGGATGTAGCGTCTTCATCATGATGACGGGTTTATTTCAGCACCTGTATAGATCGAAGAGTATGTCGTGAGCCCCTGAAACAGCACCGAACGAGTTCGGCACATGGTTCGGGGTGACGACAAAGCCGTCTTTATAAAATGTAAGCATCAAGATGTGGTTGTTTCTCGAGTAGCTGTACGCAGGCTTCTGCCGGACACTGCTGTAATTCATACATAAAAACAAAGAAGGGGAGGTCCACAGTGAATGCTTACGAGAAGAGAATCGCCCTTGTGTATGAGTACTTGGAGAGGTCTTATCTCGAAGAAGAGGTAGCCGGCTACTATTCAGGGAGGACGGTCCTGGTGACCGGAGGAGCGGGCGCCATCGGGAGCAACCTCATAATAGCGCTCTCGAGGCTGGTTGGTGACGACGGCAAGGTGCTGGTCTTGGACAATCTCTCTGCCATAAAGACGAGGGACCCCTGGAATGTCACGCCGCTGCCCAACATCATGTTCGTGCTCGGAGACGTGAGGAATGACGTCGATCTCAAGAGGGTCTTCAAGGAAGAGCCGAGCATTGTCTTCCACCTCGCCGCGTTCTTTGCCAACCAGAATTCGGTCGACTATACCGAGACGTCGGCCGAGGTGGACGTGATAGGCCATATAAAGCTGCTCGAGTATTCGAAGATAATCGGACTTGATAAGTTCATATACGCATCGAGCGGCTGCGCCATCTACGGCTCCTACCCCGAGCTGCCGCTCAAGGAGGAGTTCGTCTCCATGCACCTCACGACCCCGTACCAGATAAACAAGATGGCCGGCGAGATGTATTGCAACTTCTACAACCATCACTACGACCTGCCGACCGTGAACTGCCGCTTCTTCAACTCGTACGGTCCGGGTGAGGTGCCGGGACAGTACAGGAACGTGATACCGAACTTCATCTACTGGGCAATGAAGGGCATTCCCCTGCCCATCACCGGGACCGGCGAGGAGACGAGGGACTTTACGTACGTGCTCGACCTCGTCCAGGGTCTGATAAAGGCCGGGTTCTACTCCACCGCCATAGGGGAGAGCCTGAATCTCGCCTCGGGCAGGGAGATAAAGATCAGGGACCTCGTGGAGAAGGTCATCGAGGCGACGGGCAACAAGGCCGACATAATATTCAAGGAGCGCCGCAAGTGGGATACGAAACCACGGCTTCTCGCCTCGATAGACAAGGCGAGGCAGCTGATAGGCTATGAGCCCATAGTCGACTTCGATGAAGGGTTCCAGAGCAACATAGAGTGGTTCGAGGACAACTGGGAGAAGATCGAGGAAGTCGCCGACTTCCCTCCCGGCATGAGCAGCGCCGTAAGGTGCGGCGAGATGCTCCAGTGCAGCGTAGGGGTGCTCAAGTAGGCAGAACCGGCCGGTCACGGCAGCCTTGACAGTCCTGCAGAACTCATACTATAATTTACCGAGCCGAGGGGAAGGGATAACTTTGGGTCTCAACACCGAGAAGGGGGCCGGAATTCGCCCCTCGCAAGGTAAGGTATGGGATTGGGAAAATACACCTTTGCATATAGATACAGAGCCGGTCTTACTTTCGTAAATAAATATAAATATCTTCCAGCGCTGACCCAGACAGTATTCGTCACTCTATTTTCACTCCTCCTCGCAACAGCGTGTTCGTCACCGGCCACGGTCAAGTGGGACGAGGCCGGCAACCGCTGGGTGCGCACGAAATCATTCTCCACGGGTGAGGTTGAATTCACGACCCCGGCGGAGATGACCCCCGAGCAGAAGAATCCCGTCAACCCCCTGCGCAGGTCTCCGTACCTGATCGAGGAACTCAGCAAGATTCCCCAGCCGTCACCGAGGGAGGAGGTGCTCGAGGGGCAGGAGGAGTACTATCTCGGCTACCACGACATCCTGAGGATCACGGTCTTCGGACGCCAGGACGCGGTAAAGGGCACCTCTGACATCACTCGGGATGCGGAGATCAGGAACGACGGCATGATATCCTATCCCCTCATCGGCGACATCAAGGCGGCCGGGCTGACCATCCCGCAGCTTCAGCGCAACATCGTCGAGAGGCTGAAGGAATACATCGTCTCACCGAAGGTCGATATTCAGATAGTAAAGTATGCAAGCCGGGACGTATCCATACTCGGCGAGGTGGAGAATCCCCACGTGATCTACTTGAGGGGAAGGACCACCCTGCTCGAGGCGATCGCCAAGGCCGGCGGCCTGACCGACAAGGCCAACCTCAAGGGCGCCTACATCATCAGGAAGAACAGGATCATCCCCATCGACCTCTACGCCCTCATGACCGAGGGTGATTTGAGGTATAATATAGAGGTAAAGAGAAAGGATATAATCTACATACCGAACGTCCAGGACCAGAGGGTATACGTGATAGGCGAGGTGAGGAAGCCGACCATAGTGCCGTTTGCAGGCAAGATACTGAGGGTCGCAGAGGCCATAGCGAGCGCGGGTGACTTCGAGTTGTCGGCCAAGAAGAGCAACATAAAGATAATCAGGGGAGGGCTCGAGAAGCCCACGATCATAACCGTCGACTTCAACAAGATAACGAAAGGCGACCTGGGCGAGAACATAGCGCTCTACTCCGAGGACATAGTGTACGTGCCGGCATCTCTTGTCGGTGAATGGAACAAGATACTCGATCAGATCACCCCATCGCTGCAGACCCTGATGTTCGGTGCCACGGTCAAGAGCCTGACAAAGTAGGTATGGCGCGTGCTTTTCGGTGCGTCCTCGTGCATTGAGGATAGAAAGTCTGTAAAAGTGAAAGTTTTCTCGGGTATAAGGAGGGAGGCGATCAGGCCCTGAGCCGTGACGGGGCGTGAGTCCAACCGCTTATGATCGACATACACAATCACATTCTCCCGTGCCTCGACGACGGTGCCGACAGTCCCGCGGTGTCGCTCAGGATGGCCCGGATCGCCGTAAGCGACGGCATAAGGGTAATTGTCGCCACTCCGCACATCAACGGCCTCTACAGTGTCGATCCGGAGAATATCCTCTACGAGGTGGACCGGCTGAACCTCCTGCTGAGACAGGAGGACGTTCCCCTGAAGGTGCTTCCCGGTGCCGACATACACGTGGACTCGAGGCTCGTCGATGCCGTAAAGAACGGCGAGGTGATGACGGTTAACAACAACCGGCGCTACATCATGCTGGAGCTGCCTGACTACGGGATTCCCCGGCACATGTCCGACTTCCTCTGGGAGATGAGGATGAACGGGATCACTCCGGTACTCACCCATCCCGAGAGGAACGCGGCGATACAGGACGACATAAACATCCTTCAGGGCTTCATAATGCAGGGCGCACTCTCCCAGATAACCGCCATGAGCCTGACAGGGGAGTTCGGCAGGAAGCCGAAGAGGTGTGCTGTCGCCCTCCTGAAACACGATCTCGCCCATGTCATAGCCACGGATGCCCATTCTACAAGGAGACGCCCGCCCGTACTGTCCCGTGCGCTGAGGGTAGCAGGAGATATCGTCGGGGATGATCAGGCCTTGAGGATGGTGACAGAGATTCCGGAGAACATAATAAACGGCGCTGATGTCGGTGTTCCGGAGCCGAGGAGCAGGAAGGTGCGGTTTTTCGAGAGACTGCTTAGCAGGAGCTGAACGGACCCTGCCGGTACACTCTGGCAGCGAGGAGAGACGTGATGAACCAGATCGAGTATTCGAACGATGCCGAAGAGCGGGAGACACACCTTTACGACTACATCGAGGTCCTGATCCGCAAGAAGTGGATCGTCATCACCTGTTTCGCCGTCGTAGTCCTCGCAACCGGCATAGCGACATATCTCGCCACACCCGTTTACGAGGCGACCACCTCAATACTGATCGAAGAGGCACAAAGCGGCGGTGGTGAGGCCCTGTTCACAGAGCTTGCAGGACTGCCCCGGAACTCGGAGATACCCTCACAGATAGAGATCATCAAGAGCCGTACGATAGCAGAGGAGGTCGTCAGGGACCTGAAGTACGACACGAAGGTCTTCGACCTCTCCAGGGACCTCAGCGTCGATGTGGAGGGCCTCGAAGTGCCCGAAGACCTCCTGGACGAGGAGATCGAGGTCGAATTCGACGACGACAAGGGAGGTTTCACCGTCTCGGTTGATGGGGAACCCATAGGCACCGGTGTCGCCGGCACCCCTTTCAGGAGTGACACGGGGGTGTCCTTCGAACTGAAAGGGGTGAGTTCTCCTGCGAAGGGGGCCTCCTTCAAGCTCATGAAGGTCAGCTTCTACAAGGCTGTCAAGGATCTCCAGGACAGGGTCACTGTCTCGCCCGTGAGAAACACGAACGTGGTGTACATAAAGGTTCAGGAGAGCGATCCGGCAAGGGCTGCGGACATCGCCAATTCGATAGTCAGGCACTATATCAAGCAGGACATCTCCAGGCGGAGCAAGGAAGCCACCTACATGATCAAGTTCGTCAAGAAGCAGATAGAGCCGACGCAGAAGAAGCTCGAGAACGCTCTCGAGGCCCTTGCCGCCCACAAGAGGAGGTCCAAAGTCGTGGACCTCAAGGAGGGGACCAAGAACCTGATAGGGACCATCGGTGACCTCGAGAAGAAGAAGGTGGACCTCGAGATCAAGGAGGAGCAGGTCAGGTACCTCCGCGACGCCGTACAGAGAGAGATCACCGACACCTCGACACTGAACCTCGCGGTGCTCGACGACCCTGTGGTCCAATCGATGATAAGCAGCCTCGCGATGCTCGAAAACGACAGGAAGTCCCTCCTGGCGGAGTACACGGAGAGGCACCCGCAGGTCGTCGCCCTCTCGGCGGAGATAAACGAGATCAAGAGGAGGATCAACTCCTCCATATTTAACATACTCGACTCCCTGCGCAACGAGAAGGAGAGCCTATCGAGGGAGATTGCCCGTTTGAGGGCCGAACTCAAGGTGCTTCCCGAGGAGGAGAAGAGGCTGGCCGGCCTGGTGCTGAACAAGGAGGTGCTTTCCAACATAAACGCCTTCCTCTTCCAGAAACTGAACGAGGCCACGATCACGCAGGCATCCACTATATCGTCGATACAGGTCGTCGATCCGGCCATCGTGCCGGATGTGCCCATCAAGCCGAACAAGAAGAGGAACATACTGCTGGCGGTGGTGGCAGGGCTGATGTCTGGCATAGGACTCGCCTTCTTCTTCGACTACCTCGACAGCTCGATCAAGACCCCGAGGGACGTCGAGAACCGGCTCGGCCTGCCTATATTCGGGCACATTCCGCTTGCTCCGGAGGAGAAGTCGAGCCGCCGCTCCAACGGGTCCGTCTCCGCGCTCGTCACCGTGGAGTCGACCAAGTCCATAACCGCCGAGAGCTTCAGGTCCCTGAGGACGAACCTCCAGTTCGCCGTGCTGGAGAGGCGCGGGAAGGTCTTCCACTTCACGTCAGCCATACAGGGTGAGGGCAAGAGCACCATCACGGCCAACCTCGGCATCACCCTCGCCCTCATGGGATCGCGGACCCTGATAATCGACCTCGACCTGCGCAAGCCGCGCGTGCACCGCATATTCAACATAAGCAAGGAGCCGGGGATAACGCACCTGCTCGCCGGAAGGTCGGACTTCAACGAGATAATGAGGGCATCCGAGATCGAGCACCTGTACATGATTCCCGCCGGCATAATCCCGCCCAATCCGTCCGAGCTGCTGAGCAAGCAGGAGCTGGGGAACTTCCTGGAGAAGGCGAGGCAGGAGTTCGACTATGTGCTCATAGACTCGCCGCCGGTCCTGCCGGTGACGGACGCACAGCTGCTCGGCAGGCTCGCCGACGCCTCCTTCATCATCATAAAGCTCGGCGAGACCTCCTTCCACGCGGTCGAACACGCGATAAAACAGCTCCGCAGCGTGAACGTGAACGTGGCAGGCACAATAATAAACAAGATAAAGCCGAGTGCCGGTTACGGTTACTATCACAATTACTACTACTATTACTACGGCGACGACTCCTCCGAAGAGAAGAAGGCCTGAAGAGGCCGCGGCCGCCGACCCTCCGATCCACGAGCACAATGGTCCGGAGGCGGCGCCGGTCGAGTTTGCACCTCTTTTCTGCTATAATTTATTCCATGCTTGAACTCACGGAGAATGCGCTCAGGGTGCTGAGGGCACGCTACCTGCTCAAGAACGACAGGGGCGAGGTCGTGGAGTCGCCCGAGGAGATGTTCCGCCGTGTCGCCTCCCACGTGGCCCGCGCCGAGGAACTCTACGGCGAGGACGCCGCCGCCTGGGAGGAGCGGTTCTTCTCGCTCATGACCGGGCTGAGGTTCCTGCCTAACTCGCCCACCCTCATGAATGCGGGCAAGGAGTTGGGGCAGCTCGCCGCGTGCTTCGTCCTCCCCGTGGACGATTCGATGGAGAGCATCTTCGATACGCTGAAGAAGACCGCGCTCATCCTGCAGAGCGGCGGCGGAACCGGTTTCTCGTTCTCGAGGCTGAGGCCCAAGTCGGACATAGTCAGGACCACGGGGGGGATCGCCAGCGGACCGGTCTCCTTCATGAGGATATACAACACGGCCACAGAGGTAATAAAGCAGGGCGGGGCCCGCAGGGGGGCGAACATGGGCATCCTGCGGATAGACCACCCCGACATACTCGACTTCGTAGAGGCCAAGAGGAGAGAGGGGGAACTAACGAACTTCAACATATCGGTGGCCGTCACCGATGCCTTCATAGACGCCCTCAGAAAGGATGCCGAGTACGAACTCGTAAACCCGAGGACCGGTAAGCCGGTGGGCAGGCTGCGCGCCCGAGAGGTCTTCGATGCGATAGTCAGGAGCGCATACGAGACGGGCGACCCGGGGCTCGTCTTCATCGACCGCATAAACCGCTGCAACCCTACTCCGCACATAGGCGAGATAGAGAGCACGAACCCCTGCGGCGAGCAGCCGCTGCTTCCGTACGAGGCCTGCGTGCTCGGGTCCATGAACCTCGCGAAGTACGTGCTCAACCCCATAACTGCGGCTGCGGGAGGGACCCCGGCAGTCGACTACGAGGCACTCGGCAGGGACATAGCGGTTGCGGTGAGGTTCCTCGACGACTGCATAGACACGAACAGGTACCCCCTGCCAGAGATCGAACGGATGCACAAGGGCAACAGGAAGATCGGGCTCGGGGTGATGGGCTGGGCCGACATGCTCGTGCTCCTCGGCATCCAGTACAACTCGGAGAAGGGATTCAGGCTTGCAAGGGAGGTGATGGGCTTTGTCCAGGCAAGGTCCAAGGAGGCATCTGCAGAGCTCGCCTCCAAGCGCGGCGTCTTTCCGAACTTCAGGGGGTCGGTCTACGATGCGCCTGGCATGCCGAGGGTGAGAAACGCCACGACCACCACGATAGCGCCCACGGGCACCATATCGATAATCGCGGACTGCTCCAGCGGGATAGAGCCGTTCTTCGCCCTTGCATACAGGAGGTTCATCCTCGATACCGAACTGTTGGAGATCAACAAGTACTTCTTCGAACTCGCCAGGAAGCTCGGGTTCTATTCTCGGGAGCTCGAGAAGAAGGTGCTGGCAAGGGGGAGGCTGAGGGGAATGAAGGAGGTGCCGGCCTGGATCAGGAGGCTGTTCAAGACCGCACACGAGATACCGCCGAAAGACCATATAGAGATGCAGGCGGCCTTCCAGGAGCATACGGACAACGCCGTGTCCAAGACCGTCAACCTTCCCAAGAGCGCCCGCATGGCGGATGTGGAGAAGGCGTTCCTGCTCGCCTACGAGAAGGGCTGCAAGGGGGTCACGGTCTTCAGGTACGGCTCGATGAGGCCCGGAACACTCCGGAGGCTCAGGGAGGTATAGTCCGGCCGTCCCCCGCCCGTGACCATTGAATGAGTGAAACAAGGAGGTTTTTGAGATGATTCTCGGAGTCAACGTCGATCACGTTGCCACAGTCAGACAGGCGCGCATGACCTTTGAACCGGACCCCGTTACGGCGGCCACGCTCGCCGTACTCGGCGGCGCCGACGGAATAACCGTGCACCTGAGGGAGGACCGCAGGCACATCCAGGACAGGGACCTGAGGCTGCTCAGGGAGGTGGTGCCGGTGGAGCTGAACCTCGAGATGGCTGCCACGGATGAGATGATTGGGATAGCCGCGGAACTGAGGCCTGACCTCGTCACCATTGTGCCAGAGAAGAGGGAGGAACTGACGACCGAGGGAGGACTGGACCTCCATTCGTCCGGCGACAAGCTGCACGATGCGGTGAAGCGGCTGAAGAGGGAAGGCATACCGGTGAGCCTATTCATCGCTCCTTCGATAGTTGACGTGGATGTCTCGAAGGAGATAGGGGCCGACATGGTGGAGATACACACGGGGCACTACGCGAACGCCAGGGGCGAGGAGCAGCGTGAGGAGCTCAAGCGGGTGACGGCCTCGGTCGAGAGGGCGAGGCTGAACGGCCTTCATGCAAACGCAGGTCATGGTCTCACGTACTACAACGTAAGGCCCGTCGCCTCGATAGAGGGACTCAGGGGGCTCTACATCGGCCACAGCATCATATCGAGGGCACTATTCGTCGGCATCGAGAGGGCCGTGACCGAGATGAAGAGGCTCGTTGGCTGACCGGAGATGATACACGGAATCGGCATTGACATTGTCGATGTCAAGAGGATCGAGCAGGCCGTCAGGAGGTGGGGCGGAAGGTTCGTCGAGAGGGTCTTCACACCCGAGGAGATCGAGTACTGCCTGGGCAGGGTGAATCCCTACGACTCCTATGCAGCCCGCTTCGCGGCCAAGGAGGCATTCATCAAGGCCCTCGACCCCGGCGTGCCGGTCTTCCTCAGGGAGATCGGTGTGGTGAGGGCGGCTTCGGGCAGGCCCGGAATAAGGCTCTACGGCAATGCCGAAGAGTACTTTGCAACGGCCCTGAGAAACGGGAGGATACACCTCAGCCTGAGCCATGACCGAGGCTGCAGCATCGCTTCCGTGGTGATCGAGGCGGACTGAGGCCCAACCGCGCACCAGGCTTACAAAACAGCGGCCGTGTTGGTTAAAATATAGACCTGACGGCGCCCGGAGACCGGGTGCCCGAGGCGGCCGTCTCATCGCTCGACCCGGGTCGGGGAGAAGCGCACAAGCATGAAGATCGTGAACGCACGACAGATGAGGGAGATCGACAGGAAGACCATCGAGGACTACGGCATCGCCTCGCCGGTCCTGATGGAGAGGGCCGGACTCGCTGTGGCCGCGCGCGTGAGGCAGTCCTTCGACCGCTCCGCAAGGGTCGTGGTCCTCGCAGGGAGCGGCAACAACGGAGGGGACGGCCTCGTTGCAGCAAGGCTCCTACATAACGAGGGCTGGGATGTCAGGGTCTTCCTGCTCTCACAGCCGGAGAGGCTCTCCCCCGACTGCCTCAGGCAGTACGAGACGGCCCGGATGATGGGGGTCAGGATCGTTGAGGCCAGGCCACCCGCGTTGAAGGACCTCCGCAGCGCCCTCGTGATAGATGCGATGCTGGGGACGGGGCTGAACAAACCCCTCCGGGGTGACATGGCCGCGGTCGTCGACAGGGTCAACAGGGCCGGTACCGATGTGGTTGCCGTGGATATCGCCACCGGGGTCTCGTCCGACACCGGGGCGGTCATGGGAGGAGCCGTGAAGGCGGTGATGACCGTCACCTTCGGCCTGCCGAAGGCGGGGCACGTCTTTCACCCGGGGGCCGAATACGCGGGGCGTCTCTTCGTAGAGGACATCGGCTTCCCCCCCGAGCTTCTCCACTCGGATGAGATCGCCATGGAACTGGTGGACAAGGAGTACGTCTCGCGGCTCCTGCCCCGCAGGGCCGTGAACTCGCACAAGGGTGATTACGGCCATGTACTCGTGGCAGCAGGTTCTCTGGGAAAGACGGGAGCCGCGTTGCTCACTGCAAGGGCTGCTCTGAGGAGCGGGGCCGGACTCGTCACCGTAGGGACGCCGGGCAGTGTCGCAGGACATCTGACGGCAGCCGTGCTCGAGGAGATGACGCTGCCGCTTCCCTCGACGGCCTCGGGCGGTCTGTCGAAGGAGGCGGTACGGCCGGTGCTCGACTTTCTCCGCGAGAGGGCCGACGTGCTCGCAATAGGGCCGGGGCTCTCGACGGATGCGGAGACCGTCGAGTTCGTCATCAATACCGTGGCAGGTTCACCCGTTCCGGTGGTGGTCGACGCCGACGGCCTGAACGCGCTCTCGACGCTCGGATACGGGGGACTCGTCAGGTTGATGAGGGGGCTCCGCGTACCCGTGGTCTTAACCCCTCACGTAGGGGAGATGGCGAGGCTCTTGGGTACGGGCATCCCGGATGTGGCCGCTGACCTGCCGAACTCGGCGCTCGGGCTCGCGAGGGATACAGGGGCATGCACCGTGCTGAAGGGCGTCCCGACGGTCACGGCTACGCCGGGAGGGCTGTGCCTCGTAAACTCCTCGGGCAATCCCGGCATGGCCACAGCCGGAGCCGGCGACGTCCTCACCGGTGTCATAGCCTCGCTCATCGGACAGGGACTGCCGCCGCAAGAGGCGGCAGCAGCCGGGGTCTTCATCCACGGCCTCTCGGGAGACATCGCAGCCGCCGGGAAGACCGTGTATGCCCTCACCGCGGGCGGTCTCATCGAGGCCCTTCCCGAGGGCTTCCGTGCGATCCTCTCCGGCTGACTCGGAAACCACCTGAAAAAATACTACATGGAGATATGATCATACCCGGAAATCTCAAGACACGCCGCCTGACCGCCTTCTTCACCGACCGTACCGGGGGCGTGGACAGGGGCTTCCTCTCTCTCGCCTCGGGATTCTCGGAGGATGCCGTCTACATGCCCATTCAGCGGCATACGGACAGGGTGGTCGTGATCCAGGGGCCCGGCCGTCCCGAAGTGGCTGACGCCGTGGTGACGTCCGCTGCAGGCGTCCTCATAGGCGTGAAGGTGGCCGACTGCGTGCCGATCCTCGTGTATGAGCGTAGAAACGGTGTTGTGGCCGCGGTGCATGCAGGCTGGCGGGGGACCGCGCGAGGCATACTGGGGAAGACTCTGGAGGCTATGGCCGATGGATTTTCCTCGCGGGTTGATGATATAGTAATTGCCTTCGGTCCTGCCATAAGGGGGTGCTGCTACGAGGTGGGCGAGGAGACGGCATCGGAAGTCCGGGCCGCCACTGGTGAGGGCGGCTACATCCAGAGAAGGGAGGGGCGGGTCTATCTCGACCTCGTCCTTGCAAACATGACGCAGGCCCTCTCGACAGGGGTCCCCGAGTCGAACCTCTGGGCCTCCGGCGAGTGCACGTACTGCCTGCCCGGGAGGTTCTTCTCGTACAGGTACTCGAAGACCTTGGAGAGGCAGGGAGGTTTCATAGGGCTCAGGACCGGGCCGCTGTGATGATGCGGGCGACCGACCGTCGCCTCAGGATATACAAGGAGGTCATGAATGAAGACAGGAGAGCAGAAGAGGGCGAGGGATATCATGAAGAGGGAGGTCATAACCGTGAACCCGGACACCTCCGTGGAGGAGCTGGGAAGGCTCTTCATCGAGAAGGACATATCGGGTGCGCCGGTTGTCGACGACAGCGGAGACCTCTACGGTATCGTGACCGAGAACGACCTGATAAGCAAGGAGAGGCGTTTCCACATTCCGACCATAATCAGGATATTCGACGCCGTCATACCGCTGAAGAGCGATGCTGAGGTGGAGAAGGAGATACGGAAGATGGCTGCCACGACCGTCAGGGATATCTGCACGAGAGACGTCGTCACAGTGGACGAGGAGACACCCCTCAATGATATCGCCACCATCATGACCGAGAAGAAGATACACCTGCTCCCCGTGCTCAAGGAAGGTAGGCTCGCCGGTATCATCGGCAAGAAGGACGTGATAAGGGCGATCGCCGGTGGGCCAGAGGCGTAGCAGCCGTTCTTGCCGCGCATGAGACCGGAACTCATCATAGAGACCTCCGGCGAGGGGGGGACGGTCGAGGCAGGTGAGCACCTCGGCAGACTCCTCGTAAGAGGGGACGTCGTCTGCCTCTATGGCGACCTCGGGGCTGGCAAGACGACCTTCGTCAAGGGCGTTGCAAGAGGGCTCGGCATCGACGAGCGGGAGATAACGAGTGCGAGTTTTGTTATAATCGCAGAGCACCGCGGCAGGCTTCCCCTCTACCACATAGACCTCTACAGGGTCGAAGATGAAGTTGACCTCGAGGGCCTCGGCCTCGATGAGTACCTCGACGGAGACGGGGCGGCCGTGGTCGAGTGGGCGGAGCGGCTGAGGGGCTGGGACTGTACGTTCAGCGTGCAGTTCGGGTTCAGGGATGATTCGGGCAGGGAGATAAGGATAAGCGGACCTGAAGAAAGGATGGGGCGGCTTGCTGGCATGCAGTGATCACCCCGGATGGGACGGATAAAGACAGAGACCGGCATGAAGAACATTGGGATAATATCGAAACCGGGCAAGCCTGAACCACCGGAGATCCTCAGGGACCTGATCCCCTGGCTCACTGAGAGGGGGTTCAGCGTATTCATCGACGAGGAGACAGCCGGTGTATTGGGCATAGAAGGGTATCCACGCACGGAGATGCCCGGCCTCGTGGACGTCATGGTCGTCCTCGGCGGTGACGGGACGATGCTCGGTGCGGCGAGGCTCGTGGCGGAAAAGGGCATACCGATACTCGGTGTCAACCTCGGAGGGCTCGGCTTCATAACAGAGGTCAAGCGCGCGGACCTCTTCTCGGCCGTAGAGACCATGCTCAGGGGCGAGTGTTCGGTCGAGGAGAGGATAATGATACAGGCTGACATCGTGCGCGGCGGTGAGGCCGTCAACACGTACACGGTCCTCAACGACGTGGTCATAACAAAGGGTGCGCTCGCAAGGATAATAGACCTCGAGACCTATGTCGATCACTCCTACGTAGCCACCTTCAAGTCGGACGGGCTGATAATCTCGACCCCGACCGGCTCGACCGCTTACAACCTCTCGGCAGGCGGTCCGATTGTGCACCCCGCGCTCGACTGCATCGTGATCACCCCCATATGCCCGCATACGCTCACCAACAGGCCCATAGTGATCTCCGGGGATTCCCTGATAGAGGTCGGCCTCAGGTCTGAGAGCGAGGACGTCTTCCTGACGCTCGACGGCCAGGTGGGTGTCCCGCTCAGGAAGGACGACGTGATCGAGATAAGGAAGTCGCCCCACAAGACGCGCCTCTTCATCCCCTGCGAGAGGGACTACTTCCAGGTGCTGAGGGAGAAGCTGAGGTGGGGAGAGCGGTGAAGGATATAGGCGTACCCCAGCTCACCATGCTGTTGAGGTTCTACGAGGCACTCGGCTTCGAGAGACTCGCGCTCGACGTGCCAGAGCCACCCTCCGGAGGCGGAGGCAGCCGAGACAAGGCAGAGGCCCTGAGGAGGCTGATGGCCGAGATCGGCGACTGCAGGCGGTGCCGCCTCTCCGAGGGCAGGACGAACCTCGTCTTCGGCGAGGGAGACCCCGGTGCGAGGCTCATGTTCGTCGGCGAGGCACCTGGAGAGCAGGAGGACCTGCAGGGTAGGCCTTTTGTGGGGAAGGCAGGCGAGCTGCTCACGCGCCTCATAGAGAAGATGGGCTTCGGCAGGGATGGAGTGTACATCGCCAATACCGTCAAGTGCCGGCCCCCGGGGAACCGCAACCCGCTCGATGACGAGATAGCGGCCTGCATGCCGTTTCTCGAACGGCAGATAGAGATCATCGGACCACGGGTCATCATGACCCTCGGCTCGGTGGCCACGAGGGCCCTCCTCGGTGACGTGGGGAGCATTTCGAAGGCAAGGGGGAAGACCTTCCGCTACAGGGGCATCCCGGTCGTGCCGACCTTTCACCCCTCCTACCTGCTGAGAAACCCGAAGAGCAAGTGGCTCACCTGGAACGATGCACAGGCCGTTTTGAGGCTGCTCGGGTCCTGATGCTCCCTGTCACCAGTTCAGCTCCTTGTTCATCAGCTTCTCGTACAGCTTCGGGGGGAGGAACGCCTGGGCGTGTATCTCGTCGCTGTAATACCTCAGGCCGCTGACTGCAGGCCTCCGCATCTCCCTGAGGCCGAGTGATCTCGATGCAGCCGAGAACGTCCACCAGTTGCCCGCATACGTGGCTATGGGCGCGGTGTAGAGGTCTACCTTCGGGAAGACGAGCCCCATCGTCTCCTGTACCCCTCTCACCATGTCCCTGTGGAAGTGGAGCGACTCGGACAGGGTCACGAACATCCCGTCGCCGGCGAGGCTCTCCTTGACGGACCTGAAGAACTCGACCGTGAAGAGGCTCTTTGCAAAGCCTATGATGTCGGTCGAGTCGACTATCACCACGTCCATCTCTTCGTTCCTGCCCTTTATGAACTCGGCGCCGTCCATGCACATGATCTCCACCCGGCCGTCATCGAGGTTGGAGGAGACCGAGGGGAAGAACTCCCTCGAAACGTTTATGACCTCCTCGTCCAGCTCGACGAAGAAGACCTTCTCGACGGTATCGTGCCTCAGGACCTCCCTGACGGCCCCGCCGTCACCGCCTCCGACCACCACGACCCTCTTCGGCTCCGGGTGGGCGTGCATGACCACGTGCACGAGCATCTCGTGGTAGAAGAACTCGTCCCGCTCGGTCAGTTGGACCACTCCGTCGAGGACGAGCATCCTGCCGAAGTACGGGTTCTCGATCACAAGTATCTCCTGGAAAGGGCTTTTGCCCCTGTAGAGCACCCTCTCGACGTCGTAGACATACTGGATCGGTGAATAGGGGTCTTTCTCAAAGAACCTTATCATCAGGACAACCTCCTTCCATAATTTTTCCCCGGCCCGTCCCCGGAGCCGTCATTGACTGTTCTTTTTCCGCCGGAAAGACCGCTCCCGCCACCCGCTACGGGCCGAGGGCGTGGCGGCTATATCAGTATGGTCTTCGGTATTGGAAACCCGTTGAACTCGGATGCATAGGAGATCGTGTACGCGCCTGCCGAGAGTATCAGGAGGCGGTCCCCTATCATGGGCTCGGGCAGTTCCACGTCGTGGGCAATCACGTCGAAACTGTCGCAACTCGGTCCGGCGAGCGTCCACCTCCTGGTCGCGGCACGGCTGCCGACCACGTACTCGTACTTTATTCCGCCTATGCTCTCCATGAGGCCGTTGAACACCCCGGCGTCGATGTAGAGCCAGTCGACGCCTCCGCGGTCCGCCTTGCCGATGACCGAGGTGACGAATACACCCGCGTCTCCGACCACCGAGCGGCCCGGTTCGAGGTGGACCTGAACGTGGTCGGGAAACTTCCGAGAGACGAGGGTGTCTATCATCTCCTCTATGCTCCGTATGTCTATGACATCCCTCGTGTACCTTATCGGGTAGCCCCCTCCTATGTTGAGTATCCCGAGCCTCAGGCCTGCATCCTCGGCACTGCTCCAGACGGTGCTCACCTTGTCCAGGGCAGTGCTCCAGTTGTATATGTTCGTGCACTGCGAGCCGACGTGGAAAGTGACCCCGACGGGGTCGAGATCCCTATCCCTCGCGTACAGCAGGAGTTCCACGGCTGTGTCGGGCTCTATGCCGAACTTCTTGCTCAGCGGCCACTCGCTTCCCTCGTTGGGCACTGCCAGCCTGACGTAGACTTTACACCCCGGGGCGTGGGCCGCGAGCTTGTCCACTTCTGCCGGCGAGTCGAACGCGAAATACTCCACCCCGTACGCGGCGGCCTGCCTGATGAAGGCCGGGCTCTTCACCGGGTTGCTCGAGATGATCCTCTCGGGTCCTATCCCGAGTGAGGCGAGTATCTTCAGCTCGCCCTCAGAGGCGATCTCGAAGTTCATCCCCGGCCTGTCGAGGAGCCTCGCTATCCCTATGTCCGGGTTGGCCTTGAGCGCGTAGTATACACGGCAGTTGCGTATCCCCCTGCCCATGAGGGACGCCTTCTCCTCGACCACGTCCTTGTCGACGAGCAGGTAGGGGGTCGACTCGTCGCTCGATGCGAGGAAGTTGAGGACCTTCTCCCAGGTGGACGGTCTCACTGAATCCGGCATGGTCTTCATCTCCAATCCAATGTCCTTACGGGGTCACTGCTTCCTGAGCTTGAGATACCGTTTTATCGAATTCCTGACAGCCTCGGGAATATTCTTGTTCTTTTCGAGGATGACGAGGTCGTGAAGCCGCAGGCGGGGGATCAACGGCATCGAGACACCGATGGGTGTCTTGGGGTTGGACGCAAGGGAGAGCACGACGTTGTACCTCCTGATCCAGTCCTTCTTCTTGGAGATGTAGCGGAGGGCGTCGTCCGGCGTCGACGGGTTCCTCGCGATCATCTCCACCTCGTTCTCGGTTATCTTCGGGTTCTCGAGCACCTTGATGACCACCTCCCTGTTGGGATCCCTTATCAGGACGTTCCTGACGTCTTTACCGCCTCTCATGGCAAGCTGTATCTTCTGTCCCACGCTCAGCCGCTGTATCCTCTGGACGATGCTCTCCCTCCGCTGGAGCTTCGCCTCTTGTTCCCCTGTCTCTCCTTCTGCCTCCGCCTCGACGGCGGAGACCGTCTCCGCGGGCAGGCTCAGCGCCGACGCCGCCTCTGCGGCGACCTCGCGGGGGGTGTTCGGGTGCTCGTGGAGGAGCCTCAGGATATCGGGCCTATGCCTGTTGGCGTCGAGTATGTCGTTGAAGACGGCGTCGCCGGAGGGGTCGTCCATGAGGATCCTGACCACCTCTTCAGAGGCCTCGGCGAGGTCGAGTCCTATGAGTCTCTTCTCATCAGCCATCACGTTTCTCCCGGGCCGGCCGTCTCCGCAGCGCTTCGCTCTGCACCGTGCACACCTGCGGGGGACCGTCTCGTCATGTATACGAAATACTCGACGTTGCCTTTCTGTCCCCTGAGGGGTGATTCGAACACCCCGTGTATGTCGAGGCCCATCCGCTCGAACTCGGCGGTGAGCCTTCGGAGCACCGATGTCCTCTTCTCTTCACTCCTTATCACTCCGCCCTTGTCGACCTCCGTCCTGCCGACCTCGAACTGGGGCTTTACGAGTGCGAGCACACCGCCGCCTCGCTTGAGAAACTCCGTTACTTTCGGGACGACCTTCAACAGCGAGATGAAAGAGACGTCTATCGTGACGAGGTCGACCCCTTCGGGGACGAGATCGGCCGTGAGATACCTGATGTTCTGCCGCTCGAGGACGACCACCCGGGGGTCGTTTCTCAGCTTCCAGGAGAGCTGACCGTAGCCGACGTCGACCGCGTACACCTTTGCGGCACCCCGCTGCAGCATGCAGTCGGTGAATCCGCCGGTTGACGCCCCCACGTCCATGACGACGAGCCCGTCGAGCCGTATGCGGAAGTGATCGAGCGCGCCTTCCAGCTTCAGGCCGCCGCGGCTCGCGTAGGGGATGTCACCGCCCCTGAGCACGATCTCGGCCCCCTCGTCCACCATGGCGCCGGCCTTGTCCACCGGTGCGGCGTTGACGAGGACCCTTCCCTCGAGGATCAGGGCCTTCGCCCTTTCGCGGGAAGATACGAGCCCCCGCTTCATCAGGAGTTTATCGAGCCGCTCCTTCAATGCCTCGACTTCATGTGCTTCATCATCGAAGAGGCGGTTACGTATATGCCGTCCTCGTCCAGGCCGAGCAGCCTCCTGAGGACGGCCTGGGGACCCTGCTCGACGAATATGTCCGGTATGCCCATGACCCTTACGTTCATGTCCTGTATGTCCATGCTGCTGAGAGCCTCGAGGACGGAGGAGCCGAAACCTCCGGCCACAGAGTTTTCCTCAACGGTGATGAGGTTCTTCACCCGCTCCGATATCCTGAAGAGTATGTCGTTGTCGAGCGGCTTGGCAAACCTCGCGTTCACGGTCATGGTGCCGATCCCCTCTGCCTCGAGGCGCCGGGCCGCCATGTAGGCGGGCCGGACCATGTTTCCGATGGCGAGGATGGCGAGGTCTCCGCCCTCGGTCAGTATCTCTCCCTCTCCGAGCCTCAGGGGCTGGTAGTCGGTGTCGAAGTCCTCCGTGCACTTGCCCCTCGGATACCTTATGGCGACCGGCTTCTTAAGGGAGATCGCGAAACCGAGCATGTCGATGAACTCCCTCTTGTCCTTTGGCGCCATGACCACGAGGTTCGGGATGTGCCGGAGGTAGCTTATGTCGAAGGCGCCGTGATGCGTAGGTCCGTCGTCGCCCACTATGCCCGCCCTGTCGATGGCGAAGACCACGGGCAGGTTCTGCAGGCATACGTCATGGAGTATCTCGTCGTAAGACCTCTGCAGGAACGTCGAGTATACGGCAACAACCGGCACGAGGCCCTCGGCTGCAAGCCCTGCTGCGAACGTCACGGCATGGGGTTCGGCGATCCCGACATCGAAGAACCTGTCCGGGAACGCGCGGGCGAAGCCGCCGAGGCCGGTGCCCTCGGTCATCGCCGCGACCACGGCGACTATCCTGTCGTCCTTCTCCGCCATCTCCGTGAGGGTCCTGCCGAAGACCTCGCTGTAGGTCTCGACACTGCCCGAGCCCTTGGGTGTGCCTGTGGAGAGATCGAAAGGCCCTACGCCGTGGAAGCACGATGGGTTCTTCTCCGAGAACTCGTAACCCTTGCCCTTCGTGGTGATCACGTGGACGAGCACGGGTCCGTCGGGACGCCTGATCCTCTTGAATGTCTCGACCAGGTTCTCTATGTTGTGGCCGTCGATGGGACCGATGTAGTTGAACCCGAGCTCTTCGAATATGTGTCCTGGAAGCAGCAGGCTCTTGACCGTCTCCTCGAGCTTGTGCGCGAGCCGGTACATCCTGTCGCCGACCTTCGGTATGCCCTCGAGGAATGACTTCGTATCCTTCTTGAACCTCTTGTAGAGTTCGCCGGTGAGTATCCTGTTTAGGTAGTTGGAGAGCGCGCCCACGTTCCTCGATATGGACATCTCGTTGTCGTTGAGCACCACTATTAGGGGTATCCCGAGGTGCCCTGCGTTGTTGAGCCCCTCGAAGGCGAGCCCCGCGGTCATGGCGCCGTCGCCTATCACCGCCACCACGCTGAAGTCCTCGCCCTTGAGGTCCCGCGCGCCGGCCATCCCGAGGGCCGCCGAGATGGACGTCGAGCTGTGGCCGGTGCCGAAGTGGTCGTGGGGGCTCTCGCTCATCTTCGGAAAGCCTGATATGCCCCTGTACTGTCTCAGGGTCGAGAACCTCTCCTCCCTGCCGGTTATGAGCTTGTGCGCGTAGGACTGGTGCCCCACGTCCCATATGATCTTGTCCTTCGGGGATTCGAATACGTAGTGGAGCGCGATGGTCAGTTCGATGACGCCGAGGCTCGATGCGAGGTGTCCGCCGGTGCAGGAGACGGTCTCGATGATCCGCTCCCTTATCTCGCCGGACAGTCGCGTGAGATCGGCGATGTCGAGCTTCTTGAGGTCTTCGGGATCCTTTATGTCTTTAAGAATCTCGCTCATATGCCCTGTACGGGGAAGGTCCGGAGTCGGGTCGACGTACCCGGGGACTCCGGCGTTCCTGATATATATTATTATTCATTTCACGTGAAAAATAAAAACCCGCAAGGCGTCTCACATGGTCCTCTGCACGAGATACTCCGCGATCCACCTGAGCGGGTCTGCTGCGTCAGTCATGAAGTCTATGGCCGAGAGGGCCTCCTTGGCGAGCTCGTTCGCAGCGGCCCTCGACCTCTCGATGCCGTATATGGCCGGATACGTCATCTTGCCCTTTTCAACGTCAGCCCCTGTCTCCTTTCCGAGCGCGCCTGCATCGCCTGTGACGTCGAGTATGTCGTCCACGATCTGGAAGGCGAGGCCGATCTTCTCTCCGTATGTGCCGATGCCGTCGACGACCTCGCACGGCAGGCCTGCGAGCACCGGTGCGATCTTGACCGAGGCGCATATCAGCGCGCCGGTCTTGTGTGTGTGGATGAAGTGGACGGTCTTGGGGTCCGGGGCCTTTCTCTCGGAGAGTATGTCCTCTGCCTGGCCTCCGACCATTCCCCGCGGACCTGCGGCATCCGCCAGTATCCTTATCGCCTTCTTCACGGCGCCTGGAGGGAAGGTCTCCCCCTCGGTGAACATGACGAACGCCTCGGTCAGCAGCGCATCACCCGCCAGTATCGCGATCGCCTCTCCGAAGACCTTGTGGTTCGTGGGCTTACCGCGCCTCATCGCGTCGTCGTCCATGGCCGGCAGGTCGTCGTGTATGAGCGAGTAGGTGTGAATCAGCTCGATCGCCGATGCCTGCGGCAGTATATCCTCGGCCTTTCCCCCGCAGGCCTCGTACGACGCGATTGCGAGGACCGGCCTTATCCGCTTTCCGCCTGCAAATAGTGAGTATGTAACGGATTCGTACAGCCTTGCGGGCAGGAATTCATTCGAAAAGTACTCTTTCAGGTAGGAATCTACGAGTTCCTGCCTGCTTCTGATGTAGTCTTTCAGGGCCATCACGCCACTCGTTGTCTCTCGTTCATACAGCGTCCGGTGGACATGGAGCCTCACTCCCACTCTATGGTGCCGGGTGGTTTGGAACTTATGTCGTAAACCACGCGGTTGATGCCCTTGACCTCGTTTATGATCCTGTTCGATATCCTGCCGAGCACCTCGTCGGGCATCTTCGCCCAGTCCGCGGTCATGCCGTCCATGCTCGTCACGGCCCTCACCGCAGCGACGTGTTCGTAGGTCCTCTCGTCTCCCATGACACCGACGCTCCTTATGGGCAGCAGTACGGCGAAGGCCTGCCATATCTCACGGTACAGCCCGGCCTTCTTGATCTCCTCGAGCACGATGGCATCCGCTTCCCTAAGTATGGCGAGCCTCTGCTCGGAGATCTCCCCGAGGCACCTGATCGCGAGCCCCGGTCCCGGGAACGGATGCCTCCAGCATATCTCCTCGGGGAGGCCTAATTCCTCGCCGAGTTCCCTCACCTCGTCCTTGAAGAGCTCCCTGAGGGGCTCTATCAGCTCGAGCTTCATCACCTCCGGAAGTCCGCCGACGTTGTGATGCGACTTTATCACGGCCGAGGGCCCCTTGAACGATACGCTCTCTATAACGTCGGGGTAGAGCGTGCCCTGCGCGAGGAAGACGGCGTCGGTGATCTTTCCTGCCTCCTCCTCGAAGACGCTGATGAACTCGCGCCCTATTATCTTGCGCTTCTGTTCCGGGTCCGTGACACCCTTCAGGAGCCGCAGGAACCGCTCCCTGGCATCCACGGTTATCAGCTTGATCCTGAAGTGCCTGCCGAAGGTGTCCTGGACCTTCTCGGCCTCGCCCTTCCTCAGGAGCCCGTTGTCCACGAAGATGCAGGTGAGCTTGTCCCCCACGGCCCTGTGCACGAGTACGGCAACGACCGAGGAGTCGACCCCGCCGCTCAGTGCGCATATCACCCTGTTGCCGCCGACCCTCTTCCTTATGTCCTCTACGGCCCAGTCTATGAACGATGACATCTGCCACACGGGCCTGCAGTTGCATATGTTGAGCACGAAGTTCTGCAGAATCCTCTTGCCCTCTGTCGTGTGTACAACCTCGGGATGGAACTGGAGTGCGTAGAGCTTCCTGTCGTGGTCCGCCATGGCGGCGATCGGCGAATTGTCCGTGTGAGCGATGGGGACGAACCCCCTCGGACACTTCTCTATCCTGTCGGCATGGCTCATCCATACCACTGAGTGGTCCGTAATCCCCCAAAGCAGGTCCCTGTCGTCGTCTATTATAAGTTCGGCCCGGCCGTACTCCCTCTTCTGCGCCTTCTTCACCTCTCCGCCGAGCATGTACGCCATCAGCTGCATGCCGTAGCAGATTCCGAGCACGGGTACACCGAGGCCGAATATCTCCCTGTCCGGGATCGGAGGGGAGTCGCCGTATACGCTCGAGGGGCTTCCCGACAGTATTATCCCCCTGGGATTGAACTCCCTGATCTTTTCGATTGGTGTGTTGAACGGGAATATCTCCGAGTAGACCCTGCACTCCCTCACCCTCCTCGCTATGAGCTGGGTGTACTGGGAGCCGAAGTCGAGCACCAGTATCTTCTCTCTCTCCATCCCTACCAGTCCGTCCTGTAGTTCGGTGATTCCTTGGTGATTATCACGTCATGCACGTGGCTCTCCCTGAGCCCGGCATTCGTTATCCTAATGAACTTCGCCTTCCTCCTCAGCTCGTCCAGGGTCCTGCATCCGCAGTAGCCCATGCCGGACCTGAGTCCGCCTATGAGCTGCAGTATGCTCTGCGACAGTGGGCCCTTGTATGGAACCCTGCCCTCCACGCCTTCGGGGACGAGCTTCTGGGTCTCCACGCCTTCCTGGCCGTACCTGTCCTTGGCGCCCTGGGCCATGGCCCCGAGTGAGCCCATCCCCCTGTAGACCTTGTAACTCCTGCCCTGGTAGAGGATTATCTCGCCCGGCGACTCGGCTGTACCGGCAAAGAGGCTGCCGATCATGACGGAGTGCGCGCCGGAGGCGATCGCCTTGGTGATGTCGCCCGAGTACTTTATGCCGCCGTCGGCTATGACGGGTATCTTGTATCTCTTCGCGACCGAGTAGCACTCGCTGATGGCGGTGATCTGCGGCACCCCGGCGCCGGCGATCACCCTCGTGGTGCAGATGGAGCCGGGGCCTATGCCCACCTTTATCGCGTCTGCTCCCGCCTCGACGAGGTCCTTGGCCCCTTCCTTCGTGGCGACGTTTCCGGCGACCACGTCGACGTCGAACCTCTTCTTCAGTTCCTTCAGCGTCTTTATGACCGCATTGCTGTGTCCGTGGGCCGTATCGATGACGAGAACGTCGACGCCTGCACTGACGAGGACCGCGGCCCTCTCGATGGCCTCGCTCCCGACACCGACCGCCGCGCCCACGCGCAGCCTTCCAACGGAGTCCTTGCACGCGTTAGGGTACTTCCTCTTCTTCTCTATGTCCTTGATGGTTATCAGTCCCTTGAGCCTGTACTCCTTGTCCACTATGGGGAGCTTCTCGATCTTGTACCTGTGCAGTATCTCCTTCGCCTCGTCGAGGGTGATGTTCTCCTCTGCGGTGACGAGCCTCTCCCGGGTCATCACCGCCTTGACCTTCCTGTCCATGCGGGTCTCGAACCTGAGGTCCCTGTTCGTGAGTATCCCGACGAGCTTGCCGTCCACGGTCACCGGAACCCCTGATATCTTGTACTGGTTCATCAGCGCGAGGGCGTCGCTTATGGGCGCGTCAGGTGATACGGTTATGGGATCGATGATCATGCCGCTTTCGGACTTCTTTACCTTGTCGACCTCGAGCGCCTGCCTGTCGGGAGGCATCGCCCTGTGTATGAACCCCATGCCTCCCTCGCGTGCGATGGCTATGGCCATGGATGCCTCGGTCACCGTGTCCATGGCGGACGTGACGATCGGCGTGTTCAGTGAGATGTTCCTGGTGAGGTGGGTCGAGACGTCGACCTCTTTCGGGATCACGTCCGACTTAGCCGGCACCAGGAGTACATCGTCGAATGTAAGGCCTGTAGGGACGTTTTCCTGTATCATCATGCACCTCGATCCGTTGTTTTGCCGTTGTTTTGGGGTTGCCTGTTCGATGCCCCTCCTCTGAACCCGTGAGTATGCGGGGAGGTTGCCGCACGCGATAAAGACCGGAGGAAGGCCGCCGCAAACCTCTGCTTATCGAATCCTCAATTCTAACACGACAAATTTTCATAAATCAAATTTTGCAGACAGATTGCGGATTTACCATCGGTCCGCCGCTGCCCGGGCGGCGCCTTCCCGGGCGGCGGCCCGCACGAGCACCGGACTTGTCCCACCGGCAGCGGCAGAGGCAAGGTATGCGGCAGGCCCGGAAGTTGACAACCACACCAAAAAATAAGTATTATGTTTTTAAGGGGATAAGATGATGAAATGCGATACTCGAGTGGTAAGAAAGGGGATACCTTTTAAATCACTCCCGTAGCATAAAAAGGAGTAAGTATGTTTGAAAAGTTCACAGAGAGAGGCAGGAAGGTAATCATATACGCCAAGGAAGAGGCGGAGAGACGGCAGAACGACTATCTCGGCACCGAGCACCTGCTTCTGGGACTCATCAGGGAGCAGGACGGGCTCCCGGTCGTGGTACTGAAGAAGATGGGCCTCTCGATAGAGGAGGTCCGCATAGAGGTGGAGAGAAACCTCCCTGTGGGGACCAACCTCCTGACCTTCGGCGACATACCGTTTACGCCGCGCGCAAAGAAGGTCCTCGAGCTCGCCGTCGAAGAGGCGAGGCTCCTCGGGCACAACTACATCGGCAGTGAGCACCTGCTGCTCGGCCTGGTGCGCGAAGACGAGGGCATCGGCGGCAAGATACTGCGCAACCTCGGGGCGAACCTGCTCGGGGCGAGGCAGCTCTCGATAAACCTGTCCATGAGGACGCAGCCGCACATACGCGAGAAGAAGACCGCCACACCCGCACTCGATGAGTTCGGAAAGGACCTCACCGCCTTGGCGCGGAAGGGTAAGCTCGATCCCGTCATCGGCAGGGAGAAGGAGATAGAGCGCGTACTGCAGATACTCGGCAGGCGCGTCAAGAACAACCCCGCGATAATCGGCGAGCCCGGCGTTGGCAAGACCGCCATCGTTGAGGGGCTGGCGCAGAAGATCGTCTCCGGCGACGTCCCCGACCAGCTGCTCGGCAAGCGCATCATATCACTCGACCTGGGCGCGCTGATTGCAGGCACCAAGTACAGGGGGCAGTTCGAGGAGCGCCTCAAGGTCGTGATGAAGGAGATCATGCAGTCCGACAACATAATCCTCTTCATCGACGAACTCCACACCCTCATAGGCGCCGGAGCGGCCGAGGGCTCGGTCGATGCATCGAGCATGTTGAAGCCCGCCCTGTCGAGGGGAGAGATACAGTGCATAGGCGCGACCACGGCCGACGAGTTCAGGAAGTACATCGAGAGGGACGGAGCCCTCGAGAGGAGGTTCCAGCCCATATACGTCGATCCCCCGAACATGGAGGAGACCATAGATATCCTGATCGGCCTTAAGAGCAAGTACGAAGCTCACCACAGGGTCAAGTACAGCGAAGACGCGGTCGTGACCGCGGCGAAGATGTCCGACCGCTACATATCGGACAGGAACCTGCCCGACAAGGCCATCGACGTGATAGACGAGACCGGATCGCGGATCAAGCTCAAGAGGTACACACCACCGCTCGAGCTGAAGGACATAGAGCAGGACCTCGACAGGCTCTCGAAGGAGAAGAACCTCTACATCAAGCTCCAGGACGTCGAAAAGGCAGCCTCCCTGAGGGGAGAGGAGGAGAAGCTCAAGAGACTCCACGAGCAGCTCCACAAGCAGTGGCGCGACAACCTCACGAAGGACATCCCGGTGATCAAGCCCGAGGACATCGCCTACACGGTCTCGAAGATGACCGGCATCCCGCTGATCAAGCTCGAACAGAAAGAGACCGAGAAGCTGCTCCTCATGGAGGAGGAACTCCACAAGCGGATCATCGCGCAGGACGAGGCGACGCGCGCGGTATGCCGCGCCATAAGGCGCTCGAGGGCCGGCCTCAAGAGCAGGAAGAAGCCGATCGGCTCGTTCTTCTTCCTCGGTCCGACCGGTGTCGGCAAGACCGAGCTCGCCAAGGCCCTTGCAGAGTTCCTCTTCGACGACGAGAACGCCCTGATCAAGATCGACATGTCCGAGTACATGGAGAGGTTCAACGTCTCGAAGCTCACGGGGGCGCCTCCGGGCTATGTCGGATACGAAGAGGGCGGCCAGCTCACCGAGAGGGTGCGGAAGAAGCCCTACTCGGTCGTGCTCTTCGACGAGATAGAGAAGGCGCATCCGGACGTGTTCAACGTGCTTCTGCAGATACTCGACGAGGGCGTGCTCACGGACAGCGTCGGCAGGAAGACAGACTTCAAGAACACGGTCATCATCATGACATCGAACCTCGGCGCGAGGATCATAGAGAAGGCGACACCGCTCGGGTTCCAGCGCAACAGCTCCGACGACCTGTATACGAAGATCAAGGACAACGTGCTCAACGAACTGAAGAAGACCTTCAACCCGGAGTTCCTCAACAGGGTCGACGAGATCGTCGTCTTCCACCCGCTCGACAAGTCTCACCTCTTCTCCATCATCGACCTCCTGATAGAGGAGACGAACAGGCAGCTCGTCGAGCAGGAGATCGTGCTCGAGGTCACGGACGAGGTCAAGGAGTGGCTCGTCAACAAGTACTACCAGCCGGTCTACGGTGCAAGGCCCATGAGGAGGGCCGTGCAGAAGGAGATAGAGGACTACCTCTCGGAGGAGATGCTGAAGGGCAGGTTCAAGGGAACGAACAAGGTGATCGTGGCGCTTGAGGATGGAAAGCCGGTCTTCAAGGTCGCACACAAGGAAGAACTGCTCACCGCCGGCGTCAATTAGCTCCGGGATTCATACTTTTTTCACAGTTCCCCTCTATAATCACTCTGCACCCTGCAGCCCGGGGCCGAACGGGCGGGGCTGCAGGAGACGGCGGCAGCCGCTCCATTATGATTGAAAACCTGGATCACCCTGGAGTCTAAAACGTTGAGTTCACGCGGTGTCATCCTCGCAGTCGTGCTCGTCGCGGGCCTCCTGTTCGTGCTCTTCACGCAGGTGGAGAGGGGGCCGCGGCAGACGCGCAGGGCCGTAGTTGGTCTGGAAGCACCCGCCTTCGTCCTCCTCGACGGCGAGGGCGCGGCAGTGAGGCTTTCCGACTTCAGGGGCAAGACGGTCTTTCTCCACTTCTGGGCCTCCTGGTGCAAGAACTGCAGGGAGGAGATGCCCTTCATCCAGGACCTCTACGAGAGGAAGAAATCCGATCCTGACTTCGTCCTTGTCAGCGTGGTATACCGGGAGGACCCGGCCGAGACGCTGAGGTTCATGGAAGCCAACGGCTACGACATCCCTCTCTATACGGACCCCGGCGAGGAGGCCGCGCGTGCGTACGGTGTCACAGGTGTGCCGGAGACTTTCGTGATCGGTGCCGACGGCATACTGAAGAAGAGGGTGATCGGGCCGGGCAACTGGAACGAACTCTGACCGCCTTGCCGGCCGCAGGGATGACGATGCGGAAGACGTACACACCCGAGAGGGCCCTCCTGTTCGTGGCCGTGCTGTATTCCGAGGAGGCCTTCTACGAGAAGGCGAGGGAGCGTCTTGCAGAGGTCTTCGGGGAGCCGCCGTTCGAGAGCAGGCGCCTCAGGTGGGATCACTCGGAATACTACAGGGACGAGCTCGGCTGGCCGATAACGAGACGGTTCATGGCGTTCGGCAGGGCGTTCGATACCGCCTCCATAAGGGAGGTGAAGCTCTTCACGAACAGGCTCGAAGAGGAGCTGTCGGCCGGGGGGAGGCGCAGGGTGAACCTCGATCCCGGCTACATCACGGAGGCGAAGGTCGTACTCGCCACAACGAAGAACTATCCGCACAGGATATACCTCGGCAGCGGGATATTCGCAGAGGTGACCCTCTTCTATACGAAGGGCTGCTACCGCGCGCACCGTTTCACGTACAGGGACTACGGCACGCCCGAGTACCTCGACGTCTTCCACAGGATGCGCGGACTGCTCAGGCAGACCCTGCCGCGGGTTGCCGGGTCCGCCTGATCACCTCGGCGATCTCCCCGGCGGCGGCGTCAGCCTTCACGGTCCTCTTCTCGCCGGTCCTCCGCGTCTTTAACTCCACGACGCCGTCTCTCAGGCCCTTTTCGCCCACGATCACCTGGAGGGGGATGCCGATCAGGTCGGCGTCCTTGAACTTAACGCCCGCCCTCTCGTCGCGGTCGTCGATGAAGACATCGATCCCCCTGTCCGTGAGTCCGCGGTATATCTCCTCGGAGACGCGCAGCACGTCCTCGCTGTTCATCTGCAGCGGCAGTACCATGGCGTCGAACGGCGCGATACCCTCGGGCCATATGATGCCGTTGTCGTCGTGGTTCTGCTCCACTGCGGCTGCGGCGATCCTCGCAGGGCCTATGCCGTAGCTTCCCATCACGATCGGGTGCTCCTTGCCGTTCTCGTCGAGATAGTACGCCTTTAGGGGCACGGAGTACTTGGTGCCGAGCTTGAAGATGTTCCCGATCTCTATGACCCGCTCTATCCTCAGCGGCGAGCCGCACGCCGAGCACCCGTCACCGGCCTTTGCGAGATGGAGGTCAGCCCACTCGGCGGTGAAGTCCCTGCCAGGCCTTATCCCCTTGACATGATGATCCGCCCTGTTTGCCCCGCTTACGTAGACGCCCTCCCTCAGCACCTCGTCTGCGACCGTCCTCACCTGCTGCCCCATGGGCCCTATGAACCCGGGCTCAACCCCGAGAATCTCGACGACCTCCTCCTTGCGGGCCGGCCTGCAAGGCCCGACGAGCCTCTGCAGCTTGCGCTCCTGGAGCTCCTGGTCGCCCCTCAGGAGCACGAGCACCGGGCCGGAGTCCGAGACGTAGAGGAGGCTTTTTATGAAGTGCTCCGGAGAGAGGCCGAGGAAGGCGGAGACCTCCTGCACGGTCCTCTTGCCGGGCGTGTGGACCTCTTCGAACGGCATCTCGACCGGTTCCGCCTCCGGCGGCACACTCCTTGCAAGCTCCACGTTCGCCGCGTAGCCGCACGAGGCGCAGAGTGCGATGTCGTCCTCTCCGGCCGGGCTCGGTGCCATGAACTCGTGGGCCCCGGCACCGCCCATCATGCCCGGGTCGGACTCCACCTGGTAGAACCTCAGGCCGCAGCGCCTGAATATCCTGTGGTAGGCCTCTTCGTGCAGGCTGTAGCTCCGCGCAAGACCGCTCTCGTCGCGGTCGAAACTGTACGAGTCCTTCATGATGAACTCCCTCGTCCGCATGATGCCGCTCTTGGGCCTCGCCTCGTCACGCAGCTTCGTCTGTATCTGGTACCAGACCTGCGGAAGCTCCCTGTAGGAGCGTATCTCGCGTGATGCCAGCCACGTCATTATCTCCTCGTGGGTCATGCCGAGACACATGTCCCTGCCGGTCCTGTCCCTGAGCCTGAACATCTCCTCCCCTATCTCGAACCACCTGCCGGTCTTCTGCCAGATGTCGGCCGGGTGCAGCACGGGCAGCAGGAGCTCCTGTGCGCCTATACGGGCCATCTCCTCGCGTATGACGGCGTTTATCCGCTCCATCACCCGCCACCCGAGCGGCATGAATATGTACAGGCCGGAGGCGAGCCGCCTTATGTAGCCAGCGCGGAGCAGCAGTCTGTGGCTCGCGGCCTCCGCCTCAGACGGGGTCTCCCGGAGAGTCGGAACGCATGTCTTAGAGAATCTCATGTGTCCTCCATGAAAAGTTTTTAGGGTTTTGAGAAATCCAACATCGCAGTGGACCACGCGGGTCCTGACGCCCTCAGGCCTGCGCTTCAAGCATTGCTGCTCTTTTTCGCAGGTTTTCCCTGTCTGTCTTCGGAATACGAGATCTTACGGCGTATTGTCCGCTCCTTGTCCTGCGGTTCCGCCTGCATCGGCCGGTGCGGGTAATTATATCATAAGTTGAGAGCCGGTATGTTGCTGTTGAAAGACTGCGGGCGAGTCTGTTATCTTATTGCCATGGGCGGGGAGATGCTCGAGATAGTCGACGGCGAGGGGAGGGTCATAGGCCGTGCCCCGAGGTCGGAGATACACGGCGACAACCGCCTCCTGCACCGGGTGGTTCACGTGATGGTGGTGAACTCCTCTGGTGACATACTGCTTCAGAAGAGGGCCATGAGCAAGGACGTGGCACCTGGCAGGTGGGACACGTCGGTAGGGGGCCACGTCGACGCAGGCGAGACCGTGGAGTACGCCCTCAGGCGGGAGATGCGGGAGGAACTCGGCATAGAGGGCGGCGACACGAGGTTCATGTACAACTACATCCACTCGAACCCGTACGAGTCCGAGCTCGTCTATTCGTACGAGTGCCTCCACGAGGGGCCCTTCGACTTCAGCAGGGAAGAGATAGAGGAAGTAAGGTTCTGGCCGCTCGAGGAGATAGAAGAGGCGCTCGGCAGGGGGGTTTTGAGCGACAATTTCGAGGAGGAGTTCCGCAGGTACCTCGACTTCCTCAGAGGCCGCGGCACGCCGCGAAAGGACCCCGGATGAATTTAGGACTTGACAAGGAGATGATTTAATATTATTATATAACTATAAATAGAAGATGGGGATGGGAAAGAGGCCGTTATTCAGCAAAGACACTTCAGCGACGATTGAACTCTTTATTTCTTGCCAATCCACAGCTTGTTCAGGGAGCTATAAGTCAGCGCTATCCCCGACAGAGAATAGATGACAAGTTTATGTGGGTTTTTTCTTTATAGATCAGCAGCTCTTGAAATCTTAAATCGTTAGTGAGCGTTAAGACGGTATTGCTGTACCGGATCTGTCTCTTTATTTATTTTTGGATACTTAGTTAATTTTTCTATAGTTGAGTAAACATCCACAAAGCAGGGAGGTGATAAGCTCCGGAGCAAGAGAAGAGACCTGCCTGAATGATACGGCAGGAGGGTGAGGGTGAACAAGGTATTCAAGTACCCGTCTCATCAGTTCAGAGATTTATTCGGATCATTACATCATTAGGATAAGGAGGTAATCTTCAATGAGGAGTAAAAAACTATTTACGGTTTTCTTGGCCCTTGCAGGGCTCTTCCTCTTTGCATTGCCGCCGGCGTACGCGCTGACGGACGTCTCGGCAACGACGGCATACAACGCCCTGCAGTCAGACCCGACGGCGGTGATATTCGATACACGTTCTGTTGACGAGTACAACGGACTCATCCCGCCTTGGACCGGAACCCCGGGCACTATCGACACCAACAGCGCATACAACGGCACCCCGAAGTGGCGGGCAGGGGGAAAGACGAAACTCCCGATCTCGCTTCCCTTCTGGCGGAGTGCTGTCCCTGCTGATACTACACAGTTACAGGACGCAGCACAGGAAGCAGAGGTGAGAAACATACTTGAGGGCTTACTCGCCAGGGGAGTGATCGACTTCAACACCCCCATCTACCTCCTCTGCCGCACTGCTTGGAGGAGCCATTACATGGGGATCTGGATTGAGACGAACACCTTTTACAACGCGAAGACCGGTGTGACCGCGACATTCACCAACCTCTACGATATCGATGCCGACGGCGACCCTGCCAACGGTGCTGGTGGAATGGAGGAGTGGAACCGCAGCACCCTTCCCAAGTACATGGGTACATCGTGGTCTGGCTACACTTATACGCCTCCGATAGTATTTGCCGAGTTCGACGGAAACACGACCTTCACGGTGAGTGTCTTAGAGCCTACGCCGAGTGCCGGTTTCACTTGGCCGACAGTGAACAGGGTCTCGCTCCAGATATTCGACAGCAACGGCCTCAAGGGGAGCGAGGTGGCCTACAGCACCAGCGACACTACGGGTGCGCTGTGGACCGACTATACCTTCGATGCCTCGACGTATCCGTTTGACATACCCCTTTCCTACACCTGGCGGGCTTATGCGGCCAACAACCCCGGATGGGGACTTGCGAACAACTCCCTCGGTGTGACCGACATTTCCGCTGCTGCCGCCAAGGCTGATGCAGAGGCCGGAAAGGGTGTGATCGTCGATGTGCGCACCTGGGCGGAACACCAGGGATGTGCAGACACAGGCTGGAATCCTTTCACCTACGATTGTGCGAGCACGGCTCCTAATGCGCGTTCGCCTCAGTGGACCGACACTGCCACGGGGGTGGTGCACGAGGCCATAAACGTGCCCTTCTGGATATCCGATGGTGGCGCCACGACCGGTTGGCTTCCTGACGACGAGACCAGCTTCACCAACAGCTTCAACGCTCTCAAGCAGGCAGGGGTTATCGACTTCAACACGCGGCTCTATGTCCTCTGCAAGAGCGGTTACCGGAGTTACTGGGCGGGTGTCTACCTGAAGAAACTCGGTTTCAGGAACGTCTACAATGTTGACGGCGCAGACACGTACGCCAGCGGCGGTATGCTCGAGTGGTATGCGAGTGGGCTGCCGGCCAATACGGACTTCCATGGTCCCCAGGTATATGCCATCAGTCCTGCCGACGGCTACGCAAACGCGGCAACGGGCCAGTTCAAGGTCGGCATCCTCGAGGTGCCGCGTGCCCAGGGCAAGGGACACCCTTGTGTCACCAACGTGGACCTCTACGTGGATAACTTCGGCACACCTGTAGCCACCAGCACGACCGATACCGTCGAGGGCACGCTCTGGACGGAGTACACCTTCACGAACACACCTGCTGCCGGTTCCCATACCTGGAACGTCAGGGCGCAGAGCGGCTGGGGCAACCCCGATCCTTACGGATGCGCTGGCGCCCTGCCCACATATACGATGTGGAATTCCCATGCATATTCGGACGGCCCGGGTGACAGGTCTCTCGGTGTTTCCACCCAGATCGCGGTGACCGACAGTGTGGGGACCACCGACGATCTCGAACTGAACTTCGGAGACCTGAACCTCGGAAGCACCTCGACGACACAGACCATAACCGTTGCCAACAACGGAGGCTCGACCCTTACCGGGCTCTCGACGTCTCTTACCACCTATAGTGCGGTCTCATTCCTGCCGTTCACCTTCACGAACAACTGCGGTTCCTCGCTCGGCGCAGGTGCGAACTGCACGATAGACGTCACGTTCAGCCCGACCAAGGCTGGATCGTTCGGTAAGATACTCCGCATAAACTCCGACGACGCCACGGTTCCTCAGGTTGCGGTGGCGGTATGCGGAACTGGCGGCGGCACTGCTCCGAGGTGGGTAACTGCTACGGACACGGCCGACCTGTCGGATTCCGACCTCCTGAGCCTCCTGAGCGACTGTGCTGTGCCGGCGGCAGTTAGCAGCAACTCGGCACCCAGTGCGCCCACACTCGTCGCACCTGAAGACGGCGCAGTGGACGTATCGACCGATGTGACGTTTGCATGGACACCGTCGAGCGATGCGGACGGCGACGACATCTCCTACCAGGTCTGCTATGCGCCTGACGGTGAGGACCTGGTATGCCACGACGTAGACGGCGGCGACGTGGCGTCAGCTGGCAAGGGCGTACTCTATGCCGGACTCGGTTCCGGACTCCTCCTGTTCGGTATAGTGGCTGCAGGCAGTGACAGGCGGAGGAAGCTCGCACTGCTCGTCGGTATGACGATACTGACGGCGATGTTCCTCGTCTCCTGCGGCAAGAACACCGACACGTCGAGCACGGGCGGTACGTCGACCGACAGCTATGGAGTGAGCGGTCTCGTAACCTACTCGGCGACACTCGATGCTGATACCACGTACAACTGGAAGGTGATAGCGAGCGACGGTTCCGCCACTGCCGAGAGCGGTGTTGCAACCTTTACGACCGGTGGAAATTAAGGGAGCCGTGCTGTGCAGAGAAGGGAGGATAAGGTTATGAGTGCGGCCGCGAGAGTGATGGTGAGCCCAGAGGCGCCTGCCTGGCGAATACAGGTGCTCTTGACGTCCGACTCACTTATCCTGGTCTGAATAAAGAGGCCCGGACCCTGTGTGCTGCAGGTCCGGGCCTTATTTTTCCCTCTTGGTTTATTGCGGAGATTATGAATTTCTTGACTCGTCTCCAGTCAGAACAGGACTGCAGACCGACTTGGCAGAAGGAGGTGATAAGTCAGAGGACAGATTCGGGAGTCTTGCAGAGTATACTTGGGAGGTTAACGAGAGTATTTCCGAAACATTCTTTCAGCAAACGTAAGGGAGGTTGCTTATGAGGTTGCCTGATAAGAGTAGGGTGAGTATTTACGCCTTTCTGCTGGCGTTTACGGCGCTGTTTCTGTTTGCGGCGCAGCCGGCAGGGGCGTTCACGGAGGTTTCGGCCACGGCTGCATTTAATGCAGTTTCTGCTGGCAATGGTGTGATAATCGACGTGCGTACGGTCGAGGAGCACAATGGTTGTAATGCAGCGTGGCAGGGAGCCGGCTGTCCCACGGCCGAGGCTGCAAACCGCGGCGCTCCTGCCTGGCAAGACCCGGACACGGGAGTGTGGATGCAGGCGCCGGTGATCCCATGGTGGATAGATACCATCGGCAGCTTTACGAGTCCTCAGGATCCGACGGAGTTCAGGGCCAGCTTCCAGGCGCTCCTGGATGCGGGTTACATAACGAAGAGCTCGCCCGTATATCTCATCTGCCGCAGCGGAGGGCGTAGCAGGGCCGCTGCTGGATGGATCGAGACGAATATGGGCTTTACCAATGTTTACAATATCGACGGCGACGGCACAGGGCCCAATGACGGCGGCATGCTCGAGTGGACCGCCTCAGGTCTGCCGGTTCCCTGGGACAGCTCCATAAACAGAGGTTGGAAGCCACCACAGATATTCTCTATCACACCTGTTGACGGCGCCACGGAGACCGCGTCCACGATCACTTTCACCTACGGCATACTCGAGCCTACTTGGGGCTACCTGTCCTACGGTGATATAGTACGGATATCATTGTACATGGATGGCGCTGAGGTGGCTGCAACGACTACGGATCCGACCAATGGAGCACTCTGGACGACCGGTTCGTTCACCGTTGACGTCCCGGCCGGCTCCCACGTTTGGGATATTAGGGCCGAGGCTGCGGTGCTGACACCGGGTGCTCCCAACATCTATGGGTTTAACCGCCTTGCCGACGAACTCGGACCGGGCGGCAGGACACTCACCGTAAATACGGCGACCCTCGAGCCGAACATCCTGGTCGAACCTGCGGCCAAGGACTTCGGCAACGTGGTGGTCGGAGAGTCATCGGCGCCCCAGACCTTCGTGGTCACCAACACCGGCAGTGCTGATCTCACCATTGGTTCGGTCACGATAAGCGGCGATTTCGCCATCACGGCTGACACCTGTTCCGGCGCTTTGGTTCAGCCGTCGAACACCTGCACTGTGAGTGCGGCCTTTGTCCCGACGGCTGCAGGTACTGCTTCAGGTACACTCTCGATTCCATCCGACGATCCCGACACGCCGGTCTTTGATGTGGCACTGAGCGGTACCGGTACGACGACGACCGTTTTGGAGCCGAACATCTCGGTCACGCCTACGACACTCGCCTTCGGTAACGTGGTCGTAGGGACCACCTCGGCCCCGCAGACCGTCACCATCTCAAACACCGGGACGGCGGATCTCACGGTCACCAATGTCGTTCTGACAGGCGACACCGACTTCGACGTGGCATCGACCACTTGCACGGTTCCGGTACTCGCTCCGGGTGCGAGTTGCTCGGCGGACGTGGTCTTCACGCCTTCGTCGCTCGGCGGCAAGACCGCTCTCGTGACGATCTATTCCGACGATCCGGACACGCCTAGCCTCGAGGTGACACTGACCGGTACGGGCGTAGCCGTGGAGCCTGACATCACGGTCACTCCGACCTCGGTTGACTTCGGCAGCGTGACCGTCGGTGACTCCGACAGCAGGACCGTGACCGTGAAGAACGACGGTACGGCCGACCTCGTCATCACTTCGGTCTCGACACCCGCTGATCCGTTCAGCGTGACCGACGACGGCTGCTCGGGCCAGACACTCGCTCCGGCAGACAGCTGTACCGTGACAGTGGACTTTGCCCCGACTTCAGCAGGAACGTTCAGCGACAGTATCGTCATATCGTCGGATGACCCGGACGAGTCAACCGTCACCGTGAGCCTCAGCGGTGAGGGTGCAGAGGTGAGCGCCAACCAGCCGCCTACTAAGCCCGAACTTCTCTATCCAGAAAACGGAGCTACAGACATCCCCAGGGATAATGTGCCTCTCGTCTGGAAGAAGTCCACTGATCCCGACGGTGACGCGATAACCTATGTGGTCAAGTACTGTGAGGATGCGGCACTCACCCAGAACTGCAGAACCGATACGGTCAGCGACGGCGCCACGGCGTCGGCCAAGACCTCTGACAGGCCGATGTATGCGGGCCTCGGCGCAGGACTGCTCCTCTTCGGTGTGGTGCTCGCAGGCAGTGCAAGGCGGAGGAAACTCGCCCTGCTCGTCGGAATGATGATACTGACCGCGATGTTCCTCGTCTCCTGCGGTGACGACGTAACTACCGACAACACCACAGGCACGATCATCAGCGGACTCGACTCGCGCACCACCTACTTCTGGCAGGTCACTGCAAGTGACGGCCAGAGCCAGACCTCGAGCGATGTGTGGAGCTTCACGACCGAGACCGGAGGCAAGAGGAGAGGAAGGCACTGAGAAGTGCTTCCACGCAGCATTTCCGGCCCGGACCACGTCTTCGTGGTCCGGGCCTTACAATCCCGCGTAAAGACCCTGAGTTCGTTTCGGCCTGTTTCATTACAGGGCCAAAGGTCTTTCTATACAGAAGCACCAGTAGGGAACTTCACCACAGAAGAGCCGCTTGAAAACTGACGGAAGCGCTCTTTCATGATGCCGACCATTGCGTCTTTCCTGCACGTCGAGGTGGGTCCGGAAGGCCCTTCTGTCTTCGACAATAAACTCGCGTAATTCTGTGGTCGAATTCCTTATGCCGTCACTACTTGAGGTTGAGGAGGATGTTATGAGGAGAGGGAACAAGAAATACATGGTCTTTTACCTGATGATAGCAGTACTGTCTCTTTTTGCCGCACGGCAGGCGGCTGCAGCCTTCACTGAAGTCTCGGCGGTGGCCGCGTACAATGACTTGAAAGATCCCGGCACTGATGCGGTCATGATAGACGTCCGGACGGTGGACGAGTTCAACGGGCTTTGCCCGCCGTGGGGTCCCGTCGATTGTGCGATCGCGGGTTCGACCGATACCAACACGGCTTACAACGGCACGCCCAAATGGAGAGTCGGCGGCAAGACTTACCTGCCGATAAACATTCCCTGGTGGACCACTGAGAATACGACGTTTCCGACCCTTGCCCCGGACGACGAACAGGAGGTGACCAATATCATAGAGGGACTGCTCGAGAGGGGGGTGATAGACTTCAACACCAGGCTCTACTTTCTGTGCCGGACCGGCGGGAGAAGCCGTTACATGGCGACATGGATGGACGGCAGGACGTTCACGAGCACCAGGACGGGCAGCGGCACGTTCACCAACCTCTTCAATATCGACGGTGACGGCACCGGGGCCGGCGAGGGTGGCATGTCGGAGTGGAACGCCGCAGCCCTGCCGAAATACATGTCGATGGGAGAGTACTTCAACTTCACTTCGGCTCCGCCCCAGGTCTTTGCGACCTTCGACGGCAACAGCGTCTTCACGGTGAGCATACTGGAGCCGACATCGAGCGGCTACTTCACCCCGCTGCCGGTGACCAGGGTCTCGCTGCAGGTGTTCGACGCAGCGGGGTTCAGGGGAAGCGAGGTCGCCTTCGACACGACTGACACCTCGGGTAGTCTCTGGACTGACTACACGTTCGATGCAGCCTCGAGCACAGCGCCGTTCGAACTGCCCAACGGAACCTACACCTGGAGGGCGCTCGCTGCGAACAATGCCGGAAGGGGGCTCAACAACAACGCCCTCGGTGTCTCCGACATCTCGGCCGTGGACGCCGAGGCCTCGGCATCAGCGCGCACCGGCATAATCATCGACGTGCGCACGTGGGAAGAGCACAACGGCTGCGCAGTCACCGGACAGCTCCCATTCACCTACAACTGCGCAAGCACCTCCACCAATGCGCGTTCCCCCCAATGGACGGACAGCGCAACCGGCGTGGTGATGGAGGCGCCGAACGTGCCCTTCTGGATAAGCAGCTTCGCCGGACCGTTTCCCGAGGATACGGTCGAATTCACGAACATACTCGGGTATCTGAAGCAGGCCGGCGTCATAGACTTCAACACCCGGATATACCTGCTCAGCGCCAACGGCTATCGCAGTTACTGGGCCGGCTCGTACATGCAGAAACTCGGGTTCAGGAACGTCTACTCGATAGACGGCGTGGACCTCTATGCCGAGGGAGGCATGCGCGAGTGGTACAACGTGGCCGGACTCGCAACCAATCCGGACTTCCACGGCCCCCAGATATACGCGATAACGCCGCCTGACGGCTACGCAAACGGCTCTGTACCGTTCAAGGTCGGGATACTCGAGGTCACGAGGGCCGACGGCAGGGGACATCCATGCGTGAGCGATGTGAGCCTCTACATAGACGATTTCACGGTCCCCGCAGCCTCGAGCTCTACGGACGCTGCCGGCCTCTGGACCGAGTACACGTTCAACCCTGTGGTTTCAGCAGGCTCGCATACGTGGAACGTGAGGGCGCAGGCCGGCTGGGGGATCGACCCCAATTTCTACGACTGTCCGGCTGCTGACCCGGCAGAGTTCACGATATGGGGGCTGCACGGTTACGGCGCGGGCCCGGGTGACAGATCTCTCGGTGTATCGGAGCAGATCATGGTGACCAGTGGAGCGGGTAACACCGACCTGAGTGTCTCGTTCGGCGATGTGGCGCTCGGCGGCTCGGCCTTGACTCAGACCGTGACCGTGACCAACAACGGTACGACCGATCTCACGGGCATCTCCACATCACTTGCCACATACGGGGCGGACGCATTCCTGCCTTTCAGTATAACGGACAACTGTACAGCGGTGCTCGGTGCCTCGTCAAGCTGCACTATCGACATCGGTTTTTCACCCACCACCGCCGGTTCTTTCGGCAGGGTGCTCCGTATAAACTCCGACGATACCGGTACTCCACAGGTCAGGGTGGCGATGTGCGGGACTGGCGGAGGCACGGCGCCTCGCTGGACCATCGGTACTGTTACGGATTCTTCCGTGTCGGACGAGGACCTGCTCAAGTCCCTGAGCGACTGTGCGGATCTCGTGGCCGGCGCGGACAACTCGGCCCCGGCTGTGCCTGAGCTCCTCTCGCCTGCCGACGGTGCCGAAGACGTGCCTGTGAACGTGACCTTCGCCTGGACCAGGTCTGGCGATGACGACGGTGACGCTGTCTCCTACAGTATCTGCTACGCGCCTGAGGGTGAGGAGATGGTGTGCCGAGACGCAGGCGGCGATGCAGCATCTACCGGCAAGGCCGTATTCTATGCCGGCCTCGGCTCGGGACTCCTCCTGCTCGGCATGGTGGCTGCAGGCAGTGACAGGCGGAGGAAGCTCGCACTGCTCGCCGGCATGATGATCCTGGCGGCTGTCTTCCTCGCCTCCTGCGGCAAGAAGACCGACACCGCCGGCACGGTCGGCAGCGAGGGCTATGGAGTGAGCGGAGTAGTGACCTACACTGCAACGCTCGAGCCTGATACGTCGTACCGGTGGAAGGTGATCGCCAGCGACGGCACTGCCGAGACCGAGAGCGGCACTGCAGGCTTTACGACCGGCTCTGAGTAGAGTTTCTGTTAGAATAGTATAGAGAGAGTAGTCATAGAGAGGCAGCCTCCCGCCCTTCGGGTGCGCCAAAGGGGGGCTGCCTCTTCCGGTTCGTCCGGACACACACTACATGATGCAGGAGGGAACGTTGAGCAGAGCAGCACAGGCGGTCCTCTTCTGTGCCGTCCTGCTTGCCCTCTCGGCCGGAGTCACGGCTGAGAAGGCAGAGGCGGTGGTGGCGGCCCCCGTGGAGCAGGGACTCACACAGCCCGACGGCAGGGAGTTTGCAGCGCGGCAGTGGGGTGACGAGAGGCTGCACGGCTGGGAGACCATCGAGGGCTACACGGTCGTAAGGG
>Ga0256830_1000242_pt1 | contig 47847 bp, 41 predicted proteins | sample 128326metaG_FD_190537 | JGI IMG/M metagenome (GOLD analysis project Ga0256830, IMG submission 190537) | Hydrothermal vent microbial communities from Lau Basin, Pacific Ocean - 128-326 | ecosystem: Environmental > Aquatic > Marine > Hydrothermal vents | place: Pacific Ocean: Lau Basin | collected...
GAGGGGTCTAAATTAAAACAAAACCACCGTAAAGTAGTTTATCGATATCACGATATCACAGTAATGCCTCAGCGACGGGGGCGCATTTAATGTGCCAAGTTGAGCGAAGCGAAATCCCGACGATAGTCGGGAAGCGAGTCCGCCAAGCGGACCGGCGCATGCCGGGAAACCAATCCACCGGGCGGTCTGCGGGATCATCAATGGCGGAAATGCCTGGGAAACCATACCGAAAATCAGGTTTTCGATCAATCATTCAAACATTGATCCTGCAAGGTCTCCCGACCTTGCAGTGGTAATGAAATTGATTTATTCAATCCGCAGAATCAGGAGATCCTGCGTGATCATCTTTGGTGTCAGGCTTCCAAATTTGTGTCACGTCCTTCTTGCAAAAGTCCTTTGTTCATGGTCAGGAGACCATGAACGATCAGGTTAGGTGTAAGAATATCCGATCCTGCAAGGTCTCCCGACCTTGCAGCGGGATGAGTTGAGATTATACATAGGATCAGGAGATCCTGCGGGGTCTCCCGACCTCGCAGCGGAAGGAGCCGTGTTTTTCCGCAGAATCGTCCTCCGCCAACCCGGCATGGTTATTTGCCGGGAGGGCAACGAAGATTCCGCGGCCATGCTGACTTCATAAAAATCAACGATAAACAAACCGTCGGTTTCTTTCCGACCGGAGTGGAATTTATTCACCAATGATTTTGATCAACACACGCTTACGGCGATGCCCGTCGAATTCACCGTAGAAAATCTGCTCCCAGGGACCGAAATGGAGTTTCCCGTTGGTAATCGCCACAACCACTTCGCGTCCCATGATCTGTCGTTTATGGTGGGCGTCACCATTATCTTCCCCCGTTCGGTTGTGGGCATAGCGACTCAGCGGTTCATGGGGAGCCAGTTCCTCCAGCCATTGTTTGTAATCCCGGTGAAGTCCCGGTTCATCATCGTTGATAAAAACCGACGCCGTAATATGCATCGCGTTGATCAGACACAGGCCTTCGCGGATTCCACTTGCCCTTACGGCATCCTCAACTTCCTGAGTGATGTTGACAAAATCCATCCGGGCCGGAACCTGCATCCACAATTCTTTCGTGTATGATTTCATAAGAACACCTCTTGACAAATCAGCAACCTAATAGACGATGACATAGTAAATCACATAAACCCAGGACAACAGTCCGTGAAAAATCGCCCATAGCACCGATTTATGGAGCGAAAAGGAAATCGTTATCGCCAAAACAGTACCAAAAGTAACTCCATTTTTAATAATCTCAACTCTGGTCATAATAAACCTCCTGATATTTGTTGTCCTTTTTTTATCATTACAACCGAATCGCACACCTTGCCTGCTGCCACGTGATTCCCGAAGGGAAACCTGACCCCGGGGTCAAAAAGTTAATCATTTCACGACCGGAATTCCTTAATGAATTTGAAAAAGCATTATTATATTAGTTTGCAATCCCATTGTACTCATCGCACTTATGGAACAACTCCCGACAACGAACGAGATCGAACTCGCCGCCCGGCGAATTAAACCTTTTGTTCATCGAACTCCCGTGTTGATAAACCAAGGCATAAACCGGATAGTGGGGACAAAGTTGTACTTTAAATGTGAAAATTTCCAGAAAACCGGGTCTTTTAAATTTCGCGGGGCCTGTAACGCCGTTCTTTCCCTCCCTGACAAGGTTGTAAAGGATGGTGTCGCCACCCATTCTTCCGGCAACCACGCGGCGGCTTTATCCCTGGCCGCGCGAATGCGCCACGTCCCGGCCTACATCGTAATGCCACACAATGCACCGGCGGTGAAAATCCGGGCCGTATTGGAATACGGGGGGAGAATCACTTTTTGTGAACCGACTTTGAAGGCCCGCGAACAAACCCTCGAAATGGTCCTTCACGATACCGGGGCAAAGCTGATTCACCCTTACAACGACCCGGTGGTAATTGCCGGACAAGGAACCGCGGCCCGGGAATTCCTGGCGGAAATACCGGATCCGGATATTCTTATTACTCCCGTGGGTGGTGGTGGTTTGCTCAGCGGAACCGCCCTTGCCGCCGCGGAATCGCATCCCTCAATACGCATAATCGGCGCCGAGCCGCAACAAGCCGACGACGCATGTAAATCTTTTCATTCCGGGAAACTGACTCCGGTAACTAATCCGGACACGATCGCCGACGGGTTGCGAACATCCCTTGGCAATCTGACTTTTTCGATTATACAAAAACGGGTGCACGACATTGTCACGGTCAGTGAAACAGGAATTGTACAGGCTATGCGGTTGGTCTGGGAGCGTATGAAAATCATCATTGAACCGTCCGCCGCCGTGCCGGTAGCCGCCCTGATGGAAAGGAAGTTCCCGGTTGAAAATAAACGCATTGGGATTATTCTGTCGGGGGGAAATGTCGATTTGGATCACTTACCCTGGGTTCAGAAGGAATTGAAATCAAATAAGGATAAAAATGAAAACTGAACTTTCAAACGGTGTGGATTCGTCAGAATCAAAAACAGCAATACTCGAGCAACTCCGGACGATACCCGGCGTGGGACCTTCCATCGCCAATGATCTTTGGCAGTTGGGAATCCATTCCGTGGATGACCTTAAGAATCGGGATCCTGAATTACTGTACCATACCCTCTGCGAGATCCGACAACAGCCGTTAGACCGCTGTTTACTCTACGTTTTTCGTTGTGCCGTTTACTTTGCTTCCAATGAAGCCCATGATCCGGAATTGCTAAAGTGGTGGAATTGGAAAGAAACCGATTGATTATCCCACATTCTGCAATAACAACGAATATATCAAATTAAACGAAAATTAGATCAAGTATCAGATCATAATATTGAAGCAACCTTTTCTTCTTCGAAATATCGATTTTAATCATTGAGTCGTAGCCGACCTGTCCATCGTAATAACATGTAGATGGAACCTGTCCATTGTAACTGCGGGTAGATGGAAAAGACATTATAGTGAAAATTGGTGAGTTCATCACCTACAAGGGGCAGGTGTGCAACTCATGTTTAATGAATAACCCCGGTTCGTTTTTACGAGGCTATCAGCAAATCATCGATTAACTGGACAAATACGCTCGCTCCCACAAGCAAGGCGCGTTCGTTAATGTCAAAATAGGAACAGTGGTGGGGGACACTCATCGGCTCCCGGCCGACCGGGGCTGAACCGATAAAAAAGAAGCATCCGGGGACTTCTTTTAGGTAGTAAGCAAAATCTTCTCCGCCCATTGATAAATACGGTTCGCTGGCGCCGTTTCCCACAATTCTGCGGGCTGCGGCAAGCACCTTCCGATAAGCCTGTTCATTGTTAATCGTGGGCGGATACCCATCTTCATAATCCATTTCTATCCGGGCATTGTAGGCCTGACCGATACCGGCCATTATTTCCCGTAACCGGCGTTTTATCATTTGACGGTTTTGTTCGGTGTAAGCGCGTGTGGTCCCCTTCAAAACCACTTTATCGGCAATGATATTGAAGTTATCTCCGCCGGCGATTTTACCCACGGTCACCACCGTACTTTCTATCGGATTGGTATTACGGCTCACGATGGTTTGAAGCGCTGTTACCAGATGCGCGGAGACTACCACGGCATCGACGGTTCCCTGGGGAGCCGCGCCGTGTCCCCCCCGCCCGTTGACCTGAATTTCAAAAATATCCGCCGACGCCAAAATCGGACCGGACTTAACTCCGATCTGCCCGAAGGGCTGGAAATTCCACAAATGCAAACCGTAAATCTCATCCACCCCGTCCAGGCATCCGTCTTCAATCATGTATCGGGCGCCGCCATCCCCCTCCTCGGCCGGTTGGAACAGAAAGCGCACCGTCCCCTTTATCCGCTCCCGGCGCTCCGCCAGGACCTTCGCCGCACCTAACAACATAGCCGTGTGGCCATCGTGTCCGCAGGCGTGCATAATACCTTCATGCACCGATTTGTATTCGACATCGTTGGTTTCCTGGATCGGAAGGGCGTCCATATCGGCCCGCAGAGCGATGGTCGGGCCGGGCTTGCCCCCTTTCAATGTCCCCACAACACCGGTTTTACCTACCCCCGTCCGAACTTCAATCCCGCAGGAGACAAGAAATTGGGCTACCAGGTTGGCTGTCCGACCAACATCAAAACCCAACTCGGGGTGTTTGTGAATATCCCGCCGAATGGCAATGATTTCCCTTTCAAGCGCTTCAATTTCAGGACGAATATTAATAGTCATGATTATCCCCTTTTGCTCAGTAATACAATTCAGGAATCTCGCTTTAAAAGATCCCGTTTCCCGGTTTGACTATCCTCACCGGCATTTATCAAAACAACAATTTCGGTCAACAAACGAATAAAGGACGATTTCACCCGGTTGGCCGTTTCCAACACCTCTTCATGGGTCAGTGGTTTATCGCTAATCCCAGCGGCATAATTGGTAAGGGTCGATATCGCCAGTGTGGGGATACCGCATTCCGCCGCCGACAGGATCTCAGGGACGGTGCTCATCCCTACCGCATCGCCTCCCAATTCCCGAAAGAAACTGATTTCCGCCGGTGTCTCATAAGCCGGTCCAAAGACCCAACAGTAAATACCTTCCCCCAACGGAACCGCTGCCCGCCCGGCGGCTGTCTTTGCCAGTTTTAACAGGCCCGGGTTATGATAAGGATGACCTGTAAAGCGCCTGGGAAGTTCGACCCCGTGACGAAAGGTACAGTCCATGTGTCCTTTAATAAGCATCAGGTTCCCCGGCGGCGTTTCCGGCTTCATTGATCCGGCGGCGTTGGTGATGATCAGATTACTTACTCCCAATTCGCGGAATAACCGAATGGGGAGCGTAACCGTGTGGTAGTCGTATCCTTCGTAAAAATGAAACCGGCCTTTCGCCACGATTAACGGATTGCCCCGTAAATTACCGGCTACCAGTTCACCGGAATGCCCGGCCACGGTGGAACGGGGATAATCAGGAATGTCGCCATAGGGAAGCACAACCGGATCGGCCAACTGATCGGCAAAACTTCCCAACCCCGACCCCAGGATGACCGCCGTTCCGCCCCTGAAACCGGTCCGGTAGGTAATAAATTTCGCCATTGCGGATACGTCCGGTTTCATGGGGTATCCTCGTTCAGCGGTACCGCCAATTGGCCACAACCGGCGTCGATGTCGACACCCCGGCTCCAGCGCACGGTCACGGTAAAAGGCGCATCGTACAACGTCCGTACAAACCGTTCAATGCGATCATCGGACGGTCGTTTGAATCCGTTGCCGATTTCGTTGTACGGAATCACGTTGACTTTGCACGGCAGGTTGCCGATTAACCGGATCAACCGTCGGGCATCGTTGCCGGAATCGTTGATCCCCTCCAAAAGCACATATTCGAACGTGGGATGATTGCGGGTTTTCTGATAGTAATACCGGGCCGCCGATAACAATTCCGGCAAGGGGTGGCTTTTCGCGACAGGCATGATTTGCCGGCGCTTTTCCTGTGCGGGGCTGTTGAGACTGATAGCCAGTTTAAAGCGCCGTCGTTCGTCGGCGAACTTTTGGATTTTGGGAATGATTCCCACGGTAGACACGGTGATTTTACGCGCCCCCAGGCTGATGCCATCGGGATGATTCAAAATTTCGGCCGCCTGCATAACGTTACGGTAATTCAAAAATGGCTCCCCCATGCCCATGAATACGACATTGGTAATTCTTCCCTCCGATTCGGCCTGCAGCAACAGGAACTGATCCAGGATTTCCCCGGCGGTCAGGTTCCTCCGAAACCCCATTCTTCCCGTCGCACAGAACGCGCAATTTGCCGCGCATCCCACCTGGGTGGACAAACATACCGTGATCCGGGTCTTTTCCTTTATCCGGACGGATTCAATCATTTCTCCCGTTGACAGTTGAAATAAATACTTTCGGGTCAAATCCGCATCCGATCCGGAATGGCTGATCTTCGTCAGGGTATGAATTACCGCTTCCGATTCCAGTCGTCGGCGAAGGGTTTTCGGAAGATTCCTCATATCGCCGAAAGAATGCACTTTTCGGGCGTAGATCCAATTAAAGATCTGCCGCGCGCGAAAACGCGGCTCTCCGATTTCCGCCAAGGCTCTTTCCAAAGCGGGAATATCCATCCCCACCAGACTTACTTCCGTCTCTTTTTGTATCACAGACATGAGATGTAATTTCTCACAACTTTTGTGCTTCGGCAAGACAATGATCAACTGAAATTTCAACAATGCCTTAATGACAGGGCGTATTTGAAGAACCAATCCGCCGGCGGACGGGTTTCTCCACCCATAACTGGAGGATCACAATTTCACCCGACATTCCAATTGTTTCCCCTCAGGTTGCCCCGTAAGTTTTGTCCCTTTATTTAATGGTGACAATTGCAACAGGATTAATCTATGAATGAACCGCAAGATATAAAGCTACTGAAAGAATTAACCGCGGCCCGGGAACGATTTCTGCAGGAAATCGGTCATGTTATTATCGGGCAATCGAACGTCCTCGACCATATTCTCATTGCCCTTTTCTGCAAGGGACACACCCTCCTGGTTGGTGTCCCGGGACTGGCCAAGACTCTGATGATTAAGTCCATGGCCGAGCTATTGGATCTGAAATTCAGTCGGATTCAATTCACGCCCGACCTGATGCCTAGCGACATCACCGGTACGGAAGTGATCGAAGAAGATCACTCCACCGGTAAACGCGAATTCCGGTTTTTTAAGGGTCCTGTCTTCGGCAATATCATCCTGGCCGATGAAATCAACCGGACGCCACCCAAAACCCAGGCTGCTTTATTGGAAGCCATGCAGGAACACAAGGTCACGGCCGCCGGCAATACCTATACGCTCGAAGAACCGTTTTTTGTTCTGGCCACCCAGAATCCCATTGAGCAGGAAGGCACTTACCCTCTGCCGGAAGCCCAACTGGATCGATTCATGTTCAACCTTAAAATTGATTATCCCACCCGGGAGGAAGAGGTTGCAATCGTGCAATCGACAACGGGGAAAATGAGCGCCGCGTTGAAAAAAGTTATCAGCCGGAAAGAATTACTGGACTTCCAGGACCTGGTACGGCGGGTCCCGGTGGCCGCGAACGTGGTTGAATTCACCGTTGATTTCGTAACCTCCACCCGCCCAAACTCCGACAAAGCCCCCGATTTCATCAAGGAGTGGATCGACTGGGGCGCCGGTCCCCGGGCTTCGCAATACCTGATCCTCGGCGCTAAAGCCAGGGCCATTCTTGACGGACGACCCACACCGGACATCAACGATGTGAAAGCCCTGGTATTGCCGGTAATGCGGCACCGGGTGCTGCCGAATTTCAACGCCGAGGCCGAAGGCGTCAGCGTTGACGATATTCTGCTCAAATTGCTGGATAATCGAAGTTAAACACGAAAATTATTGCCGACATAAAAAAAATGCTCGCCGATCACTCCGACCGTTAATCCATAACATCCAACATGCCAAAAGTAGATAAGCGCAAATACCTTAAACCGGAAATGGTGGCCCGGTTGAACAACATGTCATTGCGGGCCCGCATGGTGGTTGAGGGGTACATCATCGGGCATCATAAAAGTCCCTACCACGGCTTCAGTGTTGAATTCGCCGAGCACCGGGCCTACGGTCCCGGTGATGAAGTGCGACATATCGACTGGAAATTGTACGGCAAAACCGACCGCTATTACGTGAAACGTTACGAAGAGGAAACCAATCTTCGTTCATACCTGATTCTGGACACCAGCAAATCCATGACCTACGCCAGCGGTTCCATATCCAAACTGGACTATGCCAGTTATTTGACCGCCGCTCTCTCCTACCTGATGCTGAGTCAGCAGGACGGGATAGGCCTGGTTCTTTTTGACGAAAAAATTCAACAATTTATTCCTCCCCGCTCGACTCCCGGCCATCTGAATACGGTTTTATCCCAACTGGACCACATCAATCCCGGAAGCGATACAAAGTTGGGTCCCGTACTGCATGAAATGGCCGAACGAATTAAAAAACGCGGACTGGTAGTCCTGATATCCGATCTTTTCGATGATCCGAACGCGGTCTTAGGGGGGCTAAAACATTTCCGGCATAATAAACAGGAAGTGATCATTTTCCATATTTTAGACCGGCAGGAATTGGAATTCGAATTCAATACCCGTACCCGGTTTAAAGATATTGAGACCGGTGAGCTTATCACTACCGAGCCCTGGCAAATACGATCATCCTACCGCTCCCTGGTGGAACAATTTCAGGCCAGTTATCGCAAACGATGCCGGAAACGGCAGATGGATTATATTCCCTTATTTACCGACCAGGACCTTGACCTGGCACTAAACGAATATCTGCGAAAACGGCAAAAATTAGGATAAAAAAAGCCCCATTCCATTATTTGTGAATGAGGCTTTAAAAAGCGTTATTGATTCTAATCTATTTTCCGACCTTTTTGGACTTTTCAAAATAGCGTTGCGCTTCGTCTGTTTTCCCCTGACGAAGCAGGACCCTTGCCATGGCCCGGTAATATTCCGGATTGTCCGGATCAATATAGATTAATTCCTTATAGAATTTCTCCGCCCGGCGCCATTTTTCCACGCTTTCAAATGTTTGCGCAATGCCCAATAATGCTTCCGTGTCATCCGGATTTAATTCATAGGCCATCATGAAATTATCTTCGGCGTTGGCATATTCTCCGATTTTCATATAAAGCACACCCAGATTAAAATAAAGATCACCTCTTTTTTTGAGGTCGTCTTCTTCCCCAATACCGATATTATAAACTTCTATGGCCTTTTCCATCTGATCCAGGTCATAGTAATTCTGCGCGAGATACCGTATTGCATCCGTATTGCCCGGATCAATTTCGACCACCTTCTGAAAATACTTTTGAGCTTCTTCCAATTTGCCCATTCTGGTCAGAATTTGTCCGGCGGTCATATTGATAGTTTGATTATCAGGATTCAATTCAACCGCTTTTTTAATCACCTGGAGCGCGGTATCCCTTTCCCCCAATTCGAAATAACTTGTTGCCAGTATGGTATACGTTTGATCTTTCCCTGGATTGACTAATCTGGCGGTCTCAAACGAATCAACCGCCTTTTTTAAATTCTCAATCCGTTTCTCACCGGTAGCTTCTCTGTAGGCATTATAGTAACGCACACCCTCATTATACAAATCCGTCCAATATTGTAAACGGGCCAGCTCGACATATTTCCTTACCGTAGTCCCCTGCAATATTTTTTGATCCGGGTGTTCCATTGCCCGATCCAACATTTCCGCTACCTTTTGCCAATTTTTCTGCCGGGCATATATTTCCCGGGCCAAAAGGAAGGGAACCTCAGGATTGTCCGGTTCAACATCCAGAGCCTTGATTAAAAAGTTTTCCGCGTTTTTCCAATCCTTCTGTTGTATATAAAGTTTAGCTGAAGTTAATTCTTCACTGGCACAGCCCGATAAAAAAAACCCTGCCAACACAATAGCTAACAAAGGCCACCTAAAAGCTTTCATCATGGGGTTCCTCGTTTTTAATTTTTTCCAATATGACCATTAATACAGCTCAGTTTCGCGGGATCAATCCGCTATTATCGCCGCGCACTTTCCAGATCGTTTTCGGTTGCGCGTACCGATACAAAAACTGTCGCCTCCTCCGCATTAATTTGATAGCCATAATATCCAATTTATCAACCCGATAAATTAGAAGGAGTCTGTTTGCCTATCAAGCATTAACAGTAGAACGTAGGAAGGCTTTACGCTCTTCGATCTCTTCGTCCGTGACTCGCAATAAACGTTCCACGCCGAACCCTTCCACGCAGACCGAGGCCAGGGCGGAGCCGGCAACCAAAGCTTCCGAAAAAGAACCGTTTCGCGCTAATTCAGCGATAAAACCGCCGCCAAACGTATCTCCCGCACCGGTTGGATCAACAACTTCCTTAACTGGATAAACCCCTACCGATAATGATCCCTTATTACCAAACAGTATCGCTCCCCGGCTACCGCGTTTGATTACAACTGTTTCGGGACCCAGCTCCCGCAGGTTGTTTGCGGCGTCTATTTCGGAAACTGTTCCCGTCAGTAACTGTGCTTCCTCTTCGTTTATCAAAAGTACATCCGCCTTTTTTAACACCGCTGACAATTCCTTACGGGTCGTCTCAATCCAGAGATTCATGGTGTCGATGACCACCTTTTGTTGCCGGTCGTTTTGTCCTATTACCGATAACTGGAGACCCGGATGAATGTTGGCCAGGAAAACCCACGGGACTATACGATTTTGTTCCGATAATTGGGGGTCGAAATCAGCAAACACACCCAGATCGGTAAACAGGGTATCCCGCTCGTCCATGTTCCCTTTATAGCGACCGCCCCAGCGAAATGTTTTGCCTTCCACAACTTTCAAATCCGTCAAATCGGCGGCAAAACGACGATAAATAGCGTGTCCTTCGGGGGGAAAATCGTTCCCTACAACACCGACGACATGTACCGGGGCAGTCCTGCCGGCGGCAATGGTGGCGTATGTGGTTGAACCTCCCAGAAGGTTTTCCCGCGAACCCTTGGGTGTTTCGATAGTATCGAGAGCGATGGAGCCCACAATCAGGATTGATTGATCACACATAAGGACCGGCAGTTTAACCGGAATCCGGTTTCTTTTCAAGGGAAAATAATTGGTCTCAAGTAATACGAGCTTTGGGAGCATATTTGATGTGTAAAGAACCAATAACTCCCGGCGCTGAATGTCCGCTTCCAAACTTTTGTCCTGTTCTTCCTGCAAATGTCCTTTGGTTCATGGTCAGAAGACCATGAACGATCAGATCGGAGTGTAGTCCGATCCTGCAAGCAGCCTGCGTATTGGTTCTTCACCCATAACTAAGGCAATACGGTTTCAAACGTAAAACCCATATAATTTTGATCGCAATAAACGATATATCCGAGATTAATCCATACCCCCCTTCAGGACTGTACCGGATACACTTATGACTACGGCACTTTGTATCCGGAATACCCCAGAATGGGAATCATAAACAGATCAGTCGGTGTCCAAGCCCTGTAGGGCACAGCAAGGAGGACTCCAACTTTTAATTTTCACTACATGTGTAAACAGCGAGGGTAGAACGGGAATTAAAATAGGCTCCTTAACTTAGTAGTGTTTATCCTTAATTTACGGGCGTCGGACTCCTCTTAATTTCTTGCTCCAAAGAAATCTTGGCGGTATATTTTATTCTTATGAGCGTTAAAACATTCGCTATCATCACTGATGTTCATTCTAATGCCGAATCATTAACGAAAGCTCTTTCGATTATTGACGAACGCGAGAATGTCGATCAGGTAATCTGTCTGGGTGACTGCTTTGCATTAGGTCCCGAACCGGAGAAAACATTGGAATTATTGTTATCTTTGGACGGTTGTATCTTCATTCGCGGCAATCATGATCGTTATCTCATTGAAAGTCTATGGACCCAGGAACGGCCGTCATTGGAGGGGATGGATCCCGACGATCCTATTTGCCAGGATATTGTGGCCAACGGGTCGTGGACCGCTGATAAGGTCGGAGAAGAAGGACTGGAATTCATCAGGAAAATGCATATTGCTCACCGTGAACAGGTAAATGGCATGCTGGTTGAGTTTACCCACGCCTGGTACCAACGCGACGATCAACCGCCTTCAATGACCGAGGCTTTGCACTGGCGCGATCATGTGCAAGCCACCCATCCCAATGTAAAGCAATTTATTTTTATCCACGGTCATGTCCATTTACCCCGCTACGAAGAACAGGAAAACCTGAGGGTTCTGTGCCAGGGAGCTACCGGTTTACCATTTGATAAAAACCGTCGCGGTGCTGTCGCTTTCTTAACAGTAGGCGGTAAATTCGAATGGGACGTTGTGCGCTTTGAATATAACTATTCCGTAAGCATTCAAAAATTGGAGGAGCGCAAACCTCCTTTTTATCGCAATCTGCAATCCACGCTTCGCTACGCTCAAATCCGAAACGACGTTTAGCGTTTCAACCCCCGTATTTCGTAACTTTCCCCGTCAAATAACCAATGAAAATGTTGTATTTTGATCATAGCGCCACCACTCCCATTCGAAAGGAAGTGTTGGTTCGTATGCAGGAAGTGGAGAGCAAACACTTCGGCAACCCCTCAAGTATCCACCGGTTCGGTCAAAAATCGCGAAGTCTTATCGAAGCGGCGCGACGTCGGATGGCAACCGCCATTGGCTGTCAACCGCACGAAATCATCTTTACCGGGGGCGGAACGGAAGCAAACAACCTGGTCCTGTGGAACCTGATTCACCGGAAACAATCACACGTGATCACTTCCGCGATCGAACACCCTGCCGTACTGAAAGTGCTTAAACGTTTGAAAGAATTCGGTCTGTCGGCCACCCTGATTCCGGTGGATAAAAAAGGACGGGTTGATCCAACTGCAATCGCCCGGGAAATCCGTCCCGATACGGTCCTTATCACTATCATGACGGCCAACAACGAAGTGGGAACGGTTCAACCCATTGCCGAAATCGCCCGAATTGCCCATGAAAAGAATATCCTTTTTCACAGCGACGCCGTCCAAACTTTGGGAAAAATTGAAATAAATGTTCAGGAATTGGGTACCGATTTGATGAGTTTTTCCGCTCACAAATTTTACGGTCCGAAAGGAGTCGGGGCCTTGTACATAAGAAAAGGGGTCCATCTGCAACCTCTGATTATCGGCGGCGGACAGGAACGTCGCCTGCGCGCCGGTACCGAAAACGTAGCCGGGATTGTCGGCCTGGGACTCGCCGCGGAACTCGCCGCGCAACAGGTCCGGGAGACCCGTGCGCATCTGGATTCTCTGGCCTTTAAATTCAGACAGGATTTTTCCCGCGTCTACCCCAGGGCAATTTATAACGGAGACCCGGATCACCAATTACCGGGCCTGGTAAGTGTAACCATCCCCGATGTAACCAGTGACATCCTGCTGATTAATCTGGATCTTCGGGGAATCGCCGTCTCCAGCGGCTCCGCTTGTTCTTCCGGTACCGTCGAACCATCTTCCGTTTTAAAAGCCATGGGCGTTTCCAACGATCTGAACACCCGTACTCTTCGCATCAGCTTTGGCAAGGACAACACACACGAAGAAGTTGCGACCCTGGTGGAAGCGTTGGACACCATCATAAAACGTTACCGGGAGTAAGCTCTCATGGCACACAGCGTCGTGGTCGGAATGAGCGGCGGCGTGGACAGCGCCGTTGCCGCCTTGTTGCTTAAGGAACAGGGGTATCAGGTAGAGTGTCTTTTTATGAAAAACTGGGAGGCGGACGATACCGATGATTACTGTACGGCCGAAGAAGATTATCGGGATGCCATCCAGGTTTGCGATATCCTGGACCTGCCGCTTCATACCGTGAACTTTTCCCGTGAGTACTGGGAACGGGTATTCACTTATTTCCTGGAGGAATACCGTGAAGGCCGCACCCCTAATCCCGATATCCTTTGTAACAGGGAGATCAAGTTTAAAGTTTTCCTGGAGTATGCCCTTGAATTGGGAATGGAATCCATAGCAACGGGACATTACGCCCGCATTCTTCGAAAACGAGGAACATTTCGACTCCATAAGGGGTTAGATGCCGCAAAGGACCAAAGTTATTTTTTATACACCTTGGGACAAAATGAATTGCAAAAAAGTTTATTCCCGATTGGAGAAATGACTAAAGAGAATGTCCGGGAAACGGCCCGTAAAATGGGTTTTCCCAATGCTGAAAAGAAGGACAGCACCGGCATCTGTTTCATTGGAGAGAGAAACTTCAGAGCCTTCTTGAAACAGTATCTCCCGGCCAAACCGGGAGAGATTGTTACCGTGGATGGCCGGATCGTCGGTCAACACGAGGGATTGATGTATTACACCCTTGGGCAGCGAAAAGGTTTGGGCATTGGAGGCGGCCATGGAGATAAGGAGGCCGCCTGGTATGTCGCGGACAAGGATTTGCGTCAAAACCGCCTGATTATTGCTCAGGGGCACGATCATCCCGCCCTCTTCAGTACCCGACTCACGGCAACGCAACTGCACTGGACAACCGGAGAAAGACCAAATGATTCCGTATCCCTGCAAGCCAAGATCCGATATCGACAGGCCGACCAGGAGTGCCGGATTGAATTTTTATCCGACCAAACGGCGATGGTAACGTTTACCGAACCCCAGTTCGCCATCACTCCCGGCCAATCGGTCGTATTCTACGACCGGGACGAATGTTTGGGAGGCGGTATTATCGACCGGGTGGTACGGGACAATGCAACTCCTGAATCTGAAACCAAAGGAAAATCCTGAAATGACAATTGCTTCTTTCAAAGACCGCCGACCCCTGGTTGTAGCAATCCTCGCCGCCGGGAAAGGCAAACGGATGAAATCGGATTTGCCGAAAGTCCTCCATCCGGTGGGCGGAAAACCGATGTTGCTGCACGTGATCGCATTGGCGAAGGAACTTCATCCCGACCGAATCATTGTCATTATCGGACACGGAAAGGAAAAAGTTATCGAAGCGCTGGAAAATACCGGCGTCGAATACGTTTTCCAGGAGAAACAACTTGGTACCGGTCACGCTGTGATGCAACTGGAAACAAAGCTCAAAGATTTTGACGGGGATCTGTTGATTCTCTCCGGGGACGTTCCCCTGCTCCGGTTGGAAACTCTACGGCAACTGCTGCAAACGCACGGCAAAAAAGGAGCCGGCGCCACTCTTTTAACGGCCCTTTTCCCTGATCCAACCGGTTACGGACGTATCCTCAGGACACCCTCCGACACACTGGACCGAATTATCGAGCACAAAGACTGCTCCCCGGATCAACTGTCGATCCGGGAAATCAATGCCGGTATTTATATTTTTGACACACAAACCTTGTTTAAGGCGTTAAAAAAGATTGATAATAATAATCAGCAAGGCGAATATTACTTGCCGGATGCGCTTAGCTATTTTCCCGATTCGGGGAAAACCGTGGCATTGCAGGTAATGGTTGATCCACAGGAAATTGCGGGGGTAAATACACAGGAGCAACTTTTAGAAATTAATCGTATTTTTGAGTCGCGCAATGAATGACTTAATTAGAAAAATCACCTTTCTTGTCAGCCTGACGGTTTTAATCTGGGGACAATTCAAGACGGATGTTCCCCAGGTAAACATGCCTTCGGGCCTCACCGGTCAGTCGGGGCAATATTCAGGTTCCTGGCTCGACCCCAGTCGCTTTAACATGCAACACGGGTTTTCGGTATCCATGCTCCGTTTGGGACAGCAAACCCTGAGCGTAGGAAGTTACACCAATCAAATGACATTTATGCTCAGGAACAACCTCCGTTTGCAAACCAATTTTACGCTAATGCAACCGGCAATGCGCTCCCTGGGACCGCAATCATCCGCGATAAACGGACAGGTTTATTACGGGGCAAGTCTCGATTATCGACCGCTGAAAAACACATTGATACACTTAAGTTTTAACAATTATCCTTATTATGCCCGTCAGGCCTACTCACCTTTTCAGCTTGGTATCAGGTAAATAAGTGGCAAAATCCCAGCGTCGAAAATCTTCCCTTTTCGGCCCCTCCAATAAACGCGCGAAAGGACGAAAGCGATGGAGCCTGCAAAATTCAATCGTTAATTCCGCCATCGCGATTTTGTCATTACTGCTGATTGCCTTCATTTTTTCTTTTTCCCGTCAGTATACTCAAAAGGGGGTCCCCATTAAAACAACCTTCCCCAGTCTCCCGGATCAAACCCGGCTTGCCGTGGAAATATATGAGCAAAACCCCGTGCTGGACATTGAGGTCGAAGTTCTGAACGGCTGTGGTGAAGCGGGCCTGGCCGGAAAAGTATCTGAGTTTCTACGGAACAACCGAATCGATGTCGTTCGTTCGGAAAATGCAGATCATTTCGGGTACGACCGAACACTTTTAATCCAGCGCAATGAAAAATTTGAAAACCTGAAAACGGTATCAGCGACCCTGGGATTTGATTTAAACGATAAAAGCCGGGTGCTGGTACAACCGGATGCAAATTCCGATGTGGACCTGACATTAATTATTGGAAAGGATTATAAAACAATCAGGCCGCTTACAGATTTCTTAAACCATAAATTTTAATTTTGTCCCCAACTTCTTCGAATCAACTGCCACAATCCCACGACCTACCCGAGTTAATAGGCCGGTTAGCCTTATCTAAAAAAGCTGAAAATGTTTTAACGATAGATGTACGTGGTCTGACCAGCATTACCGATTATTTCGTTATCTGTTCGGCGGACACTGAAGTTCAGGTAAAAGCTATTGCCGACGCCATCCGTAAGGGAACACCTCACAAACCCTGGCGTCTTGAAGGTCTCGAACACTTGCATTGGGTACTCCTGGATTACATTGACGTGGTGGTTCATATTTTCAAAACCAGCGAGCGTAACTACTACCAACTGGAACGGCTGTGGTCCGACGCCCCTATCCGCGAGATTGTCGATGAGTCTGAAACCGTATCTGATTCAAGCTTTAACTGAAGCAACCAAAGCGCTTGATCTGCCGGCCGTCGCCGTCAGGATCGCACCTTCGAAAAATCCTAAATTCGGTGACCTGTCCACAAACCTGGCCTTAATTGTCGCAAAACCGGCCGGGAAAAATCCGTACGACACCGCTCTGGCCATCAAGGGCCGATTATCGTTGGACGCGGATAAAATCGCCGAAGTTACCGTCACGCCGCCCGGTTTTATCAACTTCAAATTAAGTGAACATTATTATTATGGTCTCCTGGCTACAATATTGAACGAAGGCCGGGGGTTTGGCCGGGGAACTTCCGGGAAGGGAAAAAGCGCGAACGTGGAATTTGTCAGCGCCAATCCGACCGGACCGTTGACCGTCGGGCACGGCCGGCAAGCCGTTCTCGGTGACACCGTAGCCAATATCCTGGAATGGCACGGATTTGACGTCACCCGGGAATATTACTACAATGACGCCGGGCGGCAGATGCGATTGCTGGCCGAATCGGTGGCGGCACGTTACTACCAGGAATTAGGGCGGGATGTTCCGCTCCCCGAAGATGGGTACCAGGGTGAATATATTGTTGAGATCGCGCGACAGATCATTAACCGGCTCGGAGACAATCTGTCTCCCGGAGATCCAAGCTTCCGGCGCGAGGCGGAAAAACATATCTTTAACAATATTAAAGCTACTTTGACCCGTATGGGAATTGAACACGACCGTTTCACCAATGAAAAGTCGTTTTACGAATCGGGCGCCATTACCGAATTCATCAATGACCTCCGGGCAAAAGGATTTATCTACGAAGCGGAAGGGGCGGTATGGTTCAAGACCACCGCATTAGGGAAAACCCAGGACCGGGTATTGATCAAAAGCACCGGCGAGCCTACCTACCGCCTGCCGGACATGGTCTATCACCGTAATAAACTGGAGCGTGGTTACGAACTGATCATCGATATTTTCGGCGCCGATCACCAGGACACTTATCCCGACGTCCTGATCGCGCTGGAAGCGCTGGGGTATGACATCAGCCCTATCCGGGTATTGATCCACCAGTTTGTCACCCTCGTCCGCAGCGGCGAAAAGGTAAAAATGTCCACCCGCAAGGCAACCTTCATTACCCTGGAAGAACTAATCGACGAATTGGGACCGGACGTGGTTCGCTTTTTCTTTATCATGCGGGGAATGAACAGCCATTTGAATTTCGATCTTGACCTGGCCGCCGATCAATCCGAGAAAAACCCGGTCTTTTATCTCCAGTATGCCCACGCCCGCATTGTCAACATTATCCGCCACGGCGAAAACCTTGGATATGAATTCACCAAAGACTATGATCCGACCTTGTTAAAGCACCCCAGTGAACTTGCGTTGTTGAAAAAACTGGATCAGTTCCCCGACATAATGAGCACGGCCCTGGAAATACTGGAGCCCCAGATCGTGGCCAATTATTTGTTGTCGCTGGCAACTCATTTTCACAAATTCTACACCGAATGTCGCGTCATCACCGAAAACCACCCGTTGTCCCAGGCGCGTCTGGCCCTTATTTCCGCCGTCCGAATTGTTCTGAACAGCGGACTGAAACTACTTGGAGTAAACGCCCCGGAACGAATGTAACCCATGCCTTGTTTTGTTCAGATCGAATTGAAATTTTTCCCGCCCTGTCTATCTGCCCCGATAAATCCCTTGGGCATTACTCCGCTCTTTATCGTAATGACGGAACGGTTTCCGCCGGAAACGCGGATAAAAATTACCAGGAAAGGAGTTGTGTCTTTTGAATCCTATGCCCAACCTTCCTGCAGTACCTGACGGTAAATAACAGCGGGAACTTTTCCAATCGATGGGACTATATGAAGGCAACTAAATTTCTGTTTCAATGGAAATGATCTTACGAAATATCAAATCATTCGCCGGACTGCTGTTTGCGATGACCATAATAAGTCAGGGTTTCTCGCAAACACCGGTGGTATGTTTCGAATCGGATGGGCATATCGCGACAGAAATCAGTTGCGCGCAAGATCCTTGCAATATCCGGCTGTCGAAGCAAAATAACCACACCGAAAGTTGCCATAATTGTCTGGACATGCCCTTTTGGTTACTGGCCCCCGATTTTAATACTGTTTCCCCCCCAAACCACCAGCTCCCATCCCCTACATTAACCAAGGCAATGCCGACAACCGACCCGTTCAAGCCAAAACAGGTTTTTATAGCATCAGATCAAAGCAAGATAATAGTCTCTGTTCATAAGCAACGTTTGCTTGCGCTCCAATCGACTGTTCTTATCCTGTAATCCCTCTCTACTGATTTTTATTCAATTCACTTAAGGTCCTTTCCTCATCGGAAAGGAGACTAATGTACGTTTCACCTACTTGGAAAGGTCAACATGCAATCAAGAACCAAATTGTTTTCTCTACTGGTAATGTTAACAGGTGTTCTGTTCGGACAAAACCTTACGCGGGAATTAACCGCTTCCGAACTGGAATCTCTGGTGATCAAACAAAACCCGGAACTCAAAGCGCTGGCCAATAAGATCAAGGCTACGGAAGGCGCGCTTTTGCAATCCAGGCTTCGCTTAAACCCGGAGCTGGAATTGGAAAACGGAACCGGGGGTGATCCGGAGGCGCTTTTCCGTCTGAATCAAACATTTCTGACCGGCGGGAAACGTAAGAAACGAAGCAAAATCGCGGAATTGGAACTGGAAAAAACCAAAATGGATTATTCGCTCCTGAAAGCGCAATTAATCAAAGGAGCAAGGGCCGCATTTATCGACGTTCTTCTCTATCAGGAAATGGTCGCTCTTTATAAGGAAAAAGTATCCGTAGCCAAGGATTTTCTAACAGCCATTCAACTCCGTGTCGAAGCCGGAAGATTGTCACCGGCGGAAGAATCACGGGCCCGCGTGGCCCTGGCCTCCAGCAAAATCGCTTTAAACCAGGCAAACCGTACGCTCAGGAATCATTGGAAACAACTGGCTTCTTTTTGGGGCAGCACAACTACCGATTATGCCATCGCCGTCGGCGAATTAAAATCCGTCGAGGCGCCGCCAACCTATCAAATATTATCACAATCGATCGCGGAATCACCCCTGCTGAAACAAGCGGATATCGAAGTGCGAATCCAACAAGCGACAGTTAATTTGGAACTCGCTAACCGGATCCCCGATCTGACCTTAGGGGCCGGAATCCGTCGTACGGATGTCCCGGACAACACCTACGAAGCCAGCCTGTCCATCCCCATTCCCATATTTAACCGCAACCAGGGCACGGTTGAGAAAGCGCGGGCTTTAACCGGCCAGGCGCTTCAGGAAAAAGCGGCCCGGGAAATTCAAATACAGACTTTACTCTCTTCAATTTATACCGATTTGCAGGTGGCCTATGACGAAACGCAGGCGCTGCAAACGACCATTCTTCCGGAAGCGGAAAATGCGTATCTGATCATCCGTGACGGTTATTTACAGGGCAAATTTGATTACCTGGATGTCATCGACGCTCAGAATACCTTATTCGAGGCCAAGGAAAACTGGTTGGAGGCATCATCGGATTATTACAAGGCCTACGCCGAACTTGAATGGCTGCTGGGTCAAACCCTTAACTCAATTTCAGGACTATCCAAGGAGTAGATTGATGAATCAAAAAAACATATTGTTAATTGTGGTCTTCACAGGCCTTGTCGCCTTCGGTTTGACAAAGGCCTGGGACTATTTCCGTAACGACGCCCCTTCCGTTAATACTTCGGACATGGCTAAAGAACACCAGGAAGACGAAGAACACAATCCCACCTCCGGGGTGCGCCTTACTGACGAGGAGTTGGAAGAGTTTAATATCCAGGTGGGTACCGCCGGGCCGGGTAACCTCCAGTTGCATCGGGATTTACCGGGGGAAATCGCCATCGACCCGGATCGTCTGGCTCATATTGTGCCCCGCTTCCCGGGTTTGGTGAAGGAAGTGCGGAAAAAATTGGGCGATACCGTTGAACAGGGCGAGGTCCTGGCGATTGTGGAAAGCAATGAAAGCCTGGTGCCGTATGAAGTCCGATCCCTGATTAAGGGAAAAGTGATCGAAACGCACCTAACCGAAGGGGAAGTAATCAGCGATGACGACCATGCGTTCGTTATCGCCGATCTTAGTGAAGTCTGGGCCAACTTAAGCGTGTACCAAAAGGATCTTCCCTTCGTGCGGTTGGGACAAACGGTGGAAATCGATCCCGGCCCCCAATTCCCGAAAACGACCGGAACAATTTCCTATATCAGTCCTACCCTGGACGAACATACCCGCACCGCCACGGCGCGGGTGATTTTACCCAATCCTACCGGTGATCTGCGTCCGGGACTTTTTATCACCGGCCGGGTTGTGATCGAAGAAGATAATGTTCCCGTACTGGTTCCCAAAACAGCGTTACAGACTATCGACGAACAAACCGTCGTTTTCATCCGGACGGAAGACGGATTCAAACCTCAGTCGGTACACGTGGGAAAAACCAACGATGCCAACGTGGAAATTCTGGCCGGTTTGCTTCCCGGGCAGAAATACGTCACTAAAGGCGGCTTCACCATTAAAGCCCAACTTGCCAAGGGGTCTTTTGGCGGAGACGAACATTGATTCTCACTAACCGCGATATTTAAGAGTAAGAAATACAATCATGGAAAAATTGATTCAATTCGTTTTAAAAAGCCGGTTGCTTATGGTTGCCCTGGGGGTTCTGGTAATCGCCACCGGATACTACAGCTATACCAAGCTGCCGATCGATGCTTTCCCGGACGTTTCACCGTCACTGGTACAGGTATTTACCATAACGGAAGGTCTGGCTCCGGAAGAAGTGGAAAAATACGTAACCTATCCCGTGGAAGTGGCCATGAACGGCCTGCCCAACCTGAAAAAAATCCGTTCCGTGTCCAACTTCGGACTATCGGTCGTTAATGTTTATTTTGAGGATGGAACCGATATTTATTTCGCGCGACAATTGGTAAATGAACGAATTCAGGAAGCGCGGGATCAAATACCGGAGGGATTCGGTGAACCGGAAATGGGACCCATCTCAACAGGAATGGGATTGATCCTGTTCTACTACCTTGATGACGAAACCGGACAGTACACCCTGGAGGAACTGCGCACAATCCAGGACTGGTTGGTGAAATTCCATCTTCAAACTGTTCCCGGCGTCACCGAGGTCCTTGGCATCGGAGGATACGAAAAACAATATCACGTCGTTCTGGACCCGTACGCGCTCCTGCGATATGATGTAACTGTCCAGGATGTCATCGAAACGATCGAAGCCAACAACCTGAACGTCGGCGCCCAGTTCATTGAGAAAGACGCCGAGGAATTCATCGTTCGTTCAGTGGGATTGGCTTCACACATTGAGGACCTTGAAAATATTGTCATCAAATCGGACGACGGGACACCGATTTACCTGAAACAAATAGCGGAAGTCAAAATCGGGGGCGCCATTCGTCGGGGAATCGAGACCCGGAATGGAATCGGTGAAATCATTGCCGGGATGATCGTGAAACTGTACGGGACCAATTCATCGACCGTAATCGGACAGGTTGAAGAAAAAATGAAGGAAATCAACAATATCCTCCCGGAGGGGATAAAATTGGTTCCTTATTACGAACAGAAGACCCTTGTGGAAGCATGTGTAAAAACGGTAACGGATGCTCTCCTGGAAGGGATTGTCCTGGTTATCATTATCCTGGTTGTGTTCCTGGGCGCTTTCAGGCCCAGTGTGGTTGTAGCCACGGCCATACCCTTTTCCGTATTATTTGCCATTACCGGGATGAAATTTTTTGGCATATCGGCCAACCTGATGTCTTTCGGCGGACTGGCAATCGCGATCGGCATGATGGTTGACGGAAGTGTGGTAATCGTGGAAAATGTGGACCGCATGTTGCGCTCCGCCGATCGTTCCGAACCGCGTATTCATATTGTTGCCCGTGCTTGCAGCGAAGTAGTCCGACCGGTCATGTTTGCCATCGCCATCATCATAATCGTATTTCTGCCGCTCTTTACTTTACAGGGGGTGGAAGGGAAAACATTCCGGCCCCTGGCATATACCATCGCCTTAGCCATGTTCGGTTCGCTCGTGTTTACCCTGCTTCTGGCGCCTGTGCTGTCGTCTTTTCTGATGCGCAAGCCAAAACAAAACACTTCCGGGACGGAGCATGAAGATATCTGGATTTTGCGAACCCTCTTAAAACTATATCGTCCGGTGGTTACTTTCTTTGTTAAACGCCGTCAAAACGCCGTCATATTGGCGACCGCTCTGATATTACTCGGGGCGGCGATATTCCCCCGGCTGGGATCGGAGTTTACGCCAACACTGGAAGAGGGGACGATGGTTGTTCGACTGACCATGGCTCCATCCATTTCTTTGAATGAAAGCAAACGCATTACTTTGACCGTCGAGCGGCGTTTAATGAAAATACCGGAAATTACGGGTGTGGTTACGCGGATCGGGCGCGGGGAAGTAGGGGCCCATACCGATCCGGTGAACAGCGCCGAAACGTATATTCTCTTAAAGCCAAAAGAGGAATGGCGTTCCGCTAAAAGCCAAAGTGAACTTGAGGCAATTATCAGGGAAGAATTGGGAGAAATCCCGGGAGTATTGATGAATTTCACCCAACCGATTGCCATGACTGTCGATGAACTTCTGGAGGGCATTCGCGCCGAATTGGCAATTAAATTGTTCGGGGACGAACTGGACGTCTTAAAGAACAAAGCGGATGAAATCGCCGCCGTAATTAAACAAATTTCCGGAGCCGAGGACGTGCAGGTGGACCAGGTTTCCGGTACGCCACAGCTCCTTATTAAAATAGACCGGCATGCCATCGCCCGCTACGGTATTAACGTATCCGACGTACAGGAAGTAATCCGGGCGGCCGTCGGTGGACAAACCGCGGGACAGATCTTTGAAGGCATCCGTCGTTTTGATATCCTGGTTCGGTTTGCGCCCGAATACCGGGCGACCAAAGACGCCATTAGTCAAATTCTGATCCAGGCTCCTACCGGAACCAAAGTTCCGTTGTCCCAGTTGGCGCAAATTGAAGAAATCGTCGGCCCGCGTCAAATTACGCGCGAAAACAACCAACGCTTCATTACCATACAGTGCAACGTGTCCGGAAGGGATATCGGTTCTTTCGTGAAAGAAGGCCAGGCCGCAATCAAGGAGAAAGTCGACCTGCCGCCAGGTTATTTAGTCACCTGGGGCGGTCAATTCCGATTACAACAGGAGGCAAATAAACGACTTGCCGTGGTGATACCGATCACCTTGCTGGTAATTTTCATTCTCCTCTTTTCCAGCTTTAACTCATTGAAAAACACGCTTCTGATCCTGTTGAATATTCCCCTGGCGCTGGTGGGAGGAATCGTAGCCCTCTGGATAGGCGGCTTAAATCTCTCCGTTCCTTCTTCCGTCGGTTTCATCGCCCTTTTCGGAATCGCTCTTCTCAACGGGATTGTTCTTGTGACGTATTTGAATCAGCTCCTGCGGGAAGGATTGCCGATGGACGAAGCCTCCATTACCGGCGCTTGCCTCCGTTTAAGACCGGTATTAATGACCGCGCTGGCAGCGGCCCTGGGGATGATTCCGCTTCTTTTCTCCCAGGGGGTCGGAAGCGAAGTCCAACGTCCGTTGGCCACGGTAGTCGTGGGAGGATTGGTCACCTCCACCATGCTTACTTTATTGGTGGTACCGGCGCTCTATAAATGGTTTGCCGTTGACCCGGAAATTGAAGCATAGACCTGAATAGGAGACACAACAAATGAAACGCATCCAAGCATATATCAAACCTCATAAACTGTCCGAAGTGACACTGGCGCTCCACAAGATTGAGGGGTTGCCCGGAATGAGCGTCATTGACGCCCGCGGATTCGGTCGCGGCCATAAACACCGTGCCCATCACCAAATAACGGAAGACGTTGTGGATTTCATACCCCACACCAAACTGGAATTGTTCTGTAATGATGCTTTGGTGGAAACAATCGTAGCCACGATCCAGGAGCATGCTCATACCGGACTCAAAGGCGACGGGAAAATTTATATTTCCCGGGTGGATGATGCCATTCGTATCAGTACGGGAGAACGGGGAGAGGAAGCCGTTTAGGCCCATTTGATTTTCGTAGACCGGCCGGGATGGAGGTCCGTTCACATCGAAAAAGAAAAATCCGACCGCAACCGCGTTAATATTATTTTTCGATGTTAAATTCCGTCCCGGCATTTCCCGGTCACAATGAAACGGCAAGGAGGCAACGATCTTTTGAATGCCTTTCAATATCACTATGAAACAGCGGGGAAAACGATTTCCCCTTTAGGGATCATGATTATATCGACATTGGCATTTAATAAACAGGAAATAAAAGAATATGCCGGGGATCGATAAAACCGGGACTCAAAATGAGAACGACTACCCGGGAAGGTTTCAACCCGAAAGGACAGGTATGATCCGATGAAATCCGAAAAAATCCTGCACTTGGAAATTCCACTTTTGCTTCCCGATCTGGAGAATGATCAGGATCAATGTATTGAGCGACTGCTTGAACGGTTGGAAAACCGGCAAGGACTTGAAAAAGTGCATATCCATCGTGAAAACAGTAATGCGTTTCTCTGTCTCCATTATGATCCCCAGCTTATATCCTTAAACCAGGTCGAACGCTGGGCTGAAATCGAAGGAGCGGCCGTCACGGAACGATACCACCACGAAACCATGCGGATCACCAACATGGATTGCGGCGATTGTGCCGCCAGCATCGAACATATTCTTGCCCGGCAAAAGGGTGTTTTGGTCGTTTCCGTCAACTATGCCGCTGAAAGTATGCGGGTGGAGTTCGACAAAACGCTCATTACCAAAGAAGCAATCATAGAACTTGTCCGTTCCCTGGGATTCGAAGTGATGACGGAGGAACCCCGGAGTTGGATCCGGCAGAACTGGGAACTGGTGCTTGCCCTGCTTTCGGGTTTTTTCCTGCTCGTCGGTTTTATCGGTGAGAGGTTCCTCGGGCTCCCTCCGTGGTCCGCTATTTCCCTCTATGTACTGGCCTATCTTACCGGCGGCTTTGATGCCACCCTGCACGGGGTTAAAGCAGCGCGGCATTTACGTTTCGACATCGACTTTCTCATGGTCGTAGCCGCTATCGGGGCGGCCGTTTTGGGCGAGTGGGCTGAAGGCGCGCTGCTCCTCTTCCTTTTCAGCATCGGTCATTCCATGGAACATTACGCTATGGGCCGGGCACGAAACGCCATCCGGGCGCTGGGAAAAATCACACCCAAGACGGCCAAGGTCAGGCGCGATGGACAGGTAATCGAGGTCCCGGTAAAGGAATTAATCCGCGGAGACCTTGTTATCGTGCGCCCGGGAGAACGAATTCCGATCGACGGTGAGGTGATCGAGGGACAATCGATGGTGGATCAGAGTCCCATCACCGGTGAAAGCATCCCGGTGGAAAAGGGAGTGGACGACCCGGTCTTTGCCGGGACCGTAAATGGCGACGGGGCCTTGGAGATTAAAGTTACCAAACTGGCCGGCGATACCACACTGGCCCGCGTGATCCAGATGGTTGAGGAGGCGCAAACACAGAAATCACGCACGCAACAACTTACCGACCGGTTCGAACGGATTTTTGTGCCGGTGGTCCTGATCAGTGTAATATTGGTTATTATCATCCCACCTTTAACCGGTCTGCTGGATTTCGGTGACGCCTTTCTCCGCGCCATGACGATGTTGGTCGCCGCGTCTCCCTGCGCCCTGGCGATCGCGACCCCGGCGACGATCCTCGCCGGAATAGCCCAATCCGCCCGCAAGGGCGTTCTGGTCAAAGGCGGAATCCACCTGGAAAACCTGGGGCGCCTGGATGCCATTGCGTTTGACAAAACAGGAACAATCACTTCCGGCAAACCGGAAGTGACGGATATCGTTCCCCTGAACGGAACGGACGAAACCGAGTTAATCCGCATCGCCGCCGCCATGGAAAGTCTTTCGGGTCATCCCCTGGCCAAGGCCGTGATTTCGTTGGCCCGCGAACGCGACATAACCCTGCCGGAAATCGAAAACCTGCAATCCGTCACCGGAAGAGGTATTGTTGGATTGTTAAACGGGGAAAAAGTAAGCGTCGGTAATCTTAAACTGTTCGAAGAAGAGGAATCCTTTGCCGTATCCGAGCAAGTGAAGCGCCAGGTAACCGACCTGGAAGCCGCCGGCAAAACCACCATGCTGGTAATGATGAACGGGAAATTTCTCGGAATTCTGGGACTGGCTGATCGACCACGCCCGGAAACCAAAGCGACCCTATCGAAGCTCCGGAAACTGGGGATTAATAAAACAATCATGATTACCGGCGATAATGAGCGCGTGGCGGCGGCCATTGCTCAAGAAGTGGCGCTTAGCGAATACTACGCCAATTTGCTGCCCGATGATAAAGTTACCGCTATTCGCGAACTGATCGGAAAATACGGCGCGGTTGCCATGGTGGGGGATGGAGTCAATGACGCGCCGGCGATGGCTACCTCGACGGTCGGGATTGCCATGGGCAGCGCCGGCACCGATGTGGCGCTCGAAACGGCCGACGTGGCGCTTATGGCGGACGATTTGTCCAAGCTGCCGTTTGCCGTGGCTCTCAGTCGGCAGGCCCGCCGGATCATTCGGCAAAATCTGGTCGTTTCACTGGGCGTTATCGCCATCCTGCTACCCTCAGCTTTACTGGGTTTGGCGGGAATCGGAGTGGCAATCGTTTTTCACGAAGGAAGCACACTAATTGTCGTGGCCAATGCTCTTCGTTTGTTACGGTTCGACACCGGGAACAGGCAATGACAGCCGTGAATCATGGACTCCGTAATCAGGGATCATAGTTTAACTAAGCGTCCAACGAAGAAGCCGGTAATCCCGGCCCCGTTCGCATCTCCATATCTTATAATATTCCTGCTGTTGTCCGGACTTCTTTTCGTCGGTTGTGGCAGTAAGCAGAAAACACCTCCCAACTCCAACATCGTAGCCACCTATGACGACAGTGAAATTACTATCGAAGACCTGGAACGCTACTTTGAAGAACGCACCAAAGGGTTAAAAATACCGGTCGGTGATTCATTGGTCTCCCTCTCGGATCAACTTCCCAAAGATAAGGAAACTTATCGCGGTCTTATCCGGGAAATGGTTCTGGACGAAATGGTTAAACGGAAGATCAAAGAAAAACAATTGGACAATCGCGGCAATATTCGTCATGCCCTGGAACATATGGAGGATGAACTCACCCTGCAACAATTGCACGCGGAGATGCATGAACAGAATCGAATCCCCGTAGGTGAAAATGAAATTCGACAATATTACGATGAAAACCGCAGCCGTTTCGGTGATGAACCGCTGTACAAAGTGCGGGACGAGATCAAAAACATCCTCGTTTCTCAAAAGGAGGACGAATATGTAACCGGTTATATCAACGAACTAATGGATGCCGCTACTATTACCAGGAATTACGACCTCCTGCGTGTGCCGGAACCAACCGAACAGGAACTGCTGGCAGCCTACGAACAAAACAAGGAAAATTACCTCGAACCGGAGAAATGGGTGATCGATTTTATCGAAGTCGCCGATTCCGGCGCCACGGCCCGGACTTCCGCCCAGAAAGCCTGGAACCGTCTCGGTTCCGGTGCAAGTTTCGAATCGGTGGCTGCAACTTTCGGCCGGGATAAAACCTTCATCAGCACAGATTATATTGTCGGAACGCGCGGGGAAACGTTTGATCGGGCTGTAACCTCCCTAAACCCCGGAGAATTCAGCAAACCCATTGAGGAAAACGGTAAATATTTTATTGTGCGACTGAATAAGAAACTCCCGGCGTCTTACGTCCCCTTCGATGACGCGCGGAGTTTGATTCGACGCCTCTTAATGGATGAACGCGAAAAACAACTTTACGAAGAAAACAAAAACAAAACCCTGTTCACCATGCATGGTCGCCGCTATACATTGGGTGATTTTTACCAGGAATTCATGGAACTACCATACGCCGATCGGGAAAGACTGCGTACCTACGAAGAGCGGGTTAAATTCGTGGACCGTATGATTGACCGCTTGTTGCTCCTGGAAGATTCTTACGACCGGATGCTTAACGCCCGGAAAAAGGAAGAAATCGAACACGTACGAGAGGATGTTTTAAAGCAGGTTTTGCACCGCGAGGAAGTGGATCAGATGTTGAATGTGAACGAGGAAGATGCAAGGCAGGTGTACGAGGAAAACAAGGAATTGTTCAAAACCCCGGCCCGCGTGAAAATCAGTATTATTGTTGTGCGCGGTGGCGAAGATGACAACAGCAACCGGAAAGCCAAGGAAAAAATAGACGAGGTTTATGATAAACTCCGCCCCGGTTTCTTTCGAAAAAAGATGTCTTTTGAAGAGGCGGCCCGACAGTATTCCGAAGATCCGGCCACAGCGCAAAACGGCGGTGAAGTGGACGCCTGGATCAGCGAAACCAATAACCCTTTGTACGAACTTTTCAATCACTCATTTCATGAAAATTTCATTGCCTTGAAACCGGGGGAAATCACCGAGCCTTTTACTATCGGTAACGAATATATCATTGTAAAAGTTCGTGAGCGGCAGGAACCGCAACAACAGTCTTTTGAAGCGATTAAGGAGCATCTTATGGAAGACCTCCGCTTACAAAAACATGAAGAATTGACGGTTAAAATGTATACCGAAATGATCGACCGGGCCAATCTTGTGATTTACGATCCGGTCCTGGAAAGCATGATCAATAAACAGGAAAAGGGAGATAATATGCAATGAACCGTAAAGAAAAAGCTGTTCTGGTGGCCATGACGGCCAACTTATTGCTGATTGGTTTGAAATTCTTCCTGGCTTCACTTTCCGGTAGTGTAGCCTTAAAGGCTTCGGCATGGCATTCATTTTCGGACCTTATTCCTTCCCTGGTGGTCCTGGCAGGGCTGATCCTGGCCCGAAAGGAGAATACCGAAGCGACGCTGGGCATCAGCCGCATCGAAAACATTATCGCCATTATCGTATCCGGTTTTATTTTTTTTGTCGGCGTTGAAATCATCAGGGATGCCCTTTCCCGCAACGTCATAGAGTTAAGTAATGTCCCCCTGGTGGCTGTGGTCTCGTTGTTATCAATTGCCATTACCTACTTCATGGCACGTTACCAGATTTTTGTGGGACGCGAAACCAACTCCCCGGGACTCATTGCCAACGGTACCCACGCCCGCGTCGACATGTACAGTTCGATTGTGGTAGTGGTGGCATTGGCGGGATACATCATGGGTTTCACTTCGTTGGACCGGATTGCCGCGGTCATTATTGTTTTATTGATTTTGGGCAACGGCCTGGAAGTGCTTACCAGCGCTATTAAGGCTCTGCGGAAGGGAGGGTTCCTCGATTTCACTTTCTTTCACAAGGAAACGATCCTTCCCCGGCATGTACGCCGCCTGCTGCCCCGCATTTCGATAGCCGGTGTTTTTCTGGTGATCATCATTTATTTCGGATCCGGAATATATTCCGTGGCCTGGAACGAAGAGGGAATTGTAAAACGTTTCGGGAAACCGGTTCGCCAGGTATCGGCCGGACTTCACTATCGATTGCCCTGGCCTTTTGAAGCGGTGGATTATGTTCAGGTTTCGGATGTCCGTAAAGAGAAAATACCTTCCTCCCTCATGCTCACTGGCGACGAGAACCTCATTGAAATCGAAGCGGCAGTCCACTACCGTGTCGAGGATGCCTTTGCCTTTAGGTATAACCTGTCCGACTCCCGGGCCTTGATTCGAAACGTGGTGGAATCAACCCTGCGTCAACAGATTAATAAAAATAAAATTGATTTCGTCCTCACCAAAGGGAAAGAGTTAATACAGCAACAGGCCCAGCGCGCTTCTCAGGCGATATTAAACGAGCAGGAAACCGGGGTTCGGATTCTAAATGTTCAATTAATCCGTGCCGTCCCGCCCCAAAACGTAATGGAAGCCTTCCGCGACGTGGCCAGCGCCCGTGAGGACAAAAACACTTACATAAATGAAGCCCTGGCATACAAATCCGAAATAGTTCCCAAAACCCGTGGTGAGGCTCAAAAAATGATCGAGGAAGCTCTTTCCTACCGGGACAAAAAAATCCGGACTGCCTCCGGCGATGCCCGGCGCTTTCTCTCCAAACTAAGCGCCTATGAAAAGAGCCGTGATATCACCGAAAAACGTCTATACCTTGAGACCATGGAAAAAGTATTGACCAATGTTGATAAAATTGTCCTTGACGAAAACATAGACGTCGATAATACGGAATTGTGGTTTTGGGGAAACGGTCTCAACGAATCACTGATTAAGGAGGTAAAGAAACCATGAAAACTCGAGTGACAATTCTTTCCGTCGTGGCTGTTTTTATTGCCGTTATTCTTTATTCCATGCTGTTTACCGTTGATCAAACCGAGTACGTGGTGGTTACTCAGTTTGGTCGTCCGGTCCGGGCAGTTTTCAAACCGGGATTGAACTGGAAATTGCCGGCGCCGATTCAACACGTCCAACGCTACGATAACCGTCTGAAGGTCTATACACCGCGGATAGCGGAGTTTCTCACCAAGGATAAAAAAAATATCATGGTGGAAAGTTTTGTTACCTGGCGGATTCAGGATCCGATCGTTTATATGAAAACACTGAAAACCTTTACCAACGCTCAGGAGCGACTGAATGATGTCGTATTTTCCGAATTGGGTGTCTATCTTGGACGTTACGACCTTGATAACCTGGTAAACGTGGTTGAGGACAGTCTGGAATTACCGAAGATGATGACCCAGGTACAGAGAATCGCAGACGATAAATTGAAGGATTACGGCATCCGGTTAACCGATGTTCGGGTTAAGGTCCTCAATTTTCCCGAGAAAAATAAACAGAGTGTTTTCCAGCGCATGCGGGCTGAACGCGAAAAAATGGCCCGGCTGTATCGCTCCGAAGGAACCGAGGAATCTTCCAAGATTCGCGCTTTGGCGGAGAAAGAAAAAACCATGCTTCTATCCGAAGCTTACGAAAAAGCGGAAATCATTAAAGGTGAAGGCGACGCCCAGGCCATTAAAATCTATGCCGACGCCTTTCAAAAAGACCCCCAATTTTATGATTTTATTCGCTCGCTGCAGGCCTATGAAAAGCTCATCGATGAAAAAACAACGTTGGTTCTGCCGGCGGATGCGGAATTGCTGAAGTATTTGCGAAACGCAAAACGGAAATAGCGGGAGACACGAAATGGAAGGCAGCCAAACAAAACAACCAACCGGAAGAAAACGGTTTTGGAACAAAACCGGCCTGGAAAAAATCCGGCAGAAACTTAAGTCCCTGTTACAACTTTCGGTCAGGGGTCTCCGAACGGCATACTCGAAGATCCAAATCTTTCTCAACCATTTGCGGGGCGTTGTAGGAATTAAGGATGATCTTCATAAGGCCTTCGGACACTTACGTTGGCGCCGCGTAATGGCGCTTATCACGCTGGTTTTGCTACTTCTCTATTTTTCGTCCGGGTTTTATATGGTTAATCCGGGGGAAGAGGCGGTTGAACGGTTATTCGGCCGTGTTGTGACCGAAGGAATTACCGAAGGGTTGCATTATCGTCTTCCCCGGCCTTTTCAGCAGGTGGACAAGGTTAATGTATCGGAGATACATCGTGAAGGTATCGGGTTGCTTTTACCGGAGCACACCGGGGTACACTCTTCTCCGAAGAAAATTCAGATTTTAACCGGGGATGAAAATATAATCGACGTACAACTGGTAATCCAGTACCGCATCAGCGACCCGGCCAAATATTTATTCAACATCGACTATCGGCCATACCAGATAATTAATGAAGTTACCCGTTACGCCGTAACCCGGATAGGCAGCAATATGTTGGTTGACGAGATGCTCACTATTGCCAAGGAAGAAATACAGCGCCGGGTACAAGCCGAAACTCAGATGTTATTGGATTCGTACCGGAGCGGACTTTCCATCGTGAATGTAAATATCAAGAAAATGTACCCACCCGATGAGGTCGCCGACGCCTTCCGTGATGTAGCCAGCGCCCGTGAGGACAAATCGCGCGCAATCAATAATGCCCAGGGGTACCGAAACAGTCTGCTTCCGCCTGCCAAAGGTGAGGCCGCGCGGTTAATTCGCCAGGCTGAAGGGTACAAAGCCGAAGTCATCAACCGAGCCCGGGGTGAAACCGACCGGTTCCTGCAAATGCTGGCGGAATATCAAAAGACCGGTGGCAACACATCCTCGGATGTCACCCGTGAACGGCTGTACCTGGAAACGATGGAAAAAATCTTCCCTAAATTGAAGAAATATATCCTGAATTCGGAGAATAAAGGCAAAGTCAACTTACGCTTTTTTAACAAACGATAAGATCCGGCCCTACAGTTTTGCCGTCCGCCGTATTTTTATGGAAAATACCGAATCCGATTCTTTGAAGAAAAAAGAACTATAGAACTTTTTCAGACCATTCCCGGGGGAGTCGCAAATGACTCGTTCATGCGCACGGAACCTGCTGAATCGCCGAAACTGATTTTTAACGATCCCGTGTAAAGTAAAACAATCGTTTCTCCGGAGGTTGTTACCAACGTCAGGAACTTTTGATAATCAATAATATAAGAAAATCCTCACTAATCTTCAGCATGGGGTCCCATTGCGGCGGAATCGCAACAACAAAATGAGAATTTTTACGGAATTATTATTTTTAATTTTCCCCGTTTAATGGTACTCAAAAGTCCGCTATATCTACCTTACCGATAGAGTTCTTTATTTTTTCTATCCTGACATTTAATCCTTATTTGTCTCTCCCTCCCCATGTTGTGTAAATGGAAGGCATGACCCGGGTGGATTTTTAAATTCCCGGAATGAACATGATGGGAAGGAACAATTTTCCAGCCGGATGAAATCCGAACCACAAATAATTTGCGTGGAAAAATCCAGTTGGGAATTTTGTTAAAAATACATATATTACATGTGAACATGTGTTCAATCGTTTGTTAATGGGGAGAATTATTAATGCCTGAAACCGGTATGTGTGCCTGCGAAACTGTCTATGTCGACAAGGAAAAAGTGCAGGCAGTTCAAGATAACATATCCCCCGACGAAACCTTACATGTGCTTGCGAATACGTTCAAACTCCTGGGAGAGCCAACCCGTCTGAAAATCCTGCTGGCCCTTTCAATAGAAGAATTATGCGTCTGCGACATCGCGTCACTTTTGGGCATTACCCGGTCCGCCATCTCACACCAGTTACGACTGCTGAAAAATTCACGCCTGGTCAAATTTCGCCGGGCCGGCAAGATGGTGTACTATTCACTTGATGATCAACATGTGAAACACCTCCTGCGAGACGGACTGGAGCATTTACGTGATTGATTCCGCATCAGGCATTACCCGGCCGTTCCCCCCGGACAGGTTCGGCAACCCTTATGCCGCAAGCGGCACAATGAAGGATAAGATTTGGTGGAAATATTTTCAGATGAAATAGTACGACGACCATCCCCGGTTGTCGAAAAAACAGTTACGACATTACCAACCGTGAAGTTTAACCGGAGTACTGAAATGAAAAAAAGTTACCTGTTTCTATCCTGGTTAATGGTATTTCTGATAATCGCCCCCGCCTGGTCCCAGTCTCCAAAGGAGATCGTCCGCAAAGCCAACGATTTGCTACGCGGCGAAAGCAGCGTTTCCGAGGGTACTCTGACGGTTGTCAAACCCACCTGGACGCGTCAAATTTCGACCAAAATGTGGATGCTGGAGCCGGACTATGCCCTGATCCTGGTTACCGCGCCGGCCAAGGAAAAGGGCACGGTGACCCTGAAGCGCAAAAACGAACTCTGGAACTGGATCCCGGCCGTTCGGCGGGTAATCAAGATTCCACCTTCAATGATGCTGCAACCCTGGATGGGGTCCGACTTCAGCAACGACGACCTGGTGCGGCAGTCTTCGATTGTGGATGATTACGAACATAAACTGACGGGGGAAGAGGAAATCGGGGGCTACAGTTGTTACAAAATCGAGTTGACACCCAAACCCGAAGCGGGGGTGGTGTGGGGAAAAATCATTATGTGGGTATCCAAACAGGGTTATTTTGAATTAAAAACCGATTTTTATGATGAAGACGGCACCTTGATCAAAACCCTGATCGGCAGCGAAATAAAAACGATGGGCGGCCGCACACTCCCCACCCACTGGGAAATGATTGCCGTAAACAAACCGGGGCACAAAACCGTGTTGGATTACCGCTCGATCAAGTTCAACGTGCCGCTTGAGCCTTCTTTTTTCTCATTGCAAAACATGAAACGCGTACGGTAGAGAGGAAACGGGACCATGTATCTGACTTTAAGCTGGCGCAATCTGTGGCGTAACAAAAAGCGGACGCTGATTGCCGCCGCTTCCGTGTTTCTGGCCGTATTGGTGGCCGTGGTCATGCGTTCAATGCAAATCGGATCTTACGCTTACATGATCAGTTCGTCGGTAAAATTTTACACCGGCTACATGCAGGTACAGGGAAACGGCTACTGGGAAAACCGGTCACTGAACAACAGCATTACGCTGAGCGAAAAACAGCGGGCGGAGATCGCTCAAATTCCCCACGTCACTTCGGTCGTGCCCCGGTTGGAGGCGTTTTCGCTGGTCTCCTTCGGGAGGGTGACCAAAGTCGCGCAGGTAACCGGTGTTGATCCGGCGACGGAAAACAACATGACCGAATTGAAGAAAAGACTGGTACAGGGACGTTACCTGACGGAAAGTCCCGGGGGTGTTCTGATCGCCCAGGGGTTGGCCGATTTGCTGCACGTCAGCGTAGGTGACAGTGTCGTGCTCTACGGACAGGGCTATCACGGCGTCATCGCCGCGGCGATGCTGCCGGTGGCCGGCATTGTCAAGTTTCCGATTGCGCGGATGAACAACACGATGGTTTTCCTGACGCTGACCAACGCCCAGGATATCTATTCAACGGATGGTCGAATTACCTCGCTGGCCGTCATGCTGGACGATGTCCGGAACCAAACCGATGTTTTTAACGCTTTACGTTCCCTGGTGTGCGACCGCTATACCCTCATGACCTGGGAAGAAATGATGCCTGATCTGGTCCAGGGGATTGCCCTGGATAACGCCAGCGGATTAATCATGCTGATCATTCTTTACCTCGTCATCGCTTTCGGTGTTTTCGGAACCGTTATGATGATGACCACGGAGCGCGCCAAGGAGTTCGGCGTTTTAATTTCGGTGGGAATGAAAAGAAAACGCCTCATCTGGGTCACCACCCTGGAAACTATCTTCCTGGCTTTTTTGGGGGCGGTCTCCGGCGCCGTGGTCAGCCTGGCGGTAATCACCTATTTCCATTATCACCCGATTCCCATTACCGGCAGCGCGGCATCGATGTTTGAGTTGCTGGGTGTGCGACCGATTTTCTATTTCAGCACCGATCCGGGTCTGCTCATTAACCAGGCCCTCGTCGTTTTGTTAATCACGTTGGCAACGGCTTTGTATCCCCTTTTCTTTATTAAAAGGCTACAACCGGTGCAGGCCATGCACGGTTAATCAAGGAATAATCAGATGATACTATCACTCGCCTGGAAAAATATCTGGAGAAATAAGAAACGCAGTCTCATCATCATTGTTGCCACGGCTCTGGGGTTGTGGGGGAGCCTCTTGTCCGGCGCAATCTGGATGGGTTGGGGAGAGTCGATGGTCGACACGGCCATCAGCCGTGACTTAGCGCATATCCAGATTCACAAGCCCGGGTACGCGCAGAATAAGGAAATCATAAATTACATTCCCGACGGATTTCAAATTCTGAAAGAGACACAGAACCTGCCGGGCATCGCGGCCGTTTCCGGGCGCACACTGGTTGAAGGCATGGCCGCTTCCCCCACCTCGACCTTCGGTGTCAAGATCGTTGGTATTGTTCCCGCACAGGCCAAAACCGTAACGGACATTTATAAGCGTCTCATCGAAGGCGAATATTTCCCTGACGGCGGAGGGCGGAACCCGGTTGTTATCGGCCGCAAACTGGCCGACCGGCTGGGTTTGAAGCTGCACTCCAAAATCGTTCTGAGTTTTCAGGACCTGGATGGTTCGCTTAATTATGCGGCCGGTAAAATTGTGGGAATTTACAAGACGGAATCCTCGCTGTTTGACCAATCGAATGTTTTTATGCGGCAGGCCGATCTGTTCCGTCTTTTGAACACGAAGCCGCTCATCCACGAAATCGCCATCCGGGCCGAGTCCGCACGGATCATGCCCCAGGTGTATGCCGCGGTGAAAGCAAATTATCCGCAACTGGCCGTACACTCCTGGAAAGAACTGGCGCCGGAAGTCGCCTATACTTCCGCCGCAATGGAGGCTTTCACCTATATATTTATCGGCATCATCCTGTTCGCGCTGCTGTTCGGGATCACGAACACCATGTTGATGGCGGTAATCGAACGCTTCCGTGAGCTGGGAGTGCTGATCGCCGTGGGGATGAAAAAGGGACGGGTTTTTACCATGATCCTGCTGGAGACGATTCTGCTGTCCATCACCGGTGGGGTGGCGGGAATCGTAATCGGCGCTATTTCCATTGTCTATCTTGCTCACGCGGGAATCGATCTTACCGCACTTGCTTCCGGCATGGAAACTTTTGGCGCGAGCACTGTGCTCCGTCCCTTTCTGCCGCTGGATATGTATATCGCCCTGCCGATCATGATCGTAATAACCGCCTCCCTTTCGGCCGTGTTACCGGCCTGGAAAGTCATTCACATTCAACCGTCCGAGGCAATCAGGACGTATTAGGAAAATGTCGATGTATTACGCAAAGGCAAATTCACTGTTTGTGGGGAAGTTAAATGAATCAGCCTCGATTCCGACAAACCGGATGCGCGGAAAACACAAATATTGTTCTACAATTCGGAGAATACCAAAATGTCATTGATTGAACTTCACGATCTCTGCAAAACCTACAACACGGCCGCCGTTCCGGTACGGGCCGTCAGGAATGTAAGTCTGCAAATTGAAAAACAGGAATTCACCGCCATCGTCGGTCCTTCCGGTTCCGGTAAGACGACCCTCCTGAACCTCATCGGCGGGCTGGATAAACCGACCGGCGGCAGCATATTTGTCGAAGGGAAAGATATCGCGACCCTGAAGGCCAATGATCTGATTGATTTCCGGTTGCACCATATCGGTTTTGTCTTCCAGGCCTACAATTTAATTCCGGTTTTTACGGCCAAAGAGAACGTGGAATTCATTATGTTGTTGCAGGGTGTTTCCAAGGCAAAAAGAGAACAACGGGCGCTGGAATTACTGGAATCGGTCGGATTGGGTGATAGGGTGAACAGCTTTCCGACGCAATTATCCGGCGGTCAACAGCAACGGGTGGCGGTGGCGCGCGCGCTGGCGTCGCGCCCATCCTTCGTACTGGCCGATGAGCCAACCGCCAACCTGGATTCCCATACGGCTGGAGCCCTGCTGGACATGATGGCGCAACTAAACCGGGAATTCGAAATGACGTTTATTTTTTCCACGCACGATCCGCGCGTCATCAAACGCGCCCACCGCGTGGTCACCCTGGAAGACGGCGCCGTTAAGTCCGATATCAGGCAAAATGAAGCCGCGGAAGGAACGGAATGAGATCTTTCAGCTTCTGGAGTATGTGGCTCCTGATTGTTAGTATCTACATAGCAGTATTTGGCCTGGTACTCGCTTTTTTTAACCAATCGCAGCTAATGGATTTTATCTTTAATCGTCAAATCAACCCTGTCTTTTGGCCCGGCGCCGGAATTCCGGAAAAGGCAGCGCTTTTCCAGGCCTGGATTTACGGAGTCCTGGGCGCAACAGTACTGGGCTGGGGAATCCTTATGGCGTTCCTTGTTTATTATCCTTTCAAAGCGCGTGAAAAATGGGCCTGGAACAGCCTGGCCGTAAGTATCACGGTTTGGTTTATTGCCGACACAACCATATCCTCTTTTTACAGCGCGACATTCAACGTTGTATTCAATACTATTTTGTTACTGTTGGTAGTCGTACCGCTCCTGTTCACACGCAAATATTTTTATCATACACCTAAAACACTACCCGATAGTCAGGAGGGGAATAAACCGGCTTGACGCAACACCGCAGGGAATCAGACGAACGACTCAATTTTTATTTATGAAAGCGTTAATTGTTATAAGCCCGGTTTGTAGACAGGCCAAAATTGATAAAGCCTTAAACGTGGATACAGACACAGAATTTAAAGCGTGAAACGTAAGAATATTCCGCCTAAGGCGCATAGACATATGAACTCACACTTAACAAAACCACGGAATACTTCATCAGCGATTTACACATTGAAAATGTCTTTGGGGCCAATAGAATCGGGATGTCGCCCTAAAGAGTGGAAATTTAAATACGGGTTTACCCATAGGGCTCCTTTCAACCCCTTCAGGGTCGGGGGATATGTTCGTTTTTACCAATCGGTTTCACCGGTGGTTACTCATATTTGTCCCTTTCAGGGATGTTTGCGATCAGAAATAAAATTTTATGGCCTTACTGGAATCTATAAACGGAAAACACAATGAGTATTCGGTAAGAACTATTTTCTAATGAAATCCCTACGTTACATAGCCTATTCCATATTGCTGCTTCTCATCCTGCTTCACCCGGCCGCGGCACAGCTTTCTTCTTTCGATGTAAACGGATACGCGAAATATCTTATCAGTTCTGCAAAATATCCTTTTACGGATGAACAATTAACCGACCAGTTATTGCACGCCCGGATCAATACCCGCTGGTATCCTTCACCGGCGCTTACGGCGGCATTGGAGATCCGGTTCCGGGGGTTTTACGGCGAATCGGTTGAGAAAATACCGGATTTTACGAAACGGATTAAGAGTCGGCACGAATACACGCAGTTGGACAACTTCCTCTGGGATACCAAAAAATCGGTGGGTTATGCCCAGATCGATCGTTTGTGGGTGGATTACAATCGGGGGAACCTGGAAGCCACGGTAGGCCGTCAACGTATCGCCTGGGGCACGGCCTTTGTCTGGAACGTGATTGACCTGTTCAACCCACAGTCAATCCTGGATTTCGATTACGAAGAGAGACCCGGCGCGGACGCGGTGCGGATTCAATATTATACCGGCGCGGTTTCCAAGGTCGAGTTTTCCGTCAGACCCGGTAAGAATGGAAATACAACCGCCGCCGGTTTGTTGTCCGTCAATGCCCGGGGGTACGACTTTTACGGAATTGCCGGAGTGCGGAAACAACGCTGGGTTGTGGGCGGCGCCTGGGCCGGAGACGTACACCAAGCCGGGTTTCGGGGAGAATTTCTCGTCAGCGCCGCACCTGCTAAAAACGCCCCGGAAATCATTCCCGATTTATCCCGGTACGGAACTTCCTTCTTCGAATACGACAAACCAACGGTCAGTGTCGTAATCTCGGCGGATTATACCTTCGCCAATTCATTTTACATTCAGACGGAAGTGCTGTACAACAGCATCGGCAAAACCGAAAATGCGGGCGTATTTTACACGGAAGCCTTACAGGCGGACTTGCTCTCCCCTTCCCGCTGGTCGCTTTTCCAGGAATTGGCCTACAACCTGACGCCCTTAATCAGGATCGATCTGTTCGGAATATTTAATCCCGATGACAAATCCTCCGTCATCGCGCCTTACCTGACCTGGTCGGTCAAAACCGACCTAGACCTGGCGCTGATCGGGTTTTTATCCTCCGGCAAACAATACACGGAATACGGAGATTACGGGAATTCGGGCTTTTTGCGAATGACGTATTCGTTCTGAAAAGATTTATTCGGGGAATATGTTTGAATGCGACAAAAAAATTCTAATTGCCATCGAACATTGATCAATCCCGCTGTACTTCGTTACGGGGTTGTTCGTTGTTCCTTGTTGGATATTCGGGGAACCGATGCGTAATGGAGTGGCCGAGTAATCTTTCAATTTGGGGGAAGATGTTTGTACGACATGTTTATTACCCTTTCTGAAGGGATACACTGATTGATTTTGACTGGTTTTAATAGAAGATTATTCCGCGGATCGCATGGGGATCGGTCCCCGGTTTGATCTTTGGATAACAAACAAGGTGAAAGAAAGAAAATGAAAAATCACGAACAGGAAGAAATTTTCGAGGGGAAATGGTACGCCCACCCGCCCATGCGAAACGCCTTAATCGCCGGTTTGCTGACCGGGACAGCCCTGGGGATCGGGTATTTGGGGTACATTTCCTCCGCAACGGAGATCGCGATCTATATCGTGGCCATTATTCTCGGAGGTTACCACTGGACCCGGGAAGGAATCGAGGAACTGATCGAAGAGCGGGAAATCGGGATCGAAATGCTGATGATCGCCGCCACTGTCGGTTCGGCCATATTGGGCATGTGGGATGAAGCGGCTTTCCTGGTAGTCCTGTACGGGGCTGCCGAGGGACTGGAGGAATACACCTATGCCAAGACCCGGCATTCCATTCGTGAATTGCTTGACCTGGCCCCGAAGGAAGCGCGGGTTTTAAGGGACGGCCGGGAAACAATCATACCGGCGGAAGAAATCCAGGTAGGCGACATTTTCGTCGTCCGGCCGGGGGAATCGCTTCCCACCGATGGTGTGATTGTAAAAGGTAAATCCAGCATTGATGAAGCGCCGGTCACCGGCGAATCAATTCCGGTGGAGAAAAAAGAGGGGATGAAGGTATTTGCCGCGACGATGAACCAGGAGGGCGCCCTGGAGATTGAAGCCACGGCAACTTTTGAGAACAACACCTTGTCGAAAATGATTCACATGGTGGAAGAGGCACAGGAGCAAAAAGGGAAAGCCCAGTTGTTTATCGAGCGTTTCGGACGGAAATATTCACCCGCGGTTTTGCTGAGCGCGTTGCTTATGATCGTTATCCCGGCGCTGCTGGGTATTTCCGTATCGTTCTGGGCTACCCGGGCAGTGGTATTTCTGGTCGCTGCCGCTCCCTGTGCGTTGGTCATGTCCACACCGGTGGCAATCACCACCGGCATCGGCCGGGCCGGACGAACGGGAGTGCTCATCAAAGGAGGCATCCATCTTGAAAACCTGGGGAAAATCAAGGTGGTGGCTTTCGACAAGACCGGCACCCTGACCAGGGGGCAACCGGTGGTGACCGATATTATCGCCCTGGAGGGCGCGGAAACCGACGTTCTGCGACTGGCTCACGGCGTGGAACGCTTCTCCGAACACCCGCTGGCCAGGGCCATTGTCCGCAAAGCCCGGGAGGCCGGGATTGAGAGTCCGGAAGCGACCGACTTCAGCGCTCTCACCGGTTCCGGCGCCAGGGCAACGATCGGGGGAAAGACGATCTATGTGGGGAAACAAAGCCTGTTTCAGGAATTCGGGCAGGATGTTCAATCCATAAGCCGGATCGGGGAACTGCGGCGCGGAGGCAAAACTATTATCATTGTGGGTACCAGGGAGTCCATTTCCGGAATACTGGCCATCCGCGATGAAATCCGGCCCCAAGCCCGGACGGTAATCGAACAACTCCACAACATGGGCATAAAGGTCGCCATGCTCACCGGTGACAACGAAACCACCGCCAGGGCCATCGCCGACGAACTTAACCTGGACGAAGTGCGGGCCGATCTGAAACCCGGGGACAAGATCAACGCCGTGGTGGAACTGGAACAAAAATACGGCGCCGTGGCCATGGTGGGTGACGGCATTAACGACGCGCCGGCCCTGGCGCGCGCCACCGTGGGAATCGCCATGGGAACGGCCGGCACCGATGCCGCGATCGAGGCCGCCGACACGGCCCTGATGGCCGATGATCTTACCAAGGTCCCCTTTGCCCTCAAACTCGGCCAACGGGCAAAAACAATCAGTCTCCAGAATGTGATTTTTTCATTGCTGATACTGGCGGTTCTGATTCCGACGGCGCTCATGGGAATGATGACCGTCGCCATGGCCGTCTTCTTTCATGAGTCCTCCGAACTGTTAGCCGTGGCCAACGGTCTGCGGGTTGGCCGGGGATGAGATGCAATGCACCGTCGCGGATTTCCGACTTGTCATTAACCAAAAACATTCAGGATAGATGAAAGGAGGGATCGTGTTTTACGAAACTGTTTTTGTGGTTGTTTTATTTCTGATTTATTTAACGCTCTGGGAACTGAAACGAAGGCGCCAGAAAAAAGTCACCGGCGTCGATCCGGAAGTTTTTGACCGGTCATCCGATCCGTTGCAACAATACATGGCAAAATTCAGCAAATTCATGACCGGTTACATCGTATTGCTGATCATTTTCCACGCCGCCGGAGTCCGGTTTTATTCCCTGTTCACGCGTTTCCCATTGCTCGACAATTTCCAGACCGACCTTTTCGGCTTGGTCGTTGGTTTGACCGGGTTGGTTCTTTGTGCCGTCGCCCAAAGAACGATGGGAAACGCCTGGCGGGTCGGGATCGACGAAGAAACAAAAACCGCCCTGATTACGACCGGAATATTCAGGTACGTTCGGAATCCGACTTATGCGGGACTGATGCTTTTGACACTGGGCGTGTGGTTGATCTGGCCCACGTGGACCATGGCTTTATTCGCAATTATGTTTTACTTATTCCTTGAAATACAGGTGCGGTGTGAAGAACGGTTTTTGCTGAAAATTCACGGGGATAAATACCGGGCTTATTGTTCCCGGACAGGACGGTATTTTATTCGGCGGGGCAATAGGAATCGGAACCGCTGAAAAATGGCATAGAACATTTTCATCGAAGGATATTTTCAGTTTATTCGAATACGATAGTAATCTTTATAAAATTAGTTGATAATAAAAAAAGTGTCTACTGCGAATCTTATCGCCTTGGAAAAATCAGGGATAAAGAATGGAATTTCGCCGTAGGAAAACCCTGATTTGATCGGGGCCGGAGGTAAAATACCGCTCCCCCTCCGAATAATCGGAACTTCTTTGGTATCCCGCAACTGTGGGAAAAAGTACGAATCAAGTCAATTTCAATAGTAAGACAGTTTTTGAATAAGCATCGCCCGTCGAAGTGAGAAATGTTAGTTATGTTTTAACCCGGATAATGCCCCGCAGTTGCGGGGAAATAATAAAGATTGGTATCAAAAAATTGCCTTAATGTTTGTCCTGCCTTTTAATCTTTCCTCGTTTAGTTCCCCACTCCGCATTAAGCGGGAAATTTTTGTTACTGCATAATCCGGGTTTAACACGAACAAAGGAATCGTATGAACGAAAACCATTTGTAACCATCGGTTTATTGTTGTTAAATTATTAATGAATGTATATTCATTCACGGACTGAAAAACAATGAGAAGCACGGATACAAACAAAATCGAGCGCGTGAAGGAGGAGGCGCTTAAGCTGATTGTCAGCAAGGGTTATCATGGCGCATCCATCGCCGAAATCGCGAAAGCGGCTAATGTATCAGACGGATACCTGTACCGGCATTATGTCAACAAGGCCGATTTGGTCAAAGACATCTACCGTAGCAAACTCAAGGACTTTCATGACTTTATCTACGAACTGCTTGACGCGGACCTCCCTTTCGGAGAATTGCTTAAGCGCCTGATCGCGCACTTGTTTGTCATTGCCAAACGTGAACCGGAAACCGTACAATTTATTTTTATGATGATTCACGATCATGACTTTGATTATCCCCGATCGAGATTGTTGGCTTTACGGGATATTTGCACAAAATTGTTGGAACGTGGTAAACGGGATAATACAATCGGCGAAAAGCTCACCGCCGAAGACGTGTTAATTGTTGTTTTTTCGCTCCCCCTCAAATTGATCGATGCCCGGCGAAAAGGCGTCTTTACCACACGGGAAGCTACCTCCACCGACCTTGACAATATTACCGGTATTTGCCTGAACGCTTTGCGTTAAATATTTTTCACCAAAAGATGAATGAATATTCATTTAATAAAGAGCACAAGAACAGGGGAACAAACTTCCACGAAAATTGACGAGTTCCCGTCGTTTGAAAAAACCAACCGATAGGTAAGAACAGGCCTGATATGAACATGAAACATGAAAAATCCGCTGTCGTACTGATTGAGTTTCAAAATCAGTGGACGGAAAAGGGATTGTATCACTGGATAATAAAAGGGGCGCTGAAGTCCCGAAACGTAATGGAAAACACTTACGAATTCGTACAAAAGGCCAGGGCGGCAGGTATTCCTGTTATTCACGCCCCCCTGGTTATCGACCCGGATAACAAAAGGGGCTGGCTGGCTCATTTGACGTTCGGGAAAGTGTTTACCAAGGGTTCACGAAAAGCCGGAATCACGCCCGGACTTTTTGAAAAAGGAGACATCTGTGTAACCGGTCGTTATGCTTTCGATGCCTTCATCGGAAGCAATCTGGAGTCCCTTCTGAAGGAACATGGCATCACGACTTTACTGATCTGTGGTTTTACCACCGATCAATGCGTTGCCAAGACCATGAAAACCGCGCTTGACAAGGGGTTCAATGCTTATATGGTCTCCGACTGCACCGCCACAATGAATGGACTTTTCCAGAAAATAACCGAAGCAAAATTTCAACCGAACGTGATCGATCATCAAACGGCTCTGGACAGAATGATCGACAATGATAAAAACGTATTAAAACCTGAATTCGCGGCTCCCGCAACTTAATTTACGCCCCTTAGTCCGGATCATTCCCGCAAATACCCCCGATGATTTCATCGGTAAACGTAACAATCGTTGATTTGATCATCATGATTGTTCCCGGTAACCGGGGAGATTGATAAACATCCCCCAGGGGTTACACCCGCCGGGAAAGGGGACCTATGTTTTCGGAAGTTTCAGATAAAAGATGTTGCCTTTGGGCTTATTAGCCTCAACCCAGACTTCCCCTTCATGAGCCTTGGCGATTCTTTTCACGATAGCCAATCCCAATCCGCGGCCGCCCCCGGAATTTTTTTTAAGTTGGGTTTTCCGAACAAAAATACGATCGTAATCCTTTTTGGGAATCGACTTCCCGAAGTCCTTCACTGCGATGGTAACGGAATCATCATCCGAATGCGCTTCAATAACGATGCGTTTGCCTTCCGAAGCGTACTTGACGGCATTGCCGATATAATTCTTGAACACTTCTTCAATAATCGGGTTGGCTTTAATCGGCAACATTTCCGAAACGAGATTTTCCAGACGCATTCCCTTATCTTTTAAGGCCGGTTTAAACTGACCGACCACTTTTTTAATTACCTGCGCCAGATCAATTTCCTTTATGCGAATTTCTTCGCCCATGGTAACCCTGGTAAGCAAAGAGGTACTCTCCACTACATCCAATAAACTGTCGCTGCTGTTTTTAATTATTCCCACTATTTCATCATCCGGGGACTTATCTAATAGTAATTCCGCCATCCCACTGATTACACCAGCGGGGTTTTTCAAATCGTGGGTAATCACATCCAGCAGGAGTTCCTTCATGTTGTTTGCTTCCAGCAATTGTTCCGAAAGCTCCCGGTATTTTTTTTCGGAACGCTTCAACGCCTTTTCGGCATGTTTACGATCGGTAATATCACGCGCTATCTGAATTGCCTGGTAGATTTCGCCTTTTTCATTTCTGATGGGTGAGGTGGTCACTTCCATATACCGTATTTCACCATCTTCTTCGATAAGTCGATGTTCAACTGATGAAACCTTGCCGGTACTTAAAACTCCCATTATTGAACAATGGTCGGCCTGGCAGGGTTCGTTTTGATTATGGTTAAGAACATAACAGAATTGACCAATCACATCTCTTTCTTTTCTTCCTGCCCGCTTCAGGTATGCCTTATTGGCGGCGATTAATCTGAATGACGGAATATCAATAACGAATACGGAATCATTTAAATTATTAAAGATTGTTCCGACGAATTCCTGTGAATAGTGAAGTTTTTCTTCCGTCTGTTTTCGTTCGGTAATATCCCGGCCAATCAACTGGAACAGGGCCTGTCCCCGTATTTCCAGTGCCCGTCCGCTTACCTCAACCGGAAAGGATGAACCGTCTTTCCGCACCCAGATCGTTTCGTAAAGAAAATATCCCTTCTCTTCAATTTGTTTTATCCATTCGTTATTCGTTTCCTCAAAGGCTTCCGGAGCGATGATGTCGCTGCCACGGAGTTTCCTGATTTCCTCCTTCGAATAACCGAGCATCCGCAGGGCGACCTCGTTGGCATCCAGAATTTCTCCCCAGGGCGGAACGATCGTAAGGAAAGCATCACCCGCCAGCTCGAACAGGGTCCGATATTTCTCTTCGGATTCCTTCAGGGCGCCGGTCATCTCCCGCACCCGCCCGGTAAGTTTTCTTTTCTCCAAAATATCGAAAACATCCAGTGATCTGACGACAAAATAAGTGATCAACAAGGCCGTCAGCATCCTGAAAACCTCAACGGGCAAACCGACCGTATCGGTGAACCGGGTATAGTTCAGGAGGGAGGCCGGGAAAAAATCCGCTGCCGAAACGACGATTGTGAAAAGACCCGACAGTCCGAAGAAAAGACCGGCAAATAACAGGTTCCCTGAAATGGAGGGGTTATCAACGATTTTTTCTCTTTGACAGACCAGGACATAAGCGACAAGGAAAGCGCTTAAAAGACCAAGCGTATATCTTGACCATATTTCCGCCAATTGCATGCCGTTTTCGTAGGAGAAGGCCTCAAGGTAAAATAAAAACCACAGAATAAACAGGGTTGTCGGGAGCAGGTGTATCTTCGCGGGCAGGTTCTTTTCCAGGCTGAAAAGCTCCAATCCGAACTGCAGCAATACCGTAAAAGATAAAGAGACCATCAAGGTATCAATAGCCATGATAGTGGACGCGGTATACCCGATAATCCGGAACATCTCAAACCACTCATGGGCGGCATGGGCGAAACCGAAGATAACCAGCCACGTGAAAACCCCCGCAAGTCGGTTGCCCGCCAAGGGTCTGATCTTAACCCATACGGCAAGTCCCATAGTAAAATAAGCCAGGCCGTACATTAAGTATACGAAGGTAAGATTCATTTACCGCTTCTTCAATTTCAATGCCATACTTAGTTTATCGAAAAATATTTCTAACTGCAATATTTCTATTGAAGACCGTTATTTATTATTGTTTATTCCGATACGGACCATTGCGTCCCTTCGTTCGGGATATTCATTAAGGCTGAAGTGTAACTCGAGGCCACCCTGTGCGCGGCAATGAAATGTAATGGGTAAAACGCATATTGGTAGGGATACAATTTAAATCAGTCTCCGGGGTTGGATTTCCGGTCTTTTTAGGTTGGTGGTGTGTGCCTTAGTGCAACAAATATCCTGTCGATAACCTTAATATTACCGGCAAATAATACTTGGCCGCCGGCGTCAACTACGCCTGAATTGTTGTCGGGTGGGCGACAGTTGAGTCCATAAGTTTCTGTACTTTTAAAAGAAGGGTCATAGTTTTCTTCTAAATTTGTAATGCAAAAACAGAATAAAGGAGAAAGACCATGACCCGTAATAAAAGTACAAAGAAA